>ERZ808028.291-NODE-291-length-49793-cov-6.811369_pt1 | contig 49793 bp, 42 predicted proteins | sample MGYA00380184_ERZ808028 | MGnify/ENA primary metagenome ERZ808028 (study PRJEB31490, sample SAMN06133397) | mouse gut metagenome | isolation source: J8_1 | host: mice | place: China: Chengdu | collected 2015-05 ...
TATATTTTTATAAGAAAGGATAGTACTATGAAAAGAATTGTTTTAGCAGTACTTATTTCCATGACACTTTTCGCATCCATAACCGGATGCGGCAAAGGCGCGGACATCGGCAAAGAGAAAGCCACAGACATTGCCTTAGGGGATGCACAGCTCTCAGAATCGGATGTTACCCGTCTTCGGGTATCCAAGGAGAGAGACGACGGCCAGAGTATCTACGAAGTGAACTTTACCTGCGGGACTACTGAGTATGAATATGAAATACTGGCGTCTAACGGAGATATCCTCAGCACTGACTATGATGAATCCACTAACCGGAGCCAACAGTCTCCAAGTGGACAGCAAGGGCAGACAAATCAACAGGCTCAAGACGGGCAGCAGGGACAGACAGACCCGCAGTCTCCAAACGGACAGCAAGGGCAGACGAATCAACAGGCTCAGGATGGGCAGCACAGGAACGGAGATCACGGACCTTCCGGCAATGCACAGAATACACAGGCTAATGTACAGCTTACGCTGGATGATGCCTCCAAGCTGGCACTTGACCGTGTTCCTGGGGCTTCTGCACAGGATCTGAAGATCGAGCTGGATTATGATGACGACGGCTACTACAAATATGAAGGTGATATAATCTATAACCAGAAGGAATATGAATTCGAGATTGATGCGAATACTGGAGATTTTCTGGAATGGAAGGAGGAGAGGCGATAGCCTCTCTTTTTATTACCATATCCGACCGTTCTGCCGCCTGAATACATATTGCTGAATATCTCTTTTGGACCCTTTAGGAAGCTCCGTAAACTGACATCCATATCCGTAACGCCCGTCACGAAAATCCTCTTCTCTCAAAACCATGGCATTTAATCGATATTCTTTTTCTACAAATGTATAATCGAATTCTATCGTATCGTCGCATCCAAGTCTTGTCTTAGTGATAAAGTACAGACCACCCTCGCTGATATTCTGGATGTCGCCCCTTAATTCCCCCTGTTTAAAAGATGTCATCAAAACCTCATCCTCCGTATTGGTCCTCAGATACCTTCGTCCCTGCACGATATCGATAACTTCAAGCACCTCGCAGTCTGCAATCCAAGGCTCAGAGACAGCCGGATCATAGTTCCTTCGGACAATGGCTTCACAGTATGTTCTGACACATCCAATCTGTCCGTCAAAGAAATCTATCCGAATCCTCTCTGAATCGGATAACTCATTTTCCCGTTTCATATATAATGTAATCTGTTCTCCGTCACATTTTACACGAAGTCTCCTTTGATGGGTCTCTTCTGCTTCGTAGACAGTACATACAGTACAGTTATTTAAAACCATAGGCTATGCTTCTCCTTATTTTCTCTGTATTTCATTTACCTCAATCTTATCCATGAGCCCATCGGATGTTACACCAGGATGGGTCACACGGATACGGCAGATTTCTTCCACAAAATCATAATCTAACTTCAATTCGCTGCTGATTTTCCTGATATGCTGCCCCTTATCCATTCTTTTCATAATATCTTGGATTACCCCCGACAGGTTATCTTGTGAAGGCGACATTTTTGCTGCTTTTACATCTTCATGGGAAAGCTCAAGCCTGTCCACAGATATATTTCCATTTTCCAAATGAAGGACAGCCATTGTAAGATCGAGTCGAAATCTCCTTCTTCCGCAGCTTCCTGAATTCAAATAAAATCTTCCGTCTTTTCGTTCTTCTGTGTAGCGATGAGAATGACCAAAAATGACTATCTGAACATCATGTAAATTCTCTGGAAGCTCCTTCTTGTCATGGACTACATAGAACTTCACGCTGTCTAAGGTAAATTCCAGATGAGCTGGCAAATGGGCCGCCCATCTGCCGTCATTATTCCCTCTTACCATAAATACAGGAGTATCTGGCTGTACAGCGTTTCTAATCTCGTTATAAACCTCCTGCGTGTGAAAATCTCCGCTGTGGATGACTGCGTCGCAATTTCCAAGCATTTCCTTTACTTCGGAGCGTAGTAATCCATGAGTATCCGATATCACCAAAACTTTCATGGGAATCCCCCTCCTAATATGTTTTCTATAACCATTGTATCATTGCTCTTTTCTAAATACAATATACTCTGCTTCCCTTATCCTGCATCTATAACAAAAAAGGGCGAACAATTATACAATTCAAACCTCTTGATACAACGAAAAGAGGCTTGACCTCATAGATTTAAGTATCAAGCCTCTTAACTTATTGGAGTAACAGGATCTAAACACCTTTGCTTGGTTCAAATACCTTGCAAATCACGATCATTTCTTGTGCGGAACCTTTGAACCAGACTTTCCAATATTTTTGCCTGCTCAGACAACTCCCTGGATGCGGCAGAATTTTCTTCAGCAGCCGCTGCGTTGGCATGTACAACTCCGCTAATCTGGGAAACCGAATCCACCATCTGCATAAATGCATCTGCCTGCTCGTTCGTAGATTGATCGATATCCCCTAAAAGTTCCGCCATAGTCTGTACATTGTCTCCCACCTGCTTCATGGATTGCACTGTTGCGTCAGCAACCTGAATCCCATGTTCTACTGCTGATGCAGATTTCTCAATCATTTCTGCAGTGGCGCTGGCAGCTTCTGCACTCTTACTTGCAAGATTGCGCACTTCATCTGCAACAACCGCAAAGCCTTTACCTGTTTCGCCGGCACGCGCGGCCTCTACCGCTGCATTGAGTGCAAGTATATTTGTCTGGAAAGCAATATCCTCAATAATTTTAATGACTTTTGCAATCTCTTGTGAGGATGAGCCAATATCACCCATCGCCTGAACCATATCATCCATCTGGCGGTTGCTTTGAACAACAACCTCCCACGCTTGCCCTGAAATCTGCTTAACATGGGCAGCATTTTCCCCATCCTGCCGAGTCAAAGCTGCGACTTTATCTAATGACATCTTAAAAGCTTCCACTGCTGCGGTCTGTTCGGTGGACCCTTGTGCCAGTACCTGGGAATTAGATGCAAGATTTTCCGAGCCTGCCCTAACTTGCATACAACAACGGTTAATCTGTCCGATCGTATCATTTAATGAATTCAGGATCTGGTTGAGGGAATTTTTGATTTCCCCAAAATCTCCAATGTATTCCCGTTCGATTTCCATTGAAATATTGCCGTTGGAAATACCGCCCAGCACATAAGAAATATCCTCCACATACTGTCGAATATTGTACATCGTCTCATTTAACTGGCGGGAGAGTATCCCTAGCTCGTCCTGTCCAAAACTGCCAAAATCAATTTCCAGCTGCCCTTCTGAAACATGCTGCATTCCTTGGGACAATTTTTTAAGCGGAACAGTGATGATTACCGACATTTTATAAGAAATCAGCAGCGCGGCAATCACAATCACAGCAAATAATATATCCTGAACTATGACGCTTCGGTTGGTCTGTGAAACAGCCTGGTTTTTAAAATTTTCTGCTTTTGCTTGGGAATCAATGGAAATCTCCTGTGCAATCGCCGTTGTATCGGCAATCAATGCTTCAAACTGTTTCACCTCATCCTGTACCTGTTCTTGTTCGGATAATAAACGACTAATCTCAGCATACGTAGCCTCCAATGCGGACAACTTTTCCTCAAAAGCCTTTATCTTCGCAGTATCGATTACGCCGGCCTCCCTAAGCGCAGTCAATTCTGCCTGAGCATTTTTACAGGCATTCTCGTACTCATCCGTCAGTTGAGTACCTCCTGTCAGCACCATATAATTGGCTGCGTTTTCTATTCTGCAAACATCTTTAAGCAGCGCAACAGAAGAAATCGCGCTCATATGCGGACCTGTATACAAATCTACAGAAAGGTTTGAAACACCGCGTAAGTTAGTGAGCGAAAATGCATTTAATGCAACCAAAATAATCAGCAGAAACCCAAAGCCTATTGTCAGTTTCCCCCGAATTTTTAAGTATCTCATGACTATGCTCCTTATGTATTTTTAAAATCTTCTAATCTACTCAAAGTACAGCTGTAAATGTGTATGTGATTCGTATTATAACATAAGGTATTTGTTTTTTCCAGATATAATTTGGAACTCTCCCAATAGAATTATTCAACAGGTCAAGCCCACCTTTTCATGGATAGATTTCTCCTCAAATTCCAGCACTTCTATATATAAACAAAAAGAGACGTTTCCTCATCTTTCGGAATTACGCCTCTTACTAAATCGGGGTAACAGGATTCGAACCTGCGACCTCACGGCCCCCAGCCGTGCGCTCTAACCAAACTGAGCCATACCCCGTTAGTATTATTTTAACGAATCTTGCCCAATAATGCAAGCATTATTTTCAATTCTGTGTTAAAATATAATAAAATCTATATAACCAATCTAAAAAACAAGAAAGGAGTTTAATAAATGAAAGTAATCGTAATCGGTCCCCATGGCAAAATGGGCAGGCTAATTACAATGGCTGCCGCCTCCCGCAACGATATGGAGTTGGTTGCCGGCGTCGCACCCAAAGGGCGCAGCTACATCGGACAAGATCTTGGAGCTGTCGCCATGATTGGTTCTGAACTTGGCGTTTCGGTAACGGATGACTTGGAAAGCGTAATCGAGCTTGGTGACGTTATCATCGATTTCTCCACAAAGGAGATGGCGATGGAGGTTTTAGAGCTTGCTATTGCTCACAAGAAGGCTCTGGTATGTGGAACCACCGGCTTCCATCCAGAAGAAATGCAGAAGTTCCAAAACGCGGCCAAAGAAATTCCTATGCTCTATGCCGCCAATACCTCTAAGCTGGTCAATATAATGAACCGGCTGCTGGAGCTGGTAACTTCGACTCTGAAAGACGAGATCGACATCGAGATTCTTGAGATGCATGACCAGTGGAAAAAAGACGCACCCAGCGGAACCTCGAAAGAGATGGGCGAAATCATGGCACATGCCCTTGGAAAAGAGTTGGACGAGATTGCAGTCTACGGACGGGAAGGCGCTTCTCCACGCAAGTCTGGAACCATTGGCTACCATTCTCTACGGGCAGGGAATATTCCAAGCAGTCACACGGTATTTTTCGGCGGCATGGGAGAACGTTTGGAGATTACCCACCATTCCTATAACTGGGAATGCTTTGCAAGGGGAGCGTGCGACTGTGCCGCCTTCCTTGCAAACCAAGGGCCTGGCTTTTACACCATCAAGGATGTTTTGAATCTGTAGACCAAAATCCAGCATTATCAATGATGTCATCAGTCTAAATGCCACCCTCAAATCTAACGCACAAATCAGGAGGAAAGAACATGTTATTAGTAAATACAGATTATATCACAGGAAAAAAACTTGAGATGATTGGCATGGTGCGCGGCACCATGATTCAATCCGTACACTTGGGCAAAGACATTATGAACAGCTTCCGTACCTTGGTAGGGGGAGAACTTACCTCCTACACAGATATGATGAATGAGGCAAGGGCAATCGCAACTAAGCGCATGGCCGAGGATGCCCAGGCAATGGGCGCAGACGCAGTAGTCAATATTCGCTACGCCTCCAGCTCTATCGTTCAGGGAGCCGCCGAGGTCCTTGCTTACGGAACTGCAGTTAAATTTATCGACTAATTTATTGGGGAAATGTTATCTCTCTGTCATCTATACTGCGAGACTATATCACTCGTATCTGCATATGACAGGAAATAACATTTCCCCATATTACGTTTTATTTCTGGTTCGCCGGTTCTACCGCCACGGATTTGCCCTTAATCTTCGTATGGTTCACGGAATTAATAATCTCCCTTGCATACTCTGTAGGAACTTCAACAAACGTATATTTGTCATACATATCGATGGTTCCCACCACTTTTCCAGGAATGCCGCTTTCTCCCGCCAGTGCCCCTAAGATATCTCCTGGCTTCGCCTTGTCCTTCTTTCCGATATTGATAAACAGTCTGACCATTCCTGGCTCCTCAGCGCCAGTATCTGCAAATGTCTCCGAAGCCTCTTCTTTTCCTCCTGCACACAGTTTGAGCAGCGCCGCCGCAATATCCATACTGGTATAATCGGAATCATTGACCTCAGACTGAATTAACTGCAGATACGTGGTCAAATCTTCTTCCTCAATCATCCTATTCACGGTATCCATCAGCTTCTCAATCTTAGTATTCGCTACGTCGTTCAGTGAAGGAACCTTCTGAGCATAAATCTTTGTCTTGCAGTACCGTTGTATCTCCTTAAGCTTATAAACCTCCCTGCCGGATACAAAGGAGAAGGAACGTCCCACACGCCCTGCCCTTCCGGTTCTTCCGATTCGATGTACATAATATTCATCATCCTGTGGAAGATCATAGTTAAATACCGCTTCCACTTCGTCCACGTCTATTCCCCGCGCCGCAACATCTGTGGCAACGAGGATATCCGTCTTTCCTTTACGGAAGCCCTCCATAACTCTATCCCTCTGAGCCTGCTTCATATCCCCGTGAAGTCCTGCGGCAAAATATCCCCTGCCAAGGAGTCCATTTACCAGAAGATCCACCTGCTTTTTTGTATTGCAGAATACAACGGACAGCTTTGGATTATAAATATCAAGAATCCTTGATAAAACCTCTTCTTTTTTCTTCGGCTTTACCTCATAGTAAAACTGCTCAATATTCGGAACCGTCAGCTCACGCTTCGTCACTTTAATTATTTCCGCATGATCCTGGTATTTCTTCGTAATCTCAAGGATTGGCTTTGGCATGGTCGCAGAAAACAGCACTGTTTGGCGTTCTGCCGGAACCTCCTCTAGTATAGTCTCAATGTCCTCCCGAAATCCCATATTCAGCATTTCGTCCGCCTCGTCCAGCACGACCGTATGGAGATTCTCCATCTTTATAGTTCTTCGCCGCATATGATCCATCACCCGACCTGGCGTTCCTATAATCAGTTGAACCCCGCCCTTCAAAGAACGGATCTGCTTCACAATCTCCTGACCGCCATAAATGGGAAGCACTTTAATCCCATGCATATAATAGGCGAGATGGCGTATTTCCTCTGCCACCTGAATTGCAAGCTCTCTGGTGGGACAAAGAACGATTGCCTGCAGCTTCTTATTCTTAGGCTCAATCTTCTCTAAAAGGGGAATCCCAAATGCCGCCGTCTTTCCTGTTCCTGTCTGTGCCTGTCCAATCAAGTCGCATCCTGACATCATCACAGGAATTGCCTTGGCCTGTATTGGCGACGCCTCTTCAAATCCCATCTTTTTAACCGCCCTCATAATCTCTGGGCGAAGCCCTAAATCTTCAAACCTTACTTCTTCCATATTAACATCCTTCCTCATCTATGATTATGCGCTTTAAGCTTCTGTAATAGAAAAATACCCTCTACCTGATACCAAGTAAAGAGTATTCACAAAGTCTCGATATATATCATAACATATGGCCTTCCCGCTTGTCCAGTATAACATTACCGATACAGACAAAAGAAGGGCCTCTCTAACTAAATTCTATTCGCAAAACACATATTTCTCTAATCTATCAAATGCCTTCTGAATCATGGAAAGAGGAGATGCCAGGTTCATTCGGATATTCCACTCTCCATGAAACTCCTTCCCGTTCTGCCAGAACACGCCAGCTTCAAATCCGGCTCTTAACAACTCCTCCAATGTTCTGCCATGCTTCCGGCACCATTCTTCGCAATCAATAAACAGCATGTATGTACCCTGAGGACGGGACACGGACACACCTTCAAAATGCTGATCAATATAATCACAAGCATATTTTACGTTGCCGCCAATCACCTCCCGAAGCTCGCCCAGCCACTCGCGTCCTTCTGAACAATAAGCGCCTATCAGCGCATGCATGGACAATACATTTATAGAATTATAATGTCCAAGGGACGACTCTCTCCTGATTCTCTCCCGAAGCCAATTATTATAAATAATATGGTAGCTTCCAGTCAGCCCTGCCAGATTAAATGTCTTGGAAGGGGCGTAAAGAGCAACCGTCCGGTTTCTGGCATCCTCTGATATGGACTGGGTCGGAATGTGCTGATTGCCATAGAGAAGAATATCAGACCAAATCTCGTCAGAGAGCACGTAAACTTCATGCTTTTTATAAATCTCCATTGCCTTCTCAATTTCCCATCTTTCCCAGACACGCCCTGTAGGATTGTGCGGAGAACAAAAGATTGCACAGTGAATCTTATTCTTTGCAATTTTTTCCTCCATATCCTCAAAATCCATTCTCCAGACGCCTTTATCATCCTTCTGTAACGGACTGTGTACAATATTGTATCCGTTATTCGTCAATGTTTTGGTAAACCCGACATATGTGGGCGCGTGTACCAGAATGGGCTCTCCCTGAGAACATAGAGTATGGAGTGCGCTTGCCACTCCACCCAGAACTCCGTTCTCATAACCTATATGCTCCTCCTTAAGTCCATCCACTTGATTCTGCCGTGTCTGCCATTCTATAATGCTGTCATAATATTCGTCGGAGATATCAAAGTATCCATAAGTCGGATGCTTTGCCCGCCGAATGATTGCCTCCGTAACCGTCGGCACCGTTGGGAAATTCATGTCTGCAATCCACATAGGAATATAATCCAGTCCATCCCTCACCTTAATATTTTCCCCTATTCCAAAAGAATAAGGAAGAAGATCCACAGCAAGCGCATCTTTGCCTTTTCTGTCAATAATAGTCGTAAAATCGTATTTCATTGTAAACTCCTTCAACCCTATTGCTTTATACTATATACCCACATTCCACGAATCTGGCTCACAATATCAGCATACACCCATCTCTTGTCGCTGTTCTTCTTACTAAAGGGGTCGTTGACTCGGATTTTTCCGTCCTCATACCCAGTTAATACGATAAAATGTCCATTCTGTGTGAAATCTCCCGGACTCATGCTGCAGATAATGGGTTTCCCCTGAGTCAATTCATCTCTGACCTGTTCCTCGGTCAACTGTTGTGTGTCATAACAAGACAGGTTCCAGTTCTCTCCTGCTTCCTTCATGAAAGCCCAATAGGTATCGTTATTCTCATCCACATAATAATTCTCAGTCCCATATGCGGCAACCTTCGCAGGAGTGATGGAAGCATCACCGGTAAGCCCTGATGCAACCATAGCCATACAGGTGGGCCCGCAGCCGCTAATCGCTACAATACTTGTCCCATAGGGCGCATACCCCCATCTCTCATCATACTGATACAGATTCGGAATCTCCCCTGCCGTAAAATCATCGCCTATGGTATCTGCGCTTGGCTCATCCTTCTTTTCCCCATAATGCTCCACAAAACTCGCGGTCTCCACATTTTTATCCAATAATTCGATCACAGATTCCGGATAGCCTTGCTTTACTGCTTCTTTCTTCACCCTTTTTACCTTCTGTTCGTCCGTCTCAATCTCTACTGTAATCTGATCCATCTTTTTTGAGCTCTCGGCCTTTACAACCTGCTTTGCAGCCAACTCATCCTCTTTCTTCTGGGCATGGCAGCAAAATAATACCACAATCAAAAAAATCAAGAGCCAGCTCATCAGCATTATCTGCCGTTGAACCTGCCTTCTTCTCTTGCGTGCCCTTATCCTTCTACTTGCATCCATGAGTCATTCATCCCCTTGCTCCATACATGTATCGACTTATGCACTCCCCACTTTGCATTTACCGACAAAATATTCTACTCTCCATATGGTTCATTATACTCCATGACTCAACACCAGGCAACTTAAACTATTCTTAATTTTCTTTTAACGCTTCCCTTTTTTTATCTCATAATTAGACATGAAAAAAACCATCCCGCAACCGCAGAATGGTCTCTTTCTATCACACACAATAACAGTTATGTCATATCACTTATTTTTTTTAACGTAGGGTTAAGCTCCCTACAAACTTACAGCCTAATCTGCATACCAGCAGAAGACAATGCCCCCGCTTTGAAATACAGATTCATGCCGTATTAACTTCTAATTACTCACCTGTCTTTGGAGATGTCTTAACAGTTGTCTTAGAGCCAGTTGATGTTGTAGAAGATACTACCTCACCCTTGCTATTGAAAGCAATAACATCACCATTCTGCATTACTTCAACGAATGCGATTGGAGATAAGCTATCCATTGTTACTGTAGCGTAGAAGATTCCAGCTGCTGCATCCCACTTAACTGTAGCGCGCTTTACTTCCCATGTCAGCTTTCCATTAACCCATGTAGCATGAACCAATGTAACCTGATCGCCAGCACGTAACTGCTGCTTACCATTAGCAACATTCTCTAACCTAGAAAGGTTAAAGTTAATCTCTGTACCTGGTGCAATCTGTCCACCATTAAGACCTGTATACTCATCTACTCCGAGTACAACAACTTCAGAATCCTTTGGTAACTCATATCCAAGGTTCTTAAGTGTGGTTGCTGCTTCCTCAGGTGTAGCAAAATGAGCTGCAGCCTCCTTATACTGTGCCTTCTGTGCATCTGACATTTCATCCCAGCTTGGGATTTCAACGACTTTGTTTCCATTTGCATCTGTACCAGCTACTATGTCATCATCTGTAACACTGCCTGCTGCAAATGCTGTCACGCTCATGCCTAAGCAAAGAACACCTGCTGTAAGCATGGCAACTAATTTCTTCATTTTCATCTTTTTTACTCCTTCCTTATTCTGTTACTTTGTGTGATTATATATTAAAGCCTTTATATGCCTTAATATCCATCTTATGTTTATTCGGTTAATCTTCCCTTGTCGCATTCACCAACCATCTCTGATTCGGCGAATCAGCAATACAAGTAGAAAGGGTTAGAATTCCTGTCTCAAACGTAACGTTGACATCCATATTCACATGTCCGTCAATACTACTTCTAAGTTCGTCCAAATATTTCTGGAAATAAGAGGGTTCGTAAAAATTATAGTTACCCATCAGATAACGATCATCAAAAGCAATAGCCGCAAACACCCGATATTTTAATGTTCTGTCCGGAAGATAAATATATATATAGGGATTGTTGTTAAAGAACTCCTGATCCTCATACTTGTGAAGATCTGCAAACATACTTCCATTCTTCATATCATGTCCATATACAATATTCACCGGATCATTGAAATCCGTCTTATTGTATTTCTCTGTATAGATTGTCCCCGGCAGCCCCTCTTTCCTCTCAATCGTATGATTCAAGTAATATTCATCAGGCTCTGTTGCACTCTGCAGTATCGGATAGTCTACATTCGTACCCGGAATCCAAATCCATGCATACACATCCGGATTCGTTCCCTGTGCAGCAGCAAAATCAATCTTGCGGTACATTGGATCATTGGGGTCTACATCTGCAGAAACTTCCTCTTTTAACTTATCATACTGCTCCTGTGTCTTCTCCGGATCGGCTGTCTTCTCTTTTTCAGCGGCAACCTCTGCCTGTTTATTGGAATGCATATAAAATCCAACGCCGCCGCCCGCAGCCAGTACTAATACGACTGCAAGAATAATAATCAGCTTTCCGTTTCCAGATTTTTTCTTTTTTCTGTCCTGCTCAAAATTATCTTGATCCATTGGTATCTCCTCCCTAACCTTCTCTTTCATTATCTCACATTTCCATCTATTATGGAATCTCTTTGTAGAAATTATTAATCACAATTTCTTTCAACTGGTCAGCATTAACATGATATTCCTCATGGTCACCTGGCTGGATAATTTCACCTGGAACCACCGTCATATCTTCTCCTGTCAAATTCACATCCAACAGCTTTGGAACCAGATAAGCGATATCTTCCACAGTAATGTTGGTACACATCTTTCCCTGTAGGTTTTGGTAAATCGTAACAGGTAATGTCATATTACCCTTCACAACTTCCTTAGCTGTCGCAAAATAGTTGCTAATATACTGCTTCTGCCGTTCCAGTCTCCCCATACTGCTGCCAAAAACATTCGTATCCCGATGCCGTACATACTCTAATGTCTGGTCACCCTGCAGGTGAATCATCTCTCCCTGTTGATATGTCTTAGAACCAATTTTAATTTCTTCTAATGCCTGTACATCAACGCCGCCAATCGCATCATTCAAGATTGGAATTGCCTCAAAATTAACGGAACAATAACGTTGAATTGGAAGTTGAAAAAGCAAATTAGAAACTGTATCGACCATCAATTCACAGCTCGCTGTAGCCGACTGTCCATATGCATACTGTAATGTAAGTTGCTGATTCTCATTTTTCACGAAATATCCAGCCGAATCAACTACCTTCACCGGCACAATCGTATCTCTCGGAATTGCCAGCAATTTAATTTTCCCAGTCTCCACATTGATACTGATTAATATGTTCGCATCTGACAAGCCTTCGCTTCCAGTCGCTCTCTTTTCCTCAATGGGAAGATCCTTGTCTATCCCCATACATAGAAAATTAATTACATTCTCATCATACTGGTACTTCTTACCGTTATATGTAACAAAGAGTCCCTCTGGCGCCTCTGCCGCATCCGCCGCATCCGGAACCTCTGTCTTAAGATTCTTTTCACCTTGAGCGCGCAAATAGAAGAAGCCGCCCGTCAGTCCTGCAATACCGACCACTATAATCGCTACCAGACCCAACATAACCTTCTTCCATCTCTTTAGAGAATGACGTCTCTTATGCTTTTCATGCCTATGTCTATGCCTGTGCTTATGCCCATGCTCGTCATCCCAAGAGTTATCGTCATCAAGAGGCCTGTCGTCGAAAGAATCCTCATAAAGGACTTCGATTGAAAAATCCGAGGAATCCCCTGAACTATCCACTTCGGGGAAAAGGTCGTTATTTTTTTTCATCTTTGCCTCCACATATCAGTCAACTGCCAAAAACAAATAATTGCTTTCTACTAAGAATTATACTTTATTTCTTATGAATGTCAAGTAAAAAAGAAAAGTTTTATTTGAAATAAATGACAAAATTAAGTTATAGCGGGTGATGTTCTCCTGCTATATTAACCAAAACCCGCGATTATTTAAGGAGAGGCGACACTCCCCCTCTCCTTTTTAATCACTTGCTGACCGCGGCTTTTCCGACAATACTTTGCAGAAAAATTTCACAGACAAGCCTTTTGATTTGTATACGCCGCAAGCCTTCCATCCTCTACATCCAACACAATCGTATCCTGGGCTCCTACGTTCCCCTGCAGCATAAGCCTTGCTGCCATTGTCTCCACATTCTTCTGAAGGAAACGCTTTAAGGGCCTTGCGCCATAGGTCGGGTCATATCCTCCCTCAACTACGAAATTCTTCGCCCCTTCTGTCAACGTAATGGAAATCTCCCTGTCAGCCAGACGTTTATTGACGTCTGCCACCAACAAGTCAATAATATGATAAATATCTTCTTTCGTCAATGGTTTAAACAGTATCGTCTCGTCCAGACGGTTTAGGAATTCTGGTCTAAAATGGGCGCCCAGGTCGTCCATTACCATTTTTTGGCTTTCCTCACTAATGTTTCCCTGTGAGTCAATCCCTTCTAATAAATAAGAAGAACCGATATTAGAGGTCATAATCAGGATTGTATTCTTGAAATCCACGGTACGTCCCTGAGAATCCGTAATCCTTCCGTCATCCAACACCTGCAGCAGCACGTTAAACACATCCGGATGGGCCTTCTCCACCTCGTCGAAAAGCACCACGGAATAAGGCTTCCTGCGTACGGCCTCTGTCAACTGACCGCCCTCGTCATACCCAACATATCCCGGAGGCGCCCCAATAAGCCTGGATACAGAGTATTTCTCCATATACTCGCTCATATCAATCCGCACCATATTACCTTCGTCGTCGAACAGACTCTCGGCAAGGGCCTTGGCAAGCTCGGTCTTTCCCACTCCCGTGGGCCCCAGGAATAAGAATGAGCCAATGGGCTTCGTAAGGTCTTTAATTCCTGCCTTAGAACGGATAATTGCCTCTGTCACCAGCTCTACACCTTCATCCTGTCCAATCACACGCTTATTAAGCTCCTCCGCCAGATGAAGTGTCTTGCTGCGTTCGCTCTCGTTTAACTTTGCAACCGGAATTCCTGTCCAACGGGACACGATTTTCCCAATCTCCTCGTCCGTCACACTCTCATGCACCAGAGATTTATCGTCATCCTTTACCTTTGCTTCCTCCGTCTCTAACTGCTTCTGAAGCTGAGGCAGCCTTCCATACTGAAGCTCCGCTGCCTTATTCAAGTCATAGGACTGCTGCGCCTTCTCAATCTCCTTATTCACCTGCTCGATTTCTTCACGCAGCTTTCTCACACGTTCTACATCTACCTTCTCATTATCCCACTGTGCTTTCTTTCCTGCAAAATCTTCCCTAAGCTCTGCCAACTCCTGCTGTAAATGCTCCAGACGCTCACGGCTTAACCTGTCGTCCTCCTTCTTAAGAGCCGCCTCCTCAATCTCCATCTGCATAATCTTTCGCTTAAGCTCGTCAAGCTCGGTGGGCATAGAGTCAAGCTCGGTTTTGATCAGCGCGCACGCCTCGTCTACCAGGTCAATGGCCTTGTCCGGCAGGAAGCGGTCGGAAATATACCTCTCTGACAGAGTGGCCGCCGCCACAAGAGCGCTGTCTGTTATCTTAACTCCATGGAATACCTCGTAGCGTTCTTTCAGCCCCCGAAGAATCGAAATTGCATCCTCCACCGTCGGTTCCTCCACCATCACCGGTTGGAATCGGCGTTCCAGGGCGGCGTCCTTCTCAATATACTGCCGGTATTCATCCAAGGTCGTCGCGCCGATACAATGGAGTTCCCCCCTTGCCAGCATTGGCTTTAACATATTGCCTGCATCCATGGCGCCGTCCGTCTTGCCCGCTCCCACAATAGTGTGCAGCTCGTCGATGAACAGAATGATTCTTCCGTCGCTGTTCTTCACATCCTCCAACACCGCTTTCAGACGCTCCTCAAACTCTCCCCTGTATTTCGCACCCGCCACCAGCGCGCCCATATCCAATGAAAAAATAGTCTTATCCTTCAAGCCTTCCGGAACATCGCCCCTGACGATTCTCTGAGCCAGTCCTTCAACAACCGCCGTCTTACCCACGCCTGGCTCTCCGATCAATACGGGATTGTTCTTGGTCTTTCGGGAAAGGATACGAATTACATTGCGTATCTCCGAATCACGCCCGATTACCGGATCTAATCTCTGCTCTCTGGCCCGCTCTACAAGGTCTGAACCATACTTATTCAGGGTATCATAGGTGTCCTCTGGATTATCGCTGGTCACACGCTGATTGCCCCTGACTGTTGACAGGGCTTTCAAAAAATCGTCTCTCTTGATACCCATTTCCTTGAAAATAGACTTAAGCTCTCTGTTGGGGTATCTCAAAAGTGACAGAAAAATGTGCTCAACGGATACATATTCGTCTCCCATCTGCCTTGCTTCGTCTTCTGCGTGAATCAAAGCTTTGTTTAGGTCCTGGCCAATATATTGCTGACCGCCCTGCACCTTGGTACGTTTCCTAAGCGCCTCCTTCGTCCGGTTAAGCATTATATTTTTGTCGATTCCCATCTTTTCCATGAGCTTGAGAATCAAACTGTCCTCCTGAATCAGCAATGCATAGAGAAGATGCTCCTGCTCAATCTCCTGATTACCATATTCCAGCGCTGCACGCTCACAGCCATTAACTGCCTGCATGGACTTCTGCGTAAACTTATTTATATTCATAGTACAGCCTCCTTTTTCATACTAAATGTTGGTGTTCTATTTACAATATAACATTAACGCATTTTATCAGCACTGTCAAGAGTTGAGTGCTAATTTGTTTTGATATTTTTTCTATTTCAGCATATCAAGAATTTCATCCTTAGGCTTTGCTCCAACCTCTCTCTTTACAGCCTCCCCATTCTTGAACACCATCAGCGTCGGAATAGACATTACCCGATACTCTTTCGCTAATTCAGGATTCGCGTCTACATCCACTTTACAGATTTTAGCATCCGTAACCTCATTGCCGATTTCTTCAATCACAGGCCCCACCATCTGGCATGGGCCGCACCATGTCGCCCAGAAGTCCACCAGCACTGGTACGTTAGCGTCCAATACCTCCTCCTTAAAATTATCCTTTGTCAAATGTAATACTGCCATCTTTTATCATCCTTTCTTTCATTAAAATGTATTCCATTTTTTATTATAACCCATTTACGTATACATTTTTAGCCATAATATCCATTTTATGAAATTTTTCTAATTTAAGCTGTCCTTAAACGCTATTCTAATCATTTCCAAAATTACCATCCTACTCATCTACTCGAAAAATAAAAAATATTATATAATCTTTGTAACGAATTGGTAAGTCATGCGTCTAATAGGCAGATCACAGATAAGGGGGTGAAGGAATGAAGATTGATTTTGAGGAGCTCTATGAACGTTTTTTCAAGGACGTGTATCTGTTTGTCCTGGCAATGAGTAAGGATCCGCACATTGCCGAAGAGATTACCCAAGAGACCTTTTTCAAAGCTCTAAAAGAGATTAAGCATTTCCGCGGAAATTGCTCGGTTAAGTCCTGGCTCTGCCAGATTGCCAAGAATCTCTACATCTCCGACACCCGTAGGAAAAAGCCTATTCATTCCGATACCCTTGAAGCTCTGCCCGATGCTTCAAATGTGGAGAATATCTGTATCCGAAAGGATGAGGCTCTTTCTATCTACAAAGTACTTCACTGTCTAAACGAGCCTTATAAAGAAGTCTTTACCCTTCGGGTACTGGGAGATTTAAGCTTTAAAGAGATTGCAGAAATCTTTGAAAAACAGGAGAATTGGGCGAGAGTCACCTACCATCGGGCAAGACTCAAGATACGTGAGCATATATCGACTTCAAACGCCCATAAGCAATAAATGCCGCTGTTTCCACGCGGCGGAAAGGAGATTATTATGAACAAAATACCCTGCGATATTATTAAAGACCTGCTGCCACTGTATAAGGACCATGTATGCAGCGAAAAAACAATGGAGCTGGTTGAAAACCATCTGCCGGAATGCGAGAGCTGCCGTGAATATCTGGAAGCGATGGAGGCTGAGCTTCCGCCTGTTACTCTGCCTCCCTGCAGTACAGAGCAGTCAGACGGCCATACTTCAGCCTCTTTAGCCCTTGAAGATATAGAAGTATTCCAAAAAATTGCCCAAAAGCTAAACTGGATGAAGGTTACCATCAGCTTTTTTGCGGTAATCATTACGATTATGGTGATCTCTCTCATCAACACCATATCCGGCGAATACATTACGAAGCTGCCCATATTTGACAAACGTGTAGCAGCAAAAGACGTCAGTGTCACAGAGCTTTACCAACTGAAAAATGGGGATTTCTATATTACGTTAGAAAGCGATTTTCCCTGCGATATTCTTTCATACGGTTCCATATCTTCACCAGATGGCAAGTCTTATATGGAATCTTATGACAACGGCCAGAGCCGTTTATCCTTTGAGAAAACTTCCATATGGGGCAAGTTTTTCCTAAACCATTTATCTTATAAGAGTTTCTCCTTTGTAATTCCTTATCAGGAGATTCTTGATTTGGATGAAACGGATGGATACCAAAGCCAGGGTTCATCTGCTATTGTTCACACCACCGCTCTAATCTGCTATGAGGGAAAAGGAAATGAACAGCTTACCATCTGGAAGGAGGGACAAAAAATTGCGGCGGCGCCTGAGATGATTGAGCAAAGAGTCCTGCATCAGCAGCGCCGACAGGAAACGGGAATTGATGAGCAGCCGGAAATATCATCTAAATATGCGGATAATATTCTGGTTTTATATTAATCATTATTTATTTGGGCTGTTTTATTGAGGAAACAGCCCTCGTTTTTCGGAAATAATTAAAAAACTTCCTATTATATGGAATCTTTCATCACCCTCTCTGTCTTCTGACAATCTCACAGAAATTTATCGTCTAAATTACGAATCCCTGGTATTTTTTTTACCGGAAGTATAGTCATAGGGACGCTGATTTGGTATAATGATAACATTAGAATTGCTTCGGTAATTTAAGAAACCCCGTATGAACTCGACGGTTGGGGGACATTCAGTTTGCGGGAATAGAAAGGGATGTTAGCAGTAATGAAAAACAGAAGATTGAAACGGGGGCTGTCTTTTTTTCTATGCCTGATTATAGCAGTATGCATATCTGCCGGAATAATGCCGCATACCGTCCGCGCCGAGGAAAAACGTACGGTAAAGGTTGCATTTTTCCCAATGAACGGATACCACATGATGGCGGGAAAGGGCATCTATACTGGTATGGATGTAGAGTACTTGGAAGCGCTGTGCAATTATACCAACTGGGACATAGAATATGTGGAGTGTGAGGACTGGGATGCGGCGCTTAAACTGGTAGCTGACCATAAAGCGGACCTTGTGGGAAGCGCCCAGTATTCGGCCGAACGGGCGGCATCCTACCAATATGCAGACCTATCCAGCGGATATACCTTCGGTATCATAGCCACTAACCCGAACAGCAGTCTGGCATATGAAGACTTTGACGCAATGAAGGAAATCACCTTTGGTATGGTTCGTACATATGTACGCAGAGAGGAATTCCTAGGTTATCTCTCCGACAACGGTATTGCGTCTCCCAAGATCAGAGAGTATGATTCCACCTCTGATCTGCAGAACGCACTGGACGAAGGCGAGGTGGATGCGCTGGTACATACTTTTATGGAGATTAAGGAAGGGCAGCGGCTGATTGGACGTTTCGCCCCAAGACCCTTTTACTACATCACCTATGAGGGAAATGACGACGTTATGCGTGAGCTGAACAACGCCATTGCCGACCTGAAGATGAATGAACCTGAATTGGAAACACAGTTGATGAACCGTTTCTATCAGAGCAAGTTGGACAAGACAGTTGTTTTTACATTGGATGAGAAGGAATATCTTGCTGAAAAAAATACAATCAGGGTTGGATATTTGGACAGTTATTACCCATTTGTCTATGAGGAGGACGGAGAATGTAAGGGACTCACAAAAGAAATGCTGGAGGGGATTGCAGCCCTTACCGGTCTTACCATTTCCTGGCAGAAAGTAGAAAACCCTCAGGAGGCGCGTACCGCCCTAGGAAACGACAAGCTTGACGTTATGTCTTACTGCGTACACGCTGAAGGCGGTTCACACGACCACCAGCTTTCCAGGATAAAAGACTATGTGCAGGTTCCTCTGGTATTCGTCACGAAAGAAAAAACTGATCTGGAATCAATAGAAACTCTGGCAACCGTTGATTACTTGTCTGATAAAGCCACAGAGCTGATTGATCCCGCAGATATAAAAGTTCAGATATATGACACTCCTCAGGACTGCCTGGATGCAGTGAAGGACGAAAAAGCAGATGCAGTAATGTGCGACGGCTATCTGACAGAATATCTGCTCAGCTCCCAGATGCGGTATTATGACCTGGTGATTGAGAGTGTGTTAAGCGATGGTTTGGGAATCTCAATGACAGTCTCCGGCAGCAATCCTGAACTTGCAGGAATACTGAATAAGACTCTGCTGACTATAGATGCAAGGGCAATCAGCGATTATATGTTGGAGAGTAACGTATACTCTCTGGCAAGCGTAGGCATTTTCATAGAAGATCACAGCGTAGTTATTATCCTGATTCTAATTACGATTATGCTAATCATCCTATTGGTTGCTCTGCATATCATCCGAGACGCCAAGAAGATACAGCATTTAATGTATAAGGATGTGGAGATTGATATCGGGAATCTAAATTACCTAATTTATACCGGAAAGAAAAATATTCTGCCGGAGCGTTCCGCACAGCAGTATGCGGTTGTCTATCTTAATATTTCACAGTTCCAGCGTTATAAGGTAATCTACGGATGGAACAACGGGCAGAAACTCTTATCCTTGATTGCAGACGCCCTATCTCAGTGCATTAAGGGGAAGAACGAGGTCTGCGCAAAGGCAGATGGGGATCATTTTGTTTTCCTCATGTCTGATGAAAATGGCCCTATTCCGGAACGGGTTCGGAAGATACGCAATTTCATGGAAGAACGCATTTTTGAGGAAATCGGAAGCCGGATTGAGGTTCAGATGGGCATCTATTTTATACCTCCCAACAGCGACGATCTGCGAAGCGCCATTGACTGCGCAAGTCAGGCCATCGACTTTATACAGAATGACAATCCACATAATATCCAGATCTACGATGATGATCTTGAGAAGGCAATCCGGGAACGGCATGAACGGGAGAAGCTGCTGGATTCTGTAGATATTGACGAGAATTTTGTCACCTATTACCAGGCCAAGGTAGACGTCAACACAGAAGAAATCGTAGGCGCCGAGGCATTGGTACGTTTCCTGGATCCCACGGCATCAGGTACAGTGCGTTCCCCTTGGTTCTTTATCCCTTACTATGAACAGACAGGAAAAGTAACGGATATTGATTTCTTTGTACTGCGGTGTGCATGTAAGATGCTTCGCAGACGGCTGGACAGCGGTGAGAAGGTTGTAACGATTTCCTGTAACTTTTCCAGGATACATTTTGTCAAGCCTGATTTTGCCATACGGTTTGAGCAGGTCTTGAATGAATACAGAATCCCTAAGGAGTTAATTGAAGTGGAGATTACCGAAACCCTTGTCATGGAGGAGATGCAGGAGAATCTCGCCAAACAAACATTAGACGACCTCCATGCAAAGGGAGTGCGGCTTTCCATTGATGACTTCGGCGCAGGATATTCTTCCCTTGGAGTTATAGAGAAGATTCCGGCCTCTGTTATCAAGCTGGACCGCTCCTTCCTGCTGAACCAGAAGGATCGGGAACGACAGGTGAAAATTATGAAAAGCATTGTAGAGCTTGCAGATAATCTTGGCTCACAGATTGTATGCGAAGGCGTGGAGACGGATGCTGACGTAGAGTTAATGCGGGAGATTGGGGCTCGCGTTGCACAAGGATACCGCTATGCTAAGCCTGTGTCAGAGATGGCCTTTGAGGAAAGGTTGTCCCAGAGCATGGAATGATAATTACAATTCAAAAAGAGATGTTTCAGAAAGAAAAGATAATTTCTTTCTGAAACATCTCCTTTTTATAAAATACACCAAACGAGAAGCCTCTATGGCAATTCCATCTTCTTCCCGTCAAGCGCCGCCGAAACCAGCCCGTCATGTCCGTCATACACAAGCTTCAGAGAAAAAAAGTCCTGTCTCTCCTTAAGCAGCCTGAAAAAAATCTTATCCCCCTCCCAGATGTTCAATTCCTGCACCTTATCAATGTCCACCCACTCCAATTCTCCTTCATCACAGGGAAGCAGCTCTCCTTCAAACCCATCCGCCGTAAACAGTGACATGTACTCTGTAACCCCATTTCCTGATATAAAGGTTACAATTCCTCGGTACTGGTAGGAGGTCAGCGTATATCCTGTCTCCTCCTTCACCTCGCGCAGCAGACATTCCTCAGGGCTTTCATCCTCCTCAAAATGTCCCCCAACACCAATCCATTTATCCTTATTCACATCATTCTTTTTCACAGTCCTGTGCAGCATCAGATATTGATGACCACGCTTAATATAGCACAGAGTACTTAACTTTGCCATATTCCTGCCTCATCCTTTCTATATATATTTCAAATCCTATTGGATTAAATTAATCATATCATCCCCTGTACCTTTTTACAATTTCTTTTCGCCTGAATCTGCGCCCTTCCTTTGACAAATGTGATATACTAAAATTATCTTTTTAGAGCCAAAGGAGAGAGACCATGAACCGAGCGATTGATTATATCATAGATTCCGCAAGCGACGGCCTGCGCATAGAGCAATACTTAAGGCGGCGCGGCTATTCCGCCCAAAATCTGGCAGAGATAAAGCGCATGCCTGAAAGCATCCTTGTAAATGGAATCCATTACTATATGCGCCAACAGCTTAAGGCAGGGGACCGCCTCTTGGTACGCATCTGTGAAACCAAATGCTCAAGGAAGATTCTGCCTGTAAATCTGCCTCTTGATATCGTATTTGAGGATGAAGACATTATCGTTATCAATAAACCTGCTGGTATGCCTATCCATCCGTCCCTGAAGCATTACACTAATTCCATGGCAAATGCGCTGGCCTGGTATTATCAGGAGCAGGAAAAGCCTTTCATCTTTCGCTGCTGCAACCGGCTAGACCGCGATACCTCCGGTCTTACTGTTGTGGCCAAACATCTGGTCAGCGCAAATATCCTATCCGATCTGGGACGCAATCATAAGATATGCAGAGAATATCTTGCCATTACACGAGGCACGGTTTCTCCAACATCTGGCACCATCGATGCGCCTCTTGGCCGCAAGCCTGGGACCATTATTGAACGGACGGTGGATTTTGAACAGGGTGAGCAGGCAATCACACATTACAGTGTTGTGGACGAAAAAAATGGACACAGCCTGGTTTCACTTCGACTAGAAACAGGCCGCACCCATCAGATTAGAATACATATGAAATATCTTGGTTTTCCCCTAATCGGAGATTATCTGTATAATCCGGATATGGAAAACATAGGAAGACAGGCGCTGCACTCCCACCGGCTTACCTTCACTCATCCCATTACAGGGGAAGCTCTTAAGTTTCATGCGCCTCTGCCAGAAGATATGCAGTCTGTTCTAAATGGAAAGCCACGATATTGGAAAGCTCTGCCTCAATAACCTAAGGATCATACCGCAGCACATACAGCTCATGGAGCGCCCGCGTTGCACAGATATACATAAACTGTGGGAAGAAGGGACTGCCCTCATCCCCTCCCGCCACAAATACCTGATCAAATTCCAGCCCTTTCGCCATATAAAAGGTCGTGACCGTAATTCCTTTCTGAAAACATTCGCTGTCCCTGTCTATATAGGATACGTCGCTACGCCTCCTTCGGACCTCTTCGTAGATTGCCCGCGCCTCCTGCTGTGTCATCACAAGTATTGCGGCAGTCTCATATCCATCCTCACCAAGCCTCACACGTTCAAGGCTTCTGTCTACTGCCTCCACGTAAGAAATACACTGGATTTCCTCCACGTTTCGACCATGACGCTTCATATATTGAATTCCCTGTATTTTGGCGATTCCATTGGCATATTCTGCAATCTCCCATGTGTTTCGATAGCTCCGGTTCAACTCAAGCTTTCGCACCTTCTTCCCCAATATATCCGGCAGAAATGTAAGGACATCCTGAACCTCAGCATCCACCGTCTGAGCCCGATCCCCAAGAATCGTCATATTACAGGAAAACATGCGCTCAAGAATCACGTATTGAAGATAAGAGTAATCCTGCATCTCATCAATAACCAGATGCCGGATATTCCTGTGGTCTGCTACAGTAAGCAGACGATATTTGAGATACAGCAATGGATATACATCCTCATAGGACAGTATCCTCTCCTCCCGCGGCAGATTAAGAAGGGGCTTTTGTCCTGCTTCCTCCAACAGCCAGTTGTAGATCTCATAGATATCTGTAGTCACGTACATGCTTCCAAACTGCTCTTTCACTGACTCCAGTTCTTCCTCTGCAAGATTTCGGCCCCACAAAGTCTCACATTCATCCACAAAATACTCCATCACGGCATCCATACGGGAGAGCAGGGGAATATTCTGGAATCGAAAGTAAAACATATGAAGAATATCTTCCGCTTTCTTCACCATTTTTCCATATTGAATATCCTTAAAATCTACCAGTCGGTCCTCTAACTCTACCAGAAATCCTTCGACTGCCGCTACATACTCTTTAGACTGCTTCCACTGATAAGACTTATCCTGTTCAGTATCAGCGATATTTTTTCTGTCAACTCCTCCTTCGCCTTCAGATGCCTTTTGAGAAGCCCTTTGCATCTGCTTTTCAATCTGGTCCCACCGGTCCTCGCAGTCCTTTGCAACCTCCTTAAGCTGCCTGTATGCAAAAAGGTCAAAGCTCATCTCCTGTATATTCTCCTCCCCCAACTCCGGCAGGATATGAGATATATAATCAGAAAATACACTGTTAGGCGACAGAATCAGAATGTTGGAGGACTTAAAGCTCCCCCTGTTATGGTACAAAAGATATGCGATTCGGTGCAGGGCGATCGAGGTCTTTCCGCTGCCCGCAGCACCCTGAATAATTAAGACTTTATCCTTCGTATTGCGGATGATTGCATTTTGCTCCCGCTGAATCGTACGGACAATATTCTTAAGCTGTGTATCACTGTTGGCGCTCAGCTCTTGCTTTAGAATATCGTCGTCAATCTTCATATCACTCTCGAATTCATAAAGCATTCGTCCGCCGCGAATCTTGTACTGCCACTTTGACAGTATCTCCCCCTCCATCTCTCCGGCTGGCGCCTGATAGGACGCAGCTCCCTTGTCAAAATCATAGAACAGACCGCTGACCGGCGCCCTCCAGTCATAGATTAACGGCACGCCGCCCCTCTCCCTGGCAAAATTGCCGATTCCGATATAAAAGCTTTCCGGCTCCTCCTCACCGTCATAGAGAAAATCCACGCTTCCAAAGAAGGGAGAATCAAGCATCTTTCTATAGCGGCTTCTCTGCCTCTGGTGCTCCTGGCTTACACTTACCTGACCAAAAAGAGCCTGCTGGTTATCGTAATTTTCGTAACCATACTGGTCCATCTCTGTATAATTCTCCCAGTAATATTTGTTCATCTTTGCAATATCCTTCTGAACCTCACAGATTGTCTCGTCAAGCGTTTGAAGCCTGATTTTCAACTGACTGATTACATATTTTAAAAAATCCGAACCTCTGCTCATTCTATTTTTGCCTTTCTTTCTAAAAATATTTCTAATCGGCACGAGCCTCTATAATTACACCGATTTCCCGAAAGACCGGATAAAGGTAACTTGCCCCAAAGGTTCCCAACTTTTTCGGTCCTGTTACAATCCTCCCAAGCTCCAACGCTTTGTGGAACGCCATCATGACGCTGGCTCTGGTGATGGACTTATCCTTTCGGGTCACAAACATCTCATTTCCTTTGATTATATAGAAAAACTCCAGATTCTTCGCCGTATGGAAGGGATACCTCTGGAACTTCACCAGCGTATCCCAGAGCAGGTCATCAGGCCATGGTACATCCGTTTCCTTTAATTGGTCCTGTAAAATTTTAACTGCCTTTCTCTGCTCTTTCGTCATAATTATATCCTTTTTCTGTGAATTTTTATCCTTTGAATGTTCCAATTCACATCATAGCATATCTGACATTACCTTTCAATCATCTTTCAACTCCCGAACAATTTTCCTGAGCTTTAGAACCATGGAGGGAACCACAGACAATTCGTCGATTCCCATACGAACGAATTCCTCCGTAAGACTTGTATCCGCCCCCAGCTCCCCACAGATCCCCACCTTTTTTCCATATTTATGCGCATGCTCCGTCACAATCCTAATCATCCTCATAATCGCCTTATGGTGTGGGTCGTAAAAATCACAAAGTTTTTCGTTCTGCCTGTCAACGGCAAGGGTATACTGGGTCAGGTCGTTTGTTCCAATACTAAAAAAATCCACCAGCCTTGCCAGCTCGTCACTGACCATGACAGCCGCCGGTGTCTCAATCATGACTCCCTGTCTGGGATACCTGTATGGAATCCGTTTGCTCTCAAGTTCTTCCCTGACCTCCTGTGCAATCTCAAAAATACGTTTAACCTCCTCCACGGAAATAATCATAGGGTAAATGACAGAGATATTGCCATATACTGCCGCTCGAAGCAGCGCACGCAGTTGTGTCTTCAAGATCTCAGGCTGCTTAAGACAGATACGAATCGCCCGAAATCCCATAGCCGGATTTTCTTCCCTTCCAAGACCAAAATACTCTGCCTGCTTATCAGCCCCCATATCCAGGGTTCGGATTATAACCTCCTTTCCAGCCATCTGCTGCGCCACCTGACGGTATGCCTGAAACTGTTCTTCCTCCGTGGGGAACTCTTTTCGGCCGAGATACAAAAATTCACTTCGGAACAGCCCTATCCCTTCGGCATCATTTTCCAGCGCACGCTCTACGTCTCTGACGCTTCCGATATTAGCGCAGATTAAAATCCTCTTTCCGCCTGGCGTTATGCTCTCTTTCCCCTTCAGCTCCTGAAAAAGACAGAGCTTCTCCTGCTCATCCTCCATTCTCTCATTTGCCTTCCTGTATACATCCTCATCCGGCTCAAAAGTAACCATGCCTTCAAATCCATCCACGAAAGCTCTTATTCCGTCTTGAATCTCCCCCAAGTCCACAGGCACTCCTACCAAAGCAGGAATATTCATAAGCCGTGCCAGAATAGCTGTGTGAGAGTTTGTCGAGCCGCGCACCGTCACGAATGCAAGCACCTTCTCCCTGCAAAATCCCATGGTTTCGCTGGGGCTTAAGTCATCTGCAACGATAATGGCCGGCTCATCTAAGCTTCTCCTTGTATCCTCCCCGCCGTTAAGAACCCGAAGCAGACGGTCGGAAACATCCTTTATGTCCATTGCCCTGGCCCGCATATAGTCGTCCTTCATACGGAAAAACAGATCTCCATATCTTTCACTGGTAAATTTCACCGCATATTCGGCGTTTACCATCTCTGTCTGAATCGTATGACGGACAGCCTTCAGATATTCTTCATCCTCCAGTATCATCCTGTGTACTTGAAAAATCTCGCCGCCGGAAATACCGATCTCCTGGGAAGCCCTCTCATACAACGACTGTAGCTCCTTCCTGGCACATTCCACCGCACTGTTTACCCTCTCAAGCTCGGCTTTTACATCCCAAATCTTGTCATGCCTTATGTGCTGCTTTGGGCTTCTCAGAACTGTCACAGGCCCGTATGCCATACCTTTGCATACGGATTTGCCCGAAAACTGCTGCATTTCCTCACCTCCTCACTACATACATCCATTATGCCATAACTCTCTTTCTTTCACAATCCAGAACTATTCTAAAAGTTCCTTGTTGCATTGCATTTTTATTATAATAATAATATTTTTTGTTAAATATTGTGGAATATGTCAAGTATTTTCATGATATTGACTGAATTTTGTATTGAATTTTGTTAGACAACGTGAGATAATAAAACTAATAAGAAACTTTAAATTTAGCTACAGATTGAAACGGAGTAATACTATGGGATTTAACAAACTTCAGCAATACGTTACTATTGTTGAATTTCTTGGAAAGACTCTCGGCCCGGATTATGAGATTGTACTGCAGGATCTAAACCCGGAGCATCAAGCTATTGTCGCAATCGTAAACGGTCACATCAGCGGACGTCGTGTAGGCGGTCCTTTGACCGATGCCTCACTTCAAATGCTTTCGTCCAGGGCCTACGAGTCAAATGATTTTTTATGTAACTATAGAGGCATTGCCGGTAATGGGCGTGTCCTCCGCTCCTCTACACTGTTTATCAAGGACGATGAAGGCAATCCGATAGGGTTTCTATGCATTAATTTTGATGACAGCCGATTTGCGGAATTGAACAGCAAGCTGCTTAATACTATACATCCTGAATTTTTCCTTGCACAGCATGGTCCGGTTGAGCGCTTCGACAGCCAGGAGCCTCCGAAGAACACCTTTTCTTCTTCGGATTCGACCACGGAAAGCTTTTCTATGGATATTTCATCTCTGATGCAGAAGATGTTTGACGATGCTACTATGTCGCTGACAACGCCTATTGACCGTCTGAACCAGCACGAGCGCAAGGAGATTATCGAACGGCTGCAGGAGCAGGGCTTGTTCCAGCTTAAAGGAGCGATTTCCTTTGTTGCGAAGAAATTTTCCTGTTCAACTGCTACCATATACCGGTATCTAAGCGAAATCAGCGATTAGCAATAATAACCACCAGCCTGGTGTTGCCGGACTGATGGTTATTGTATCCTTTGATGCGAATCCTATTCTGTTGTTATCTATCCACTTTACCCCTCATTCGTTCCGTGATATAATCAACCTATTGACAAATAATATATATTGGCAAGATCCAACAAAACCGGCTTGGCAAGATATGCAGATATAACTACCAGGAGGAAGCAAGAATGATTACGATGGAACACGTATGCAAATCGTACAAGATTGCAAAAAGAGACGCAGGCATAAAAGCCGCCTTAAAATCCCTTTTCTACAGGGAATACGAGAGCATCCATGCCCTGAATGATGTAACCTTCACCATAGGCGACGGCGAGATGGTTGGCTACATCGGTCCCAACGGCGCGGGAAAAAGCTCTACAATCAAAATTCTAAGCGGAATATTAACCCCTGACAGCGGAACCGTCCTTGTAAACGGACGAATTCCTTATAAGGACCGAATCAGACACGTCCGTGATATTGGCGTCGTGTTTGGTCAGCGTTCTCAGTTATGGTGGGATGTTCCCGTCATAGATTCCTTTGAATTATTGAAGGATATCTATACCATTCCAGAACCGCAATATAGACAGAGCCTTGAAGAACTGACTGAATTATTGAATCTAAAGGAGCTTTTGCGTTCCCCCACAAGACAGCTATCCCTTGGACAGAGGATGCGCTGTGAGATAGCGGCCTCCCTGCTGCACCGCCCCCGTATCCTGTTCCTAGACGAGCCTACCATCGGGCTGGACGCCGTGTCTAAACTCGCAGTCCGCGACTTCATTATACGGCAGAATAACATCCATAAAACTACCGTAATCCTTACCACCCATGATATGCAGGACATTGAAGCCCTGGCAAACCGTATCATCCTAATCGGCAAGGGACGGATTCTTTTGGACGGTACTTTAGACGATATCAGAAAGGGCGGAAGCAATATCGACGAAACAGTGGCCAAGCTGTACCGCACCTATGAGATTTGACATTGATATTTCAGAGGACTTTAAAAATGAAAAAATATCTATCCTTCTTTCGGTTAAGATTTTTAATGGGACTGCAATATCGGGCAGCCGCCCTTGGCGGGATCGCAACTCAGTTTGTATGGGGCTTCATGGAGATCATGATATTTCGGGCATTTTACCGCGCAGATGCAGCCGCCTTCCCCATGAGCTTATGTGCCACAGCATCTTACATATGGCTTCAGCAGGCATTTCTCGCCCTGTTTGCAACATGGATGATGGAAAAAGACGTCTTTGATTCTATTGTAAATGGCAATATTGCATACGAACTCTGCAGACCTGTCAGCATATACAACATGTGGTTTTCCAGAAGTATGGCAACACGGCTATCAAGAGCAGTCTTAAGATGCTTCCCCATATTGGCTATTGCCATATTTGTACCCCAACCTTACGGAATTGCCCCGCCCGCAAGCCCCTGGCACTTTATTGTGTTTCTTGCGACTTTATTTTTTGGACTGGCAATGACAGTATCCCTGTGCGTTTTAGTCTACATATTGGCTTTTTTCACCATATCCCCTCAAGGGCTTCAGATGATATTCATTACAATGACAGATTTCTTCGCCGGCGCGCTGATTCCCCTGCCCTTTTTTCCGGAGAAAATGCAGAGCTTCATGGAGCTTCTTCCCTTTGCAGCTATGCAGAACGTTCCCCTTCGCGTCTATAGCGGAAGCATGACGGTGTATGAGATGCAAAGAGCAATCTTCCTTCAAATCTTCTGGCTTTTCGTCACCACGGCTGCGGGGAAGCTGCTCTGTAAACTGGCACAGAAACGGGTTATCGTACAAGGAGGTTAAAATACATTGCGAAAATTACATCAATCCATCCGTCTTTATTTTCATTATGTATCCATTAATATCCGCTGTATGCTGCAGTATAAGGCATCCTTTTTCCTGACAGCCCTCGGCCAATTCCTGGTGTCTTTTACCGTTTTTCTGGGAATCTTCTTCATGTTCCAAAGATTTTCCAAAGTAGAAGGCTTTACTTACAGCGAAGTACTGTTATGTTTTGGGATAATGCTGATGGAGTACTCCATTGCTGAAATGTTTGCCAGAGGGTTCGACATGTTTCACCATATGGTGAAAAACGGAGAATTTGACAGAGTTTTGGTTCGCCCGCAAAATGAAATCATCCAGGTATTGGGAAGCAAGTTTGAGCTTACACGAATTGGAAGGATCGCGCAGGCAATTGTGATGTTTATCTATGGAATTGTTAAAAATGAGGTTGCATGGAATTTTTCCAAGGTACTTACCGTCATCTTTATGCTGATTGGCGGAACCGCAGTATTTTCTGCTCTGTTTCTGATTTACGCTGCCCTGTGCTTCTTTACGCTGGACGGTCTGGAATTCATGAATATATTTACGGACGGCGCCAGAGAGTTTGGCAAATATCCGGTGGGTGTGTATGGGAAGGAGTTTCTCATATTTACTACATTTTTTGTCCCCTATGCATTGATACAATATTATCCCCTTCTGTATATACTGGGGCGAAGAACGGATGTATTCCTTATGCTTCTGCCGCTTCTTGCCTGCTTGTTTTTGGTTCCTGCCATTCTTCTGTGGCGGTTTGGAGTAAGGCATTATAAGTCCAGCGGGTCTTAAAAAGGGTTGTTTCTGGTTAGATTATAGTTGCATTCAATAAGTAAATATGTTATATTGATAAAATAAAGTACATTGTAAACAATCTACAATCAACAAAACAAGTAGTCAATTCATAAAACTTCACAAATTTATGGCTTGGCACAAAGGAATGAAAGGAGAAATGATGGGAACTCTTATATCAAGTACGCAAGGATTATTATTTGTTGTTTTTCTGATGGTAGCCTTTTCCCTCTGGCTTCAGAAATACAAAGTTTTTAAATCATTAGGCCCTGTGCTTACGGTCGTTGTTATTGGTATCATTCTTTCAAATACCCATATCGTACCGATTTCACATGAACTGTATGATTCAATCTCTACATACTGTGTTCAGGCAGGTATCTCAATCTGTCTGCTCAGTATGAATGTAACAGAGCTTAAGAAGCTCAACAAGGAGCCGGTAATCGCACTTGTTTCCGCGATTGCATCCGTATGTCTTGTTGCAATCGTCCTTGGAATTATCTTCGCACCGAAGATTACAGAAGGCTGGAAGGTAGCTGGTATGTTCGTAGGAACTTATACGGGAGGTACACCGAACTTAACAGCTATCGCAACTGGAGTTGACTGTTCAAGAGAGACTCTGGCAGCAGCAAACGCGGCAGACTATGTTGTATCCACACCTCTTATGGTTGCAATGTTTGCGGCTCCGGCATTCTTTAAGGCATCTAAGAAATGGAACAAGTTATGGCCTTACTCCTTCAAACCGGAGGAGCTGGACGATGCAGACTCAGAGCCGTTGATGGCTGATAAGAAGTGGGCAATCAAAGATATTGCATGGCTTCTGACCATTGGTTTCGGCGTAGCATTTTTCACAACAATGATTGCTCAGCGAATCTTCCCAGATACATTCTGGAAGGCAGGACGACTTCTTATGGTAACAACAGTATCAATCTGTCTGGCACAGTTAAAGCCGATTAAGAAGCTTCGTGGTAACCTTGACCTTGGATTGTTCATCTCACTGTGCTTCCTGTCAACAATCGGATTCGCAGTTGACCTTCAGCAGTTCATCGGTTCCGCCTTCTTGATGACGCTGTATGTATTCTTCATGCTGATTGGATGTACGGTACTTCATTTCCTCATCTGCCGTCTCTTCAAGATTAAGTATGAGTACGTGCTTCTCTCTATGGTGGGATGTATCGTAGACGGACCGACGGCGTCTCTGACTGCTGCCGGTGGAAACTGGAAGTCACTGATTAACGTAGGTTTGATTATGGGGGTTATCGCCGGAGCATGCGGTAACTATGTCGGTATCTTCGTCGCCTACGCCGTAAAAGCAATCTGCGGCCTGTAGTTAAAGACACTAATATTGTAGAATTGAGAACCTGCAAATAGCTAAAGCCTCAGAACCACCTATTTGCAGAACAATGTACAAACAGATAAAGCACTATAAAACAGCCTTCCATATCAAACAGTATGGAAGGTTGTTTTGTATTAGGCTAAATTTTTGTATAAATTTTTGTAAATTTGCAAGAAACATTTCCGATATGGATGTTACTGTGTTAAAATGGAAAAGCATTAATACAGTTGAAGCCATATTGGAGATACAGAGCAAAGGAGGGGCGAAAAGCTGCTTATGGGAAAATTGACATTCAAAACTTTACGTGAAAAGGTAGCAGAGGAAATCCGTCTTAAAATTCTCAATCAAGAGCTGACTCCGGGAATGCATATCATTGAGCAAGAGCTTTCTGATGAATTAGGCGTCAGCAGAGGTCCGATACGGGAGGCTCTACGTCAGTTAGAGCAGGAGGGAATGGTTGAATATACGCGGAATGTCGGTTGCTCTGTGCGGGAAGTTACCACACAGGACGTCTATGAGACTTATCTCCTTCGTTCCAGTTATGAGATTCTTGCCGTACGCCTCTATGAAGCTAAGTTTACAGATGAAGATATCGCCAAAATGGAGGAAGCGGTGGAGCTGATGAAGACTCTAACCATTGAGAGCTACAGTAATGTTATCTCTTATGGCAGTATGCTTCACGGCGTCATCATTGAAAAGGCGGGGCTTGCACGTCTTACGAAAGCATGGGCCGATTTAGAATATTGTGAGATTATGAGCTGCAACGCAGGATATACTGATAAACATTCCGTTATACAGAGACAATACCCGATTCACCAAAAGTTAGTTGATATCTGTAAGACACGGGATGTAGAAACAATCTGTGACGCAATCTCGGATCATTATATGATGACAATCAAACGTCTTAAAAATAAGTGAAAAAAACGCACAAAGGGCGGTTTAAAACGTCCCTTGTGCGGTAGTATCTGTAATTACCAAATTCTTAATCTATCCCTCTCTTTCCAACCTTTTCGTAAATAAAATATCGTGGTTAATCTCAGTATAGAAGTCCTCCTTCATCCTCTCATAAGCTGCCCTTCCCTTACCCATTAGCCACATCATTTTTGTAATCACAGCCTCAAGAGTCATATCATAAGCTTCTAAGAGTTTAAAGTCCTGCTTCACACGCTTCCCCACCTCGTAGACCGTCATATTGCTCCCCTCGTTAGCTACCTGGGTTGTCATCACCACATATTTTCCCTTGCCTTCCCATTCCTTCATCTCTCGGTAAAACTCCTGTACCAGCGTATTGGGAATCCCGCCGACCCCAAAGCTTTCAATTACGATACAGTCGTAATGTTCAAACAAATAGGGCAGAATGCTGGCATGCATTCCTGGAATCAGCTTGAGTACATAAACACTGTCCTTCATATCATAGCTGAAGCCAACCGGCGCAGCGCAGGGCGGCTCCTTAATATAGCGCACAATCATTCCCTCCTGAATCACCGCCAGGTAAGGAAAATTGATGCTGGAAAACGCATCATAGCTCTTTGCCCTCTCCTTCTTTGCCCTAGTTCCGGCAATCACCTTCCCATCAAACACAATATTAACATTCTGGGACTCATGGTCTGCCGCATAGATAAAACTGTCCAGAAGGTTTGTCCTGGCATCAGTCACATCCATCTGAATTGGCTTCTGAGCCCCTGTAATTACAATAGGTTTTGCTGAATTCCGAATCATATAAGACAGCGCCGCCGCTGTGTAAGCCAGCGTATCCGTCCCATGGCAGATGACAAAGCCGTCATATGCCTCATAGTTTTCCTCAACACTTCTCGCAAGCAGCCGCCAATGCTCAGGCGTCACATTGGTACTATCCAGATTGCACACTTGAATCGTATCAACCTCGCATACCTGGCGTACCGCCGGTATATAAGAAAGAATATCTGCCGGCGTAAGCCCCGGCGCAAGCCCGTACTCTGTCTGTGTGGAAGCAATCGTGCCTCCGGTTCCTATCATTAGTATCCTTTTCATCTCTGTATCTCCTGGCCTTTTAACTCTTAATCGAATTGAACGTAAGCTATATGGACGACTGAATCGGTATCATTTCAATCTGTTGGGTAAAAAATCTGGCTGCTGCCTGAAGCATATAATAGCTGTCTTTCACTCCGGCAGTTTCATAGGAAGAATGCATGGCAAGCTGCGCAAGCCCGATATCAATACTGTTCATGGACACCTGGGACATGGCAATGTTGCCAAGGGTACTCCCGCCTGCCATATCGGATCGATTGGAGAAAAACTGCAGCGGCACTCCCGCCTCCTTGCAAATCCCCCGAAATACGGCAATGCTCACGGCATCACTGGTATATTTCTGCCCAGCATGGGATTTCACTACAATCCCTTCATTAATATACACACAGTTGCCTGTATCCGTCTTATCCGGATGATTGGGATGGACCGCGTGGGCATTATCACAGCTTAACATAAATCCCTTGGAAGCCGCCCTAAAAAAATCTTCTTCTCCCATTCCCAGACACATATTCGACCGGTAAAGGATATCATACAAAAATGTAGAGCCTGCTCCCTGCTTCGTACCAGACCCCACTTCCTCGTTATCAAAGCAGGCAAAAATATTGACAGCCTGGTCATCTGCGCCTTTCAGGAAGCCTTGAAGAGAGGTATAGGCGCACTGCAGGTCATCAAGCTGGGGACAAGAAATAAATTCCTTCTTTGCACCCCATACAGAAGGCTTCATCCGGTTATAGAGATACAAATCCATCCCGTAAATGTTCTCCTCCTCCACCTTCAGCTCTCCTGCAATCAGCTTCTTAAAGTCTCCCTCCTTACACTCGCTCCCTCCCAATAACGGCAATAGATCTACCTGTTTATTATAAGCGTAGCCGTCGTTCACTCCACGGTTCATATGGATTGCCACACTAGGAATCATCAGCAAATCCCTGTCAATATTCAAAAGCCTTGCCTCATATCTCCCCTTGTCCCTGACCATGACCCGTCCGGCAACAGACAGCGGACGGTCAAACCATGCAGCGCACAGCATCCCGCCATAGCCTTCTGTATTCAGCTTCATATACTTCTCTTTTACCTTTATTTCTGCATTTTCCTTTATCTTAAAGGTAGGGGAATCACTATGAGACGCAGCAATCTTAAAGCAGTAATCCTCAAGCCTTGTCCCTACATTCAGTGCAATAATACTGGAATCATTGCGGGTTACATAATACTTCCCGCCTGGACTAAGCTGCCACTTTTCGCCCTCCCAAAGCCTTTGGTAGCCATTTTCCCTTAAAATACCTCCTATATTTGCCACAGCATGAAATGGCGTCGGACTCTTTCCTATAAAAGAGGTCAGTCCGGATACAATTTCTTCATACATCTTGCTTCACCTCTGTCATTTGGTTTTATCAACAGTCGGGAAATGAATAACCTTCATATCCATCTCTGTTTCACCGGAAAATATTATACTATGCGCATATCTGAAAAACAAGTCTTAAAGTTCCACAGATATACTGCCCAAAAGTTCCCACGCCGCATCCCTCTCCTTCTTCTGCTCAGCCGTAAGCTCTGCATAAGAACACAGCATGGGATGCTGTCTTGCGGCGTCATTGCGCGCAGGTCCGTAAGTCCAGTTATAAAATGTATAGAAGCGGAGCCAACGCAGATGATCCAGCCTCCGATACATATCCTGCACAGACTCCTCTATTCTTGTCTCACAATATTTCTGATATGCCCTTTCTACCGTATCGGCATTAAAATCTGTAATCGTTTCATCTTTTAACAGGATACGAATTTTCATCAAAATATGGTCTGCAGCAGTAATCTTTGACTCCCGATGAAAATCATCTAACTCATCCCAACTAAGGGTTGGGTAGGAAACAGATTTGCGGAAAATCTCATTGATCGTGATAGCTGCTTGGTTCAGCGAGGTCCGCATAATCTGATTTGGCGTATATATATCCTCATTGGTCCCAAAATATGATACTCCGGGCGCTTTTCGATTACTATGCAGATGAATCTGTCCGGAAAGTTTGTAGTATTTATGAAGCCTCCAGAAGATATTCCATCCCTCCGGTTCATCGTCAGGACAGATGATAATTCTGTCCGCCATCTCTAAAAGTTTATGATAATTCTCCCAAAATTCGTCATGAAATATCAGAGAATCCATTTTCTCTGATTCTTCGCCAAGAGAAAATATCTCCTGGAGATGGCTGTGCATTGCAAGAAATTCCTTGGAATATCCAAAAATATGATAAGCCACATGCTGATTTACAGAGATAATATTAGTTAAAATCGCACGCTCCAAAATACAGCGTCCATAATTTCCGAAGCCAATCAGCACAATCGTATTCTCTTGACTTAGAAGGGGCCTGGAACGCCAGTACTGCCTGGCGCAGCAGTCATAACTATGAAAAAAATTAATGTTTCCTGAGAGGTGATCCTGTCCATTCGTGGTTCTTGCATAGACCTCCACAGGTAATTTGTGTAAGTCAATGGCACGGCTGTTCACACCGATATCATTTTCTTTCATAAGGAAAACCTTGCATCTTGAACCAACGCCTTTCTTACACGCCACAATCCGTGCCGGAGAAGCGCTGATAAAAAGGCAGGGATAATCCGGAAATTCCATCTGCTCGTCCCTTTTCTCACCATAGATTATAACTGCGTCAGGATCCTCTTTATAGATATTTCCGGCTAAAGTATTAGCTTCCGCGCCGTAATCTGCAAAATAGTACCAGTTTTTCTTCCTCTGAAAGCCAAGCATGAGAAACGGAAACCCTTCACTTGTGATAAAGGATATGACCGCGCCAAACAAGGTCATCATCATGCCTGCTGACAAGAATAAAAAAACAACTCCTACACCGTGTCCAAGAGGCGTTACCGGCGTCAAATCGCCGTATCCAACAGTCGTTAGCGTAACCAGGGAATACCAAAACGCATCACCAAATGTCCGGATCGTTGCACTGCTGTCCGTATATTCTGAAAAATAAAGAAGCATAATCAATCCAATATAAACGAATAATAAAACTGAAGTCATGTACAGATAAATTTTTTTTCTTCTTTTCATATGAATCTGTCTCCTTTTTAAACTGGTTTAGCCGCATCCCCTATCACATTATATCATACCGGCCGCCAAAGGAAATAGAAAGAAAACATTTACTTTAACACATTATTTTGCTAATATAAGGAGGTAGTCTACTGCTAAGGGTATGAGCGCCCTCAGCGTCATAGTTATGGCATGATGAGAAAAAGGAGGAAGAACATGTTAGAAAAGCTCTTCAAATTGAAGGACAACAATACAGATGTCCGGACAGAGGTACTTGCAGGTATTACAACGTTTATGACAATGGCGTATATCCTCGCCGTGAATCCCAGTATCCTTGCTGTGGCAGGAATGGACCAGGGGGCTGTATTCACGGCTACGGCGCTGGCATCGTTTATTGGTACACTTCTTATGGCGTTTCTGGCGAATTATCCCTTTGCGCTTGCGCCTGGAATGGGACTGAACGCTTATTTCGCCTATACCGTAGTCCTTGGTATGGGGTACAAATGGGAGGTTGCACTTACAGCAGTATTCATAGAGGGGCTCATCTTTATCGTCCTGTCCCTAACGAATGTGCGGGAAGCGATTTTTAATGCAATTCCGCTTAACCTTAAGGCAGCGGTCAGCGTGGGGATCGGATTATTTATCGCATTTATCGGGCTACAGAATGCCAATATTGTAATCGGAGGCGCAACTTTAGTAGAGCTGTTCTCCATAGACGGATATAATCTTGCAAACGGCGTAGAAGCAAGTTTTCACGACGTTGGCATCACGGTTCTGCTTGCTCTTGCAGGCGTAATCATCACTGGTATCTTGGTTATTAAAAATATTAAGGGAAATATTCTGTGGGGAATTTTGATTACATGGATACTTGGTATCATCTGCCAGTTTGCAGGTATTTATGTTCCAAACCCAGAGCTCGGATTCTATGGACTGCTTCCGGATTTCAGCAACGGGCTGTCTGTGCCAAGTATTATGCCTGTTTTTGGTAAACTGCAGTTTGGCGGAGTTTTTACACTTAATTTTGCTGTCGTTATCTTCGCATTTTTGTTTGTAGATATGTTTGATACCATCGGTACGCTGATTGGCGTAGCTTCCAAGGCTGATATGCTGGATGAAGACGGAAAGCTTCCGAAAATCAAAGGGGCTCTTATGGCGGATGCTGTCGCCACAACTGCAGGCGCAGTACTTGGAACCACCACAACTACTACATTTGTAGAGAGCGCTTCTGGTGTGACGGAGGGCGGCAAGACAGGGCTTACGTCCGTGACTACGGCAGTTTTGTTTGGACTTTCTCTTCTGCTTTCTCCAATTTTCCTTGCAATACCCTCATTTGCAACGGCTCCAGCGTTAATCGTAGTTGGTTTCTACATGCTGACAAATGTGGTGAATATTGATTTTAACGACATCTCCGAGGCCCTTCCGTGTTATATCTGTATAGCGGCAATGCCGTTTTTCTACAGTATATCCGAAGGCATTTCCATGGGAGTAATCTCTTATGTAGCGTTGAATCTGATTACAGGTAAAGCGAAAGAAAAAAAGATTAGCGTGCTTATGTATGCATTGGCCGTATTATTTGTTTTGAAGTATATATTCCTATAATTTTATGCAGACAAATATTAAGAGTTTTATTTTGCAATGTATTCTTTCCGCAGCTTTGTGGAGATTACTGATAACAGGGTTCCTTTGGATAGATCTCACTTATGAATTATTTCTTTATATATTGTTAGCAGTATGCTTTGGCATGACACACTATTTTTTTCATTGTATAAAAAAGGAAAATAAAATGGGAGTTCTTTATTGGTGGATTCTTTTGGGCATTATATTCAGAGTAATTACAATACCTTTGGGCTATATAGCAATCACTACAGCGGCGCAAGGCATAGTCCTTTTATGGGTGACATTTATTTTGGGAATTCCTTTCGCAGTATTAATCACGAACAAATTATTTAATATAATAAAAATGATTGTTTCATAGGTTTTCTTATGTATATAAGGCGGCCTGTAAAAGACCGCCTTATCGTTGCTTATTCTCTAATCTTTAGTAATCTCAAAACTCCCCTCATCTATCGGTAGCTTTATCTTGTCAGCTTCCCTCTCAGCCAAATCCTGCTCATCCGGTCTTGAAGCCTGGGCAAAGGTAATGACCGCATCATTTTTCCTCATAAACAATAGACCAAACGAGCCTGAACCGCAATTACTCGCAATCGCGGATGATGCTTTCTGCAGGTAAACCCTCTCAAATGGGCAATACTGACGTACAACCTGCTGAATATACTCAAGCCTATCTTCCTCCATCCCTGCATAAGTAATGAACAGGATACGGCGGTCAATACTTCTTGCATCCCGAAATACTCTGCGCACATAGCTTCGCACCATATACGAAAAATCTCCCATCTCCAAGCCACCTACCGTCATACGGCTCTTATGAAGATGAATGATGGGATGCAAAAGCAGAGCATCGCAAAGCACCTGCACCCGTTTGGATATTCGTCCCGCCTGACACATCATATGTGTGCTGTCGATAATAAATGCCGATGAGATATAGTGTCTGAGCTTCTTCACGTTTTGTATAATCTCTGCCTTTGAAGCATGGTTCTCTGCCATATAGGCGGCATACAAAACAGACAGCCCCATGCTGCTGGAAAGATGACCGGAATCGATGACAGTAACATTTTCAAATGATTTTGCCGCCTCAACAGCATTATAATATCCGTTGCTGACATGCTTCGCCATTGTGATATGTATGACATTCTGGGCCTCAGTCAGCTTTTCAGCAAAAAACCTCTCGTAATCCTCTACATCCGGAGGCTGGGAATAGCCATTCCGCCCTTCCGCCATATGCACAAGCAGTTCATCGGCCCTAATTTCCACCTCGTCCAGAAACCGTCCTTCATCCGTACAGACATAATAGGGACATACGGAAATGCCGAACTCTTTCTTAAGAGAATCCGGAAGATCACATACACTGTCCGTCGTAACTAACAAAGAGATTCGCTGCGCCTGCTCAAATATCAGGAAATCTTTTCCAATATCAGACTGATTGGCATCCTCGCTTAACTTCACAAGCTCTTTTGGCAAAATACTAAGTACAGCCACCTCAAGAAGCGCTCCGCTGACCGGCTTTGCCAGATAACCGCTGAAGCCTTCCTTCCGGTAGAGAAGCTGGTTATCGCTGCCTGCATTGGCAGTCAGCGCAATTACAGGCACATTCTGGCACAGCCCTCCCGGCTGGCTTTGAAGCGCATGGAAACACTGAATACCATCCATCTCCGGCATCATATGATCCATCAGAATACCATCGTAGTGCTGAACCTGCGTCAGCTCAAGACATTCTGCGGCGCTTAATGCCATGTCGATCTGAATCTTCGTCTCCGAAAGCAGCTTTTTCACCACAACCAGATTCATTTCGTTATCGTCTACCACAAGAATATGGGCGTTCGGCGCCTCGAAGCTCTGTTTATAACGCTCTCCTTCATTGGTCCTTGAACGGGATTCCAGAGTAAATGTTCCCAGCTCTTTTTCGTCTATAATGTCCTGCTCAATCATGACAACGAATTTTGAACCTTTGGTATAAACGCTGTTGACGCTGATTTCACCGTCCATCAGCTCCACCAACTGCTGGACAATGCTAAGCCCCAGCCCTGTACCTTCGATATGACGATTCTTTTCCTCATCTACCCTTCGGAAAGCATTAAAAATATAGGGGATATTCTCCTTTTTTACCCCTTGGCCCGTATCCTCCACAGAATACCAGACGCGCACCCGATTTAAGGTCAGACGCTCGCACCGGACAGACAAGGTGACGGAACCCTCGCTTGTATACTTCACAGCATTATTAAGCAGGTTAATTAACACCTGCTTAATACGCACCTCGTCACCACAGAGCATGCTCGGAATTGAAGAATCCACATGCAGTCGAAACTCCAACCCCTTTTCCTTCGCCTTAATCCATATCATGTTTACGATTTCTGAAAAAAGCTTTCCTGTCTCATAGGAAACCTTCACGATCTCCATTTTTCCAGATTTAATCTTGGAAAGATCCAGAATATCGTTAATCAGCGTAAGCAAAAGTTTGCTGGCTCCCTGGATATTACGCGCATTCTCCGCAACCTCCGCCGGAATATCCCCCCGCAGAATAATCTCATTTAACCCAATAATCGTATTAATAGGCGTACGAATCTCGTGGCTCATGCTTGAGAAAAAATGATTCTCCGCTCTGTTTAACTCCTCGATCTCCTTCTTCTGCTGCTTTGTAAGCTCATTTTCCTTATCATAAATCCTGTTTAGGAACATTAACAAAATACTGGTCAGCATTCCAACCAAAATAACTGAATGGGCAGAATCGAAAAAAGAATGTTTCTGCGAATTCTGTGCAACAAACTCCGGAAAATAATAAGCGCCGCGATAGCAAAGCAAAGTCTCCGCCATACAAAGCAGGAAAAACGCGTACATGCGTCTTCCTTCAAGCGTAATACAAATGTAAACAAAACAAATCACGAACCACTCCGGCACTCCACTGTAGAATCCTCCCGCCGTAAAAAAACAGATAGGGAACAAAATCAAAAGCAGCACAGAAATTGCCGTAGCCCCCGCATGGATACATCCCTTCCGAATACTGAACTTCACAATCAACGCCATAATGGCAATGCTCACAGGCAGCAGCACATAATTCAAAACATTTCTGCCCATAGGCAGCATAAACATCAACGCAACCATGCAGACGCCTGTAACAATTCGATACATACGCTCACGCAGACTGATCCTATGATCATAGATGATAGCAATCCATTTTTTTAACACGCAATGCTTCCTCCTCTCAGTACGTGTATACTCTCAAAAAGAATATCTAAAAATCTTATAATTTTGCGATACCCTCACAGACTTCATCATACATCCGCAAAAACTCAAGGTGATTCTTTCGGATATACTTCACATCCTCTTTCTTCCCTGCATGTTCCAGTAATTTTGCATAGGCAGAAAGACGCTCTGCGCCTATGGTGAGTGATGTGCTTTTTAATGCGTGAACCTTCACAGCATAATTCGCCCAGTCGGCGGCTTCATAAAGAGCAATAATCTCTGCCTTTTTATCCGCGCTCTGAGACTGAAACATCTGCAGCATCTCCATATAAAAATCCTCATCGCCGCAGCAGTAATCAAGCCCTATCTTGACATTGACTCCAACGCTCTTAAGACTAGTATAGGACACAGGCGTTCCACTTTCCAAAACGCCTTCTTCCAGAGCTTCATCAAGGTTACTGTTATCCTCCTGTGATTCCTCCCTTTTCCCTGCTATGTCCATCTCTGCTGGCTTTTCCTTTTCCTCTGCTATATTTGACACCGCTGGCTTTACTTTTTCAGCTTCTTTATCTTTCACTGCAGGCTTCACTTTTTCAGCTTCTTTATCTTTCACCCCAGGTTTTACTTTTTCCCTTGCTTTATCTTTCACCCCAGGTTTTACTTCTTCCCCTGCTTTATTTTTTACCTCATGCTTTACTTTTTCAGCTTCTTTGCCTACCGCTGGCTTTGCTTTTTCAGCTTCTTTATACGTTATATCCCTTGCTACAGAGTCCACATAAACCGTTGGCTTATGCTGAACCACCGGCGCAGCGCTATAATGAATACAAGTCTCCGGCAGCACCTTGCGCAGCACCCTCTCCAAAACTGCTCGCTCAATAGGCTTCGGGATAAATTCTGAAAATCCTTCATTCCGAAACATTTCCCTGGCGCCGCTTATGGTGTTCGCTGTCAAAGCAATCACAGGACGGTCCCTATACATTCCATTATTCATCTCACGGATACGCTTAAGCGTTTCCACTCCGTCAAACCCTGGCATCATGTGATCCAGGAAAACAATATCATAGGAAATGTTACGGCACCTCTCAATCGCCTCTCTCCCGCTTAAACAGGTATCAACCTGTATCCCGTAACCTCCCAGAACCCCTTTTGCAACCACAAGGTTCATTTCTTCATCATCCACAGCAAGAACTCTGACTCCATCACATGAAAACGGCTTGCGTTCTGCAACCTGCGCCTCTTTAAATCCGTTCTCCCTCACCTCGCCGTTTAACAGGTTCACCACAGACAGAGCTGAAAACGGCTTGCGAATCACAAGCAGCCGGCTGTCTCTGTCTGGCATAAACCCTCTCTCAGCAATCACTACTACCCGAAACTTATTCGCCAGTTCCTCATAGTAGGTCTTGTTTTCTTCATATTCCGCCTGAGCAATAAATATATGAGTCAGCTTATATGTACGCTGCAGCTTTAAAAGCCCTTCAAAATTATGAGCCTGGTATCCCTCAATGCCAAGCCCTTCCACCATATGGTGAATCAGCCTGTCATAATAACTCTTTACTTCGTCACAGCTATATTTCTCCGGCCTGAAATAGCACGCAATACAAAGCTGATCAGCATGAGCAATCTCCATGCAAGGCGCATCGTCCGCCACCCCCTGGGGAATCGTAATATGAGCCTTAAGCCCCTCGTTCCCTTTGCCGTCAAAATAAATAAAACCTCCCATGGCATTGAGAAGCCCTCTCGCAATTGGGAGGCCAAGACCAAGGCCGCCTACCAAACGTCTGGTTCCCGAATCGGCCTGATAAAAATCATCATACATCTGGGTAATCTGAGAATCCGTCATTCCAATGCCGGTATCAGAAATATCTATAATCAGATTGACTCCATAACTCTCCCGTCTAAATTCCACACAGACACAGATACCGCCGCTCTCTGTAAACTTAATGGAATTCTCCACCAGAATTTTTAGTACATGTGAAATCTTCTCCGCATCCCCGATAAGGATTGACGGAAGCTTGGGATCAATATCAAATACCATCTCCAACTGATTCCTGCTGTTTTGCACCGCCATAATGGTAAGTACGTCATTCAGTAACGAAGTAAACCTGTATTCCTCCTTTGCCGGTGAAAGCGTCCCCTCTACAATCTCCGTGTAGTCAAGCATATTGTTGATAAGATTAGAAAGACGCCTGCCCGCCATACGAATGGACTTGACATCTTCCCTCATCTCCGGAGAAATATCCTTATCCTGCAAAACCTCGCTGATTCCAATTACCATGTTAATTGGAGTCCGAAGCTCATGAGATACATTTGACAGGAAAACCGCATTCTGCTTTCCCGCTGTCTCTAACTGGGCAAATGTTTCCTCATGCTTTTTTCTTTCTTCCAGCCTATTATTAATCCGATAGCGCGCAATCCCCGTCGCACCTGCCACCACTGCCGCTCCCAGTATTAAACGCATAATTACCCGATCTCCCGGAGAAACCGCTATGGAACGCAGCAGCCAGATTTGATAAACCATTTCCACTAAGTACAAAGCGACCGTCATACACAACAGCCGCTTTCTGTCAAACAAGGAAAAAATAAGAATCAAGATACATGCCACAGCCGGAATATCAAATATGATACCCCGATGTACACCGAAAAAGAAGAATTCACCCAACATTAATCCGGCGCACAGATTCTCATACAATATCTCTGAACCACTTCTTCCAATGTGAAGAAACCACACGCTGAACATTCCGGCAATAATTAATGGAACCATCCAAGGCTCCCACGCCATTGTAAGCGTCATCATAACCAGCATTACGCTGAATACTGTGACGATGACAGCCAGAAGCAGATGTTTACTTGTCTGCCTTTCCGTTCTCATTCCTTCTCAAGCTCCTTTGCAACTCGTTTTAGTAATTCCTTGGGGAAAAATGGTTTTTTGAGGTAATTTGCAGCGCCCAGCCTGATCGCATTCATAACGTCATCCTCATAACCCGATGCAGTCAGAAAAATTACGGGAAGCTCCGCCGCAATCTCTTTCATACGCTCAAATGTCTCAATACCGTTCATCTCCGGCATTGCAATGTCAAGAAGAACCAGATCTATCTTTTCGCCCTTCATCTTATTCAGTGCTTCTTTGCCGGACTCTGCAAGAAGCACATTGTACTGCTTCTCCAAAATCCTTTTCGTCAGCATCAAATTCATTGCGTCGTCATCCACGACTAAAATACGTTTCTTCATATCTGCCTCCCTCTTTGCTCTTAGAGATTACCGAATCCCTGATAGATATATTGTAAAGCAGAGCCTGAAGAAAATCAAGTGTAACAAATACCATCTATTTCTCATATAGAAATTTTTCAGGAAGGTTTACCTTAAAATCTACTGCAAGATCTCTGAAATTTTGCGCAGAAATCGTCTGCTGTTTGTCCTGTCTCATAGACAGCACCTTCACCAAAATCTCGGCAGATTTTTCCACTGTATGCATTAGGCCAAAGGTCAAATCAAAATCCTCACCAGATACAAACATGCCATGATGGGCCCAGATTGCCACATCATAGCGCTTCATCAATTCACTGGTCGCCACCGCAATCTCTCTGCCGCCCGGCACCATCCAGCCCACTACCCCAATTCCGTCCGGAAATACCACTGGACATTCCGTCGCCATCTCCCAAAGCTCTCTGGTAAATATTTCATCCTTTAAAGGCAATACAAATGTAAGGGCAATCACATTTGCAGGATGGGCATGGTAAATGACCCTGTGCTTCCCCCCTGTTGCCGCCATCTTCACCTCATGGTTCATCAGATGGCTAGGAAACTCACTGGTAGGTCTTCCTCCATTCACAAGTCCCCAGCAAATACGGTACTTCTCACCTGTCTCATCAATTTCCACAATCGCCAGTGAATCCTCTGGCATTAAAATTGTATTGCGGAAATATTTGCCGCTTCCTGTTACCAGAAAAAATTCTCCCGAAAGCTTTGGAACAGAAGTCCCAATTTCCTTCCACTCCCCGTCTGTACATAAATCTTCTCTTACAGCCTCTACTTCCTCCTGTTTGATTCGGTAGGTTAAGTTTCCTCCATTTCTTTCATGCCATCCCTGCTCCCATCCATCATTACACATACGAATAAATCCCTGAACAAATCCTGCTTCTAATACCTTCATCCTCATTTTCCTTTCTATAATACCACTGTTTCCGATTTCTGCTGCGGCTGATACTCTTTTATTTCAAATGACTCATAAACACATTTTCTAGCCGCCGAAAGCCCCATAAATTCTCCTGCTTTAATAAGCTGGGCCATAAGATTCCCGATTGCTGTCGCCTCTGTGGGCCCTGCATAGACCTTCTTCCCTGTAGCGTCTGCTGTAAGCTGGTTGAGATACTCCGCATTCGCGCCTCCTCCAATAATATGAATACTGTCATACCTTTTTTCGGTCAGCCTCTCCAGCTCCCTGACAGTAACGCCATAACAGTCAGCCAGACTGCGATAGATTACTGCCGCCATTTCTCCCGTAGTTTCAGGCACTCTCTGCCCTGTCCTTCTGCAATAATCCTGTATCTCCTTCCTCATGCTGTCAGGCGCCATAAAACAACCGTCGTTTGCATCCACACGGGATGGGAAATCCTGATTTTCCTTTGCCATGCCGCACAACTGAGCAAAGGAATATTCATCCTTCAATTCATGCCGCACAGACTGTATCATCCACAGCCCCATAATATTTTTCAGATACCTGAACCGATAATCATAACCGCCCTCGTTGGTCATATTTGCTTTTCTGCTCTCTTTGCCGCAGTCTGCTTTTTTCAGCTCAACTCCCATAAGGGACCAGGTTCCCGAACTGATATAAAGTCCGTCTCCGTTCTCTTTTGGAAGGGCCATTACTGCAGACGCCGTATCATGGCTGCTGCAAAGAACCACCTTGCAGTCAAATCCTACCTCCTTTGAAACCTCCTTTGAAAGAAAGCCAACCTCTGTTCCGGACATCTTAAGGGGAAGGAAGATGTCCGTCGGATATCCCAATATCTGAAGCAATTCTTTATCCCACTGTTTGGTATCCGGACTTACAAGCTGCGTAGACGTAGCGTTCGTGTATTCTGAAACCTTCTTGCTAGTGAGGCAGAAGCTAAAATAGTCCGGAAGCATCAAGAATGTTTTTGCCATCCTGAGTATTTCCGGTCTTTGAAGCCGGTCCGCCATTAACTGATAAATCGTATTAAACATCTGCTTCTGGATTCCTGTCCTTGCATACAATTCATTTTCCGGAATCAAACGATATACTTCATCATCACACCCTGCTGTTCTTTCATCCCGATAGCCATAGACATCTCCAAGAACCCTGTCCTTTTCATCCAAAAGTACATAATCTACTGCCCATGTGTCAATCGACATACTCTCTGGAATCTTCCCAAGCCTTACACATTCCCTCATACCATTCTTAATCTCACCCAGAAGATACTCTACATCCCACAAAAGTCTGCCGTCCTTATTTGTCATTCCATTTGCAAAGCGATAGATTTCTGTAATCTTAAGATTTCCCTCCTCCATGTGCCCTAATATGTGCCTTCCGCTGGATGCCCCTATGTCTACGGCGAGAAAATACCTGCTCATGTTCATCCCTCCTAAAAAGTAATGTAGACTTTTCCTTCTCTAAGGGTTATTATATAAAAAAACAAACCGGAAATTAAGGTCATACCCAGACAAAAATAGGGACCTTATTTGCATTTTTGTGAGGATATATCATGAATCAGATACTCTTAGACAGTCTAAGAAAAATTACGGAAGAAGAAAACGCAATCCTCCACGGCAGTTCAAGTGTACAAAAGAAGCTCTATACATCAAAAAAGGAGTTTGTGATTGACAATGCAAAGCTGTTAGAACGGGGACATCTGATTGAGCTTCGTCCCCATACGCGTTTTGTCCATTTCCCCAGACACCGCCATAATTATGTGGAGATGGTGTATATGTGCAGCGGAACCACCACGCACATTATTAATGATACTGACCGAATCAAACTGAACGCCGGAGATCTTCTCTTTTTAAACCAGAACGCAACTCAGGAGATTTTCCCTGCAAAGGAGGAGGACATAGCAGTAAACTTCATTATTCTTCCAGAATTCTTTGACTGTGCGCTCACTATGATTGAGCGCGACAATGTGCTGCGTAATTTTCTGATTTCTACTCTATCAGAGGATACCTCCCAGATTAGCTATCTGCACTTTGAGACGAAAGAAATCCTTCCAATCCAGAATCTCATTGAAAATATGCTCTGGACTCTTATTGACAAAAAGCCGAATATGAATACCATTAATCAGATTACAATGGGGCTTGTTTTTATGAATCTATCTGCATTTGGCGAGTCTATTATGAAAAAGCATCCCGGCAGCTATGAACAGGACTTGATCTTCCGTATCTTAAAGTATATTGAAACCCATTATAAATCAGGAACACTGGCAGATATCTCCGCTGAAATAAAGCTGCCGAATTATCAGGTAAGCCGTCTGCTGAAAAAATATACCGGACATACCTTTAAGGAATTGCTGCAGCAGCAAAAGCTGCAGCAGGCAGTATATTTGTTGTCCCAGACCAATCTGTCTATTGATGCAGTTATCGGCGCGGTTGGGTATAATAACAGCAGTTTCTTCTACCGCATATTTCGAGAGAAGTATGGGTATTCACCTGGGGAATACCGGAAATTGTAAAAACTCATACCTTGCTGGATGAAGTCCACCCATCCGAAGGGTATGCTTTACGGTGTGCCCTTGGGTATACCTTTGTATTACTATCGCCAATTTAACAAATGAGAATTTATATCGCAATAATTTTTTCAGAAAATCACTAAATTCCTTCAATTCCTTTTTTGTATTTTCTGAAAGTCTGTTATATTCTGTATCATGAATTGCTCCCTCTAATGTATATAAATGTACCAGACACACATTCGGATATTTCTGCTTTAGCTTAAGAAACGCATCTTTTGCGCCCGCCTCAATAAGTGTCTCGGAAGATTCAATACCAACAGATATCAGCTTATTTGCCATTTCTTTACCAATATTCATCATTGATGTTAATTCTGACATATTAATCTCCAACTCTCCTTAATTTACTTATCCTTCCAAGCTATGCAAATTCTCAATTTGACCTGCTTGAATCGCCGCAATGTTTTTCTTAATTCTGTTTTCAGACCAGTTCCACCATTGAAGTTTCAATAATTCAGAAATTATATCGTCTGAAAACCGTTTTCGTATCGGTTTTGCCGGAACACCTCCAACAATAGTATAAGGCGGTACATCTTTTGTAACAACTGCTCGTGTACCAATAATCGCTCCATCACCAATTGTGACACCAGATAAAATAATCGCTTCAAAGCCAATCCAAACATCATTGCCGATTATAATATTGCCCTTGTTGTCCCATGCGCTTGCAATCTCTTTTACGTCCAATTCCCATTCCTCAAAAAATATCGGAAATGGATATGTTGAAAGTGAAGACATTGCATGATTTGCACTGGTAAACAAAAACTTTGCTCCACAAGCAATCGAACAGAACTTACCGACTTGTAGCCGATCTCCATTAACCGCGTAGTGATACAATACATTATTCTTTTCAAATTCCCGTGGGTCATGCACAAAATCGTTGTACATTGTATAATCGCCAATTTTAATACTGTTATTTGTAATCACGTTTTTTAAATAAACTGTTTGCGTATCACCTGTCCGGGGATAAATTTTATTCTCCGATATAGTCATTTTAAAATCCTCCATATCTAAATAGTTTTTATGCGACTATATCGGTTACTACAATGCAGCGTCTCACTTCATACCTCCATTAACTTTAATTTGCAGATTTGATTATATCGTGTCTGTTCTCAGTTTATCATACTACATAGCCCGCCTCATTTAATAATTCTAATGACCTTTTATAAAGCGGGTCTAACTCACACCCACAACTGCCACATTCTCTATCTGCTTGTTTGATAGAAGCAATGAGCGTATCTTTATCACATTCCCCCTTCAACCACGCATGTGCAGGAACAGAAATCAAATCCCATCCAGATGCTGCAAATTTTTCCATAATACTTCTCAATTCCTCCATAATGTTTCATCCTTTCTAATTTTGATAATCTTTAATGACTCTTACATCTAAATCTTTCGCATCAACTAAACTTTCCTGTCTGGACTTAGGAGAATACATCAAAAAAATGCTTTCGTTCTGTATCCTCTCTAACTCTGTTTCAGATTTTATTTCCGCAAACAGGACAAAATATCCATTCTGCTGCCATTACGCTAAATCCTCAACATTAAAACTTTCTGTTTTTAAATCACAATAATGCCTGCCCTTTATTGCTGTAAATCTCAATACGCAATAGTCTGGGTCAGTTACACCCTGCTTATAATACATAGTATCCCCTGTAC
>ERZ808028.292-NODE-292-length-49792-cov-6.561641_pt1 | contig 49792 bp, 61 predicted proteins | sample MGYA00380184_ERZ808028 | MGnify/ENA primary metagenome ERZ808028 (study PRJEB31490, sample SAMN06133397) | mouse gut metagenome | isolation source: J8_1 | host: mice | place: China: Chengdu | collected 2015-05 ...
ACGGAATCCGCCCATTTTAAAGTTTGCCTGCGGCAAAGAGGCGGATTCCCAGCTGCTCCAATTCATTGGCTGCTAACAGCGCAGCAAGTGCGCGGTTGCAGGCTAAACTGTTACACAATATCTGCAACTATATTATAATCACTCCACAATATGTATCATAAACTTCTTACCAGTAACGTCTGTACCACGGAGAGCCATATACAGCGACTTCCTTCACATTCTGTCCCGGTTGAGGCGCATGAACCATCATTCCGCCTCCGGTGTAAATTCCTACATGACCGGAATAGCAAACAATGTCTCCAGGCATCGGACTGCTGACCGGAACTCCTCCTCCGCCCTGTTCGCCTGATGTACGTCCGATACTAATTCCCGCTACTCTGTGAGCATACTGGGTAAGTCCTGAACAGTCGAGCCCTGAACCTGGCTTTGTACCACCCCATACATACGGAACTCCAATCTGGGAACGTGCAGCGCCCACGATTGTCATTCCCACAGATGCGTTGCCGGAACCTGTATAACCGGAATTGCTACTGCTACTACTGCTATTGCTTCCGCTGCTGCTTGAGTTATTTGACGAATGATTTCCGGAACTTCCTGTACTCTGGCTGTTATTGCTGTTATTGTTACCATTATTGCGGTTTCCGGAATTATTATTAGCTGCCGCCGCTGCTGCTGCCTGACGCGCTGCTTCCTCCTGACGTCTTCTTTCCTCAGCTTCTCTTGCCGCTGCCTCTACCGCCGCCTGAATCTGACCGTCTAAGTCGGCTACCTCTGCCCGCTTCTCCTCAATGGTCGTATTCAGTACATCCTTCTGATCTTCGTATTCAACCTGCAGAGATTCCAGCTTCTTCTGGTCTTCCTCAAGAGTCGTCTTAAGCTCTGAGATCTGATTCTTTGTCTCTACATATTCCTGTAACTGATCTCTGTCATAATCATGTACATTCTGTACATATTCCGCCTTATTCACCAGGTCGGAGAAATTCTCCGCTGTTACCAGAGACTCAAGAGCCGTCGTGTCTCCTTCTTCGTACATATACTTGATACGAAGCTTCATGGCCTCATACTGCTCTCTCTCTCTTACTTCAGCGGCTGCCAAGTCATCCGTTGCCTGGATGATCTCCTCGCCCTTCTTAACCAGATCCTCCTCCAGACCATTAATCTTCGATAGAATCTGCTTCAATTCCTCCTGTAAGGAATTTACTTCACTCTGCTTCTCAGCCTTGTCCTCTTTCAATTCGTCGATTGACGGCGCTGCCATAACCGGCGTTACAATCAGCGAACCAGCAACAATAGCGGCCAAAAGTCTTGCTCCAAATCTTTTCATAGTGAAACCATCCTTTTTATGTATTTTCTGCTTACTATTTACACTCATCTACGTTCTTTCGACATAGCCCCTCTACATCTGGTAACAATTATACCTCAAACCACTAAAACTTGCAACATTTTTTAATAATTTTGTAACAAATGTTTTTAAGAGGAATCTCTATCGACAAGGCGCTTCGTAAAATATAACCAAGAAAATTACTGGATGTTCATATTCGTATATCCCATAAGACTTATATCAATCTCCTGGGCCGCCTCTCTGCCTTCGCGGATTGCCCACACCACCAGGGACTGTCCCCTGTGCATATCGCCAGCTGCAAAAACATTCTGAACATTCGTTCCATAGGTTCCCTGACTTGCGGCCACGTTCGTCCGTCCGTCAACCTCCACGCCAAAGGCCTTCGTCACATAGCTCTCGCTTCCAAGGAAGCCCGCCGCAATCAGCACCAAATCCACATCCACCGTATACTCGCTTCCGGCAATCTCTGCCATCACCACCCGTCCGGTTTTCTCCTCTTTCTTAGGCTCAAGCTTCACAAGAACCGCCTTACAGACATTTCCCGCCTTATCCTTCTGAAACTCCTTCACCGTGGTCTGGTACACCCGCGGGTCTTTCCCGAATACAGCAATGGCCTCCTGCTGCCCGTAGTCCGTCTTACACACCTTTGGCCACTCTGGCCACGGATTATCAAAGGCGCGCTCATCCGGCGCCTTGGGAAGCATCTCAAGCTGAAGCACTGACTTGGCTCCATGGCGCATAGATGTACCCACACAGTCGTTTCCCGTATCGCCGCCTCCAATCACCAGCACGTTCTTTCCTTTTGCGGAAATATATTCCCCCTCCTTAAGCTTAAGCTGGTTCGCCCAAAGAGCCTTCGTGGTGGATTTAAGAAAATCTACTGCAAAATGAATTCCATTTGCCTCCCGTCCAGACACCTTGATATCCCTTGGATTCGATGCTCCGCAGCACAGAAGGACACGGTCATACTCCTTTAAAATCTCCGCCGCCTTCTTGTCCTTTCCAACGTTACAGCCCGTTACGAAGGTAATCCCTTCCTCCTCCATGATACTGACTTTCCTATCAATAATCTGCTTCTCAAGCTTCATGTTAGGAATTCCATACCGAAGAAGGCCTCCCACTCTGTCCTCACGCTCGAACACAGTTATGCTGTGCCCTCTCCGGTTGAGCATATCCGCCGCCGCAAGACCGGCAGGGCCAGAGCCAATAACCGCCACCTTCTTGCCGGTGCGTACCTTCACCGGCCTAGCAGCCGCATAACCCTTCTCATAGGCATTTTCAATAATACCATACTCGTTTGCCTTGGTGGAAACCGCATCTCCGTTCAAAGTACAGGTACATGCGGCTTCACACAGAGCCGGACACACTCTGGATGTAAACTCCGGAAAATTATTGGTCTTTTTAAGCCTGTAATAAGCCTCCTCCCAGTTCCCGTGATAAATCAGGTCATTCCACTCCGGAACCAGATTGTGCAGCGGACATCCGCTGGCCATACCCATAATCATCTGACCAGCCTGGCAGAAAGGCACTCCACAGGACATACATCTGGCCCCCTGGCGTTCCTGCTCCTCCTTTGATAAGGGCGTGTGGAATTCGTGAAAATGCTTTAGTCTCTCCTTCGGCGCCTCCGCCACCTTGTCCTGTCTGTCATATTCCATAAAACCTGTCGCTTTTCCCACTTCTCCACCTCCTATTTCTCGCCCTTCATAGCGTAAAATGCTTCCGTCTTCGCCTGCTCGCTGCTCATACCCTGCTCCTCCAACTGAAGGATTGTGGTCAGCATCCGCTCATAATCTACAGGGATAATCTTCTTAAACTTCGGCAGATATTCCTTAAAATGCTCAAGAATCTCCTTCCCAATCTGAGAATTTGTGCAAGCCACATGCTCCTCAATCATGCCTTTTAACTCATTGACATCAAACTTCGACGAAATACGCTCAATATTTACCATTTGCTTGTTTACATTCCGGTACAAATCACTGTCCATATCCAGCACATACGCTACCCCGCCGCTCATTCCTGCAGCAAAGTTCCTGCCCGTCTTGCCAAGGACAGCCACCCGTCCTCCTGTCATATATTCACATCCATGGTCGCCTACACCCTCCACCACGGCTATGGCGCCTGAGTTGCGTACTGCGAAGCGTTCGCCCGCCACGCCGTTGATGAAGGCCTTGCCGCTGGTTGCCCCATAGAGAGCAACATTTCCTATAATAATGTTCTCGTGATGGCGGTACTTCACTCCCCGCGGCGGATACACAATCAGCTTGCCGCCTGACAGACCTTTCCCAAAGTAATCGTTGCTGTCCCCCACAAGCTCTAAGGTAAGCCCCTTTGGAATAAACGCCCCAAAAGATTGGCCGCCTGCACCTGTACATTTCACCACATAACTGTCCTCGGTAAGCCCATCCGGATGCCGCCTGGTAATCTCGGAGCCAAAAATCGTCCCAAAGGTCCGGTCCGTATTGGTCACGTCTACCTCGATACTGCGCTTCTGTCCCTTTTTCAGAGACGGAAGAAGCTGTCTTACTAAAACCCTCTCATCCAGCGTCTTTTCCAGCTCAAAATCATACACCTTCTTCGGGTTAAATGTTACCAGCGTCTTGCTTCCTTGATGCGGATTATAAAGAATTCGTCCAAGCTTCAGCGTAGCCGCACGGGCGGAGGTGGGCTGTTCCTTCACTCTCAAAAGGTCTGTGCGCCCCACCAGTTCGTCAATCGTGGGAATGCCTAGCTTTGCCATGTACTCTCTTAAATTCTCCGCCATAAACCGCATAAAATTCATCACATACTCCGGCTTGCCGGCAAAATTCTTCCGAAGCCTGGGATTCTGGGTTGCGACCCCCACTGGACAGGTATCCAGATTGCAGACACGCATCATCACGCATCCCAGGGTAATCAGCGGCGCCGTAGCAAATCCAAATTCCTCTGCCCCAAGAATGGCCGCAATGGCAATATCACGCCCGCTCATAAGCTTGCCGTCCGTCTCAAGCCTCACCCGTTCCCTAAGCCCATTCTGGATTAAAGTCTGATGGGTCTCCGCAAGGCCAAGCTCCCAGGGAAGACCGGCATTGTGGATTGAGCTTCTGGGCGCGGCGCCTGTCCCTCCGTCATAGCCGGAAATCAGAATCAACCCTGCGCCCGCTTTGGCCACGCCTGCGGCAACCGTACCCACGCCCGCCTCAGACACCAGCTTCACCGAAATCCTTGCATCCTTGTTGGCATTTTTACAATCATAAATCAACTGTGCCAAATCCTCGATGGAATAAATATCATGGTGAGGCGGCGGAGAAATCAAGCTGACCCCAGGAGTGGAATGGCGGGTATTGGCAATCCAAGGGTACACCTTTCCTCCCGGAAGATGTCCTCCCTCTCCCGGCTTCGCGCCCTGGGCCATCTTAATCTGAATCTCCTTTGCGCTTACCAGATAGCGACTAGTGACGCCAAACCGTCCGGAGGCAACCTGCTTGATGGCAGAACAACGGTCGCTGTCCAGCCGTTCGATTTCTTCTCCTCCTTCTCCGCTGTTGGACTTGCCCTTAAGACGGTTCATGGCAATGGCCAAGGTCTCATGGGCCTCCTTGGAAATAGAGCCGTAGGACATAGCGCCTGTCTTGAACCTTTTCACAATGGAATCCACGCTCTCCACTTCATCAATGGGAATTCCCTTCTTGGGGTAGTTGAACTCTAATTGTCCCCGCAGGTTAATATACTGGCCTTCTGTATTAACCATTTCCGTATATTTGCGGAACATCTCATAATCCCCCCGCCTGGTGGACTGCTGAAGCATATGGATGGTCTGGGGATTGTAAAGATGCCTTTCCCCGCCGCTTTTTGACTTGTGCTGCCCGATGCTGTCAAGGGTCATATCCACCTCAAGCCCTAATGGGTCAAACGCTTGGGAGTGGCGCGCCACATAGTCCGCCGCAAGCTCGTCTATGCCGATTCCGCCTACGCGGCTTACCGTATCTGTAAAATACTTTTGGATGAATTCCTCTTTTAATCCGATAGCCTCGAAAATCTTCGCACCCTGGTAGGACTGGATTGTTGAGATTCCCATCTTGGAGGCAATCTTCACAATCCCGCCAAGAACAGCATGGTTATAATCCTCCACAGCCGCATAGTAATCCTTTTTCAGCATATTTGTCTCAATCAGATGCCGGATGGATTCATGGGCAAGGTAAGGATTGATGGCACATGCTCCATAGCCCAAAAGAGTTGCAAAATGATGAACCTCCCTTGGCTCTCCCGTCTCCAAAATGATGGCCACAGACGTACGCTTCTTGGTCCTTACCAAATGCTGCTGCAGTCCCGACAGCGCCAGCAGAGACGGCATGGCAACATGATACTCGTCCACGCCTCTGTCTGTGAGAATTAAAATATTTGCACCCTCTCGAATTGCGCGGTCCACCTCGATAAACAGGTAGTCTATGGCCTTTTCAAGACCAGAATTCTTATAGTATATGATAGGAATCTCAACAGGATAAAAGCCCTCCTTCTTCATACTCTTAATCTTCAGAAGGTCCGTATTGGTCAGAATCGGGTTATCCACCTTGAGCATCCTGCAATTTTCTTCTCTCTCCTCCAGCAGATTCCCATCCGCACCGATATAAACAGTGGAAGATGTCACCACTTCTTCTCGGATTGAATCGATTGGCGGGTTCGTCACCTGAGCAAAAAGCTGTTTAAAATATCCAAACAAATCCTGATGCTTTTCTGAAAGCACCGAAAGCGGCGCGTCAATTCCCATTGCCGCAGTCCCTTCTGTTCCGTTTTGCGCCATAGCCAGAATCGAAGTCTTTACCTCCTCATAGGAGTAGCCAAATGCTTTCTGGAGCCGTTTACACTCCTCTGCCGTATAGGAGGGCACCTTCTGATTGGGTATCTTAAGACTGCTAAGCTCAATTAAATTACTGTCCAGCCATTCCCCGTAGGGCTGCCTGCCGGCATAGATTTCCTTCAATTCATCATCACCAATTACTTTGCCGGAAATAGTATCCACAAGCAGCATTTTCCCCGGATGGAGACGCTCCTTTACCAGAATTTTTTCCGGAGCAATGTCAAGGACCCCCACCTCAGAGGACAGAATCAGTGTGTCGTCATCCGTGATATAGTATCTGGACGGACGAAGCCCGTTCCTGTCAAGTACAGCGCCCATGCAGTCCCCGTCGGAAAACAGTATGGAGGCCGGACCGTCCCAGGGCTCCATCATGGTGGCGTAATACTGATAGAAATCCTTCTTCTTCTGAGACATAGTCTTTGCGCTTGCCCATGGCTCAGGAATGGCAATCATCACAGCCAGCGGCAAATCCATTCCGCTCATAACCATAAACTCAATGGCATTGTCAAGCATGGCAGAATCCGAGCCTGAGCTGTTGATTGCAGGCAGCACCTTATGAAGCTCTCCCTTCAGATACTCTGACTCCATATTTTCTTCCCTTGCCTGCATCTTGTCCGCATTGCCCCGAATGGTGTTAATCTCCCCGTTATGTACAATAAAACGGTTGGGATGGGCACGCTCCCAACTGGGATTGGTGTTGGTGCTGAAACGGGAATGTACCAGCGCAATGGCTGATTCATACTCTGGGCTCTTGAGATCCTCAAAAAACGGCCTGAGCTGTCCTACCAGAAACATTCCCTTATATGCAATGGTTCTGCTGGAGAGTGAGGCCACATAGGTGTCGTCGCTGCTCTGCTCAAAGATTCTGCGCACCACATAAAGCCGCCGGTCAAAATCAATTCCCTGAGGAACCTTCCCTGGACGCTCAATGAAGCCCTGGAGAATACATGGCATACACTCTGCCGCCCGACTTCCCAAGACCTCCTCCCTTACCGGAACCTCACGCCATCCAAGGAAATTCATCCCCTCTTTCCTGACAATCACTTCAAAAATCTTCTTGGCCTGGTTCTTCTTCAATTCATCCTGGGGGAAGAAAAACATCCCCACCCCGTAATCTCTCTCAGAACCTAAAAAAATGCCGAGAGGCTTACAGACTTTGGAAAAAAATCTATGTGAAATCTGCAACAAGATTCCAACTCCATCGCCTGTCTTACCCTCGGCATCCTTGCCGGCCCTATGCTCTAAATTCTCTACAATCTTCAAGGCATCCATCACTGTGCTGTGACTCTTGCGCCCCTTGATATTAACGACCGCACCGATTCCACAGTTGTCATGCTCAAACTGAGGACGATACAGACCTTCGTGATTATTTACAATCTGCGCGTTCATACATTCAGCCCTTTCTTCAGTTTTTCTTACTATACTACTTTTTTTAGGATTTGTAAATAGGGAGTTTAGCCATAATTATCTGATAATCAGACAATTATATTATATTTAAAAAAGAGTCTGATATCTCTACGAACATCAAACTCTTTCCCACACATCTTATTCATTGTCAACCCTGCAATGTTGTACAGGATTATCTTTTTCCTGGGATGTCCCTGGTATCTCTGGCTTCTCCTCAATCCTCTGAATCAGCACAAACATGGTGGACGCCACAAATGCACAGGCAACCGTCACAATTCCAATCCGCATCTGGTCCTCCATCAGCCAATCGGGCAGTTTGAACTCCGTCGCCAGTATGGACAGCAAATTCATCGCCATATGCGCCGCAATGGGGGCCTTGATAGAACCGTATTTTTCATAGAGATAGGAAAGCATCATTCCCAGAATAAACCCGTAAAGCATCTGCACCAGATTCACATGGGTCAATCCGAACACCACTGCCGAATACAATGCCGCCTGCATATAGGTGGCACGCTCACGCAAACGCCTAAAGAGCAGTCCACGGAATACCAACTCCTCACTCAACGGCACCAGGACAGCAAGGGCAATCACCTGGGTAGCGAGGGGAGACGAATAGAATGCCTCCATCAAAGCCTGATAGGTCTCACTCATATCCGACAGGTTCCCTATAATAATCAGATTATTGATCCCAAGGCTTAAGGCCAGAGCCATGAGAAGCCCAGCACCGTATTTCCAGAGAGGAGCCTTCCTGTTGGGAATAAAACCGTTCTTCCTCTCCTTCACCCGATCGGAATGGAAAAACCAAAGCATAATCGGAATCGTAATCAGCGCGGCAACACCCACAATCTGAGTAGAAGCATTCAGGTACTGATTCATTATCTCCTCATACAGCTCCATCATCTTCTCTTCACTCTGCATCGCAGCTCTGAAGGCCTCCTGATCCGCCATCATATAGACCATGCTTAAAACTCCCCTGGCAATCATGCCAACTCCAATCCCCACTACCCATTTTATCACAACCGGTCCCCACAGATGCCAGATACGTTTACCGTAAGTTTCCGGCGTCATAGGCGGTACCTGCCTGTATTGCTGTTCCATATTCATCCTCTCTTTCCTCTGTTGAATGTATTACCGTATACTTTATTCATTCTACTTCTCATTTATGGAACATGCAATTAAAAAAATATTAAATTTTATCACTGGAAAGCAGCCTATTTCCGTTGATTTTGTCGCTAACGTGTCACTAACCGTTTATTTTTACCTGCAACTTCCTATTATAATTTGTACCAAATTTTGATGGATTTTGCAATATATCAAAACAGTTGGAATCGGTCAATCGCCGTTCCAAAACTTCCTGTAAATCCATTCTGCCCGTTTTGGGTTTCATCGTCGTACTGCCACTTACCATAGCCCAGGTTCATCTGGCTGGTTCTGTACTGTGCCTGCTGATACCCATGGGATTGGATGATTTCCTTCGGAGTCTTGTAGTACACCCTGACCGCATCAATTACCTTATTGTCGCCTGCAAATCCATTCTCTGGTTCATTCCAGTCGCATTCGGATACCTTTGGGAGCCAATCGTCGTCAAGGATATGCACCTGGTACCATAAACTTCCCTTATCACATCTGATTGCTATATCCGTAATCCGTTTTCCTCGGATGCCCGCATAATCATTCAGATTCGTCACCTCTGGCAGAATCCTGCCGTCCTCAATCCGGACAGAGTACATAAAATTCACGACCGCATTGTAAGAGCCTCCACTGGCAACAGCAGACGGCGCCTTGTCCGTATTTACACCCTCACCATAATCTACGTCGCACAGCTTTATGATATGGGTAAACTTATTCTTGGACAGCGGGTAATGGACCATATTCCTTGCGCTGCCGTCCATAGCGTAGTACCCGTTATTTCCGTCATAAATCCCGATATGGCCCTTCATCCAGACCGCCCATCCGCGCATATAAGTTTTTCTCTGGCTGATGGGATAACATTCTACCGCCGTAGATTTATACTGCTCTGAGCCGCGGATTACGCCCGTCGCAGATGACGGCAAACCACTACAGTCGCAACAAATCTTTCCTGCCTTGTTGCTGTCTGACCACCATACACAATTACTTCCATACAGATTCCGTAACGCATCAATCTGCGCCCTGCTCAATACGGTACCTTTCGCGCCATAGACATACTGCCACCCTTCTTTTAATGCTTGCTTACATTTATCTATTAATTGGTCAATGGTACAACTCATATATTTTTACCTCCTTCCTACCAGCAGTTGCGCCGGCGCAAAAAAAGAAAGCCCTCTATATCTTGGGCTCTCTTTTCTCACTTTTTAATTTCTAATATTCTCGACAATATCTAATGTATACTGCTCATATGCTGGTATCTCTACAAAATCGTCTGAAAGTTGAATCCCGAACTGCTCGGACACTTTCTTGAAGTTCTTCGCAATCTTATGCGGTGCTGACTTCTGACGGACTGCAACCCTGTCCATTGCTTTCAGATAACTGGCAACCTCTCCAATCGGTATCTGCTCATTAACAGGCATATTTCCCTTCTCCATCTCATGGAAACGGTTGATGTAACGTGCTGTGAACTCCGTTCCTTTCTGGCCTGTCAACTTGTGGGCAATAAATTCACAGCCTTTCTTGGTGACTAAAAAACAGGGCATAACCCGATTCTGCTCTGTGATATATGTGGATTCTGTGAAGAAATCGGATAACGCAATTTTGCTTTTTCCTAACTGCTCACAGTATTTACGAATATCTCTCAACAAATCACAATGTTTTTTATCTACCATCTCTGCTACGTCCATAGAAGTAATTACAGTTTTTTTAATCTCGTTCATGCCACACCTGCTTTCTTCATCTCTGCTTTAGCAGCACGGTATCCTTTAATGTAACCATACTCAAAGAGCGTAATGATAGTACGAAATATCCCGTTTATATCTGATGACTGGAATTCATCCATAAATGAAACCATATCAGTTGTTGTGAGCGTATAAGCGGTATTTTTCTTTTTACACTTAAAAAAGCGGTCAATATAATCCCTAATTTTCTGCATAATGAAATCTCCTTCCAAATTTACCTGTTGAACGAGATTTCCCTTTATGATAGAATATTTCATAGAGAGAAATCTCTGGCGTAGAGCGTTGGCATACTTGTCGAGGGTAGCAACGCTCTATTCTTTTATATCGGCTTCCAGTTTTCCAATCCCTCGTCTCACTGCCTCCATTTGATTTACATTTTCTTGATGACAGTAATTTTCAAGAATTGACTTACTTTTTTCATCAATTCGTACAGTTATTTTATATGGCTTTGGATTCTCAGTTGGCCTGCCAATCTTCTTAGTCATTTCATCACCTCACTTTTGACTGTCTTAATTATATTCTTTTGACCGTCAAAAGTCAAGAGGTAAATATAAAAAAGAAAGCCCATTCAATTTTCGGACTCTCCAAATTTTACATTGCAATATCATCTAATTTATCATATAATACAAATAGAAGGGATGACCGCCCACAAAGTGGTTGACCTCCATATGCAAGTTATAATCCTACCTGCACGGCCAAGCACAAGGTAGGATTATTTATTTTCGCTTGTTATTCCTATCTATGTAGGCAAGCAATGCAACGAGGAACGAACCGCCCAAAAATAACAGGCTTAAAACTTCGTATGTACTCATCTGCATCACCTCCCTTCTTTTCTCAAAGTACGGGAGGCTGTCCACCTTGCAACACGGTCATCTCACTATTATCTTATCATTACACCCCTGCACCGGCAACCTTTATTTAGGTTCATTATATGTAAGCGCCTGCCGGCTGTCTGATACTCCTTCTGTCGTTGGGTCTGTAACGATCCCCATGAGCGCAAGCACGCCAAACGCGGCATTTACTACTGCCAGAAGGTTATTACCCAATTCCCCCAAATCCAGCGTATACCCGAACGTTGCCGCAACCGCTTGGATAAGCAGCAATACAGCCGGTATTACCGACATCCAGAAAATCTTGTTTTTCACTCTTACTTTCCAATTAATCATACATCCTTCTCCTTTACTTTCTAATCTCAAGTTCCAGTACTTCCTTATACATCTCAGTTACCATGCCATTCCCTCCCAGCTCATGGTATGCCTTGTACATCTCAATAAAATTATCTAAGGCATAAGAAGGGATATGTTTTAAAGCTACATACCTGTCATGATATTCTATTAACTGGACCCTTAAAAGCAGCATGGTTCCTTTGCTGTTTGCATCTCGGTCTTTCTTCTGGTTTTTAAGCAGCCAGACAATATAGCCAAGCACTATCGGCATTGCCGTAGTACATATATTCATAATAAATTGCTGCATCGGAATTAACCTCCTTTTGCGGGGCAGCCATAAAGCCGCCCTATTTCTTACTCTGCAAGTTCCGGCACATCCAGATCAGACAGAATCTCCTTTACCTGCGCCTGGATTCTTTCCGGCACCTGGTCAAATGTCTTTTTCCCCTTCACAATCAGGGTTGCATAAATTACGGCCACTTCGTTTACCTCCTCTCTGAATATTTTTCTTACAAAGAAAAACAGCAACGCCTTAACCAATTTTCTCACTCTCCTGGTTAAGAATCTGCTGCACTTCTGCCATTAACTTTTCCGGTACCTGGTCTATTGTCTTTTCTCCCTTACGCACCAGAATCGCATATACTTTCGCCATGGAACTCATATCTTACACCTCCATCCCTTCATATAGTTCACAAATTGCCATCTGCAGATCCGTTACCTGTGTAGCCGTTTCTGAAGACATTGTTTTCGCTACTTCTGCAACGGAATTGGCCGCGATAGCGTTGGCCTCTGCATCTGCCAACCGCTGTTCTGTCACATTTACAGATTTGGTAAGAATCACCGTCTTTATATCACCCAGGGTCATCACACCGCCATATACTGTCCAACCAGGAACATCACCTGTTTTGTCCTCTGTGTCTGTCAACAGTTCAATGTTTGTGAGCAAGGCCGGTACAGAAAATGTGTCCTGAAGTTCTTCCGCCGTCTTATTCTGGAAGTCTAACTCCAACCGGCCATTGGTTACCTCTGCACGAACTACATCATATACAGATCCGTCAATAAGTTTAATTTTCATATCTTTTATTCCTTTCCTGTTATTATTTGATTGTAATAGATGTAACGCTATCCATATTGTAAAACCCGATCCATTGGTTATCTTTAATCACGATAAAACATTTTCCATCGTACTTATAATCGCTATATTCTTCTTTGGACCATTCGTCCACGCGCCCGTTTTTGAATACTATTTTAATCATTTTACGGCCTCCTTTACTAAAAATTTATTCAGGGTAAAAAATAAGACCTCATGGGTCTGCTCTAATCTCTTTCATTAAATTTCTTCCTTTCTTTTTTTCCTTACTGCACTAAATAGCAAATCTACGCAAACCGTTACACAAACCATTAATGGGTTAAGTTGCAAGTTTTATTTTACTAAAGTGGGAAAAACGGTACAATGCGCTGTCGATGCGGTTGGCACTTTGTCGTCTAACGATGCTGGCGTAAACGGTGTTATCCCAGAAGCATTTCGTCCAATCTATACTTCTCGGCTAATTGCCAAAAATATATCAGGTGGCGCTGAGTACGGCACAACTCAATATAGGATAGGCAAAGATGGCCGTGTTGATATTGCATCTGGCGAAACAAGGAATGCTGAACGCTATGTAACCGGTTGCTGGCTTACTAATTAATCTCACCGACAGCTATCCATGTTATTTCATAGCCCTGCCCTGTAATATTGCCCTCTGGATCCATGACAAATACCTTACATCCGGTTGTAGATATATCTTTTACGCTACATCCCAATCGTACATCTATCGCATTTGTTTGATAGTTAAGAATGGTCGCTACCACATGAGGTACAGTTTTATACGCTTTAGGAAATGCGATTTGGGCTTGTCGAAAATATCCATTTACATTTTGTGTACTTGCCCTGCCAGACTGAACATATTGTTTCTTCAAATTGCTATTTAATGCAGTAATCTTATCGTCCAGCGCCTTCCCCTGCCGCGCATCCAACGCATACCCTGCTGCAGTCGTAAGCAGATTATTCACAACATTTGCCGTATTCAGCTTATTCGCCAGAGAATTCTTAATCGGCAAAACCCCATTCTTCCAAAAACGATTCAGCCGGTTCGTTGTTATTACTTTCATATCTTTTTCACTCCTATTCTATGTATATGTACCCGCTATGATCTTGTCGATATCCGCCTCCGGTGTTTCTTCCAAAACAATCCCGTCCAGTTTCTTTTTATCCGCCGCCGACATTAACCCGTTTGCAGACTGTGTGGCTGCCCCATGCGTATGCCCTGATGCCGCCGCCCCGATATCTCCAAGGGACGGCTTGTCGATTGTGGTATACATCCTTACCCATGCTCCCCAGGTACTACTGTAATAGTTCCTCACATATACCTTAAATCCAGATACCATATACTCTACCAAGAGCTGAAACGTCCCCGCATGTTTCCCAACCAGCATAAAAAAGGCGTTACTCGTCGGGCAGTTTGATAAGGTCGCTACCGTTGCATTGGCCGGACAATAATAAAATCCTGGTGTCGTGTAGCTGTTAAGGTTGGCATTGGCTGGTATATTAACCGCATTTAAATAATTCGCATAATTTGCCGTCCCTCCGTTGGCCGGAAGCGATGAAGGCAATCCCGACACTTGCCCCGCGGTATGGCTGTGGCTTGCCGACGCAGCGCCCAAATTTTCCGGTGTCAGATTCACATTTCCAGTTCGATAACTCGTCTCCGCGTTTCCTTTCACCGCTACTGCGGCGGGAATACTTGGCCGGTTGCTCAGATCATTATAACTTCCAGAAAAAGCAACCCCTTTCAGATCAGCAAACCACCTCATAATTTTCCCCAATATTGTACTCAGCTTCTCGCCGCTGGCGATATTCTCTCTCTCAGTTGCCTGGGTAAATGTTGGCGTCTGGTCATTGGTCTCAACATCCGGAACATTTGTAAGTGCGGAAGGCGTATATCCTAATGCTTTCACAACCTCTGCCTTGGTCATCTCACCGCGGATCTCAGCGCCAGTCTTATTCTCTACGTTACCGAGGCCAACCTGTGCCCTGGTCACATCATGGGGATTAGACTGGTTATTAATATGCGCTTCTAAGGCTTCTGTGCTGGCCTTCGTGCCGATTGCCACGTCCAAGGCTTCTACAACACTCTCATTTGCCTCTAACGCATCTGCCACCTCTTTTAGCGTGTCCAGCGTTTCCGGCGCACCTCCGATTAAATCCACAAGCTTTTTGTCCGTATACGATTTGGCAGAGCCTAAAGCGCTTGTCGCCGATCCGCTTGCATCTGCCCCTACGTCTGCCGCTGTCAGATTGACATTCCCCGTTAAGGCGTGCCCATTGACAGTACGGGAGGATGGAACTTTTTGGTTTATTTCACCTTGCAGCCTGTCCGCCTCTGCTTTCACAGCCTTATTCTGGATGGGATTCTCTGAGGTAGTGTTTAAGGCTGCGTCTGTAACCGTCCGGTTTGCACCCTCGGCAATACCAGACAGCTTGGCCTTTTCTTCGTCTGTATAATCGTTCTCGGATAATCCCTTGCCAAACTGCTTCCGGACAAATATGTTATAGATCGTCTCTGCCAGATATGCGGTAAAGGTGTTCAGATGTTCAATATCTATCTTTCTTGCCATTTTTCTTCACCTTCCTTTACACCTAAAATGACTGCTCTACAATCGCCCGAAGCTCTGCATCCTCTATGACTTCCTCGGATGCTGGTATATCCACGTAGCTGCCGCTTATGATATCATCAATATCCTGTTCGCTTGCCACATCAAAGATAGAGCCTTCATCATCCTCATCCACATAAGAGCCTGCAATAATGCGGTCAATATCCGCATCCGTAGCAATCCGGTACATATCGCTTAAAAGACCTTTAATCTCTAACAGTAAGGAACCATTCTCTGTATCGTTAATAACATCCTTAATATCCCCAAACTCATTCTGTATCTGCTGCATGGCCAAATGAATCGCCGCAATGTTCTCCGCTGTCTGGTCCCTTGCCTGGTTGCCCTGGGCCTTTGCATAGTCGCCCTGGGTCTTCGCATAATTCCCCTGGGCCTTTGCATAATCTCCCTGAGCTGTGGCATAATCCGCCTTTTTTACTGCGTCGATACAGACTAATTCTGCGATATCCGCATAAGTCCTCCGAACATCCTCCCCATATATGGCAGTACGGAATTCCTGTATCAATGCCCTGATCCGTTGTTCTAATGCCTCTGTCACTTCTATGCACCTCCCTCCAGGGCCTCTAACCTGGTAAGTATCCCCTGTATCCTTTCTTCTAAATTCTGCTTAGCTCCCTCTAAAGTCCCCAGGCGGTCGAGAATCCCCTGTGTCGTTTCCGCAGCTTGCTGGTCTGCCCTCTCAAGCGCATTAAACCGGTCCCGATCCTCATGGATATCCTCTCTCATTCCCTTTATTTTTTCTTCCTGGGCTGTCAGGCTGTTATGGATACCCTGCAGGGTTTTCTGTACATCCGAAGAATTCCCCTCCAAGGTTTGCACCTTTCCTCCCAGCGCAGACACATCCTGTTTTGCAGAATCAACCTCGCCTGCCAAAGCTGATACACTCCCGCGCACTTCTTCCATGGAAGAAGAAAAGTGCTTCTGTTTCTCCACATTTTTCTGTAGGGCTGCCTGCCTTTCGGTTAGGGCTGCTATGGTATCCCCTAACACAATCTTATCCTCTTGGGGGTTTACAAGGTTGTACTCCCGTTTGGATACCATCATGTACTGATCAAGCTTGTGGGGCGGCGATACCACACGGATCATATCGCCTAATCTGATCCGGTCTATGTCCACATCAACCAGATGCAGGTCAATGGCTGTCAGTTCAATCGTGGCGGTAAGATTGCGGGCGCTTGCCAAATATTCCTGTCCTTTTGTTTTTAAATTTGCCGGCACCGTCACGTCGTCCCAGTTCTTAGTCCCGACAATCCGGCCGTATAAGGCAACCGCCTCCAAATCCTCTAGGTAGTCCTTACCACCATTTACGGATTCAATGGTCAGCCGTTTTCCGCCTTCCCCGTTCTCCCCCTCTGCCGCCTTACCGAGAGGAATTAGGACGGTAATTACATTTTCCGCGCTGATGTGCTCAGTCAGATCCAAGATATTTTCTCCGAACCGGATGACCTGGCCGGAGGTCCGGTGATAAGATTCCAGATAATCCAGATAACGGGTATCTCCCTGCTTTCTTACCCTAAGATACCCACCGTTGCTATCCACCAGCTTATCCATAATAGTATCCAGGGTATTGGTATACTGGTTATCCTCCCTGGCGTCATAATTCATAGTCTGCTTTTCCACCGTCCCTAAAACAAAACGTTTTCCCGCTTCGACCTGACCGTTATGCTGTGCAATCTTATCGTTCAGATAAGAGGCTGGTGTCAGGTCGTGGTATGCCTTGGGACGCTGGATACTATCTAACAGGTATGCAAGAGTCCCCTCACAGGTATAAGTAACTGTATGGTACATATCGGACTTGGAATCCAGCACCCGTCCTTCATACAGGAGTTCCCCACCATCGTAGACCTGCACCACGGAGCTCAGCTTACGGATCAGGTCGATCCCCTTGTGCATGGGCGGCAGGGAAAATGTCAGCTCCCCCGTTGCATTCACCGTCAAACTCACCTTCCCGGTTAAAATGGGATTGTCTTCGTCCCTGGGATCATATAAGAGTGAATTGTCGCAAAAAATCTGATACATTATAAACTCGCCCCCCTGTAGTCAACACTCACCTTTCCTGTTCCTCGGAAGGTCAGGAAATGCTCCCCCTCACCTAATTGCAAATCTAAAAGTTTAGACCGGCCAGCCGGAAGATAATAAGTCTGACCGCCGTAACCTAACGACATAGCCGAAGAACAATCAAATACCGGAACAACCTTTTTCCGTCGTCCCGGTATCAGCAATGTCATAGTTCCATTTACTTCCAAATCCCTATAATTACGGATGATACCGCCATTGAACGGAAATACATCCCAGACCCACGGTTCCAGACTGCTGAAACGTTCATACTTATATGGATCTGCTTCCAGTGTTACAAGATAATCACAAAACACATTATTTTCCTTACTGGTCTCAATGATTGCAGTACCGGTATAATAAAATCCCTTGTCAGAGTCCAGGATCAGCTGCACTTCCTGGCCGTGGAACAGGTTCTTTATATTTGAACCATGAAAAGCCCACATATGATAATCATCCCGCTTATCAAAACTTAATACGATATTCCGCCATTCATACTGAATATCCGGGTTTAAGAACTTTGCAAGATTCAGCCGGCTACTGGACATAGGGACAGATACCGTTTCCAGCTTCGGATCAGCCGGATCAATCTGTATTCCGAGAAGGCGAAGCCCCAGATCCTTGTAAGTGTGGATGTCATTCAATAACACCCCTTCTATTTTTCTCATTTAAGGTACCGTCCTTTCTTTACCACGTTATTGCCGATGTTTGCGTCCACATAAGGCGTCGTCACGTCCGCAATCACCCGGCCATCCTGCAGCACCAGGGTCGCTTTCGTCTGTACATACACGGGCAGCACCTGCCTGTCTGCCGCCTGCCCCTGGCTCCGGCCATAAGATACGCCGCTTCCACCAGCCGTACCCGTCATTCCCTGTATTGCCTGCCTCTGAAGGGCATTCAACGCCGACACGGTCCCGTTTTCAATGGCTCCCGTCATCCTTCCCACACTGTCAAGAATCCCGGTTATATTTCCGCCAATACCTTTTGCAATCCCGGAATCAAACATTTCACCGATCCACGCCCCGACTTTCGATGGGCTGTTGATATCCAGGTTTTGCTTTGCCGCCTGGACTGCCGCATTGGCAACTTGTGCGGCCGCAGCGGCGATACTGCTCTGCCCGGAAAGAATCCCGTTTGCTATCCCGGCGCTGAACATCTGCCCGGCAGAATATCCGGATCCGGACAGGCCGTTAGCTGCCGCTTTCGCCGCATTCATAACGGCAGTGACAGCAGCCCTCACCGTCCCGGCTCCAGATCTGACTGACGATGAAAGAGCCTGGATAAACTTTGTCCCTTCCTGTTTTGCCTTATCCGGCATCCTTCCAGAAGTCAGACCGGTTATGGCTGCCATAGCAGCGGCTTTTCCTGCACTGTTCACCTGTGGGCTGGACGAAGTGATGGATCCCGCTAAGCTCTGCATGGCCTGCAGGCCGACATTGGAATATGAACCGCTTAAATTTACATTTGATAAAGAACTTTCCGCTGACCCAGCGACCTGGCTTGCAGCAGCGGAAACAGCTCCTGTCTGCCCACTTAACGAAGAACTTAGTTCCTGTCCCGCCTGCGTGCCTTCATTGGAAAATGCGCCCCCCATATTAGCCTCACCAATTCCAGAGTTTGTCGCCGTTCCAATTAACTGCGCCGCCGAAAATGCACCCATGTCATTTACATTCAAGGTAGTAATCAACCCATTCGCCGCATCTTGTGCGTTCATACTGAAGGCTCCCGGAACATTAGCCATCTGCAATCCGTTATTTGCAGTATTTCCCATATTCCAGGTCGCCTGGTTGACCAACTCCCCATTAGAATCCATAGTGAACACAAATGAATCCGTTGCCGCTGTAGCCACCGCCGCAGCAGAAGTTTGTGCCTCAACAGTTGTGCTCTCTACACCCTGCGCATATTTTTGACCTGCATTCCGTCCTTTTTCTTCTGCTTCATTTTCCCCATCATCAAATATTTCTGTAACTGCGTCCCACAGGCTCGTTCCAATACTCTTAATCCCGTCAACGATAGCAGTCAATATCTGCTTCCCAACGCTCAGCCAGTCCACACTCAAAATACCTTCCACAAAAGCTGAAAATACCTCAGGTATCAGGGCAAGCAGTTGTGGAATCGCTTGGACAACCCCATTCACTAGCGCAAGCAATAGCTGAATCCCGACCAAAATAATATTGGGAAGATTCTGCACAATACCTGTAACAAGTGTCCGGATAATTACCGGCGCCGCAGAAATCAACAGAGGAATCGCATTGATTAACCCCTGACCAAGCCCCATTACAAGCTGCAGCCCTGCACTGATTAATTGCGGTAGATTCTGCAATAAGGACTGAACAATCGTCAAAATCATCTGAATCGCCATCGGCACAAGTATTGGTAACTGCTGTGCAATCCCTGTCACCAGGCTGGCAATGATCTGCACGCCACCCGAAATAACTGCGGGAATATTGGCCGTGATTGCCTGCAGCAAATTCTGGATTAATATGGCTCCCTGAGCAATCAACGATGGCAGATTGCAGGAAATCCCATCACAAAAACTGGAAATAACTTCAGGACCCTTTTTGGCCGTCATTTGAAGAAATTCTCCAATCTGCTCGCCAAACTGTCCCTGCAGTAATCCAAGTCCTGCAACCAGCGCACCAGCAATCAAACCGAATTTCAACATACCGATAAATCCAGGGGCAAAATTCCCAACGCTTTTTACAACTCCCAGGAACGCTTCCCCTACCTTACCGCCCCAGGTTCCAAGATAAGAACTCATATCCGATAATGCAGAAGATATCCCTGGAAATTTACTTTGTAGCGTCGGCCCGATCTTTCCAAATGCCTCGGTCATTTTTCCAGAGACCCCTGACAGGGCATCTATCATCTTACCCCCAGGCCCCGTCTCCCACAACTCTCTCATCCCTTCTGGTATATCTGAAAGGGGAAGTAAGATTGCGTCCTTTAAATTTCCAAAACTTTTTGCGGCAGTTTTCATATCGCTTCCCGTGCGTTTAAATATATCCGGAAGCCCAGTAACTCCCTTTTCCACTGGTGCAATAACCTGCCCCAACAAATCCACTGCATTACCGACTTTGGCGATCCCGCCGCCCACGACAGGAAGCACAGCCCCAGCCGCAGCCATCCCCAGGATCACGTTGCCGATCTGCTGCAGTTTTCCCGGATCCGTGCTCTCAAGCTTCTCCTGAATCGTCCCAAGGATCCCTCCGACATTCTGCCACTTGCCAGACGCCTCATCAAAAGCCACATTGGCGCCGACTAATTTTTCCAGCAGAATCCCTACTCCTTCTGTGGCGCTAATAAACAAGGATGATAGAGACGGCAGTATGCCCGCCACAGTAGAAATTGCTGCCGTTAATTGCTGCAGACGTTTCGTGCTTTCCTCATATCCTTCGTCATTTTCCTTCAATGTGGGATTAATCCCTGTCAGATTGAGTGCAAAGGCCCGAAATCCACTGTTCAGAGAATCCAGTGCCCCCGTCAGTGTCTTCCCCTTCATAGCCAGCGACATGCCTTTCATGGCGGCCGTCATGCCATTGACTCCATCCGTACCTTCTTCAATCCCTCCGGCCAGCTTATCCATGGCATCTTTCGCGGGAATCGCGCCATCGGAAATCATATCCCGAATCTCATCCGTCGTCTTTCCATACTGATTCCCCAGAATCTTCAATGCCTGGATTCCATTGTCACTGAGCATATTCACATCTTCCATACTCAAGCGTCCTGCTGTGGATATCTTGGCAAAATTCTCCGCTACATTGGTAAGATTCTCTGACGTACCTCCAAAACCGGCTACGGCGTCCGTAATGGCCTGCATGTATTTTGTCGTATCCTGGGCGTTCACCCCCATGCCGACCAGCTTCTTGCCCGCTGTCAGAAACGCTTCCTGCGAAAACGTTGAAGCCTTCGCAATGGAAAGCAGGCTGTCATACAACTCATTCGCCGCATTCTTCCCGCCCAGCATTTTTTCAAAAACGACCATTGTACTCTCATAGAGTTTCGTGAAATCTATGGTGGTTTTTGCCGCGGCGGCCCCCACTCCAGTGACGGCTGCCGTCACTGGCAGGAAGGACTTCCCAAGCGCAGACACCTGACTCCCCGCGCCTTTTACCAGCCTTCCGATGGCAGAAAGCCCTTTGTTAAAACCGTCTGTATTTATCTTTGTATCAAAATTCAAATGTCCGTCAGCCATACACTCCTCCTAATCGTCGGGACTGCACGGCTCACAGGCTCACAAATGCTCAAATCCTTACTTCTACTGTTCTTTTGCACTGTCTGCACCGAATATAGATTCCACAGCATTTTGCTGTATTATCATAGATCAGCAGATTCTTACCGCAATGCGGACAAGTATACCATTTTTTCACCATTGGAAAACGCGGTAGCTGAAATTCCCCTATCATCCAAACACATCTCCAATCTGATAATCGTTCATCTTCCGCTGAGAATTCCTGATTACAATCTTTTTTCGGATTTTTTTGATTCTTTCCCGTTCTTCCTTATTTTTGATTGACGTCAGATCAACCGTCCTGTAATGGATACGCTCCTTAATCTCCGTACTAGACGGAAGCCCCCAGAACAGCACAAGAAATTTCCACCAATGCATATATGGAATCGTTTCAATATCAATCCCATATACTTCCATAAACGCACTGTAGATACAAAGTGCATCCTGTCCGAAAGAGAAAGCCTCTACTGATGATTCAGCTCTACCCTCTATATCATCCTCCCAGCCTTGGGCAGTCTGTTCATTCCCCTCTGGATTCATTTCTTCTGCACTAAGAAACTTTTGCAAAGCGGTGAGGGCCGCCGCAATATCATCCGGCCGAGCATCTATATACCATTCCAGAATCATATCTAATATCCTTATATTAAACTGTTCTGTACACCTCAGCAGTTCCGAGAATTTAATCCATTCTCGGAAATCCGTCACAATTTTATACTTCTTTCCCTGAACTTCTACCGTCTCTGGGAACGAGTCAAACAGAACATTCATTCAATCATCCCCTGTTTTTATGATTCTTCTTCTGGCTGTTTCTTCTCTGTTCTCGGTTTCCTGAATGATTTACCACTTTATTTACCCGGAATTTTTCCACTCGTCCATAAAACCGTTCATCTTCCTTAAATCGGAAATCTGCCAGTTGTTCCGCGGCATCAATCCTTTGTTCCAGGCTGTTCGTCTGGAACATCCTGCTGCTTGCCCCTTCCCCCATAAAAGAATCAAAAAAGTCATCATAGACTACATTCTGCGCCTTGATAATCTCTGAAATACGGCCGGTTTTAGGCAGCTTCTTGATATTCTCCTGCATTTTTTCATACGCATCCTCAATCGCCGCCAGCGTATCCGCATCCGTAAAATCCAATTCTATCTCAAACTCCCCATATTTAAAAAGGCTCATAGGCTCTTATCCTCCCTCTTACAATCCCATTACTCTGTCAATCTGCCGGAACTATCTTCCGTAAACTCACACGTTTTCCACTTATCCGTACTGGCAGCAGAGCCCTTTATAATCTCACCGGCTGCTTTCAAGGTTCCGGAATAAATCAAAGCATCTGTTCCATCCCCTGAGGAATCTGGGATTACGCTGTAAACCCGCTTCCTTGCCATGCATGTTCCATCCTGCTTCGTTTCAAAAAGATCCACCGTAACAATTTCTACCTGGGCCTCAGTTCCTACAATCTCATCATCCGAGATCTCAGCCAGCCTTGCATGTACGGGTGTATCTGTATGCCGGTCAAATTCGTAGCTAACGCCGGTTGCATACCCGACCACATCCGACCTCTCCGTAGGTTCATCCACATACTGCCTGGAATATTCCTTTGACTCCTTTGCTTCTGACAGGGATGTAAATTCTGACATCCTCGTATATGTATTACCTTCCGTCTTCATAAAAGATAACCTTTTATGTCTTCCCACTAATTTCCTTGCTGTTTCATTTGCCATCCTACATCATCCTTTCTTCTACCCATAAATCAACCTACAGATAATTTGATATCTTCCTAAATCAGCTTCCGTTGAGAATAGGTACCCGCTTTGCATTATCTCCACTCTGACCGGCGTGTGTCCTTCCAGTTTCGGATAAATATCCAACATGTTATTATCTTCTATCCATTCCTCAAAAAACTGGTAAAATCCACTATTGGCAATTCCTGTCCGTGCATCCCCGTCATATGCCTCCTTCGATGTCAATGCAAACTGGAACTGTTTTAGGCATCCCCCATCCGTATACCGCTTATAGATTGGATCCCCTCCAATAGGGTCTATGGAATAGGACATCTCGTCAGGTAGGTAATCTACATTAACCTTCCCATCCTTTAAAAAATCACAAGTCAGGATATAATTCCGAATACTCTCTATAATTGGCTTAACCGCTGACAATCCGCATCGCTCCTTTCAAAATCGGCTCTTTCCGAGTTGCCTTCATCCGTTCAAACCACCTTGCTTTTTCCTCGTGTTCATAATATTGCCTTCTTGCATAGGGCACCAGATACTCGATTGACCCACTTCCAACCACGGTACCAAGAGTGGCCGACTTTACCATTGCCCCCGTCAGACGCGGCGTCATTGGATTCATGTACCGCAGACATTCTGAGTCAACAAATTCCTGGGCCCGCATGAAGGCTGCCTTTTTCTTCGGCGCAAAATCCTGCGCCCACTTCAGCCGTGTAGTAATGCTTCCGTTCGGGGTTGTGACTGTGTAGACGCATCCCCTGGGAGTCGCTACAACGATATTTCTTTTCTGAGCCATTTACGCACCACCTACCCTCCAATGTGGAAGCCCGCCAAAACGGTTGTCTGACCAGGATGTAACGGTACAATAAGATATGCCTTGTTTTTTCAGGTCGGCAGGCTTTTCGATTTCCAGTTCGCAGATTCCATAGACAATCACATCACCCTTTTGTAACGTCCAACTGTCTGGTTCTTCTTCCACAGATATAAATTCATTTTCCGGAACATAACTTTTCTGACAATTCACCTTTTCAGGTATCCGGAGCTTGTAAACATCTGCGCCATTCAAGCCATTATCCCCGACATTTACCTTATGGTCTACATAAAAATGCACACCTTGAAGCACGGTTCTGTACCATTCATCCAGACGGGTTTCTTTATTCATCCTGTGGTTATAAAGTGTGATATCTGCATTGGTTATCATGGACACCTTGCACCTTTCTACTTAAAAGACCAGTTCTAATTAGATATTTTCTTGCAATCTGGTCCGCCTTTCTCGCAAGAAGCTCCTCAATAGCTTCCCCGTCCTTTAGCTCTGTTACAAATGTAACGGAATATCCGTCATTGTTTTCAGATTTCTTCCGGGCCCCGCCCGATGTAAGATGGTTCTTCTCCCGAACATACATCTCAGTAATCGCACAGGCGGCATACCGTAATTCCTCTGGCTGCACGACATCGCTTTTCCCTAACGTCATATACCTAAGATAAAAGGAAGCCTCAAGGACCTCCTTTTCAAAGATAGCTCTATCCAGCTTTCCATACGCCTTCTCTACATAGAATTCATAGTCTGCATAGGGAAACATTTTCATCACGCCTCCTGTTGTGCAAGAACCTCAGCAATAATTTCAGCTTTGACGGTCTTCGTAATTGTATAGCCCTTTGCTGATGCTAGATTCTTGATTTGATCAACCGTCATCGCTTCCAGTTCTTCCTGGGCATATATGGATTTCACCGGTTCTGTCAGTGTCAGAATGGAAAACGGACAGCGTTTATTCTTATCTGGAACCATAGCATTAATCGGGTTCGGAATTTCCCAGCCTAAACGCATGACAGCACGCAGGGCAACCATGTCATTCTGCATCAGATTATATAGAATATCGCCTGTTGCCGGATCCTGAACAACTCCCTGGTCGAACAGTTTGAACGTAATATCCTGTCGGATACTGTAGGCCAACTGTGAAAAGTCTCCGGAAATCATGGCTGCTTTCGACTTATCAAACGCACCATTACGCGGGAAATTCATCGGTGAGCCATCCAAGGTATAATTGGTACCTGTCTGCATATCTGATCGGAACACCGGCTGTCCGGTTGTGTCCTTTAAGCCCCTAAGCTTCGCCCGCATCGTGATATCCGCCATATGGCCGTTGACAAAGTATCCACTTTCTTCAACCTTTGCAATCACGCCGTCTTCACCCAGGATCGAAGTATACAGATCAGTCCCTAGCATTACACTGGCGCCTGCGTCAACGGCGGTACTGACTACATCTTTTCTCCATGTAGCGGGCTTATCAATCCCAAATAGAATTGCGCCGTCAATCTTCTGTCCAAACGCCTCTACTAAGCGCGGCCTTACTTCTCCCCAGATATCATAATCTGCATCATCCAAGACAGCCTCAGAAATCGGCACGATAACCGCAATTTCCTCCGCATAAATAACCTTCTTATCCCATGCCATAGTAGTCAACTTCTTTCTCGCCGTGCCTCCCTCACCGTTGACAAAGTACGCCATAGGCAGCATGTCAAGCACCGGCATCCGGTATTGAGCCGCCGTCATATCTGCAAGCCTGCGGCCGCGCTGCAACACGGCGGACTGCTCTACCACACCCTGGATAATCTCATGGCTTTCCTGTACAGGAATCAGTGCTTCTGCATCGCTTCTGGTAATGGATGTACCGCTTCCTGTAAATAACTGTAAGTCAAATAGTTTCCTGTTTCTGTTCATATGCTTTTCTCTCCCTTCTTTATCTTCCAAACGCTGAACGAATGGAGGCATTGATAGAATCATGCGTTGTCTGGCCTGTACCGGATCCGCCGTCTGGCTTGCCGGTAGAGACAACTTTGTAGCCATGTCCCGTAAAGCGCGGGTTTTCCTTCAAGAATGTGTCCGCCGCCTTCTTGAAGTCTGTCTTGTCATCCACCTGTTTCCCGACCTTAAAGAGAACATAATCAAGATCGTCAGACTTCACACCCTTACCGCGTAGGTAATCGGTGTTTTCCATTTCCGTCACCTTGGCGTTGGCTTCATTTAACCGCTTTTCTAATTCCGCTACATTGGGCTGATTAGCAGCCTTTTTTGTTCTGTAATCAGCAATCGCTGCAGTAACCTCCTCCTCGCTCATTCCCTGCCGCTTAAAATAATCCACAAGAGCCGCTTTTGTCGCTCGGTCAGCCCTTGCCTCCGCAATCTGCTCCGCCTGTTCATAACTGTACGTCGCACCGCCTCCCGTTCCTCCGGCATTCCCCCGGCTGACGTTACCATTCCCGGCTGAACCTGTTCCGTCGCCTGTGCCGCCGTTTTCAGCACCGTCTCCACCGCCGTCCGTGAAGATCTGCAAATCAAAATATTTTTTTCTCATTTTTCTCCTCACCTTTCCGTGAAATTCCCGTATTTATTGCCTCGTCAGGCATGAAAAAAGCACCCCTTCTAAAAGGATGCATTAATCACCGTTTATAAAATGAATCCCCTGGTATTCCTCCGCTATCCTGCAGATACCCAAAAACCATGTATCAATCAAAGCCTTGCCCGTATCATTCAAAGTCTGCCACTCAATACAGACGTTTCCCGGTTCTACATTCTCTTGCAACTCCATAAGGGCAATACTCTTTAACCCCTGGATGAGTGTAAGAGTTAATGCTGAAACTGCTGCGCACACAATATCCAATCCCCTCGGTGCACTATTGGCATGGCCTAATACATAGATTCTGTTCAAACTCATAGAAACTTTTATCAATTCCATCACCTCCCCAAAATGGGTATAAAAATACCACGCATTCCATAGAACTCGCGGTACTTAATCTCTATTCGCATGAATAATCTTATCTATATCATCTATATAAACATCAATCGTCTCCCAGTCTTTCGGTGAACTCCCGACATCTGCGATAAACACTTTATTATCAAATGCCTCAACAATGGATGCTTCTCTTCCATCCTTTAACAAAACAGTATCATATTGTTTTACAATCACTTACTTCACCTCTTTAATGTACGCACTCGTCATCACCGTGGATCCATCAGGCGTATTCAACCATCCAACAATCACATTAGCCGGAGTTCCTTTTTCTCCATAAAGAATTATTTTTTGTTCATACCGGTTACCGTAACCGTTATTATCTTTGTATATTGAAGGGTACTGCGGCGCTTTTTTTCTAATTTCATCTTGCAGTTCTTTCCAGTTATCAACGGAATATCCCAGCCTTGAAGTAAAAGCCCTACCTTTTGCAAGTCCTTTCTCATTGTTCCCTGCAAAAAGATACTGTGTAAATTTCCCATCTGGAAGTATCGCGTCTTCCGCATTAGGAAGCTTTAACCCTGGATGCTCTTGAAGCTCTCTGCGCCTTTGATAATCTAACTGCATGAACTCCCACTGCTTAGCATCATTATATTTTATCTTCCCAAAATTAGCAAGGGGACCCACTTCATCTCCAAGAACTTTTTTATATCTTTCATACTCCTTAATATCTTTCCCCTCATTTATAATCATTTCTTTTGGGAAATAGTTCATAACAGATTTATCTGCGGGCGCAATCCTGCCCCTCATATCCATATATATTCTCTCTCGTTCCTGCTTAAGCCCCATCTTTTTGGAAAACCTTGCATACTCATCCAACTGGGCCTGGTATTTACACTTCGCAAGCATGACTTCATCCGGATCAGCGCCGCCCTTTTTCAGAAGCTCCACCTTCTCACGCTGGGCGCGCATAGCCGTCTCCATCTTCCTCTGTCTCTGCTTTGCTTCATACAGGGTATACTCTTTTCCATTAAACTTCTTTGGCGTGTTCTCCTCCAAATCCTTTTCTTCCAGCCATTGCTCTGACCAATTACGTTCCGACAAACCTGGAAAGAACGGATAATATTCATGATAGCAATTAACCCCCAGAAGCCCTGTTACTGTGCCGAGCCCGCAGATACGGTAGAGGTCTGCTTTGGAATATACCCTCCCTTGCCACTCTGCATGTGAGGGCCTTGCGCCCGCGTGCCAAGCAACCTCAAAATACTCTGTACCAAGCTTCTCCGCATTTATTTCAGAAATTCGTCCTGACAGTTGGGAGATTCCTGTCATGACCGCCCGCCTTGCCGCCACCTCTACCCTGTTGCTGTGACCTGAAGCATAATCTATCGTCCGCAGCCCGCCGTTAGTTAGTTGAGTCACGACCCTGCGCAGTACGCTGTTATAATCAAATGCCCCGCTTGTAATATCTAGCATGGCGGCATCCAGATACCCCTGGTATACCTGTGAAAGTGGTGTTAGGACACGCTTGCCATTCCCATAGTCCAGATAAAAGCCAAGCGACTGTGTAATGTTCTCAAGTTCCCCCTGCGTCTGTCGAATATACCCTTCCGTAAGCTGCTTGAGCTGGTCATTTTCCTCGTATGGTATAAACTTCTGGTTAATCTGCTCATAGATGTCCTTATTCCTAACATACTCCCAGTTGATTACCTTGTCATACAACTCGAACATTTCTGGATAAGTGGCGCCCAGAGCCTCTTTAATCATATTTTCTACATCCTCGGAAGAATTCCCCAGGATAATCAGACGGTTAATCTGGTAATCTGCAGTGCTAGTGATCTCCCCCGCTTTGCGTATCCTCCGGATGATGTCCTGCATGATCCGTTCTTCTAATTTCAGGTAATTCTTTTCAATCTGCCTGGACAGCTTTTCTTTATACTCCCCGTTCATCTTGATGCCCGCCCCCGCCGGTATCCTCTCCGCCGCAATAGATTTTATCCCCTCTTATAATAAACATCCTGACTGGAATTTCAGCTTTTATCTGCCCCTCTATTTTCTCTTTTTCTTCTTTACTGACAGGAATGAAATCAAAATATCCGAATACATCTTTCTTTTTCTTCATAAGCCCTTCCCCTACTCTGGCATCACACTGGCCTGCTCAGGAAGGTTTTTCTGTGCCTGCTCTAGCGTCTCTCCGTACCACTTTGCGCGATACTCTGCCAAGCCCATAACTCCCATAGAAACATCCTGGCGGTCGCTCTGCCGTTCCGTTGTCTTATCCTCAATGATAGAATCATCAAATGCGATTGTGATATCTGTATTCTCAACCAATCCAGGGATACCGATGCTTATCCCTGCCCGGATAATGGTTTGAATCAGTTGGATTAGTACACGCTCAAGGATTAGCTCATGCTTCGTCAGGGACCGGTACATATCTGAATTCTCACTAATCACCTCTGTCGCTGTTTTTACCCCGCCATTTTCAAACTTATAGCGATCCGTCCCAAAGCCGCATTTTAAAGACAGCCAGTTCAGGTCATCATTGAGAGCCTTGCTATGCTCATCAATCCGCAATTCCATGTTGACCTCATGCATGGCCTCTTTTGATTCCGAATTTTTAAAATAATCTTCTGGCAGCTCATAGAAAACGGTATCTTCCGGATCGAACACAGCGCTTCCATCCTGCATCGTTAAAAATTCCGGCGCTACAAATATCCGCTTGCGCCCTAATGAGAACTCATTTGCATAACTGTCATACTCTAAATCCAGCTTTTTAATCGTATCAATCGCATTGGCAAATAAAGAGACTCCCATTGGATTTGTGCTATCCTCGTCCGCATTGTTCACAAGGTTCAGCCGGTCAATGATAAAAAGCGGCTTGTCAGAGTTGGTTTCCATTCGCTCTGCCAAGCCGCAAAAAACTGGTATCTCGTTCCACTGTTCTGGTTCCAGTTCCTTTCCTGCCCCAGTCGTATTTTCTACGATGCTGTTCTCAATCACATACTGTTTCCTGTTTTCACCCGGCACATCTTCCAGCTTATGATACTGAAAGTGTACATATTTCTTCCGCTTATGAGTCTTATAAAAGGTAAAGATACATTCTGTAATTATCTTATTCTGCCAGGAAGTAGGGAAGATATTGGCCGCTTCTACATAATTAATCCCAACCGTTCCGCCCTTCATATTTCCGGCTTCATCTATAACAGAATCCTTAATATGCACCACATACGCTACAGTACCAAGCGCCGATTTCCACTCCTGGTACTCGTTCCCCAGTTCCCCAAAAGTATTGGCCTTTAACACCTGCTTGACAAACTCATCCGTAGTCTCATTTGCTATGGTGATGGTCACACGCTCGTTTAACAGCAGATCCGCCATATCCTCACACACCCGTTTTGCCATACCAAGGGCATACCGAATACAGTTTACAGATGTTCCGTTTCCCCTGTACACTTTATATTTATGGAACTTCCGAACGTTGGAATAATACCAGCTACGCCACACTTCGATTTGCCTGTAAAACTTGGGATCTAACGTATCAATGTCTTTCTGTTTAAAATAAGCGAAAATATTCACAATTAATCCTCTCTTTCCAGCATTGGAAGCCACTGTTTTATCTTCGTCCACATGCCCATGACCAGATATCGGATTCCATCCATGCAATGGTCACCAATCTTAATCGGTTCTTCTTTTCCTTTTTCGATGGAGTCCTTGTCATATTCGTATGTCTGAAATTCATTAATTGCCATTTCCTGTCTAGCCGATACGCTCATCAGATGAAAGGTCAGAGCTTTCTGCACACGGCTAATTCCCAGCTTTACGTCGTTTTCAGCGTTCCGAATAACGACTGGGAGACTCGCTATGAAGCAGGCTCGTTTGATTTCTTCCTGTAAGCCTTGTGCGGAAGGATCTAGGAACAAATAAAAGCGAACATTTTCTGTTCCATACTTTTCCCCTAAACTCGTCACAAACTGAACAAAATCCGCAGCATATTCCGAAGGGCTTTTTTGATGCCCGGATTCTCGGCCACTATGATAATACTCTCCTAAGCCTTTCAACTGCCGGTCTCCCAAATCCAGCCCTGCAGCTTGGAACGTGGTTGCATTTTGCTGGCCGTAATCACCGCCAATGCCAATAATCGAGAAGCGCTGACCTTTCTCCGGTTCTTTGATATGGCTCTGATTAAACATATAATAAACGGCATCATCAATTCCTGTACTTTCTCCAAGCCATACCCAGCGATACATTTTTAAATCCGTTTTTTTCATTTCCTCGGCTGAGTCAATCAAGTCCTGACCAAGCCACGCGATCGGCACGTCTTTATATGTTGTATGGATATGGATACAGTCTGAACGCTCCTCCATCTTCTTGCACCACTGGTTAATCTCAGCATTTGGGTTCTTCGGCGGATTGTACAGATAAATCATCTGGAAGCCGCTGCTGTTCCCACGGACGAAGGTTGCCTCGATATTGGTCAGCTCGTCTTCTCCCTCACCATCGTCAAAGAACTCGGTTAGCTCATCCAGGATCACCAACTTAATGGGCTTGTCTTCGTCAATGATACCCTTTGTGTCGTCAATACCATCCGAACCGGAAAAGTAGATCGTCGTCCCATGCTTCTTATAGGTAATCTCCATGGGTGACTTGGTGATCCTGAAGGCGGTCTTTTTCACCTTTAATCGGTTCAGCCCTCTGAGCATTTCCTTGTACACGGTCTTGCGGAGCTTGTTATGATGCTTTCTCAGGACAACAACAGAGCCGTATGGGTCTGCCAAGATTTGGTAGTCTGCGCGGATGGCCGCATAGCTTGACTTCGTTCCGGCACGGCCAGAGGTCAGTATAATGTGCTTGATTTTTGTGTTATTGAATATCCCCTGGTACTTCGGGATGATGATCTCTGATATTCTTACCTGCTGCTTCTTTTTTCTCTGTATCATTTACAATCTCAACTCCATCATTTTCATCATCAGCAGAATCCCTCCTGAGCCGTTCTGTATTGGCTCTCATCTGCTCAATCCTGACTTTCTGTTCATCGGTTGCAAGATCCCAACGCTTATGCAATAGCTCATCATACTGCCGGATACTCCCGCGAAGGTCAGACATTGCCCTAGCCTGCGCCTGTAAGAAGCTCGCATGTTTGTCCCATGCCTGCTGTACTTCCCACTTTTCGCTGATCACATTGCCCTCCTTCTTCTCTACCTTCTCAATGGTCTTGTCATTCCTGTCCTGGACATACATAATCTGCTGCGCCCGGATGATGGCGGCATAGGCAATCTGTATTTGATCCCACAGGATATCCAGCGGATCTGTTGGCATCTCCTGGATAATAGAAACGGTTTCTTCCGGAAGATACTTCGAGAAGAAACCATATTTTTCTGCATTCTTATTTCTCGGCGGCCCAGTGGCATTATGATTGCCAGGCTGGCCGCCCCGTTTTCGTTTAGTAACGTTACCATTCGGTTGATTAGTAACGTTACTATTCCATTTGTCCTGGTTTTTCCACTTCCGTACCTGGGATTCTGATACGCCAAGGGCAGAAGCGATGTCTTTTAATTTTGTTTTCCCGTCCGAGTCAAGCCATATCTTATATGCCTCGTCCCGCTTCGGGCTTCTGGCTCTTGGCATATCACCACCTCTCAATTCCGGTTTTTTTATTGCATAGAAAAAGAACGCCCCCTAAGGGTGTCATAAATTTAATATATACTTTCGCTATTAGATTTTATAATCGCGGATTTGATATAGACTTATAATCATATTTTAAATTTAAATACTTCTCTCCGTTATATAACGATGTCATATATTCAGTTAATTCTACATATGTTCCGTCTGAGTCTTTATAAAAAGGAACATGAATTTTAGTGGTCTTACCTTCGGATTCATAATTCTTTCCATCAATAATGATATGCATTTTATAAGTTAATTTGCAAGAATTATTAGGAATTAAACACATATAAACTTCTTCTTCATCCTCTATTTTTGTATTTTGAGTTTTCAGTCGTTTCTCTTTACCTTCATCACTGTTTGTATCAATATACACATTTCTTTTAGCAACCTGTCCATCACCTTCTGTAAAGGAAATATAATAATTACTGTCAAAATTAAAAAGCGATCCTATAAATATAATACCGTTATCCTCTGTATGACCTCTATACATAATCCTTTCATCTCTATAACTATCTATGAACATAGAGGCCCCTTGACCATAAAGATTTAATATTTGTTTAAAATCGTTATTCATATTAAATCTTTTTATTTCTACCACTTCTCCTGGTTCCATATATTCAAGAAAAACTTCTAGTGTATCATACCCCTCATCTAAATATTTTTCCATATCTATATCATCATTGTAACCATTTAAACTCATTCTTATAGAAAAAGATATATTTTGCGCCACATAATTACTATCATTTATACAATAAAAAATGATTTTCTCATCTTTAATAACAGGAAAAACGTTTAAATATGGTTGATTAATATCTTCTATTTTTTCTATCTTTAATCCCCACGATTCGATGGTTTTAGGTCTACTATTAGGATTTTTAATGAATACATCATATAAGCAACCCTTTTCATATAGCAATTTTTCTTTTAAATAGTAGTCTTCGGATTCATTATCCACATAATCTATTGCTGTTTCGTTGTATTCAACATCGGAAGCGTACAATAACGGCAACACAAATTCATGCGATATTTCAATTCTTCTATCTTGATTAAACTCTTTTACAGTAATCACACCTACACAAATGGCAAAAACAATACTAAATATTTCTAAAACCGACTTAATTTTTTCCCATTTTTCTTTTTTCCTATCTTCTCTTTTCACTTTTGCTTTCCTCCACCCACCCTTACATTGAAAACTAATATTATAATATCCCATTTTTCGACATTGTTCAACAGAAAAAGAACGCCCCGCCGAAGCAAAGCGCCCTTTCCCAAGTGTTAGAGGAAACCCGTGTACGTCAATACACTTTTTTCAGTCTATACTATAGCACTTTGAAACCGAACAATGTGAACAAAACGAACAAACTTTAAAAATCTTTCATAAAACGTTCAAATTCCATCCTCACGCTATCTCCCGTAGCTTTTCGCCCGATCCTGACAGCAACCTGTTCCCAAGTATTCTCCTCAAAAATCTTATACTTAATGATTCTCTGCATCCGGATCGGAACCGTCAGCATCCATTCCTCCACCTGACGCTTAATCTTTTCCGCGTTTTCCTTCCGCTGTCCTAACAATTTTTCTTCCATGCGCAGATTCCCGTCATCCTGGTAGGTAAAGGCCGAGCCCTGAATCCGAAAATGCTGCGCCTGGTAAGGGAATCTTGGATTGCTCCCCTTTACATTTGTCTGGATAACGGTTTTCCGTTTTTTCTTTAACCTCCGGATATCATCTTCCGTATCCTTGACAAGCGCACATGCGTCTATATAATCATTTAGAATCTTCTTGTCCAATTCCAATCTCCCCCTCTTTTATCTCACACTTCCAGGCCCTATATTCTATTACAGTGCTCGTCCATCTTCCAGATAAGAGCCTTCACCGCATTACCTGCCAGCTTTGGCGCTTTCAATTCCTCCGTTCTTCACAATCTCCAATGCTCCTATTGCCGCACAGTTATCACAGTTAATATCATTGTTGCCGACATACGGGCAGCCATTATGGCGTATGCAAATACCATCACTGTACGCATAGGCTTCCATCTTCTCAAGGACTTTATCCAGGTCATAGGCTGTCGGCTGCACGTCAACAATCTGCTTCAAAACGTCAGATTTTGCAAAGTTTCTTTCGAGTACCTCATTCAATCTATCCGCATCAATCAACCTCATTTGCCTCGTCTCCCTTCTGATTCGTCGTTTTGCCGCATACATTTTCTTCCCACTGTTTCAGAATATCCTCGATTACTCTGTCACAGTATTCCTTATTCTCTCCCTTACCCCTGCAGATCACTTTTCCTTACCATTCCTCTCTTTTTGCACTTTTTAAGAAAATCATTACCTTTCCTTTATCAGATGCGCTAATAAACAAAACTTTTCTTGTTAAATACTTTTCTGGGAAACGTGACACTTCGTACTCCCGTACATCGCTGTCACAGACCAAAAGCACTTTGGAGCCTTCCATCAAATATTTTGCTTCAAACTCCACTAGATTCATCTTATAATTCTTCATTCCTGTTCTCCCTTGAGAAATTACCCCCTATGCACGTTCCTTTCATTTTTCCTGATACTAAGCTCCATCCCACACTCCCTGCGCATTTCTTCCCTTAAGTCATCCCAAGTACAGTAATCTTCGACCAGACATTCCGTCTGAAAATTAAACTCCTTAATGAACCGTTCCAAACGCATCTTCCCAAAACCAAATTTACAATGCAGAACGTAGACAGCCATGATTGTGATTGTATCAATCGTATTGAATTTAATACGCTGTAAACATTCGTCTATTGCCTTCTTTGATACTGCACACGGAAGGCCGGTAATGTTACGCATCTTAAGCTCTGTCTCCAGACCTTCAATACCCTTCTCCTTTGCCACTCTCAGCGCCTGGGCCATTCCTTCCCTGCGCGCCTGTTCCTCTTTGTTCCGTCCCATTTTCTTTCCTTCCCTGGTTCCAGTAATTTCGGAACCATAAAAAATCCAATCATTAAATACTAATGATTGGAAAAATTTGTATCTACTGCTTTTATCTGATATAATTGTTTTGTGATGGCGGCCAACCTTTTTTCTACACGGAGGTTATTATGGCAAACATCATTAGCATTACAGCAGCGTATCTTGGATACTTAATCACAGGTTATGATTTTTTCATCCTGCTGACTTTGATATCCTGTTCGCTTGATATTTACGAATATCTGACAAAACATTAAGATACCAAAGAGATACTTGATATACGCTAAGGATAAAACTGCCAGACGGTAGGTATACACTTCAATGCATTTCCAGGACTTACTGGCTCTCAGATAATGCACGGATAAAGAGAATAAGTGAATGAAGTCGCTACCAACCAATCGGCCGCCATCTACTCTATCTTATCTTGTTATACAGCAGCTTCGCAATAAAATTCTACCATCTATTTCAAACAATCATAGATATGATTCGACATTTTATACTAATCCCAATCACCAATATTCAGTTTTCAAAGTCTGCGGCTTTAAAACATCGCTGGTATAAGTAACGCCCACATACACCATGCCGATTTCGTAACATATACTCCAACCGCGACCGCTATCCCTGTTGCGATCCATGCGGCTGTCCTTGCATTCTTATCATTCATGCCATCTTCTCCTTTCTTGCGCCGGCGCAATTCCCTCAGCAAGTATCTCAAATAGTTTCGCTAATCTACAAACCGGACAGTTCTCCTTTCCTGATTGCCTTAATCCTCGCCTTCAGGCTCTCCATCACCCACTCCTGCATATCATCCTTTCGTTCCAGCGCCTTCATGACATCTTCATCCCTCGTCCCAGCACAAACCAGATGATGTATAAGCACCCTTTCCCTCTGTCCCTGCCTGTGAAGCCGTTTATTCGCCTGAGTATAAAGTTCATAATTCCATGTCAGCCCGAACCAAATCACATGATTCCCACCCTGCTGCAGATTCAGCCCATAGGCGCTGCTTGCCGGATGCGCCAGCAGGATGTCAATCTCCCTTTTGTTCCAATCGTCTTCATCACGGGACGTTTTCAGTTCTCGAATCCTAAGACCTGACTTTCCCAGCGCTTTCAGGATACGTTCCCTATCATGCTGAAAGTTATAAAAGACCAATGCTGGTTTTCCCTGCAAAGATTCCACTAGCTCCAAAAAAGCCTCAATCTTACATCCATGCACTTCGTGTACACTGTGATCTTCATCGTAAATTGCCCCATTCGCCAGTTGAAGGAGTTTATTACTCAACGCCGCCGCGCTTGTCACACTGATATCATCCTCATCGCCCGGCAACTCCAGAACCATCTTTCTTTCCAACTCCTTGTAAGACTTTTCCGCCTTGGCATCCAGAATAACCGGAACCTGATGGTACGTTACCTCTGGAAGCTGTAGGTAATCTTCCGCCTTCATGGAGATACATATATCCGAAATTTTTCCCAGGATACTTTCTTCACTCCCCTGTTTCGCCTTGTAGTTGTAAATCACATTCTGTCCTCTGTCTCCAGGATCGAAATAACGTTCCCTAAACTGTGTATATTTCCTCCCAAGGCGTTTACCCCCGTCCAACAGGTAGATCTGGCTCCACAAATCGTCCAGTCCATTCGGGGAAGGCGTCCCCGTCAGTTCTACCATCCTGTCTATGTGCCCTCCCATACTCGCTAATGCCTTGAATCGTTTTGCCTTATGGCTTTTAAAGCTGCTTGATTCATCCACTACTACCATGTCAAAAGGCCAGGAATTTCGGTAATAATCTACCAGCCATACTACATTTTCCCGGTTGACGATATAGATATCTGCCGGTGTATTCAGCGCTCGAATCCGTTTCGTCTGACTTCCCAATACGGCAGACACCCGAAGCATTTTTGTATGGTCCCATTTATCTTTCTCCCTTGTCCAGGTGCCCTCAGCAACCTTCTTGGGCGCGATCACCAGAACTTTGCGTACCTGAAAACGGTTGTACTTAAGTTCCTTAACGGCTGTCAAAGCCGTCACCGTTTTCCCCAGGCCCATATCAAGAAACAGCCCCAGCTTCTTGATCTCGATAATCTTGTTGATACAGTGCTGCTGATAGGCATGTGGCCTGAATACCATTTCGTCTCATACCCCCCCCCCCTTTTTTTTTGTGTGTTTCCCAGTAATTTTACAGCCCGTATTTACAATCCAAAGCCTTGCTGATATCTTCATATCCCCGATCCTGCAAGAACTGGCTCAGCCCATCGAGTCCGTAAACAACCCTTACTTCCTGTCCCAGTTTCTCAAGCCTGCCAATCTGTACCTTCTGCAGCGCTGTAAGTTTCCCCCTGCCGGTTTTTAGCTCTACGAACACTGGTTTCTTTCCGGGGAATATCACAATCCTATCCGGAACTCCGTCATTGCCTGGGCTCACCCACTTGTATGCGATCCCTCCCAGCTTCTTCACCTCGCGTACCAGAATCTTCTCAATCTCTGATTCCTTCACCCTAGTTCTCTCCTCTCTCTCACCGTCACCTGTTTCCAAAGTACCTGTTTTCCTTACGCGTATTACTGATATATTTTAATTAGGCTATTTAGGTAATTTAGGCTATATTACATATCCCCCTATTTTATTTATTTTTTCTTTTTATTAGATAGTTTGGTAACATTGGTAATATATCATAACTTTTCCCCTATTTCTGCGGTTTCTGCTGTTGCTGAATACCGTAACCAGATAAATTCTTAATTGCTACGGCGGTAATGTTACCAAAGCCATGAAATTTCACTTTGTTCCCTCTGGTTTCCTGCCGTCCACAACCCTTTGTACACGCTCAAACCCTCTCTGAATCCCGTGCGGCCCATATCTTCTTTTGGATTTATTGCGCTTCCATCCCGGTGCTGAAGCCAAAATAGTATTGATCTCCATGCTGTCTTTTCTGCTCATATATTTCGCTTCGCTGTTCAGGCACTCCACCCAGATCTCCATTGCGCATACCTTTTCCCTTCTCATCAACACTTCCCCTTCCGGAAGTTTCAGGTATCCGCCCCAGAACTGCCGCCTGGCTGTAAGGCTCATAGAATCCCAATTAGACGGGATATCCCTCTCAAGGAACTCGTGCACGATCCCTTCTTTCCCAGACATTTCCCTGTGGCTCTCCTGCATCGTCTCTGCCGCCCGTTCCAACTCCTTTGACAGATACAAAGGCTCTCCAAGCATCCAATATAGATACGCTTCTGCCCAAATCTGGTCTACCTCCTGCGGCAAATCCCGCCAGACAGATTTCTTCGCTGGATTCACCCCTACATCCACAGGCCAGAAACGGCGGTTTCCCGTTACATCCTTTAAAAATTCTTCTTCATTGCTGGTGCCGAAAAACACGCACCGCCTCGGATATTTGTCAGTCCTCTTTCCGTATGCCGCCCGATAAATATCATGGGTCTTGCTTAAAAACTGCTTGACCGCGTTCGTTTCCTGCTTCGATAAAGCCGTCAGCTCCCCCACCTCGTTAATCCAGGTTCCCTGTATCAGTTCCGCGGCCTCCTTCCCCTCAAAAGTCGTCAGGGAATCCGAAAACCATTCACGCCCCAGGATGGATAGAAATGTACTTTTCCCGATTCCTTGGGGCCCGGCAAATATCGGCATATTGTCATACTTCACGCCCCCCGTCACCGCCCTTGCTACTGCGGCACAAAGGGACTTGCGCATCACCGCGCGGACATAAAGGCCGTCTTCTGCCCCCAGATAATCCACAAGCAGCGTGTCCAGCCGCTTAACGCCATCCCATTTCACTCCCTTAAGATACTCCTTCACGTCATTGATCCGGTTCTGGCTACCCACGATTAGTAGTGCATTATCCAATTTTTCCTTCCCGGTGATCCCATAAAAGAGCTCCATATAGTTATAGTACCCCGCATCATCGGAATCCCTCCACCTACGCCGGCCGGTTTCAATGCTCCACGGGACCTTGCCAGTTACAAGCCCGCAACTGGCGAATTCATCAGTTACAATCTTTCCCTTCAACAGAGGATCGTTCTCAAGGATGAGAACTGCATTATTAATCGTCTTTGCAATCTTTCCTTTTCCATCATGAGTCAGGCAATTCAACCAATCTAAATCCAGTTCCTCATCTTGCGCTTCCTCCGTCCCCTTTCCTTTCAGGTTAAATGCTTTCTGCGCCTGTTCAAATTTCTCTTTCGCAAGCAGGGCCGCAACTTTCGGATCGGCCGCCGCCATTTGGCTCATCAGCACAAATGAGGGCAGTTTATTATTTGGCGTCCCTTCCTTCGCTTCCTGATCCTGATCTCCGTACATATGAAGCCGTACCATATCAAAGGCATTAACCAGAATACCTGAACACGGATCGGTGGCGTGATGGGAATATAAAAACAGCTCCCCGTCATACACCACCGCGCCTCCTACCGTGGAGCCTCCGGTATAGGTATATCTGTTGGATATGGCAGTTTCTTCATACATTCCGGGAATAAATTTATCCATTGCCTGAATTATGTTATAGGTACGGCAAAATGCACCTATGATTCCCTTTTTTGCAGTTGGATCCTCCTGCTTCGCCAGCCTCCTTCTTTCAGCCGCTTCTGTTCCCGGTACCTGGGGCCACTGCTGCACGTCTTTCCAGTCTCCATACATCCCCAGGATTCCGTCAAGGCTGCAAAAACCTCCGTCATACACTTCGCATATGTATTCACTATCCCGACAGCAGCTAGGCCAGTACATTAAACGCGACACGTCAAACGTTGTCGGGTCGCAGAACTCAATTCCGACTAATGAGGCCAGCTTTCTTGCTACAGGCTCATATTCGTCTGCTGTGGCTGTCCGGTCCAATGGCACCACTAAGCGAAGTCTTGGCGCATAACTTACATGTTTCCGGGTGCTATAAACTGCGGCTGCGCACCCCAGGCCACAGACTCTCTTTAAGATTTCTCCTGCCTGGCCGGATGGAATCTGATCCATATCCAATGTAATCAGATCTCGCCCTTCGGCATAGGCGGCTTTTCGGATGTCATGTGCAAACGAACCTCCGACAAAGCCCCCTACGTCCTTAAGCTCGTCCTGCTTTGCCTTGGGGAGCGCGAGATATTCCTCCATTGTTTCCTGGCTCCTGACTGGCACCCGCAGCTTTTCTGTAAACTCAGACCAGAAAATCTCCGTCCTCGGCCAGTGTTTTGTTTTCCTGGTACCGGCCACGCTGACTAGAATCTTCCTGTTATTTTTCACCTTCCTGGCCCCCTAATCCTTCATATAATACTTACCTTCAAATCCTGCGCCTTTCAATACAAGCCCTGGCGCCCAGGGAATCGGTTCTGCCATCAAAGCACAGATTCCATCAGAAGATACACCTATCGGCGCATCTATGATTACTTCATCATGAACATGGAAAACGACCTGAAGCCCTTTCGCGGCGATTCGTTTCAGAGTCTCTGCAAGGCAGTCACGGGCAATCGCCTGGACAATATTCTCTGTCATCTTCCCTCCATAAGTGGGAATGATTCCCCACTTTTTGTCCTTCCCGATTCCATAATAATGTACTGCGGGCCTCTCAAACTGATCGTTACTGATAAACGGTTTCGGATAAAATAATTTTCTGCCACTCGGTAACCGTACAGTAAGAAAGGATTGGCCATAGACTAAATCTCCTTCCAGCGCAAAAATCAAATGGGGAATTGCCTGTGGTTTCCCAGTCTGTACACAAGCAAGGGAAGACTGCTGTACTGAGGCCCATAAATCCCTAATCCGTGGATTTGCATTTCTCCATCTCTGCACGATGTCTGGCAATTCTTCTTCCGACAAACCCATTTCCAAGGCTCCCATCTGGATCAGGGCTGACTTGCTTCCTTGATATCCAAGAGCAAGGGTCGCTACCTTTCCCTTCTGTCTCAGGCTGTATTCCGGATTCCCTTTTACAATCTTCTCAATCGGAACATGGAACATCTGCGATGCCGTTGCCTCATAAATCTTTCCATGAGTTGCAAACACTTCATTTACCCATTGCTCGCCTGCCAGCCATGCAATCACACGCGCCTCAATGGCGGAAAAATCAGCCACAACAAAATGATTTCCTTCTGAGGGAATAAACGCCGTCCGAATCAACTGGGACAGAGTATCCGGCACATTCCCATACAGGAGTTTCAGACCTCCATAATTCTTTTTCTTTACAGTTTTTCTGGCATAATCCAGGGTCTTGATATAGTTCCGCGGCAGATTCTGCATCTGGACCATTCTACCCGCCCACCTGCCCGTTCTGCCTGCCCCATAAAATTGGGTAACACCCCGTATTCTGTCATCTTTACATTTTGATATCTCCATCGTTGTATACTTCTCAACTGACGTCTTTTTCATCTGCTGACGGATTTCAAGCATCCGGTGAACATCTTTAGGATAATTCCTTCCAAGCATTTTCAGAACGGTTGCTTTCTGCATATCTGGTACTTCTTCTCCGGTCTTTTCCCGTAGCCAGTCCGCTAATTGTTTATCGCTGTTTGGGTTCGCAAGCCCTGTCAAGGCAACGGCTTCCTCTAATAGTTTCTGCTCGCTGATTGCGTTAATATAGAGGGCGCCTTCCAGTAATTCTGTGTCTACCCTAACACCAAAGGCATTCATATATACATCCATCTGCCAGAGGCGTTCCTCATCCGCTGGCATAGGAAACGGGCTTAACCGTTTCAATATCGCATTTTCTGTTACTACATCCTGTCTACAGTATTCCTTGAACAGTTTCCACTTCTCCGGGGCATGTTTGGGGAGGTTCCAGGATCTTCCGCCATTCGTCCTGGTCGGCTTACAGGGTACGCAGAAATATTTGATGAGAGCCTTCCCTGCCGTCATTTTCTGCTTGTCCTGTGGTAAGCCTAACGCCTCCCCTGCTCTCTCAAGCCCTGCCGGATACCCGCAGTATAAACCGTGGACCATGGTACACTGCCACTGCCCGATTGGAGTAACATACCCTGCCCGGTTCAGGCAGTACCATTCAAATGCCGCGTTATAAGCGTGTTTCACCACACTGGGAGACCGCAGGGCTTCCAGAATATCAATCGGGATGTCCTCTCCCATTGCCAGATCAATGATCTGAACCGTATCATCATCCATTTTATATGCAAACAGAAGAAGCTTAAAATCCGGAGACTGCGCGTATTTATACAATCCTGCCTTCTTAATGTCTACACTGCTCTTTGTTTCAATATCTATGCTCATATGCTGCATGCGCTAAACCTTCTTTCCGTTGGAAGAAGGGGGGCACAAAGCCCCTTCCCCCTACATCGGCATACCCGTAATCGGGTTGATCCGTCCAGGTGCTGCCGGTGCCGGCTGCGGCGTATAAGTTGCCTGTGTGGTATAGGCTGTCTGCTGTGCAAACCCAAAAGCCTGCGCCGCAGTCGGTGCGCCGCCGCCAAGGGTTTCACCGTCCCGTGTCTTCATCACCGGTCCCAGTCCGCATCCCACTCCCTTTTTGCCTCCAAAAGAATAGGGGAAAAAATTCACATTCACTTTCCCGTACATTCCGCTGTACACCTCTGACTGGTTGATAATCGGGTTCCCCTGGGAATCTACGACTTCTGGCGGATATTCCTTCTTTGCGCTTGCTGTAAATACCCAGTGCCCTTTGCACTCTGGGCCGAATTCCATTCCGTCTGACGGCCGCACCCCGTCCCCGTCATGTACCGGGGTCGGCACAATCGGCGGACATTGTCCGTTCCACTTTTCAGCAATTCCCCTCTGCTTTGCCGCCTCGATTGCGACATTAATCCGATTCAGGGTATCTACATCTGTCTTTGGTACCAATACGGTGACGCTGTATTTTTCCTCCTGGCCTAACATTGCCGCATAAGGCTTAAATAAATGCACATAGGATAGCCTCACTTCACCCGTTGTTACATTCGTTAAATCATTCATACTATATATCCGCCCTTTCTATTGTTGATTCCCAATCGCAAATGCTTCCGCTGCAGTTACTTTATTCGTGACTGCCTGTCTTTTATCTGATTCTTTTACCAGTGTTGGCTTTCCTGGCTTTTTAATAACAAACTCACCGACCGACTCTTGGAAATCCTTTTTACCTATCATTTTCTCAACTTGGGCAAGTGTCAGCGGCTTTTTCTCCCAGAGCATATCTTCCGGAGTAATTCCAGCTTTTACCAGTATATCAAATGCAGCGTCCATATCCGTCCATTCACGGGAGCCACGGCCTTCTACTGCTTTCCAGCCGGAAACTTCTTTTCCAGCCAGGCACTCTTTTAGCGCGTATTCCTTCAAGTCTTCCAGCCATTTCGCTACATCCTCGCCTTTTTTCAGATACTCCCCTACTTCCTCATTGCTAATTAGAGGGGGATATTTGTCTGTAAAAAACGCTAAACGGATGTTTTCCTCTGCCCTTGCCCGACACTGCGCTTTCGCCCGACAAAACCGGCAGGCGTCCTTATCGGGCCTAAAATCGCCTTCTCCTTTGACTGCAAACGCTGCCCGTTCTTTTACGTATTCTCCAAATTCTAACAATTCCTCGGCTGTACATTCCCATTCAGATAGGGAATCAAGCCTTGGCTGCACAATCGTCAGCTTCGCCCTGCTGATCGGGTATAACATTCTGTATGCCATGTATGCTCCAAGCGCATACAGCATAAGTTGGGGGTTTTTCTCTGCACTGACGGGGACGCCTTTTCCATACTTAAAGTCAATCACATGAACGGTATCCCCGTATAGCAGAATACAGTCCGCAATCCCGCTTCCGTCAATCTCGTCTTCCGGATCTGCAAGGGTATATTCTTTGAAATATACCCTTTGCTCAATCCTTGCGCTCGGCGCCGCCTTCAAAGAGAGTGCAATATTTTTTATATAGTCCAGATAATCATCTGTATACCCTTGCATCTCATCCCGCCATAGTTCATTCGCCTGCAGCTTCTTGATGGCGCCGTTTAGCTTCCGTTTTCCGAATTCTTTCGTAAAAAAGAAATTCCTTACCTTTGCTTCAGCAAGTTCATGAGCAAGCGTTCCTTCTGCAGCAGCTTCTGATTCTGTGTCCGGGAACTGTTCTTCCAATCTGGCACTAGGCGTACAGGCCAGCCACCGGCCTGCACTGGATGCGCTTAACAGGGCATGTTTTCTCTCAGAATGTTCCATTATATCTGCGCCCCCATTCCTCGAAGTGCCGTAGCAAAATTCCCATACTGCTCCGGCGGCAGCATCGGAAGGGCCTCCACGCCATAGCCCGCCAAAAGTTCCTGGAGCTGTGCCTGCATTCCCCGATCCATCAGAAGCATCGCGGCACTGGCAAGCTCATCAAGCGTATAGGTATGTGATGCCGTAGGGATTGCAGCTTGCTGCTGCGCCGGCGCAATCGGCTGTGATACCTGCCCTGGCTGCGGTATCGCTACCGCCTGTGGTACGCCAGGCTGTACCGATACTGGCACCACAGGCGACATAACCGACTGCTGTACTGGTACTTCTTGTCCAGCCATAGCCGGTACCGGCTGCTGCGTTGCCTGTGCAATCTGTGCGCTGTAAGGTGCCGCGGGATTTTGTGTGGGAGCTGTCTTCCCTACATCATTTAGTATGGGCTGCTGGATCGCAACCGACTGTTGTATATCCGCTACCCGCTTTACGGTTTCGGTAATCACCTTTGCAATCTTATCAATCGCCTCATCATCAATCTTAATACATACATGTAAATCCATTTAGTTCTTACCTCCTTCAATTTTAACCACATATATTATTTTATCTTCCCTGGATATCCTTATCTTTTCCCGTAGCCCATGCTTTTTCCGAAAGTCATATAATGCCTTGGATCTCTGTATCGCTTCTTCCCTTGTGCTATATGTTAATCTCAGGTCTTTGCGCTCTCCACCCTTCAAAAACGCTTCCACGGCAAACACGTCTTCCTGTTTCGGTTTACGGCTTTTCTTTTGAAATACTGCTGCATCATACTCTCCATAATCGATATAATGCAGGTTATCCTCTGTAACTATATCCATGTAGGTCACGTCATCGCTCCCCGGAACATTATCTTCCAAGCTAAATGTCTGGATTCTTCTTGACTTCTTAGCATATTCATTATAAACAGATGCCCGCATTGTCCGGTTCACGATTGTCTGAAATTTATACTTATGCAGCTCCGGCCTCTGCATCCAACTCTTGATCGACAGCAGATACCGGAAGATTACGACATCATACCAGTCATCATGCTGAAGATGGTTCTTGTAGAGAAACTGCTCCACCAGATAATGATTCTGTTCTGCAAATCGACATTCCTCTTGCGCGAGGGGTGAATACTGTGTTCTTGCTGCCCTCAAATATATCCCTCCAACTAATATTTTATATACTAATACAATGTCTATCCCTCCAGTGAGAGTTTCAAAAAAAACGTATTTAACAGATTCCCGTTTGTGGGACTGTTTAAAGTTAAATATGTCTCTACTGCCTCCAGATTTCCCCTTTCCAGTACAATCGAAAAAGCGTGCCTGATCGACCGTTCGACTGCTCCGGGTGTTGTACTATACATCTTAGACAGTTTAAGGTATAGTATTGAGAGTTTCGTGCTCCAAATCTCATCCGCCTCAAACAGTTCCATAGCTTCCACGATATATTGGAAGCCTTTGATGTTCGCAGGCATCCCCATCTCTAACAGTGCTTTTATCGCTTTATTTTTCATTTGACGTACTCCTTCTTTTCCGCTATAATAGCGGTAGATACTTATGTGAGCGCTTAAGAAAGGCCGCAAGCCTTAAGCGCTCTTTTCTTTACCACCATTTCAGCTCCCCATTTTCCATATGATAATGCCACCAGCAGCCATCCGCATACTGGATACATACCTGACCGTCATCATCTACCCAGACGTTATGTAGTTCGCCATGGTTCCAGTCTTCTACGGCGCTTATATGTTCTTTGGCATACTGTCTCGCAAAATCCAGTGTATTGGGCATTTCTGCAACTTCTGTCATAGATTTATCCTTTCCCATCCTTTCTTTTCTGCCAGCCTGCGCCGTATTTCATCTTCGCTGATGTGAAAATACTCTGCCAGCTCATAAAGGTTCACTTCGTAAGTATCGCTCTTTTTCTTCGTCTTTGCCTTAGGGATGATCTTACCTGGCCACTCCCCGATCCTTATTCGTTCCCGAACCTTCTGTGGGCCACAGCCTAGTACGGCAGCGGCCTGCGTTGCTGATAAAATATCCCTCACTGTCTCACTTCCTTCTGTTGCGCAAGCTGCTTGATTCCTTTTGCATAGGCCAGAAGCCTTTTCTTCTGTGAATTGTTGTTATGGTTTATTGGCTCAATCTCTGCGGTGAGCTGTGCTTCCTTCTTTTTCCCTGATTTTTCGTGCTGCATTGTTTTCTCTCCTTCCTGTAAAAATACGCAAAAAAATCCAACCATCGAGATACTGATAGTTGGAACCTGTCTTGTTATGTCTTAATTTATCTGATAAAATGAAAATGATGGCGGCCACTTAAGAAAGGAAGTATTCTTATGCTGGAAGTTATCTAAGTATTCGTAGTGGCTGTAATTGGACTGATCGGTTGGAAAACTTGCAATATTGATTTTCCAACACTGTGTTTCTACATAGATATCGCAATTACCCTTTACAATGGATTCATCAAAATACGAAAGATAACAATACGTAAAAGTACATTCGACAAAACCAGCTAACACTGGTCGAATTACTCTCCTGATAAAGTTACTCAGCTAAGACAATCTTTACGTAAAATACACCGGAACTTTATCAACGTAACCGCCATCACAATCATACCATCTATCCATTTTCGACACCAGATAAAACGTTCTTCTAATTTCGACATTATTCGCAACTATCTTTATTTTTCAAAGTTCCATACTCTCTATTGCGCTATTAAAGCCATGACTGCTATGGCCAAAGCAAGTACACTGGTTGCCATGCTTGCAATCTGGACTTTTCTATATGTATTCTCTTTCACTTCTCACACCACCTCCTTCATAGCATCCGCCTTAATTATTTGTTGCCATTTCTTTCCATTCTTCTTATACTGTACTTACAGGCTCCCGCCAGAGCCGAGTACGATAGAAAGGAGAAATAAAATGTATTCAGAAAGAGAAATCCAACATAAGGTTGAAACCGCCGTTAAAAGTGTCGTTAAATCCGATAGTGACACTATAACACCAAAGCAATTAACGGATGTTCTAACAAAAGTTCTTTCATCCTGCCTGTTATCCACCGACTTTTCCAAACACATAGACCAGCAATTAGGGCGGATGGAAACAGCACACAGACGTTACATGTCATAGTCAAGTATCAGACCGCATTTTCAAAGTAAAGGGAAAATGCGGTTACACTTTTCTTTCCAAATCCACTTCTTTTTTCATCTTAAACAAATCATTCATTGTCACTCCTAAAGTTTCCGATATTGCATATGCATCACAGGGCTTAATAATTTTTCTCCCATTCAGCATATCGCTAAACTGCTGTTTGCTAAATCCTGCGCGTTCTGCTACTGCACATTGCTTCATTCCCTTTTCATTTATAAATCGTACAATATTTTCTGGAAGTACGAGATTATAATCTTTAGTTTTCACTTTTTCACCTCCAAACCTTCATTTCTCGAACTTTTATTTAATAATAAACTCATTTTGAAAGATTGTCAACAAAAATGATTAAAAATTATTCGAGATTTGAAAACTTTTATATTGAATTGTGATTACTATTGTGATATTCTTCTCTTACGAGGAGGTATTACACATGTCTCTACATGATAGAATTAAAGAAGCTCGTAAAAATAGGGGACTTACACAAGAACAATTAGGAAATCTTATCGGTGTTGCAAAAACAACAATTACTGGTTATGAGAAAACAAGAGAACCTAGTGCCGCAAAACTCGGTGAAATAGCTGATGTACTTGGTGTAGATGTTAATTTTCTATACCAAGATGAAGTTAAAGAATTCCATAAGAACCGAGCTACTATAGAAGAATTGGAAAAGTTAGTGAAACCTTATCGATTGCTTGATTCCCATGGTCGTGAGTTAGTAGATATGGTGCTTAATAAAGAAGCCGAGCGCATGAAAGAACTGGAAACCTATCAAGCCACCGTCATAGACATCCAACCCCGTCTGGGGAACAATACGCGACTCATAGAGTACCACCAAAGCGCGTCTGCCGGGACTGGAGTCTTCATCCTCGGTAATGAGGGCGTTGACCAAATCCCTATACCTGACACTCCGGAAAACCGCAAAGTAGACTATGCGATCAAGGTATCTGGGAACTCCATGGAACCGGACTACTATGACGGCGATATCGTCCTTGTCTCCCAGAAGGTAGAATTAAACCATGGGGACGTAGGTATCTTCATCATAAACAATAACGCTTATATTAAAGAATATGGAGAAACGGAACTCATTTCACGGAACCCGGAAGCGGATAACATCACGATTTCTGAATATGATAATATTGTTTGTATGGGGAAAGTGGTTGGAAAGTATGGGGAATAACCAATAAAGAGGTGACAAACAAAATAATGCGCATAGAATATGAAAAAGAAGCCGCAAAACACATTAACAAAATGGATAAGCCAACAAAATTAAGAGTCAAAAAAGCAATTGAAAAGCTTCCCTCAGGCGATGTCATTAAGCTTCAAAGTTTGACAAACGATTATCGCTTACGTGTAGGTGATCTAAGGGTTTTATTTTCTGTTCAGAATGAAATAATAACCATAAAAGACGTTTTACCAAGAGGGCAAGCATATAAAAGATTATAGGAGATGAAAAGATGAGTAAAGAAATGGTAAAGGGATTAATAGATCTTATTGATGATAGAGATATGGACACGATTTTCAAGGTATTAGTAAGATTTGTTCCTGAAGAAGCCCCACTCCCTGACGAAATAGAAGCTATTGAAAGAGCGAATAAAAGTATAGCTGAACACGGAACTATACCTCATGACGCTATTGACTGGGATTAAAACCTTAAAATATAACCGATCCGGCGTTTATATAATTCTCTCTTAGTAATAATCAACCTTAGGAAAGGACGTGACAAAATGCAAGTACCACAAGAACGCATTTACACATCAGAAGACTACTGGAACCTCCCAGAAGGACAGCGCGCGGAGCTGATCGACGGGAAATTATACGCCATGGCTCCGCCAAACCGGATGCACCAAGAAAT
>ERZ808028.293-NODE-293-length-49215-cov-5.876409_pt1 | contig 49215 bp, 46 predicted proteins | sample MGYA00380184_ERZ808028 | MGnify/ENA primary metagenome ERZ808028 (study PRJEB31490, sample SAMN06133397) | mouse gut metagenome | isolation source: J8_1 | host: mice | place: China: Chengdu | collected 2015-05 ...
ATGACCCTTTGCATCTTTTTTTCATTCTTATTTATCTGATCCAGACAATAATAAATGGAAAACGGCACGGTAAATGTCATTGAGATCGTGAACACAGACGCAACCTTCATATATCCTCTGTTAAAGACGGAATCTCCCACGACTAATGAATCATACAAAAATCTTAAGTTAGTAATTCCAATAGAGTCTGTTACCGTAATAAAAATAATGATACAGCATATAAAATTCCCTATCAGAATTGCTTTCATCAGTTTTGACATATCAGGCAGCTCGGCGATACTGATTGCAAAAAGGGAGAATATCACAGGATACAAGATGCCGTTACGCATGACTGAATGAAGTCCCTCCGGATCATTCCCATTGACATATCCTACAAATGTCCAAATTATACAATATAGCAAATTCAGCAATAACCAATACATATATTCAAGATCTATAAACTTTCTGGTTAGCAGAAAAAAGAGGCTGATCATAATGACGAGCGCTGATAGAACGCCTTTTATTCCCATAAACTGCTTAGGCAGAGCAATGCCTGCTATTATTAAAGCAGCAACTAAATTAGCATTAAATGCATTTATATTAATCTTCATTATTCTTTTCCTTCATTCCACAATCGAAATGTCAGATTCGCATCCACACATGTATGATTTCTCATCAAATCCCTCAATCGCCTTATGTGTCTGTATCCATCTGACAGCCTTCCCTTTCTTAGAAAACGGAGATATATGATACATTTATAAGACAACCTGAAAAACGCAAACTTTACTTTTCCCATGGAATATTTCATATCAATCAGTTTATTCAGATCATACACCAGAATTCTACCTTGCAGATTATCAATTTTTTTCATGGATTGGTTGACCTTATGATAAATGGTTTCGCTGATTACAGAAACACATTTCACACCGTTTTTCTTCATTCGATATGAAAATTCATAATCCTCCTCTCCAAAGAAAAACCGTTCTGAAAGATATCCATACTTTTCTATAATCTTATTTCTGACTGCAATAAAGCATCCGGACATAAACTGTGTGTCAATATAATTGAACCCTTTTTTTTTTTTATTCTGAATATACCTGGTAGAAAAATATTTCTTATATCCAAAAAATATTTTTCCGCCTGCATTCCATATCGTCCCACGATTCCAATAATATTCAATCCCTAATGTCGCCGCGCCAATCTCAAGGTGTGAATCGAGAAAATGAATAACCGTTCCGATTGACGAACCTTCATATGACGTATCATTATTAATGAGTACAGAATACTCATATCCCAATGTAACAGACAAATCTAAAATAAAGTTGTTTCCTCTGGCAAAGCCCAAATTTTGATTCGATTTAATCAAGACAATGTCGTAATCACCTGTTAGGTGAAGCATATCCTCACAAACTCCAACGTACTTACGAATGCCAGATAAGTTCTGTATATACTTTTCTAATCTGCAAACTTGGTCAAAATCAGAATGATTATCAAGTATAAAAATTGTTGACTCCTTAAATATTTCATCACCCATAATAGATGAAATACAGGAACATGTATCACTGTTTCCATTATAATTTATGATTGAAATACATGTTGTTTTCATATTCCCATTAACTCTTTCTGATATTTTTCTGCAATTTTTTTACTTGAATGTTCAAAAGCCCAGTCTATACATGCCTCGGAACTGAACTGCAGTTCTCTGTTGATAAATTTTTCTATAGTTTTCTCAAGCGCGTCTACGTCCTTCTCCCCTATGAGAACACCGGTATTTCCATCGATGATTGCATCCGGAATTCCGCCTGAATATGTACCAATGACAGGAATTCCCATTAAATTCGCTTCCAAATAAGAAACACCGAACCCTTCCACAGAATTTTCTGTTTTAAAAGACGGCATGACAAACAAATCGCTGTTGGCAAGCTCTTGATATTTCTCGTCTTCTGAAACTCTGCCCACTAAAACTACATTTTTCTCAAGATGGTGAGAGGTAATCAACTTTTCAAGCGTATCCCTATAATCACCGCCGCCAACAATACGGTAAACCAGATTGGGATACTTTTTGCTCAAACGCGCCACAGATTTCACAGCATATTGTATCCCTTTTCGTTTTTCCAATCTTGATACTGTTATTACTGTAAACTGGTCATCATTTCGCTCTCTGTCTGGCTTTTTCACTGTTACATCAATCGGAGGATGAATCACGACACATTCCTTTGAAGGCCACTTTTCATTACACACATTCTTCGTATATTCAGAATTGGCAAAAAGTTTTTCAGAATGATTTATAATATAATCCCTCAGTCTGCTTTTTAAATGACTTTCTCCCATTAATTCATTTCCGTGTACCATAACATAATATGGCGGGCATTTTCTTTGAAAAAATGCGATAGCAATCGCCTCGGTCCAGGCAGCGCATAATACCCTATCATATTGACTGTAATCTTTGAATATTGAATACAGCCATATCCTTACTTTTCTGTGGAAATGTTCTTCTATTAAAAACTTTCGATTCTGCTTCATTAAAATATTTACATTGGCTATTTTTTCATCAAACAGATACCCTAATATTGTTAAATCATTTGACGTGGCAAGCTCGTTCACCAGATAGTATAATGTGTTTGAAATCCCACCAATTGTTCTTGATATACAACTGGATACAACTAATAATTTTTCTCTCTTTTTCCTCACTCATTCATATCCTCTCTAATTTTTAGAATTTTGGCAGGCACTCCTACGCAAACACTGTTGTCAGGCATATCGTGAAGCACTACTGCGTTGGCTCCCACAACTACATTGTTTCCGAGAACCACCCCCCCCCAGTACCATTGAACCTGCACACAATTTTACATTGTCACCTATCACCGGAACATTTTTATGTCCTTCCCTTCCGCCAATGGTGACATTTTGAGAAATCAGACAATTCTTACCTATAACGGCGTTTGAATGTACCACCACTCCGATTCCTTTGTACCCAAATGTAGTCCCCTCGCCTATATCCGCTGTATATGGGATAAATGAATTATGCAATAAATAAATCAATGCTCTTATCATCTTCGCCCCAATTGCCATCTTATGGAGATACAGCCATCTTTCAACCCTGTAAAGTTTAATCGCATTCATAAATATCTATTCTCCCTTAATATGAATCACAAATAATAACATTCTCCCTCATAGACATGGCGGGTATCCAACACAATCTTCCCTGCCAGCTTCTCCATATTCTGTCTTATCTCATCATGTCCTACCATGATTACCACAAAATCTATATCGTTCAAAAAATTATCCAGGTCATGATATTGGTTCTTTACCTTGTCCTCCGTCACAAAAGGGTCGTAAACCTTCAATGGATAACCTAAATGTTTTGCTTGCGATTCGAGAAGCTGAAGCGTAGGACTTTCTCTCATATCGTCTACATTCTCCTTATAAGTCAGTCCGTACAGGCCGACGCGGGATAAGTCCTCCATCCCTTTTTCTCTCATAATGTCATAAATTCTATGAAGCACGAAAGCCGGCATAGCGTCGTTCGTCTTCATAGCTTCGTCAATCACCTTCGCAAGAGACGGATAATCGCCAACTAAAAACCAGGGGTCCACGCTGATACAATGACCGCCGACTCCTGGTCCTGGATTAAGAATATTAACACGGGGATGCATATTGCAAATCCGGATAATCTCATACACGTCCATCTCATCGTGACGGCAAATTTTTGCCAGTTCATTGGCAAATGCAATATTAACCGCACGGTATGTATTTTCTACCACTTTTGTCATCTCTGCAGTACGGATGTCCGTGACCGCGATTTCCCCCTGGCAAAAAGAGGCGTATAATCTCTTAATCTTTTCCCCGATACTTTTTTCATCCGCCCCTATTGTGCGGTTGTTATGAAGCAATTCATAAATCATATTCCCCGGTATAATACGCTCTGGGGCATGCGCCAGATGAATATCGCTTCTCTTGGCCGCTTCAATTACTGGCCTTATAAACTTTTCAATCGTTCCCGGTGAAATCGTAGATTCAATAACTACCACCGCCCCCTTTGCCGCAGCTTTTACCACTTCTTTTGCGGCAGAAATAACATGCTTCGCATTTACTTTTTTACTGAATTTATCATAAGGCGTTGGGACTGATATAATGTATATATCTGTTGACTGATATTCTGTAGTGAATTTGATTCCGGCGCAGGCAGCCTCCTTTAACAACTCCTCTAACCCTTCTTCTTTGAACGTGGTCTTGCCCTCGTTCAAGCTCTCCACCAATTTCTTGTTATAATCCGTGCCTACAACTTCAACGCCGTGGGACGCCAGCATCAGCGCTGTTGGCAGCCCAATATATCCAAGGCCAATTACATTAACCATCTTGCCACTCTCCCTCTATCTTAGTCTTTATTCTCCCTTTTCCATCGCAAATAACCCCTTTCGCCGCGATACAGTTTATTTCCTCTGCTTTTAAATAGTACAGGCTTCTTAGGGATTTACGTATCTGGAAAGGCGCGTCAAATTCTATCGAGCATATGTTTTTTCCTTCATATGTTAAGTTTATCTTTTTATCGCTGCCATTTACCATACAGGGCGTGTGGAATAAAATCTCAAACTCTTTTCCATCCTCCCCCTCTACCCAGTCAATGATCTCATATCCTCTCGTAGCTGCTTCTATTCTTCGTTTATGGCGGTATCCGTTTATTGAGAGCATTTCTCCATAAAAAAATTTCTTACTATGCTCCACTTTTCCTCTTTTTGTCCAGTCGTATATCATAAACGGCCCATATGTATTCATCTGCTGCAAACCATCATAAACCGCCGTATTATGGCCTTTGCCGCCCACAAAATTTTTACTTAATTCTGAAGCGTAAGAATATGTACCGCAGTCGCATAACACATTTATTCCATTTATCCACAAATCTATATGTAGCTGATCCATATGTGCCGGCCTAAAGCGATAGTGATTTAATATAACCATCATCCATGAATGTTTTCTTCGGATTGTAAAAAGCCCTGCTTCTTCAAAAGACGACGAAATTCTTTTTATCCGTTTTTCTTTCGGACATTGGGGCTTGCCTGAAGCCGTACCGCCAAACCAGAGCGCTTCTTCTTCATGAAGTCCCTCTCCATACAGTTTTTTTCCAGTGAGCAGAACATATATTGTATTTATCACCGAACGGAAATCCCGATATCCGCAGGATGTAACCGGAAAGATTAGCGAGCCGTCATTGGAGCCATAGTTCGCCGTATCCCCGTTCTCATCCTGACATTGGTACATAAGTTCAGAGGCTCTTAGAACTCTCATCCGGCTGCCTTCACTTAGCTTCATACCTGCTTTTTTTTCGATATTCAGCACAATTTCTATATCCTGCAGAGCAAGCCGTTCATAATTGAACGAAAGCTGCTTATATCCCCCGTCTGCCGTAAACTGTTCCCTGATTACTTCATCCAGTTTTTCAAATGCATAACATAACCGCTTCTCATCTTTACAGCACCAGGCGCCAACCGCCATTCCCGCAAGCTCTGATATGGTATGGTTATTCTTGATACATTTATAGGCATAAAAAAAGTTGCTCAGAATTTTTCTGTAGCATCTTAATATCAACTTCTTTATATTCTCTTTATCCTCGCCGTTTACTTTTCCTTTATACTCAAAAATCGTATAAGCGAGCAATCCGTTTATCATCCGAAAGGCACATTCCTGGCTGCACTTGTAATTAGCGCCATAAGAATATGGATTTTTTTCCAGCCATTCCTTTAGCTGGCAGGAAAAAGCCCTATAATATTCCTCGTCCTCAGTCAGCAGATATGCCCTCGCAAGAGTTACAAAGTGTGAAAACCTTGATATTTCCCATATAATCTTGATATCGCCCCTATCTGCATCAAAATCAGGAATCCGATACCATTTGCTGTCTATATTACAGGTTCTCCCTGTAAGCGGGTTCAACTGCCAGTTAATGGGACTCCCATAATTCAGTTCAATCGATGAAAATCCGCAAACTTTCCCTCTGCATATTCCATCAGCCATTTTCTTTAATTCCTGCTTATCATTTTCCGGCAGGTTTTTTATGAACCGTTCCAGTCTGCCTGCATCTATATCAAACACATCAAGCCTTTTCGGATAACTTACCTTTTTTTCAAAGAAGCTTTCTGTACTCGGAATGAACCGAAGCATTTTTAGTTTTGCACTATACAAACTGCGATTCCATATCCATGGAATGCCATTCTCACGTATTACCGAGCTAATTATATGGATGTTCATTTTACACTCTCAATTACCTTTATCAGTTTATCTGTCAAGTTTACAAAATCAAAATCTTTTGCGCCTGTTTTTGCATTCATACCAATCTGGCTATATTGCTCCTGGTCCATATCATGAAACCTCATAATCTGTTCTGCCAAAGCCTCCGGCGTATCTTCATCCAGCTCTACACCGCAGCCATACCGGTTGATGATTGAATATCCCATATGAACCGTAGAAATCACCGGTTTTCCACTTGCCATATATTCAAATAACTTATTTGAACTATTTCCCCTTGTCCAATTATATTTATCCTGGGCATAATTAAGGATATTGACCGATGAACAGCTTAAAATATATGGAATGAATTTTCTCTCCAAAAAACCTTTTAATCTGACATTCCATATATTTTCTCTTTCTACCCGTTCCTTAAGCATGGGCAGCTCTATTCCGTCTCCAAATATCAAAATCTGAACATCCTCATATCCGGTTTTTTTTAATATTAACTTTGCAGTATCCAACAGATTGCCTACATGATTGGTAGGCCGTATGGTTCCCGCATAAGTTACATTGAATTTCTCCTCTGACAAATCTGGATCATTTAAAATATCCTTCTTTCGTCTTTCTTCAAACGCTTTCACATCTACACCGTTATTTATGTAGTAGCACTTTGAAAGGGGAATATCGCCTCCCTGCTCTAAAGTCCAACGCTTTTCCTTCAGATAGTCTGTATCCCCTTCCTTTGTAAATATTAATGCGTCCGCGCGCTTATAGATCCAGTGTTCTCCTTTGGTCAACGCCATACCCAGAAAACTTTTCTCTGTTATACGGCCATGGCTGAATATCCCCTCCGGCCACAAATCCCGAATTTCACAGATACATGGAATCTTCATTTTCTTTGCAATCTGTATACCCGCAATCATTGTAAGCGGATGGACAGAGGAGGCCAGTATGATGTCTGGTTTTCCATATTTTTTTGCATAAGCCTTAGCGGCAGGAAACAGATTCCAATAAAACATACCCATGTTTTTCACACGGTCCATACCATTTCCGACTGAAACCACTGTTTTTACAAAAACAAAGGGAATCCCATCCCGTCTCTTTACCGTTAATACCTTCCCTTTTGTATCAATCTCTTTATCATTATTCAAAAATGTTGTAGCGCAGAAAACCGTGACGTAGTAACCACGCGCTATTAACTCTTTTGCGAACCAATAATGCCTGCCCGCCCTGTCCTCAAACATCGATGTAGCATAATGGTTCATCAGCCATATTTTCATAATCTCAACTCATCCCTACTCTGTTTTGACACTTCTACAATTTCAACCAACCCTACATTCAAATTCATCAAAAATACAACCCTTCTTCCACCAAATGCCAATGCCGGCGCCTCTGGAACAATCACCTTGTATCTGGCAGCTTTTAAATCTTCCATATCTTTCTCTAAATCCTCGCTCAAATAGCAAAAATGATAGGGCGTATTTCCTTCCCGCCTTAAAATATGATCTACAGAGCACCCCCCCCCCCTTATTTCTAGGGGAAACAAGCTCTATGCGGTATCCGCCATTTTCTCCAAAAGCAATGTATAGATTCCTGTCTGGATCATCTACTATATCCTCAAAGGAAAATCCCAATTTCCGAAATTCTTTTATTGCCTGGCAGATATCTCTTACGGCATAGCCTATGTGATCTATTCGCATAATTCTCCTTAATCTATTTAAAAGCTCTCACTGATTTGTAAACACTTTTCATTACATCCATATCCTTCAGCAAAATAGTGTATTCCTTCATGAAGCCTTCCCTATTCTCATCGCCTATACGCCTCTTAAGGGAAAATCCCAGTTTCTCATACAATTCCTCCACAGGCGCATTTTTTTTCGTTTTTATATATGGGGCATTCAGCCTTAAAACCTCTGGCCGAGTGGTTCTAAGCCAATCTCCTACTGCTGAAACCATAACGTCTTCAAGTTTTCTGCCCATAACCCTGCAGCTCATAAGAAAACTGTCGATTTTGGCCTTTGCGCCGTCAAACTTTAATATCATGACTGCCACAATCCCCTCATCACCAAAAATATCACTCATAGCCGCGGTTACTACCACACTGTCACTAGATTCTGCCAATCTTAAAACCTCATCCTTTGAATATCTCTTCGTTGTAAGGTTAAACTGATTTGTTTTATTGATTAGCTGCACAACTCTTTTTTCTTCTTTACTGGTCATGATATGGATATCTGCCTGTATCCCAAGCTTACGAAGATACTCGTCTAAAGAGCCTGTCTGTTCCTTTACTTCTGCCCTCTTTATATTTCTCTGATACATCAGTGTTTTGAGTGAGTCCTCTCTTGTTGAACCTAAGGTCTTAAAATATCTGATATATGCATCCTCAACCGTCCCTGCCAGCATAGATGTGTCCTTAGGGAAGTCTAATACCGCCACCTCTGGACACATTGCCCGCATCTGTTCCCTCTCAGCCGGATTGTCATCCAAAAACACGAATGCATCCAACCCTATATTAAGCCTGTCGGCCAGCCTTTTTATGTTCTCTGCCTTAGAATTCCAGTTTATCTCAAGGGCAATAAAATCCTCTTTTTTTAATAACATATGAGGATGCATTTCAAAGACTTCCTCTACGTCCTCTTGATTGTTTTTAGAAAGAACTGCCAGAATAACGCCATGGTTTTTCATGTCAAGAAGCAGCTTTTGGACATCCTTAAATCTCTGCCCCTCTTTATGGCTGGAAAGAATAATACCGTCTACTCCATCTTCACCAATAACCCCTCCCCAAAGCGTACCGTCCAAATCTACAGCCATACATTTTTTACGCATACCTTTTATAGAATGGTAACTTTCCTTAATCAGTTCAACGATGGCCTTAATTCCAACGATTGAAAATGGCATGTTGCCCACATACCACATTTTATTAGAATAGAAATGATTGTACCCGATACATGCCGCCGTTTCTTCAACAGGAAGCAGATATACCTCCATTCCTTCCTGTCTAAGCCGCCTTAAGGTATCCATCCACTCTCCCTTCTTCTTATCTGCATCCCCGATTTCTCCATATGAGCGTACACTTTGTTCCTTTATGTAAATGGAAGATACAAATATCGGTATTTGGGGCAAATTCACAGAAATCTGACGGATACTTTCCTCCCACAGCACCATCTGTCCCGTCTTTTCATTATATTTATCTGCATAGAGGAGAATATATACTGCCTCCGGCTTAAAACAATATAATCCGGACTGACTGTCCAATATCTCCTGCTGCCATGCGTCAAATCCTGACGGCTGGTATACTTCATATTCTTTTTTTAATGACATGGAAACCATATCAATGGTTACATTTGAAAGAATGGCTAGCTTTGGCACAATTTCACTCCTATCTATCTGCAAATATATGTATAGAATTTTCCAAGTGTATCTATTTCAGGTATTTCATCTATTGGAATTTCTACTCCGTACTCGTTCTCTATCTCCATAACCAGCCGCATATGCATCATAGAATCCCATCTCTCATAATCTTCATATGCGGTCTTTAGATTAAGCTCTGTTGCCGGAACCTCCATAACACCCGCCATGAATTCTAAAAATTGCTTCTCCATAAACCATCCCTCCTATATCTTCCTTACCGAATGTCCGCTGTCCACTGTTATGATCTGACCGTTTATATATCTTGATTCTTCTGACAACAAATACAGAATCGAGGACGCCGCGTCTGCAGGCTCCATGATTCCAAGGGGATACGACCTTTTAAGCCTCTGCATGGAATCTGGTGTCAATTTATCCATCCACCCTTTTGCCATCTTTGTATTTACAGGAGAAAAGCATACCTCGTTAATACGAATATTCTTCTCCATCAATTCTGCGGCGGCGGCAGCCAGATATCCTTCCACCGCGCCTTTTGCCGATGCATATGCCGTATGTCCCATTGCCCCTTCATGGGCTGACTGTGAACTGATCAGGACAATCGACATTCCGTCGGCATGATTTTTCTTTTTACTGAGAAGGGATATCATAACCATCGGCGCCTGTGCGTGAATTCTCCAAAGCTTTTCCATATCTTCTGGTTTTGTCATGGAGAGAGGCGACATCTTATCAAATCCCGCGCAATGGACGAATCCGCCAACGGGCCCTGCGGTTTTCGTAATTCCTTCAAGCAACTCCGGCAGTCTCTCTATATCCGTCACATCTGCATCTATTCCGAGAAAATGATAATCGCGCCATTCTTCATTAAGTTCTCCGGTATGATGACCAACGCCAATAACCTTAACTCCGCTTTTCAGTAAACGATACCCGCATGCTTTTCCGATTCCGCCGCATATTCCGGTAATCAGTATATTCTCCATATTGAATCATCCTTTATTACATCTATTGTATAAATCCTCAATCGTCTTGCATTGAAGGAATTCCTCCACCGATACTTTCACACCGTATTCATCCTCCATCATTACAATTAGTGAGAAGCCCATGAGAGATGACCATTCTTCAATCTCCTCCCGAAAGTCCATTTCTGCTGAAATCTCACTTGGCTCCATCTCAAATATATCGGCTGCAAGTTCTATAAAATTCTCCATATCTTACTCCTCTCCATAATGAAATAAACAATAAGCTGCCTCTTTATTAAGCTCAATCCGTCCTGCACTTGCTGAAAGGCCGCCCCCAAAGCCGCTTATCAGGAGCTCGCTTGTGTTCTTTTGAAGCATCTCGTCTGCATTCATTGAAATTGTAATTGGTATCGTCGCAGACGCAGAATTTCCCACTTTGTCTCCTGATTTCCAGGTTTTCTCCCAAGGGATTTTTAATTTCCTCGCAAGCTGTTTTATCATATACATATTAGCCTGATGTGGAACAAACCCATCGAAAACCTCTACACTTCCAACTGTTTTGGAGCAAAATTCACTGATAAATTTAGAAACCGGCTGCGCTACAAACTTAAATACTTCAAAACCGTCCATATAAATATCTACATCCCTGCGCCTGCTTCCATCGTCATATAGCCGCTTTTTCAGCGACTCTTCTGTCGTTGGCATACCGCTTCCTCCTGTCGGAATGGTAAGAATATCCCTTCCTGAACCATCCGTATAAAATGCAAACGCCCACTTGCTGTCATTGTTTTCATCTGCTGAAATGACGGTTGCCGTTCCGGCGTCAGAAAGAACGGGCGTAGTAGACTTATCCTCTCCAGAGAGATATGCCGACTGTACATCGCCGTCAAGAAGCAGCACTTTTCTTCCAGTCTGCTTTGCTAACGTGGCTGCAGCCCATAATCCATAGACATACCCTGAGCATGCAAGCCCCATATCAAAAGACGCCACGTCATTTCCCAATCCCAACATATCCTGTACTTTTGCGGCATTATAGGGAAGAATTCTCTCTGGCGTAAAGGTTACAAATACAACTGCGCCGATTTCCTTTGGTGCAAACACCTTATCCCTTATCATTCTTTTGGCACAAGCTACGCAAAGATCAAGGGACGACGTACCGACATCCGCAATCGTCCTCTTATAGATTCCGGTAGCTTTTACTATATTCTTCGCTTCCCTTTCACCAAAAAGCCTGTTTAACGCTTCTTCATTATCTACCATGTTTTCAGGTATACACCCGTACACACCATCAATCTGTACGCCTTCTATTCTTATAATATTCACTTATCCTACGCCTCCAAACCGATACATTTTGGCCGAAATATAATTGTCTTATTCAGCTTTTTCAAAACATCTCCATTGCCTGTTTCGATAAATTGCTCTGTTCCTTCTTCTTTCAGATGTAGAATCGTATCGCACCACCGAACCTGGCCTGTCATCTGCCTAATCAGATTTTCCTTGATATCTTCTGTATTTCTTGCAGACTTTCCTGTGACATTACACACCACCGGAACTTTGGGCAAAGAAAATACCATCTTCCTTATTTCTTCTTCCATAGTCTTTGCTGCGTCTGCCATCTGAGGACTATGGAACGCGGCGCTTACATTCAGCTTCCGGAACTTTATATTTTCTTTCTGTTCCAGTTGGCTTCCTATATCCTCAACGGCTTCCTTGGCGCCAGATATGACAATTTGACTTTTTGAATTCAGGTTTGCGATTACAGCCTCCCCATTATATGACGAAATGAAATTGTTCAAATCTTCCTCCGTCATTCCAATTACAGCCGCCATGATTCCTTTTCCATTCTCACGGCTCATAGCGACTCCACGCTTTTCAACCAGCTTAAGTCCGTCTTCAAAACGAAATACTTCTGCGGCAAGCAATGCATTATATTCGCCAAGACTATGCCCTGCGGCATAAGAGTACCTGATTCCTCTGGCTTTTACCAATTCCAGGTACATTGCAGAACAGACAAATATTGCAGATTGCGCATACCTTGTATCTGCGAGAACCTCTTTTGGGCCTTCAAACATTATTTTCTTCAAATCATATCCCAGGATATCATTTGCCAACTCCAAGAGATCTCTTGCTCTTTTAAGCTCCTCATAAAGTCTCTTTCCCATTCCCACACTCTGGGAACCCTGCCCCGGAAATAAAAGTGCATTGATCATTTCTATTCTCCCTTGCTTTTAAAATCTGATAACTCTTGCAGGAACCCCCATAACGCTGACGCGGTCCCTGACATTCCGGATTGCAACTGAGCCTGCGCCGACTACCGCGTGACATCCTATTTTCATTTTCGGTACAACCGTACAGTTTGTTGCAAGATAAGCCATATCCTGAATCTGGACGTGCCCGCAGATACTTGCACCTGACATGACAGAAACATAATCCCCAATGACACAATCATGACCGATTGTCGCAGAGATATTAAACAGACAATGGCTGCCAATTTCTGTATTTACGCTGATGTTTGTTCCCCCACATACGATACATCCTTTCCCAAGCGTAGAGGTTTCCGATAAACTCACTGAGGGATGAATCAGCGTCTCCCAATTCTCGAATTCAGGAACCGAACTTACGATTCTCTTTCTTATATCTACATCCTGCATAGCTATAACGGCACAGACAGCGTGGCTTTTATCCAAATCCAAAAGTCGGCTGACGTTTCCCAACACCTCATATCCATTGATTATTTTTCCAATCTTGTCCAAAGCGTCGTCCAAATATCCAAGTATCATATATGTTGGCTTTACTTTATTTATTTCTTCTATCAGCCATGCAACTTCTTTTCCGAAATCGCCTGCTCCAATAATGACTATTTCCTTCATTCTCTCTCCCTGTTTACAGTGGTATGTTACCATGCCAATAAGAATTTTTACTTCTTTCCTTACCTCTAAGGCTCTCGAATGCAGCTCTAAGCTTTCGCCTGGTATCCTCTGGCGCAATGACTTCATCTATAATTCCTAGTTTTGCCGCTATATACGGCGACATAAACTTTTCATTGTACTCAGTAATCTTTTCCTCTGTCACTTTCTCTTTTTCTTCTGCCTCCGAAATCTCATGCCTGAAAACAATACCCACGGCCCCTTCTGCGCCCATTACCGCAATCTGTGCAATCGGCCATGCATATACAATATCCGCACCGATTCCTTTGCTGTTCATTGCAATATAGGCCCCTCCGATTGCTTTTCTCAAAATGATACTTACTTTTGGGACGGACGCCTCGCAGTAAGCATACAGAAGCTTTGCGCCTCTGCGTATAATCCCGCCGTACTCCATCCGTTTTCCCGGCATAAAACCCGGCACGTCAATCAACGTAAGAAGGGGAATTCCAAAACAATCGCAGCATCTTACAAAACGCGCCCCCTTCTCGGACGCATCTATATCCAGCGAGCCTCCGGCGCCTAATGGCTGGCTTGCCACTATTCCTAACACTTCCGAATCCATACGGGCAAAACCGATAACCAGGCTGATTCCAAAGTCTTTGTGAACCTCGAAAAAGCTTCCCTCGTCAACAAAGGTGTCAATCACATCATGGATATCATACGTCTTCCGTTGATTATCAGAAACAATCCTTTGCAAAAGCTGGGAACGGTCCCTTGCCTTGCTTATTATCCTTTTAGGCTTTTCCTTATGATTTTTTGGCAGATAGGATAAAAGGGTTTTCACCCCGTCAAGACATTCTTTTTCATCTGAATACTTAAAATGTGCGGCCCCGCTTACTTCGCTGTGTATCTTTGCTCCTCCCAGTTCCTCTACTGTAGTTTCCTCGCCAATCACAGCTTTAACGATCTGGGGGCCTGTCAGAAACATCTGGCTTGTATTTTCTACCATAAATACGAAATCACAAAGGGCCGGCGCGTAACAGGCCCCTCCTGCGCACGCTCCCATAATCACGGCAATCTGCGGTATCTTTCCTGAAGCCCGCGTATGGCGCAAAAACATATCTCCATAGCCGTCAAGCCCTGCAATCCCTTCTTCAATCCTTGCACCGCCGCTGTCATTGATACTGATAAAGGGGGCTTTACTTTCATAAGCCATGTCAAGAGCCCTTGCAATCTTTTTACTGTGATATTCTCCAAGCGTGCCTCCAAGAACTGTAAAGTCCTCTGCCGCCGCATAAACGAATTCACCGTTTATCGTTCCGAAACCGATCACCACTCCGTCTCCAGGCAATTTTTTCTTCTCCATTCCAAAATCTGTGAACCTGGATTCAATCAGTGAACCAACCTCCTGAAACGTTCCTGCATCAAACAGATAGTCAAGCCTCTCTCTGGCAGTCATCTTTCCTTTTTCATGCTGTCTGTCAATCCTTGCCTGCCCGCCTCCCTGCCTTGCTTTTTCTTTTTTTTCATTTAACTTGCGCAGATATTTCTCATCCCACATCTGTATTTGCTCCAATCTCCGTATTACTTAAAAAACATCACGAATCACTGAAAATGCCTCTGCATACCTCATATTCATCGACGCCCCTCTGTACATTGCAAGAGCCATCACGGCTTCTTCGGACCTGGCGCCTGGATAGCCAGTCATCTGACTTTTGAATATTCGTAAAGCTTCCAATTTCCGGTCTATATATTTTGTAATATCACTGTAGGCGGTGGGAATAAACTCATTCACACAATTCGGCACATCCCACCCTGTCTCCGACATGGTTTCATAAGATAAAATCTTTTTTACAGTATGCGTATATTTGGGCCGCAGGGCGACCATCGACGCATCTACGATTAATTTATGGTCAAGCTGCATATCCCCTCTGTGGGGCAAAAAAACAATCTCCGGCTTTATATCCATCACAGCGTCAAGTATAGCGCCATTCAGTTCGTATCGTCTTACATCCTCCAGCATTGCAGCCGGAAAATCCAGAAAAACCGTTTTCTTTACACCCAAAAGCTGGTCTGCCATTTTACATTCTTCCCTTGTCTTTTCCACATCTCTTTCAGGGAATAACGGCTCGCAGCCCTTGGTCACAATACACACATAAACCTCATGCCCTTCTGCCGCATATTTTGCGATTGTTCCTCCGCACCCAAGCGCCTCGTCATCGGGATGGGGTGCAATTACCAAAATATTCATCTCTAGTCCCACAAATTCCTTCCGTTAAACTTTCCCCTCGTATCATCTACCCTGTCTTTCCTGGGAAGCAAAACCTCCCTGATGATAGCGAAAAACATCCTTACATCAACAAAGAAGCTCATATTCTCTACATACCAGACGTCATTTTCAAACTGTACGCCCCATGTGTATTTTCTGTACTTTTTTTCTGCTTCTGATTTCTTAATCCATGGACATGCAAGCCCTGGACGCACAAGGAGTCTGCGCCTGTGACGCGAGCTATATAACTCTGTGTATTCCGGCAAAAGGGGCCTTGGCCCAATCACCGACATCTCTCCTTTTAAAATACAGAATAATTCCGGCAATTCGTCAAGGGACGTTTTGCGGATAAACATTCCAAATCTGGTAAGACGCCTGCTGCCAGGCAATAGCGCCCCATGCTCATCACACTCATTCGTCATAGAACGGAACTTGTGGATCAAAAAATTCTTCCCGTATCTTCCGGCCCGTTGCTGGCTGTAAAAAACCGGTTTCCCGTGTATCGCCAATTCCATAATTATAATTACACAAAACAAAGGACTTAAAACAATCAGCAGAAATCCACTGAATACTATATCTAGCAAACGTTTTATAACTTTAGAATAAACACCCATTGTTCCTTTCCATCCGTTTCCTCAATCAATATTGCCGGCAGGCACGCCGAATACTCTGCGCCCGTCTTTCACCTTTTTCAACACCACACTTCCAATTCCTACATAGCTGTTATCACCCACATTTACAGCGTTATTTAAGACTACTCCTGGTGCAAGCCACGCATTTTCACCGACTGTCGTACTGCCTGCCATGACTGTGCCGCAGGTAATCTTTGCCCCTTGCTTGATGATGTCATTATGGCTGATACAGACCAAATCCGCAGTTTTTACATGATCCTCGATGACTGTATCACCCAGACATCCCCGAATAATTGTATTGTTCGCGCCTATTTTTACATGGTTTCCAATCCTTACTCCTCCATAATGGGGAACACATGCATCTCTTTCCTCCAGCCCCTTAAAATAACTGAACCCCTGGGCTCCAATGGTGGTTCCCGACTCTATGATAGTATGATCCCCGATGGAAATATACCCTCCCTCAATGGTTACATTATGCATAATCGTTACGTTATCCCCTATGCTCACATCTCTTGCAATGTATGTATGATGTCCGATATAAACGTTTTTTCCAATCTGCTTCGTATCTACGACAGCGGTTCTCTCGATCTTCCTGTCCCTGTTGTCTGGATTTAGAAATCCAAAAAACTTCTCTGTCATGAGAAAAAAAGCTCTGTGGGCATTTTCTGCATAAATCACAGGAAATTCTGTTCCAGATAATATTTCACCGTATTCGGCAACTAATATCAAACTTTCTTTTCTATGAATCTCATTCATTTTTTCGATTGGAAGCCTATGCAAATGCCGCGCCCATGTAACGCTTCCCTGCTTTAATGCATTTAACGGACAGAACGAATGAACCGAAACATTTTCTTCACCTGTTATCCGATATTTAATCCCAATACTCTCATAAAATGATACAATCTTCTTAACTGTTACTTCCATTTTCTTTCTCCTCAACAAGTTCAATCATTCCCAGGGACTTCTTTACAAGAAAGCATACTTTTCTGTTACGAATTGCAGGCGCGCACATTGGTTCCTGTATCACAATATATCCTCCCTCCAAAGTAAATGAAGCGATTGCATCTTCCAGATTAGCTACTCCATAACAGATGTGGTAGGGTGCATTTTTATAGGTCTTTAACAGCGGGTATATGGATGAATTCCGGTTAGGCTTGACAAGTTCAATCCGATAAGCTCCATTGCGCAGAAACAAGATATCCAAATCTCTCAGTTCATCCCTGATTGCTTCCTGTTCCACTACGTATCCAAGACTCAAAAAATCCATTTTTGTTTTTTCTATATCTTTACACAGATATCCCACATGATGAATATACATATCCTTCTCACTTCCTGCCAAGAATCAACTCCACAATATCTCCTACACTTTGAATTTTTCTCAATTCACCCATATTAAAATTTATTGAAAATTGTGCTGCGATTGTTGACATAAGGTTCACCATGGAAAGGCTGTTCCAGTCCTCCAAGTCTTCTGGTGTCATTGCCTCGTCTATTCTCAGACTTTCATCATCAAACTCATCCTGAAATATTTCTATAAGCTCTTTCATGATCTCATCTCTCGTCATGGCTGTATCTCCTTAATCACTGTATTTCTTTTTATGTAAACTTCCGGAATCTCATATTCCCAGACTGTGTCTCCATCTTCCTTTTGAATCGTCTTAAAAAATCCCAGTTCTCCATAAAATTCCCTGACCATTTCATTCTTCTTCGTTGGATGGTAATATCCCACCATCTTATGGATTCCTTGCTCTTTACATCTCTCCACCATATAATCCATCATGGCAAATTCCATATTCCGTTTTAAAACACGGCAGCTCATCAACCACAGACATATGTGACATTCATCACCTTTTATCTCTCCGATTATCACGGATACAACTCCATTATCACCGAAACGGTCCATAAGCTTCCCATAAGCAGTCATAAAATTCTCGTCTGCGCTGATGCTTTCAATCTCGCTCTGGGTATATCTTTTTGCCGTAAGATTGAACTGATTGCTTTTGTTTGTAAGTTGTGTGACTCGTGGAATATAGATAGATGTGAATGGGGCTATTTCTGCGGACATATTAAGGAAACAAAGATACTCATTATAATCCTTGAAGGAAGCTTCTGCCTTGGTTCTCTCTGCATTTTTCCTGTACATCTCGTTTCTATATGTATCATCTTCTGACAATGTGGTTACTTCAAAAAAACCAGACCTGTCAATGATTCTGATGTATTCCTGAACATGACCTATTTCCGGCGCGCTTACTCCTTCTATCTGATGTTCTATGATTGCGCGCTCCGCCGGATGATCATCCACAAATACAAGACTCTCAGGCAATAAATTTAGCTCTTTTGCAATTTTTAGGAAATTCTCACTTTTTGGATTCCAATTCGCCTGAATACTGATAAAATCGGATTCTTTTAACAAGGAATTTGGATGCTTAATCCCCAGAAGGGCATTTGCTCTCTCATTTTTTGAATCAATATTTAACAAAATTCCTAAATCCTTGTATTGCTTTAAATATCTCTGAAACTCCCAGTATGCCTCTCCCTCTGGTTCTTCCGGTCCAAGTTTGATTTCTTCAATACCGTCGTCTCCAATGACGCCGCCCCACAGAGTATGGTCAAGGTCCAGAACAAATCCCTTTTTGTTCTTTCCAAAGATAGACTTAATCATATTCGAGACATTAAATGCCAGAGTTGGAATCGCGTCCAAACTGAGGGCATACTTATACATGTACCAATACAATGGATCATGCCATTTTTGCAAACCAAAATCCGCAGAAATATAATTAATATCGCAAATAAAAAAGTCTTTATGATTTTGCGCATACTGGTAAAACTGCTCGTTCACTCTGGACAAAAAATTGACGGCGCCGTGAATATCCCATACTTCTCTGTTTCCGAGCAAACGATAGCAAGGCATCTCAAAATTATTTTGAATAACCGGACAGTGGTATTCTTTAGTAAGACTCTCCCACATATCTGTAAACTTCCTAACCGTATTGTGGATAAGGGTTTCCACCTGCTCATTTGTCATAGAAATATCTGGATACTGATCAATATTACGATTTGTCGTATATATATAGACAATATCGGGATGAAATTCTTTTAAAGCAGGGTTATCAAATACAGCCTCCGTATAATACCCATTGTATTCAGACTCATAGAATTCTGGCCTAATTCCTTGAGCTAACAGGAAAAGTTCAATAATGGCTATGATATCATGTGTGGTAGAGCCTCCTAAAACCGCAACCTTCTTATTCTCAAATTGGTGCCATTCCTTAAGAAGCTCTCGTTTTATTTTTTTCTTTTTAGAAAGAATAAATTGGGGTTGGAATGGATATTCTAAAGTCTTTTTTATGTTATCTTCCATACTTAACCTCCTAAGCTGTTCATTTATGCAAAACATCTGTGAATAATCTCTATCACAAAATCCTGCTTGGCGTCAGTCATCTTCACATCACTTGGCAGGCATAATCCTCTTGCAAATATGTCTGCACCAACATTTGCTTCATTGCCTTTTTGCCTTTTGCCGCCTTTCGCTGTCACAAACCCATGATTCCTGTATATATTCTGAAGATGCATCGGTTTCCAAATCGGCCTTCCCTCTATATGAAAAGCTTCCAGGGTTTCCAATATCTCTGTCGGACAGCTTTTTCCTGAAGACGTTATGTATGTTGCCGAGCAATCTGATCTTTCTGTTTCGCACATGGCTTCTTTATGAATCAGCAGACAGCTTAACCAATGGTTGGATATCCCTTCTCCCTCTGGATTTACACAAACCGGTAAATCAGAAAGTCCTATTTTATATCTCTGATAGATTTCTGTTTTTCTCTCTATATGCTCGCCCATAAACTCCCACTGTCCGCGGACTACCCCTGCAACAACGTTGCTGATCCTGTAGTTATATCCCAACTCCTCATGCTGATACCACGGTGCAGGCTCCCGCGACTGTGTACTCCATTTACGCGCTTTATTTGCACTGTATTCGTCATCCACCAGCAGCATACCGCCCGAACTTCCTGTAATAATTTTATTCCCATTAAAACTGATAATCCCATAGTCTCCAAAACTTCCCGTCTGCTGTCCTTTGTATAATGTACCCAGACTCTCTGCCGCATCTTCAATGAGAATGGCGTCATTTTTCTTACATATCTCTCTGATTTCATCTATTTTCGCTGCAATTCCATAAAGATGCACCAGTATCACCAGTTTCACATCTGGATAGAGCCTGAAAGCTTTCTCTAATGCCTCTGGATCCATGTTCCAAGTATCATACTCTGAGTCTATAAACACTGGCTCGCCGCCCTCATAAACTACAGGGTTTACGGTTGCGTCAAAAGTAAGATCTGAACAGAATACACGTTTTCCAAACAATGATCCTCCCGTCCCTAATCCGTTTGGAGTGCTGATTCCTGTAGACGCGTTGTATAACCTTTCTGCCGCCAGCTTTACCGCAAGATGGATGGCGGCTGTTCCGCAAGTAAGAGCCACCGCATGTTTCACTCCCATAAAGCTGCTTGCCAGCTTCTCTATACAATCTATGTTCTCTCCCAAAGTCGTCATCCAGTTTGTCTTATAAGCCTCTGTCATGAATTCCAGCTCTTTTCCATGCATCGTAGGAGATGCAAGCCAGACTTTTTCTTTCAAAGGCTTCAAATCTTTAAAACGTAAATCATTGATGTAATCCTGTACCATAATTCTCATCCTCTGCAATCTCTATCCCCAAATGAAGCAATATGCGATTCCCCATAAACTCTGCCTCCACAACCGCTATCCTTTTATGAAGATTTATCTTCTTAATCTGCCCCTCCAGATTTTTAAGGGGTCCCGATATGATTTTGATTCTTTGGTTCTCTCCCACAGCCACTTTCGACAGTCCCACAAACAACGCATCTGGTTCTTTCCCTTGCCTGAATGAACGAATTCCATCTGCACCCTGGGAACATCTTTGGCTTTTCCCATATCCCCTTGACTGTATACTCTGCAATTTCTTTAAAAAATGCACATCCTTTTCTGACAGCGGCGTAAAATATTCCTCACAGCTTCCCAACAGTTTTGTCAACGCAGGGATCTGCTTCAATTCATCATACAATAACTGGGGTTGTTCTGAGATTAAGAATACATACCCTGGAAACAGCTTCTCTTTAACCTCCTGCCATCTCCCCTCATATTTCTTCTTCATCCTTCGCATGGGAACAAAACAGTTCTCAAGAATCCCCTGGGATAGAATCCTCTCCATCAACAGGACTGTATGTCCTTCCCTTCCCGAAGCCACCTGCATTACATACCACATATATCCTCCTGACCATTGCTGTCCCATTCCTGCATTTTTACATGGCTTCGCCATCCATACCTGTATGTACATATACCCACAGCCACGGTCATAATTCTTCTATTTCCACCATTCCTACTCCAAGTGCCAATGCTTCAAGAAGTATTCCTGATTTCCAATCCACCTACTTAGGATCTCCCTCCATCCGTATTCCAAAGAGCACGTCCTCCTGACGGTTAAAGAGTCTGACCCTTGCCGTCACATACCGATGCCTGAGCCTCTGTCTGGTAATCTGGTTTAGGTAGGGCTTTAACACTCCTGCCGCGCTTTTTACCTGCCCCTCATCGTCCACCTGTACCGTAGACAACTTCATATCATGCCCCAAATTCTCGCCGCAGACATTTTTAAGGAATTTCAAATCCTTTGGCTCCACCGGTACAATGTCAATCCCCTGGCCGCCCACCAACTGGGGAAACTGCCTGGATTTCTCCAATTCCTTCCTAAGCTCCTTTGGCGATGTTGTATGCACAAAAATGTACCCTGGAAACATTTCCTTCTTACTCAAGAGATACCTCCCTTTTGTGCGAAATAGCTGCTGCTTCCGAAGTATCCTTAAGGAAGCCCATAGCTTACGGCTGATTTTATCTTCCATCAATGCAGCCGCCTCTGCTTCTTTCCCTGGAATTGTCCGCATTACATACCAGTTCGTATTCATGCAATCCTCTCCCTATTCTTGACCAACGCTCTATATCTTCTCTGTAATCTCTAATCCCGCCGTGATATAGCCGCGCTTCTGCTCTGTAGGCATCTTAAGCTTTGCAAGCCTTTTATGCCTGTCAATTCTGCAAATCTTATGCTCCATTCCCTTCAAAGGTCCTGCTGTTACTTGGGGAAAACCGCCCTTGACGATCCCCTTTGACATCATAAGATGGCGGCTGTCTCCGTATAAATCCCTTAAAAACTTCTCCTCAGCCTGTTCGATACAGAGTAATGCTTCCATTCCGCCCTCTTTCAATTCCTCCAAAAGAAGCGTTCTATTCTCACTTTCCAAAAACACATAGGAGGGGAATAAGAGTCTCTTTTCCATATGCCACGTCCCTTCATAGCGGCGCATCCGGTCATATGTCAGCAGGAAAATGTCTTTTGCTGCTTCAGTAGTTAAATATTTTCTATATGAAACAACCGCTTCCGCCTCATTCTGACCGCGGCAGTCTATTAAGTACCAGATACCAATCCCTCCAACTTCGCAGAGGAAGTTACTCTGCGAAAATAAAAAAGGGACTTCTCACAGTTGATTGTTAATCAAGGTAAGTAGTCCCTCTTATTATTGCTCAAAATATTATTCAATTATTTTTTACCATCACTCTTATTTTTCATTTTCCAGTTAAGTTCAATTCCCTCCATTATTTAGAAAGTATTGACGTATAGAATGTATCACCTGATCCGTATTTAATTGACACATAGCATCTAACATAATTACATAATTGACGCACATACATTAAGAGACATTTCTTTTAATTCATTTTCAAGTTGTATCTTATAATCATCAATTATGACCATATTTGACGGAATATTAATATTCCTGATTAAATCGTCATTTTGAGTGCGTATTAAAATTGTTACACTACATTTTTTTTTCTTTCCTGCTGTTTTTAACAAATTCACCGCCTCACTAAGACTTTCTGTTGGTTTTTGGATTTTCACTGCCACAGGTGCATTTTTATAATATTTTTTTAGAAATCCATCAATCCCCCTATTTCTTTGCACCACATCACAATCCAATTGATTTAGAATGGCACTATCAATATCATTTTTTGTCTTGTATGATTCAATACCTAATTTCAGTAATCTGGATTCTGTTTTACATGGATTTTTTAATCTATTTTCAGATATTTCTACTGCATCTTGGCTAATATCAATTCCTATTCCTTTTCTATTAATTAATTCAGCCGCAACTATTGTCGTTCCACTCCCACAAAAAGGATCAAGTACCGTATCACCTGCATCAGTACTAATACGAACTATTCTTTCAAGTAATTCAATAGGTTTTTGTGTCGGATATCCAACTCGTTCTTTAGCTTTGGGATTTAAAAATGGAATCTCCCAAACATCTGACATCGGAACTCCCTTTTTTTCCTTCGACAAAATAACTTCACCATTATTGTCATGTTTATAAATTGTTTTTCCTCTATTATCCCTCACCCTCTCTTGAAGAATTTGGTCAATATTAGTGGTTGGAGAATACTCTGTATAAACAATATTAAATTTATAATCATTTGTTTTTGAATAAAAGAAAATTGTTTGATGCCCTGGCAACAATCCTTTTTTTGAATTAGACCATCTTTTATACGTCCATATAATCTCACTTCTAAAGTTGTCTTCTCCAAAAACATCGTCTAATATTATTCTCAAATAATGTGATGCCTTTTCGTTACAATGCAAAAATATACTTCCTGTATCTTTTAAAACTCGTTTCAATTCATATACACGTACCCTCATATAATCTAAATAATCTTCCCGACTATTCCAAGTATCTCCAAAGGAATACTCATTCCCTTGTGTATCTTTCAAAGACTGTATTTTCTGCGAAAAAAAAGGTGGGTCTAAATAAATCATATCAACTGAATTACGATCCATCTGTTTCAAAACTCCCAAACAATCTCCCTGTATTACCATTTCACTATCACTTCCTTGAATCTGCAATTTTTTGAAGAATATCCAACAAATCAATGTCTGTCATTTCTTTTATATATTCCCAAGCAGTATCACCATAATAATATTGCCCACCAATCCCCTTATACAAGGTTTCTAAAGTTTCTTGAATTTTTTTAGCCTGCGAACGTTGTGGATAATAGAACATAACTCTTATGGGCGTATAACCTTTCTCTTTTATAACTTTAACTCGTGTATGCTCTTTTGTAATATGGTCCCCATCTGTTGTTGCATCTCTCCATTTTATTTCATGTGCCATTCCATCAACCAAACAATCAATTTCAAAAGTCTTGGGGCGACTCCCCAACGTATTTGGAATTCTTATTTTTGCAGCTTTAGAATATTTATGCTTTATGCACATACAGGCAGCTTCTTCCAAAAATGCACCTGCATACTTATATAAAAATCGTCCTTTATTTTGATATAAATCAATAAAACTTCCTTCTTGATTAGTAACCCCTAATACTCTATATATCAAATAATGCGACGTGTCATCACTTTTCATTTCCTCAATTCGAGCATCTACCTGATTTTTAAGCTCTGATGCATATTTATCTGCAAGTTCTTTTATTTTCACATATATGTTCATATCCATATCGTCCTCATAATCATTTAAAAAATTATTTCTACTTGATTTTTTCATCAGAAAGTTCCATGATATCACCTATATTTCAGTTCAACGACTTATATATTTTATAAAGACTTTCTAATAATACTGTTTTTCCTACCTTTTACTATACTTACATTAATCAATATTTACAATACATTATAATTAGCAATGTAACAAGTGTAAAGACTTAATCTAAAAGAGATCTGACGATATCTTCATCTGGCCCCACCAGCTTTAATCCCTTCCGGCCTTTCCGTTGTATCTCTCATCACCACTTTTAAAAAATTACGAAAAAAGTGACTAGAAACGATTACCTTTGAAAACACATCACTCATGCCTCATCATATTCCTCTGAAGCGACAGATACACCTTCGTCCCCTTTCCCGCCTCAGACTCAATCCAAATCTGGTGCTTAAGCTTATCAATCACCGACTTGCACAGATACAGCCCAATCCCCGTAGACTTTTTATCCTTGCGCCCATTATAACCCGTAAATCCCTTCTCAAATACCCTGGGCAAATCCTCCGGCCAGATTCCGATTCCGGTATCCTCAATCACAAGACAATTTTGCCCTTTCGTATAAACCGATATCTTCCCTGTGGAGGTATATTTCAACGCATTGGACAATATCTGCTCTAACACAAAAACCAGCCACTTCTCATCAGTCAGAACCTTCATCTCAATCGGCGTATATACAAGCTGAATCTTCTTAAGAATAAACATCTGGGAATACTTGCGGACAGCCTGCTTAATAATGGAATCCAGAGAACAGCTTTCAAAAGACAAGTCAGAGGACATCTCCTCCATCCTCAGGTAAGTAAGGACCATCTCCACATACTGCTCAATCTTGAACAATTCCATTTTCATCTCTTTTAGATACCCAAAGGGCGCACCGCAATCCATGCCTACACGGGGCCAATGGGCCTCATCCCTGAAAGGATGCCCAAGGGTGCCCCGTAATTTATCCCCTTCGGGCGTCTGGGCTTCATCCGTCAAGGTATGCTGAGGCGCCCCCTCGTCTTCAAGCTGGCACTCCTCTAAAGCCTGAAGCAGAACATACATTGCCGCGATGGGCGTCTTAATCTGGTGCACCCACATCCCATAATAGTCCACCATCTCCTGCCTGGCGATTCTCCCTGCCGATTCTGCCTCAATCCTCGCCTCATACAGCCTCGTAATAATCCTCTGATAATCCTCCTCCAAAAGAGTACAGGCATCCGGTATTCCATCAATTCCCGACTCCAAGCCCTTCTCTGCCTCAAGCAGTTCCTTATGCCTTCGCACAAACCGCAGATAGTCCGGTATGCCTAAAAGCAGCGCCCAGACTGCTGATAACAAAAGGGCATACTCCACCGCATCCATACGGATGCCATACAGATAAGATACTACCGCAAAAGTTCCCAGCAATATGGCGCACAAGCCTAGCTCTCTCTTTCGTTCTCTAAAAAATGCCCTCGTTGTCTTCATTGCTCCACCATATACCCAATCCCTTTTTTCGTCCGTATCATCTGCGTAAGTCCAATCTGCTCTAATTTCTTCCGAAGCCTTGCGACATTTACCGTCAGCGTATTATCGTCAATAAACTCGTCGCTCTCCCACAGCCTGGTGATAATACTGTCTCTGGATACAATCCTTCCCACATTCTCCAAAAGCATCTGAAGGATACGGAATTCATTCTTCGTAAGCTCAGTCTTCTGCTCCTTATTTACCAGCGTCGCATCATTTAAGTTCAGGATTGCCCCATGGTATTCGATCACATTGACCGTACCCTGAAAAGAGTAAGACCGCCTTAAGATTGCCTGCACCTTTGCCGTCACCACATTCAAATCAAAAGGCTTCTCGATGAACTCATCACCGCCCATGTTCATGGCCATGACGATGTTCATGTTATCGTTTGCGGAAGACAGAAAGATAATCGGCACCTCCGACACTTTCCGAATCTCCTGGCACCAGTGGAACCCGTTAAAAAACGGAAGCATGATATCAAGGAGAACCAACTGGGGGTCATACCTGCGGAACTCATCCACTATATTCTTAAAATCATCAACGCATTTTGTCTCATAATTCCATTTGCCCAGATGGGAGGCAAGAGCCTGGGCGATTACCCTATCATCCTCTACAATCAATATCTTATACATCGCAAGCAGTCCTCTCCTTATCATAAGAAATCCCTTCCAACAAGATACAGCGGAATATTTACCATCCAGTCCTGCTCTCTATAATCGGACATAGATGTCCGCACCGCCAGATTAGGATGATATTTTTCACAGAACAGTTTCAAGCTTTTCGCCTGCAGATTTTCCTGCGCCTTCACTTCCACTGGTATGATTCCCTCCTCATTCTGCAAAAGGAAATCAATCTCCGCTGTTCCGTTCTCAGAAGACCAGTAAAACAGATCATTTTCGGGATTAACAACCAACTGCTGCGTCACATACTGCTCTGTCAGCGCGCCCTTAAATTCTTCAAACAAACGACTCTTCTCTAATATAATCTTTGCATTCAGCCCCGACATTGCCCCCAAAAGACCGATATCTAAAACAAACAGTTTAAACGCCTTAAAATCTTGATAAGCACGAAGGGGAAAACCTGGTTTACTTACACGGTTTATTTTATATACCAGCCCGCAGTCAATCAACCAGGTAATCGCCACCTCATATTCCCTGGCTCTCGCCCCATCCCGTATCAGTCCGTATATAAACTTCTTATTCTCCTTGGCAAGCTGTGTCGGAACGGAATTCCATAGCATCCGTATCCGTGTGACAACCTCCTTCGGTGCATGTTTTGAAAAATCATTCTCATAGGCAGCAAGCAAACGCTTCTGAATGACACGAACCTGCTTCATATCCCTTTCCTCTGAAAAAACGGACACTACCTCCGGCATTCCTCCCACATAGTAATAGTACTTCAAATAGTCCATATATTTATTTTTAAAATCAGAGATTAATCCGTAATCTCTTGCAGTTAGTAAATCTGCCAGACCATCCTCGCCGCACGCCTTTAAAAACTCCCAAAAATCCATAGGATATAAGTCGCAGAATTCAACCTTTCCCACAGGGAATGAAGTCCCCTCGTGCAATGCCACACCCAAAAGTGAACCTGCGGCAATCACATGGTATTCTGGCGCATTCTCACAAAAATACTTCAATGCCTTTAACGCTCTTGGTATTTCCTGTACCTCGTCAAATATAATCAATGTATTACCTGGCTCAATCTGAAAGCCCACGGCAATCTCAAGGGCCGTGATAATTCTTGAAATGTCAAATGCATCCCTGAATACTTCCTCCATAACTTCATTTTCATCCATAGAAATATACGCGCACTTTTTATAACAGGTACGGCCAAATTCCTTCATAAGCCATGTTTTTCCCACCTGTCTGGCGCCTCGCAGAATCATGGGCTTACGATTTTGACTTTCTTTCCAGCTTTTTAAATGTTCAATCAATCTGCGATACATATCCTGTCCCCCCAAGAATATTTTTCTCTAATAATTATAGATTATTATCTGCATTTTTTCAAGCTATATACACATTTTCCTAAGGACTTTTATCTATATCTCCCACATTTTCCTAAGGACTTTTATCTATATCTCCCACATTTTCCTAAGGACTTTTATCCTTATCCCTCACATTTTCCCTATGAACTCAAAAAATGACGCAGACAGCCCTTCCCTGCCGCCTGCGCCACAATTCCTTCGTCTATATCTGATTCACAGCCGCCTTAAGATACTCGTTGCTGATCTCATGGAACTTCTCATTCTCCACCGCCTCAGCAAGTCTTGCATCTATCGGCATCTTCCCAAGCACCGGAATTCCAAGTTCTTCTGCCGCCTGATCTACATGACTAACCCCGAACACGGAAATCTGCTTCCCGCAGTCCGGACACACCAGATAGCTATAATTCTCCACAATCCCAAGTACCGGAATATTCATAGCCTTCGCCATATTGAAAGCCTTCTTCACAATCATCTGCACCAAATCCTGTGGAGACGTCACGATTACCACGCCGTCCACCGGAAGAGACTGGAACACCGTCAGTGGCACGTCGCCGGTTCCCGGCGGCATGTCCACGAACAGATAGTCAAGCTCTCCCCACATAACGTCCGTCCAGAACTGGGTCACAACGCCTGCAATCACAGGCCCTCTCCAGATGACAGGATCCGACTCATTCTCAAGAAGCAGGTTCACCGACATAATCCTGGTACCGTCCTTGGCCTCACAGGGAAAGATTCCCGCCTCGTCTCCTTTTGCCTTCTCGTGGATTCCGTACATCTTCGGAATGGAAGGCCCCGTCACGTCGGCATCCAGAATCCCTACCTGAAATCCCTGCTCGCGCATCATTCTTGCCAGGCTTGCAGTCACTAAGGACTTGCCAACGCCGCCCTTACCACTGACAACAGCGATTACCTTCTTTATCTTGGAAAATGGATTCGCCGGCTCTCTCAAGTCCTGGGGCTTGCTGCTGCATGACCCTGCATGGGCGCATCCGGCGCAGTCAGACGACGTGCAGCCATTCTGCTGTTCTTCTGCCATAATTCATTACCTCTTTTCTTATTCACTCAAAACCGCAGTCAGTTTCTTTGCTTATTCGCCCACAACTGCAATCAGCTCCACTTCACATTTTACATTCTTCGGCAGAGTCTTTACCGCTACGCAGCTTCTCGCCGGCTTGGATGTAAAATACTTTGCGTACACCTCGTTAAATGCCGCAAAATCTCCCATATCTGCCAGGAAACAGGTGGTCTTAAGCACCTTATCAAAGGTTGTTCCTGCCTCTGCTAAGACTGCCCCTAAATTCTTGCATACCTGCTCTGTCTGTCCCTCGATGGTGTCCGCCTCTACTTCGCCTGTCTCCGGATTAATCGGAACCTGGCCTGCGGAATAGAAGATTCCGTTGTGCACATACCCCTGTGAATACGGTCCCAATGCTTCCGGCGCTTTCTTTGTTGCTACTACTTTCATAATCATCTCTCCTTTACTTTTCCCTATATTGTTCTGTATCATACACATATCCTTTTGATATTACCGTCAATTAGCATTGTACTACTACTATAGCCAGATTATCAACAGTTTTTTTGAATCCTGAAAATTAATTCTTTTAAATCTGCCTTACAATACGTTTTGTCACTGACGTCAGACAGGCTAAGATGGACTCTGACCACCCCATCCTCCAATACCTTTTCACTAATATTTTCTTTCATCCATTTCTCAATCTCCTCATACCCATCCCGAAGGCTTTTATCCCATGTATCCTTAGAAATATCCGGCAGATAGAGAATCGGCAGCCAAAGATACATATCCAAGGCTTCGGCAAGCCTCCTGCCAAAGCTTATCTCCAATGCCGCGCTTCCACCTGGGTCTGAGTGGTCACGCCTTTATCCTTTACAATCCCCCACTCAAGGCACACCTTACAGTCCTTTTGGGCCTCCTGGCTAATCTTAAGCCCCATAAGCAAGCCGATCTTCTCTCCCCCTCTGGTAAAAAATACCACCTGGCGGTTCTGGTCTAAGACCTCTCCCGTACTTTTTCTCACAGCCTTTGCCTCTATGTGCAGATAACCGGAGGTGTGGCGCTCCTTAGTCACGCCTTCAAACAACAGAAATTCCTTCTCCTCCTTTGTAACCCCCAGAAAAGTTGTCCGGACTGCATCCTCTGCGGCCATGGCCCTTCTCATTTTCATTCCTCCGGTATTTTTAAACGCCTCATATATCCTTGGGAATCTGAGCTTTAAACTTTCATTATTCTGGAATACGTCCATTATTTTTTCTCCTTTCGCCCTTTTTGCGGAGTTTACATAAAAAAACACATTACTCCCTATTACAGAAATAACGTGCTTCCTTTACTATCTTCCTGCTTAGCCAACCGCTTTTTAGCGAATTGCCTTCAAATAATACACCGCCAACTGCGTGCGGTCCCGAAGTCCCATTTTCTCCAGAATATTGCTGATATAGTTGCGCACCGTCCCCTCGCTTAGAAACAGCTCGCCTGCAATCTCCTTGTTGCTAAGCCCCTCCGCCACCAGGGAGATCACCTTCAACTCCTTTGGGCTAATCTCATAGGCCCCCCAGTCAAAGGTTTTCTTCTCCTGTAAAAGCTGGGGAATCTTGGACACAATCTCTGTCCCAAACACCGTCTGGCCTGTACACACCGCCCGAATGGCCGGAAGAATGCTCTGGTAATCCTGCTTAAGCAGATAGCCCTTCACCCCGTATTTTAACGCCTTCACAATGTACTCGTCATCGGCAAACGTTGTCAGAAGCAGTATCTTCGCCTCTGGATATTCCTCCACAATCTGTTTTGCCGCGTCAAGTCCGCTGACATGCTGCATCCGGATATCCATAAGCAGTACGTCCGGCAAATGCTTTCGATATAACGCAAACGCCTCGCTGCCATCCTGTCCGGTGCCCACAACCGTTACATCCTCGCCCGCCTCCAGTATGGTCTTAAGCGCCCCTGCCACCAGCATATCATCATCCACGATTACAATCTTCATAAAGCCATCCTCTCTCTAATTACAGCCAATTTCTCTGCCTTTGCTGACATTCTCCTGTATTCCGGTAAAATCTTGTTATCTTCCCTTATGTCTTCTTCGGTACAGTAATATAGATACGCCATCCGCCCTGGGTCCGTATCTCCATATTACCGCCAAAGCCGTCCACCCTCTCCTTCATGTTGCGGATTCCGATTCCTTGGCTTCCCTCCTGGTTCTTAGCCGGATACCCCTTTTCTCCTTCTGCCGGACAACCTGTCCCATTATCCTCTATAATCAACTGATATAACCCCGGATGCTCCCTTGCAACTACCTGCACCCATTGAGCGTCACTGTGCTTCGTCACATTATGCAGCGCTTCCTTCACAATCCCAATAAAACCATATCGAAGCTCTTTTGGCACATCATATCCCATGTTATACTCAAGGTCCGCCTGACAGAAGGTAAATTCCCCTACCAGGCTCTCCAAAGCCTCCTTCAGATTAATGGCCTCGTCATGGAGATCATGAACACTCTCCCGTACATTGGTCATTGCTCCATTTAAGGTATCCTCCAACTGACACAGCATGTCCTTAAGATTCCCTTCCCCGTGAACCGCCTTCATAGCGCCCACCAGCAGAATGGAACGAGACAGCATATGCCCCACATTGTCGTGAATCTCCCTTGCAATCCTATTCCTCTCTCTGAGAGTCGCTGTATAGACCTCGTAATCCTGATTTTCCAGAATACTCTGGTTCTTCTCACGAAGCAGCAAATTCTTCTCCACACTGTCATCCCTGATTCTGCGAAACTTCTCATCCAGCAGGTTATATTCCATGGTCTGATATTGGAGCAGGCCCGCAACCACACAGCCCACTGCAGTAAAACACACCGCAGACCACTTAGAGGCCACATAAAAAGAAACGGCAAAGCAACAGACAGTCACTCCCAGTACATAATTGCGCTTATTCAATATATCACAACCGTCACCTGCCCCGCAAGCTGCCTCTCCCTTTAGTCCTTCTGCCATAGAAGGCTTGGCGGCCGGTTGGACTACGTCCAACAGGGTATATAGGACAAGAGGCGAAAACATTAAAAAATGGGGACATACTAAGGATAAAGAAAGAAACACAACCGTCGCCCCAAACCGTATCCCCCCTGACCTTGCCAGACAACTGCCGCATGCGTACACAACCGCCCCAAGAGCCGATACTACAAAAGGAACATTAACCGGCATGAAAACTGCCGCCACGAGACAATATATCCATAAAACTGTCAAATCTAACGCACGCTTCATTCCATTTCCCCCTCCTTTGGCTTAGGCGGCATATTCCTTCTCATTACATTTGTCACATATCCTTCTGACACCTGACACTACCATTATAAACGCCTAAACTTTATACTACAAGTATCAAATAAGGAGGCGATTCTATGCAGTCAACCAATATCATCCAGATTGAGAACCTGGTAAAAAGATACCAAAACCTAGTGGCCCTTGACCACTTGTCTTTAGACATACAGGAGGGGGAAATCTTCGGACTTCTCGGTCCCAACGGCTCAGGCAAAACCACAGCAATCAACTGCCTGCTTGCTCTGCTTAAATACGACAAAGGCACCATCACTATTTTTGGCAAAAATATGCAGCCAAACAGCTATGACATTAAAAAACAAATCGGCGTGGTGATGCAGAATGTAGCAGTCTTTGAACAAATGTCTGTCCGCGAGAATATCGACTACTTCTGCGGCCTTTACGTCCGCGACAAGGCAAAGCGGGGCCAGCTTGTTAAGGAGGCCATTGCCTTTACGGGACTTGAGGATTTTACAAAAATGCGCCCTAAGAAGCTCTCAGGAGGCCTTCTCAGACGCCTTAACATTGCCTGCGGCATCGTCCATAAGCCAAGGCTGATTATCATGGATGAGCCTACGGTGGCCGTAGACCCTCAAAGCCGCAACAAGATTCTGGAGGGAATCGTAGAGCTGAATCGTCAGGGCTCTACCATTATCTACACTTCTCACTATATGGAGGAGGTAGAGCAAATCTGTACCCGCATCGCCATCATCGACCATGGGCATGTGCTGGCAACGGGTACTACTGAAGAATTGAAGAAAATGATTAAGACAGGGGAAACCATCACCATCGAGGCCATAGCATTGGATGAAGCTCTGCTTGCCAGAATACGGGGACTTCCTCACGTCTTTGACCTAAGCTATGAGGACCAGATTTTAAAAATCAAGCTGGGTACTGCCAGACACAATCTGGTGCGCATCCTGAATTATTTACAGGAAAAGGACGTAAGCTTCGGCCGCGTCTTTTCAGAGCTGCCCACTCTCAACGACGTATTCCTTGAGATTACGGGCAAAGAATTAAGAGATTAGGAGGGATAGGAATGTTACATTTATTCAGATACCGGTTCCTGCAGACAATACGGAACTTTCCAATTATGTTCTGGGCGCTTGTGTTTCCCATCATACTTGGTACCTTTTTCTACATATCCTTCGGAAACGCAGGGCTTGAAAGCACAGGCGAGTCCAGTTGGGATGAGATTAAGGTTTCCGTTGTCAAAGAAGACGTCTCCTCGGAAAACGCCCGCGCCTTTGAAGAATTCCTGGCACAGATGGACGGCGAGACGCTGGATATCCAGGACATTTCCACAGAAGAAAAAGCTCTTAAGGCTCTGGACGAAGAAAAGATTTCCGGAATCTTCTATGTCAAAGAAACTCCTTCTCTCACCGTGGCTAAGAACGGGTTAAACGAGAGTATCCTGACCTCGGTTCTGGAAAGCTTTAACCAGAATTCCGCCATGTTCCAAAAGATTGCCACGACCCATCCGGAAAAGCTTCCTGACGCTATGGAAGCCATGGGCGATTACCGAAGCTCTACCCTGGAGGTATCTTTAGGCGGCAAGGATTTAAACCCCTCTGTCCAGTATTTCTTTGCGCTGGTTGCCTATGCCTGCCTTTCAGGCGCCTTCTTAGGAGTTCAGTCAAGCACAGACGGCCAGGCTAATATATCTGCCCTTGGCGCGAGACGCAGCATTACTCCCACCCATAAACTGACTCTGGTTATGATAGATATGGCTGTGCTTTTTATCATCCATTTCTTTAATATCCTGATTCTGTGTCTGTATATCACACAGGTGCTGAAAATCAGCCTGGGAAACGATATCGGCTCTCTGCTTCTGGTGGATTTCATGGGCAGCATGATCGGCGTCTGCTTAGGGGTTGCAATCGGATGCCTTGCCCGCATGTCCTTGGGGCTTAAGATGGGCGTCTGCGTATTGTTCACACTGTTTCCGGGCTTCCTTGCGGGCCTGATGTTCGGTAACATGAAGAATATCATTGAGCTTCACTGTCCCATTATCAACCGTATCAATCCGGCCGCCGTCTTAAGCGACGCATTCTACTGTATGGGCATCTACAACGATATGGAACGGTTTACCAGATGCCTTTTGATTCTGGCCGTGATGAGCGTGCTGCTTCTGACAGTGGCATTCTTAGGCATAAGGAGGGAACGTTATGACAGTATATAGAGGATTTCTTACCATAACCAAACGGAATATCCATACGATGCTTTTGTATCTTGTAATCTTTCTGTCCATGGCCATTGCCGCACAGAAAATTACAGGAGGGAATACTTCGGGGTTTGAGCAGATAAGCCTGAATATCGCTGTGATTGACCGAGACGAAGGCGAGCTTGCCAAGGGGCTTTCTGACTACTTAAGCCAGTATCATACCCTGGTGGACCTTCCCGACGACCCTTCCATCATCCAGGACCGCATGTTCTACCGAGATGTCTACTATGTCGTAACGATTCCTGAGGATTTTGAGGAACGATGCCTTGAGGGTGAGGAAATGCTGCCGATCACCAAGGTTCCCGGAAGCATCAGCGGCTTCTATGTAGACCAACAGATTAATACCTTTATGAATGACGTCCGGATTATGACAAAAAGCGGGTTCTCTTTGACTGAATCAGTTTCCAGCGTCATGGAAAACTGTAAAGATGAAGCAGAAGTGACTCTCATTGACAAGAACGGCTTTGGCGGGGAACAGCCTCCTCACGCTTTTATGTACCAGTATATGCCTTATATCCTGATTTCCATCCTCTGCTATTCCATGAGCTATATCATGATTGCTTTCCGCAATCCGGATGTGAAGCGCCGGATGACGTGCTCAGCCGTTCCTGCAAGGAGCCAGAACCTCCAGATTGTGCTTGGCTACGCTACGGTGGGGCTTGGCGTCTATGGCGTGTGTACCCTTATGCCGCTTTTAATGTATGGGAAATCCTTTATCAATGACCCAAATATGCCCTACTACCTGCTCAACAGCTTTCTGATGACAATAGTGTCTCTGTCGCTGTCCTTCCTGATTGGTACGCTGGTCAGCAAGGAGGAGGTCGTAAGCGCTGTAGTCAATGTGGTTTCCCTTGGAATGTCCTTCCTGTGCGGCGTGTTCGTTGAGTTGGAGATTCTGGGGAAGGGCGTTCGCACGTTCGCACAATTCCTTCCAGCCTATTGGTATGAGGTGGCTAATGGGCTGCTGTCCAATAATAATACCTTCAGCCATGGGCAGCAGATGTCCCTCTATACTTGTTTTGGGCTGCAGGTGCTGTTTGCCGCTGCGATTCTTGGGGTGGCTATGGTAGTGTCCAGGGTGAGGCAGACTGCCTAGAGTTACAAAACGAGACAAAGATAAATATATTTACTAAAAATGTCGAAATTTTTCAGAAAATATGTTAAACTGTAGTCGTTTTTCAATGGTAAGAAAATAAGGAGAAGGAATTCTCCTTGTTTGCTTGCCATTTTTGTTTATATTTGTAAGGTTAGAAATATGAGGGAATGGAGAAATGAACATATGGTAAGTTATTTTAAGGATTGGATGAATGAGAACGGTAGAATACACCAGAAAATTTTGGCGGATTTGCATGAAGAATACCAAAGAGCTGATGGATATTACAGCCTTCGTTTTGACAGCTTTGAAGACGCAACAGTTATTAACAGGCAGCAAGATTTTGAAACCATTCTTAAAAAAATCGGAGAGATAGAACTGGCTCTGAGTGAATTCAAGAAAAAAAACAAAGAAAAAAATAATCCTTACCTTACTTACAAAAAAATGCTGCATCTTACAAAAGGAAATGTTCTTCTCAGATATGGCCAATACATGGGGGAACATTTTTATGACCCTTCAGAATACTATCATCAGGCATGTATTATATTAAAACAGATATACGACCCCGATTCTGATGATTTTCTTGATCTGATGCTCCAATTAAATCTGGGGAAATATTTCCGCAATTTGGGAAAGCATAACCAGAGAAACGATTACTGGCGGGCATTAGATGAATTTGAAGAAGTTGAAAAGAAAATAAAGGCAAAAACAGAGGGAAGATCCATCGGTGAAAATGAGCTTTGGAAGATCCACATTTGGTTAGAAACAAGAATGAATATCGGCAGAGCGCACCGTTATCTATACCATATCCAGAAAGCAAAATCATGTTTCCTGGAAATTACAAAAGGAATCCTAACTGAATGGAATAAAAAGATACCCATAAACAGTGCACTTGATTCCTTTTTAGACAAAGAAAATATTCGCACAGATATTAATTTAGATGCACATACAGACAGAGAACAGATCTATAAGGAATATCTTATTCAAGCCCTGGTTCAGTTAGCTATTGTATATCAGAAAAGTCGCGATTATGACATGTCATTAGATATCTGTAAGGCAATATTAAATTATGACCCTAACAATGTGGATGCAAAAAATAGTAAAGGGGTGTGCCTGTGGAAACAACACCGAGATTTTAAAAATGGAGCTTTTGAAAATGTGGCAGAAACACAGGCAACAGAAGCTCATTTTGACGATAATCTAACCGAATATGAGCAAATATTTAACAGTCTGGCCAGTAATGGAAACCGCTTTGCCGGTCTTTATAAAATAAAATGTGCGATTCAAAAAAATTCTCCAACGGAGAAGATTCAGAAAAGTATTAATGAACTGCTGAACCGCAATCCTTCTGACCGAGAGGTGCGTCTGTTATTGGGGCTTTTTCTGCAAAAGCAGGGAAAGTATAAAAAATCAACTTCTGTACTGGAAAAACTGTACGAGGAAAGTCCTCATATCTCAAAAGGTACCATCGGATTAAAAGCATACTACAACATAGCACAAAATCTGTTTTTACAGGAAGATTATCATAATGCAAAGAAATATTATGAAAAAATCCAGGAAGAATGTGGCTCTGACAGCTATCCACAACAAAAGGAAAGGCTTCCAAGTAAACTATTCGCTGATACGAATATGCATTTAGACTCTTTTATGATTGAAAATTTACGTCTGGATGCTCCGCCGATCGGAGATCTGCTTGCAGATATTGGCCAGGGCATATGTTTGATGAAGCTGGGCTATTATAAAAAATCAAAAGACCGCTATGAAATGATATTAGAAAAGTATGGAGGTATGCAAAAACGATTAGGGGAAAAAAATAAGGCAAAAATCAAAAAATATCTGGCAATATGTTATCTCCATCTGGCACGTGATCCAAAACAAGGACGAACCTATCTTCAAAAAGCAGAGCATATATTAAATTCCATACAAAATACGGAGCCAAGCAACTATACAATGAATCTGCATCAGGGATATTATTTTTATGAGCTTATGCAGCAGACAGTGCTTGGATGGAAACCTAAATTAGAAAAAGCTCTGGAATATTTTGAAAAAGCTGAAACATTTCCCGATAATTACCACAAAAAAGATGTCTACATAAATACAGGATGGGTATCGGCAAGTGTATTTCCCTTGTTGAACGCTAAACAATTAAGGCTAGAAAATAGTGAACGGAAAAAGTATCTTCAAAATATAGAGAATCGACTCCGGTATTCCTCTGGTACTTATTCCATAAAGGCATGTGCGAACCTTGCCTATGCCATAAAAATGATGGAAACTGAGTATAACATAGAACAAATAAGACTGGAAACTATGTATCGGTCACTGGCGAGACTCCAACTGTATGAGAATGAGGAAGGCTATAAATTATTCCAACGTTTACAAAAAAATAATACCTTCAGGAAATTAACGGCGGCTAAACGCGGGGAACTTCTGATGTGCCTTTTCCGCCTTTATAAGCAGATTATCGATATAAAAGATATATGCAAATTTGTTCCAGGTGCTCAGACATCAGGCGCGGGGAATCTCATTCCTGTACATTACACGAAAATCAGTACATTAAAGCGGCTATTGCCCGAAGATTCGGATACACCTGGTAAACTGCGGTTATGGAATACCATTTACATGAACGACTCTTTTGAAGGAGAATGTTTTATTGAAATGATGGAAAAAGCGGCACTACGATTAGAATTTAATTCGCAACAACTGGAAAATACACCAGAACAGCAGAGAAACATATCGGAAAAGATTGAAAGATATTTTCCACACCCAAACAAAAAATGTATTGATGAAGATACCTTGACTCCAATCAATGAAAATATTTACGTCACCAGTTTTACAAAGCTGGACAATGCCATTCCCATGTGGGTTTCCTATGCGGATGATGCGAAAGGCTGCAGTATTACATTTACGGAAGACTTTCTGGATACTCAGAAAGCCGAGGATACACTGACGGATGTATCCATCTATTCCGACCAAGACTATCCTCTCTATGTGATTCAGTATATTGACCGAGATTCTGACGAAAACATCCAAATCATTCTGAAAATCATGGAGGAAATATGGTGTATTCTCGACGATCTGGAAAAACGTATGGAAGAAACTCCAAACAATACTAAATGGGATACCCATATAGCTGGTCTGGATGAAAAAGGAATCATCCGTAATTTTGTGACTAGCTGCCTGAATGAAGTACGCTTCCTTTTCAAGAGCTCAGAGTACAGCCATGAGAAAGAAGTACGTATGATTCACCATTGTTTTGAACCAAAAATAGATTTGGATAATTTTGATGTTCCCAGACTATATGTGGAGGTAGATAAAGATATTCAGATAGAAAAGGTACAGTTAGGACCAAAGATCGAGGCTTCACAGGCAAACGAAATCGTTACCTGGCTTACGAATACCCAGAAGGTTGCACATATTACAAAATCCGGACGCCACTATAAATAATAAAAACATTTTGCTAATGGAAAAAAATGGTTATCTTTTAGACCAACTGTCAGCAGTTGAACGGATAGAAAGACAGGTAAAAAAAGGCGATCTAAAAGCGATTGTGTAAACCTCCAAACTGATGGTAAAATCACTCAGTTTGGAGGTTTACTTAGACAAGACATGGAAGAAAAGAGAATCTCCATAACACCTTTAATGAAAATGCGAGACTATGCTCACACCTTAAAACACCCGCCCCCAATAAACTCTCTCAGAAGCGAATTGGTGGGGACATTCTCACTCCCAATCCCTACAAAGTAATCTAAGAACTTAAGCAGCCTCTTCGCCTCCAAATATTCTGGACAACTTCTGTCAATCCCAAACAGCAGCGGCTCAACATAAATCTTTAACACAGCCAACTCATAAATCAGCGCTGAATTAAACATGATATCCGCTTCCTCCTGAAACGGGAAGATGAACTTCTCCTCCCCCCGCCTGACCGACTGCCACATCCGTATGGTACGCTGTGCAGACGACCCTCTGGTACGGGCATCCCTCACAATCCGGCGAAGGAGCCTTCCGTCTGTAGTCGGAATCCGGTCATGCTCGTCAACATTTAACTGGGTCAGGGCGCTGATATAGATTTTGAATTTATTTTCATCCGGCAGATTCATCGTCATTTTGGGATTCAGGCAATGGATTCCTTCAATCACAAGCACATCGTTCTCTCCAAGCTTCATAGCTCGTGTCCCGTATTCCTTATGCCCTGTCACAAAATTAAACGTAGGAAGAACCACCTCCCTGCCCTCAAGCAGCTCATTCAACTGGCTATTGAACAGAGCCACATCCACAGCCTCCAGACACTCAAAATCAAAAGCCCCTGTCTCATCCTTGGGATTCTCCTCCCTCTCCACAAAATAATTGTCCACAGCAATGGGCCTCGGCGTCAGTCCATTTGCCCGAAGCTGGACAGACAGCCTGTGGGAAAATGTGGTCTTTCCAGAAGACGACGGCCCGGCAATCAAGATAAACTTCAATTCTGGACGTGCGGCAATCTGCGTTGCAATCTCCGCAATCTTCTTCTCCTGCAGCGCCTCCTGTACCAGAACCACATCATGAACCCCATCTGTGGTAATCCTGTCATTTAAGGCGCCTACCGTCTCGATTCCCTGTATATCCCCCCAGTGAACCGACTCCTTCAGCACATGGAACAGCTTGTTCTGAGGCTCAAAAGGAGGCACCTCTTTGGGCGCAGACTTCACCGGCATCTGGACAACGAATCCCTCGTCATACAGATACAATTTAAAATACTTCAAATATCCCGCGCTTGGGACCATATACCCATAATGATAATCCTCAAACTCATTCATGCTGTATATATTTACCTTGGAAACCCTGCGGTAGCGGAACAGTCTTTCCTTGTCATACATACCATGGCGCCCGAACAAGGCGATTGCATCATCCGTACGCACAGAGCGCTTATTGATAGGCAAATCCATCTCCACCATCTCGCGCATCCTGGCATCCACCCTGTTAAGAAGCTTCTGGTCCACAGAAATATTTCCCTTGACAGTACAATAATATCCCTTGCTAACGGAAAAATGTATCCTCACCTTCTCTATTGCCTCATGCCCCGCCACATCATAGACCGCTTTCACCATCATCAAACTGATGCTGCGCTGGTAAGCCCTGTGTCCAATCTCTCCTGCCGTTGTCTCGAATTCCAGCGTACAGTCTGATTTGAGCTTTTTAAATAATTCCTGGAGCTTTCCGTTTACAAATACCAGCACGATATCATTCTCATAATCCTTCTGGTACTCCTTCACAATCTCACGGTATGTAGTCCCTGCCTTATAAAGCCGAGTTTCCTCCCCAATTTTGACCTGATACATCTCCTTTCCCATCATATCATCTGCCATTAAGACACTCCCCTTCCCATCAAACATATCCTTACACGCCTCATTACCCATATGACCACCTCTTTCCCCAAACACAAATCATATTGACCCTCATAACCTCCTGGACAATATCTGTCGGCAGGGTATACAAACCACCTTTGGAATACTCATTTTCCTCTGCTAAATATTCATATAAGGATGTCTCACAGGCGCTGCAATAACCTCCACGCCCGCAAGCTTCTTTGTAAGATACTGCCTCATATCCTCCACGAAAATATGCTCTAACCCGTAATGTCCTGCATCGATCACAGCCATGCCCTGAGCCGCGGCGTCAATCCCTTCATGATGCCCAATATCTCCGGTAATCAGAACGTCCGCACCTTTTCTCAGGGCGTCTCGGATTACACTCTTCCCCGAACCTGGACATATTGCCGCCTTTCGGACTGTCCTATGCAAATCCCCGAACACTCGAACTGCCTCAATAGAAAATGCTTTCTTCACGCCCTCACAGCAAGCCTTTAGTGAAACCGGTTCTTCCAAATACCCAATCTGACCGAGCCCTTTTTCTTGTCCCGCTTCCTCACAGGTAACCTCCAGAACCTCCTGTTCTTTCAGTTTTAAATAATCTGCCGAAAGCTGTGCCATCCGAACCACATCATAATTCGTATGCATGGCATAATAAGCCATATCCCGACGGGCCATCAAAAGCACGCGCCTCCCGATAAAGTCCTGGTTGGTAATCTGCTTCATCCCTCCAAAAATCAACGGATGATGGGTCACTAGCATATCCGCCTCCAGATTTACCGCCTCAATAATCACCTCGTCCACAGCGTCCAGCGCCACATAGATACGCCCGATCTCCTTATCGGTCCTTCCCACCAGAAGACCTACATTATCCCATTCCATGGCATATTCCCTGGCATAACTGTCCTCAATCACAGCCATGATATCCTTACATAGCATACAAATCCACCTTTTTTCGTTTTCTTATTCACCAAATCATGCCCTTTAAAACCCGACGGCCTCTTTACAAATTGGGGTGGATACAATAGTATCCAAGAGCTCTGCTGATTATCATCATATCCCTGCGTATCTGCGTCATTCGCATTTTCGCACCTTCACTATCCACATGATGACTCAACTCTTTAAAGACGCCCTCCCGAATCTCCAATTCCCTGTGAAGAAACTTCTCAAGCACCGGATTTCTCTTTTCCAGCAGCCTCTTACCGAAAATATATTCACACTCTGTATACCTTGGCGATTCTCCGTGAATCACCCGCATCATAGGGTAATATTTTCCGTCCTCCTCCACCATATCCTCATCTATTATATCCATATGGTGGTCCAAAAGATACCTGCGTACCCGCCAAACCTCGGACTGAGGCTGAAGGATACACGCCTTAAGACTCTTTACCACTTCTCTGCCATCTTCCAGGATCTTTATTACCAATCCGCCCCCCATACCAGCGGCAATCATGGTATCCACTTCCCCAGGTTTAACCGCCGAAAGCCCGTCGGACAGCCGCGTCTCAATCTGCCCTTTTAAGTTATACCCGATAATGTGCATCCTGGCACGCTCAAGAGGCCCTCCATTGATGTCTAATGCAATTACCTTTGATGCAATGTTCTGCTGCATCAGGTAAATAGGTATGTATCCGTGATCTGTTCCAACATCTGCAACAGAGGCGCCCTCTGTCACAAGACTTGCAACTGCATAAAGTCTTCTTGATAGTTCCATAGGCGCCTCTTTCTTAATCCAGATAATCTCTTAATTTTCTGCTGCGGCTTGGATGGCGGAGCTTTCTCAAGGCTTTGGCCTCAATCTGGCGGATACGCTCTCTTGTTACGTCGAATTCCTTTCCGACCTCCTCAAGCGTACGCGCACGCCCGTCATTCATACCGAACCGTAATCTCAAAACCTTCTGTTCTCTCTCTGTCAGTGTATCCAGAACCTCGTCAAGCTGCTCTTTTAAAAGGGTCTGTGCCGCTGCCTCTGCCGGAACAGGCACGTTGTCGTCCTGGATAAAGTCCCCAAGATGGCTGTCCTCCTCCTCGCCAATAGGCGTCTCTAAGGACACCGGTTCCTGGGAAATCTTAAGGATCTCACGGACTCTCTCTACAGGCATGTCCAGTTCCTCCGCAATCTCCTCCGGCGTGGGTTCACGCCCAAGCTCCTGCAATAACTGTCTGGACACACGGATTAATTTGTTAATCGTCTCAACCATATGAACCGGAATACGGATAGTTCTCGCCTGATCTGCAATCGCGCGGGTAATGGCCTGGCGAATCCACCAAGTCGCATAGGTACTGAACTTAAAGCCCTTGCGGTAGTCGAACTTCTCCACAGCCTTAATCAGTCCCAGATTGCCCTCCTGGATCAGATCCAAAAACAACATACCGCGCCCCACATAACGCTTGGCAATGCTGACAACCAGACGCAGGTTCGCCTCTGCAAGACGTTTCTTGGCATCCTCATCCCCCTCTGCCATCCTGCTTGCCAGATCCACTTCCTCGTCTGCCGTCAAAAGCGGAACCTTTCCGATCTCCTTTAAGTACATGCGTACAGGATCCTCGATGCTGATTCCGTCCGGTACAGACAAATCCAGCTTCTCCATGTCTACCTCATCTTCCTCGGAGATCATAAGATCCACATCGTCGATATCATCGTCATCCCCGCTGATGCGCAGTACGTCGATATTATGGGACTCCAGATACTCAAACACCTTCTCCATGTGATCTGGCTCCAGCTCCATATCTGAAAAGAAATCATTAATTTCCTGTACTTCCAGAATACTCTTCTTCTTTTTTCCCAGAGAGACCAGATCTTTTAATTTCTCTTCAAATTTCACTATGTTTTCTTCCATATAGTGCCCATCCTCTCATTGCTTGCTTATATTTTATCCTTAATTAACAGAAATATGCAGTTTTTGGATATCCTGCATCTTGCTTTTTACTTCCATCAGCCTTTGCAGGCCCTTCATATCCGTTGGCTCCAGGTTTCTCGTCGCCACCTCTATGCTGTGGTTCTTCACACGCAGAACCGTTTCCTTAAGGGCTTTCTCCTGCTCCTTTACAGTCGTAAGCTCACGAATCTTCGTATGGAACAGGCTGGCCACCTCCCTGTGCTCCTCCTCGTCTGTAAAATGATTCATAATCTTCGCCGGATTCACATCTCCCGCCTCATACTGCTCATAGAGAAGCTCTGCAACCGTTCGATACAAATCTCCTGAAAAATCTGACGGTGTAATATACGGCTCAATCTGGCGAAAGATAGAGACATCCTCAATCAGCCAGGTCAACAGGATCTTCTGTGACTTCACAATCCCGTCCTCCTTCCCCTTAGGCTGATGCTTCACAGGCTTAGGCCGCCTGGCTGGACTGGCTTGTCCCGCCTGGATTGCCATTCTTGCCACCAGCTTTTGCAAATCTTCATTGCCTACATGATAGGCCGCCGCTACTGCTTCTATGTAGTTTTTGCGCTCAATTTCTTCATCAAATTCCGTAAGACGCCTGGCCGCCTCCCTCATGAAATCCGTCTTTCCCTCTGGGGTATGCAGATCATAATCCTTCTCCAAGACCTCCAGACTAAACATGAAGCCATTCCTGGCTTTCCCGATTCTCTCCTCAAACGCTTCCGCCCCCAGGTTCTTAATAAACTCGTCTGGGTCTTTGTAAGGCTCCATACGAATGATCCTTGCTGTGATTCCCACATCCTTGAGTATCGGCACAGCGCGAAGCGCCGCCTTCGTCCCTGCTTCGTCACTGTCATAAGTCAGATATACTTCCTGCACATACCGCTTAATCAGCGAGGCATGCCCCGCTGTCAGGGCTGTTCCTAATGAGGCCACCGCATTGGTAAAGCCTGCCTGGTGAAGCGAAATCACATCCATGTATCCTTCACAGAGCAAAAAATAAGGCTTCTTGGTGCTTCTTGCCCTATTAAGACCGTATAGATTACGGCTTTTGTCAAAAATAATCGTCTCCGGAGAATTCAGATACTTTGGTTTTCCGTCCCCCATGACTCTGCCGCCGAATCCTATTACTCGGCTGTTTGCGTCCATAATGGGAAACATCACCCTGTTCCAGAACTTATCATACACTCCCTGTCGCTCGTCCATGCTGACCAGCCCTGCCTTTAAAAGCATCTCTGACTGATAGCCTTTTGACCTCAAATACTGATACAGGTCATTACTGTACTTGTTAGAATATCCAAGCCCGAAAGCCCGTATCGTATCGTCGCTTAACTCCCTGTTCTTTAAATAGGCCAAGGCATGGGCTCCCTGCTCATTCTTCAGTTGTACATAATAATACTGGGCTGCCAGCTTATTAATCTCAAGAAGAATAGCTTTGGTATCTGCCCTCTCCTTTGCCTCCTTGGAGTACTCCTGCTCCGGAAGGTCTACACCTGCCCTGTCTGCCAAATATTTAAGGGCCTCCACGAAGGAATAATTCTCATATTCCATCAGAAAGGTAAATACATTGCCGCCCGCCCCGCAGCCAAAGCAGTAATACATCTGCTTTGGTCTGCTGACGGAAAATGATGGCGACTTCTCGTTATGGAACGGACATAGCCCGAAATAAGAGCTTCCTTTTTTCTGCAGTCTGACATAAGTGGATATGACATCAACTATGTCATTTTTTGATCTTACTTCTTCAATTACTTCATCGGAATAATACATCATTTACACCCTCATATATAATATTCGACAAAAGTACTGGATTTCCTTTATTTTACTTCTTATTTTTTTCCATATCTTTGTCAAGGCGCTTTTCAATGGCGTCTATAACCGTCTCCAACACCTTGATTCTGGCAAAATATTTACAATTTCCCTCTACTACAATCCATGGGGCATAAGGGGTGGAGGTCCGAATCAGCATCTCGTCTACCGCTTCCTCGTACTGCTCCCATTTCTCCCGATTGCGCCAGTCCTCATCCGTAATCTTCCACTGTTTTTCTGGATTCTCCTGTCTTGCTTTAAACCTTCTGGCCTGCTCGTCCTTGTCAATCTGCATCCAGAATTTCAGTACGATTGCCCCTGCATCCGCCAAATCCTTCTCCATGTCGTTAATCTCTTTATATGCCCGCTGCCACTCCTGTCTGGTACAGAAGCCTTCAATCCTCTCGACCATGACTCTGCCGTACCATGTCCTGTCAAATATGGTGACGTGGCCGGCTTTTGGCATATCCACCCAGAATCTCCAAAGATAATGGTGCGCCTTCTCAATATCGTTGGGCGAAGCCGTTGGATGAACTACAAACCCTCTGGGGTCCATTTTCTCCGTCAGTCGTTTAATGGCGCCGCCCTTACCGCCGGCGTCCCATCCTTCAAAGCCCAGAACTACTGGTATTCTCCTGCGATAAAGCTCTCCGTGCAGCTTCTCCATCTTCTTCTCAAGCTTTAAAAGACGTGCCTTATACTCCTCCTTCGTATATGTAAGGCTCAAGTCCGCTTTTCCAAGGATGGATTCCTTCATCTTCTTGTCCTGCCCTACATGATTCTCCTGCATAACTTTTCTATCCTTCTGTGAGCCGTCATCGTGCGCCGGCTCTAAAGTATTCTCTTCGATGTCTCTGGCTTTCTTTTTCGCCTCCTCCACCTTCTCTGCCAAAGTCTGTACAACGACAGCATAGATCTTCGCCGTCGCAAACCGGCGGTCTACTGCCTCCACAATATTCCACGGCGCATATTCCGTGTCTGTACGTGTCAGCATCTCCTCGTTGACCTCCTGATATTTATCAAATGCTTTGTTGCGCTTTAAATCTCCTTCGCTTACCCTCCACGCCGTTTCCTTAGAAGCCGTTAATTTATCAAAACGCTTCTTCTGCTCTTTTTTGTCAATGGCCAGAAAAATCTTGATAATTACCATCCCATCTGCTGTCATCTGCTCCTCAAAGGCACAGATGGAATGATAAGCGTCCGCAAGCTCACGTTTCTTTGTCTTCTTGTCAAAACGGTCTATCAATACCTTCCGATACCAACTGCTGTCATAGATGGCAAAACGACCTTTTGCCGGCATCTTTGTCCAGAATCTCCACATAAATGGATGCATCTGTTCTTCTTCTGTCTCGTTCTTAACTGCATACACCTCAAAGCCTCGCGGATCAAGGGCCTTTATCAGCTCGCCAATCTGAACTCCCTTGCCGGACGCACCGTATCCCTCAAACGCAATCATAACCGGTATCCCGTATTCTCTGCATTCTCTCTGAAGTTTCCCTAGCCTCGGCATCAATTCCGCCATCTTCTCCTTATACTCCGCCTTACCAAGTGATTTTGTCAAATCCAGCTTCTCTAACATCGTCATTCTCCTCGCTTTTCCTGCAAAATATACCATTATTCATCCGTTTACTGGTTCTGTTTCTATTATACACCAAAATTTCGGTATATATTGAATAATTTCTGAAATTTTCTTCAAGTCTGTTCCGTTTCTTATACAGATAAAAAAAATTGGAAAAAATAGAATTTCTTGTTGACATCTGATAGACTTTGTAGTATTATAATTTTCGGACGGTAGATACGTCGCTTGCGGAAGTGTCGGAACTGGCAGACGAGCAAGACTAAGGATCTTGTAGCTTTCGAGCTGTGTGGGTTCAAGTCCCATCTTCCGCAGGTCTGTTAGAGAGCTGAAAGCCTTGGTGTTTCAAGGGTTTTGGCTTTTTTACTTTTCTGGAATGAAATAATATTCTGGTCACTTTTGGTCACGTTATTAGTGGGTGAATCAGAAAGCGCATTCAACACCGCTTCTTTTGTCTCTTTATCCGTCATAGTATTGTAAATATAGTGCTTCATTGTCGTCGATTCATCAGCATGACCTAACATATCTTTTACTGCACTGATATTGACACCATTATGGAGAAGCATGGAACCATAAGTTTTTCTTATCTTATGCATGGTCTTAACTTTAATCCCGATATATTTACAACCTCGGATAAGCTGAGCGTCTACTGCATCTGGTGACATTATTTTTCCATTCTTAACAAACAGAAAATCTTCATAACATTCTTTGTATTGATGATTAATATCTTGTACCCGCTTTATAGTCTCTAATGCTTTCTGGCTTAATGGAAGCCATCTGTCCCCATCCGATGATTTTGTATAATTTACAACCTCAAAACCTGTACTTTTGATATTGTCAATATCAGATATGTCAAACTTTTCTACCACCTGCCTATGTATATGAATCCACCCATCTTCTATGTCAGATTCACTTATGGCAAGTATTTCGCCCTTCCGTGTCCCAAGTTCAAAATCTAATATTACAGCTAATGGCGCAGTATTTTTAGGATTATTTTTTAACCTGCGCTCCATTTCCTGTATGATTTTATTTTTTTCGTCAGATTGATAGACTTCATATTCAGCAGACTTTTTACCATGTTCCGCAAACTTCTTTTTGTTAATCTTTGTTCTATAAGGATTTTTGTCAATATATTCTGCATCAATAGCATATTGAAGTGTTTGTTTTAACAGTCCACACATATTATAAAACGCTTTTGGCTTTAACTCATATTTATCTAAGGCATCATTTAAGAAATTATCTACATCAATTTTAGTAATCTGATTTAATGGTTTGTCAATAAATTCCGTACCAATATAAAATTTATGCCAATCTACCATCATTCTTTTTATCGTACAGGCAGTTACCTCTTTGGACTTATATCTTATAAATTCTTCAAATAAATCATTAAATTTTATATTTTCCTTGCAATTTTCTGATTTTTGTTCTTTCTCTTGCCCTTTATAATATTGATAAACAATATCTTCAATATCCTCTTTCTTTTTTCGTTTTACCTTCTTTCTTCCAGATTTTTTTGTTTCATCCGGTATATGGCAATACCAAGTTTGTTCTTTCTCGCTATACCATATACAAGATCCATATTTCTTTAGTA
>ERZ808028.294-NODE-294-length-49183-cov-5.461084_pt1 | contig 49183 bp, 37 predicted proteins | sample MGYA00380184_ERZ808028 | MGnify/ENA primary metagenome ERZ808028 (study PRJEB31490, sample SAMN06133397) | mouse gut metagenome | isolation source: J8_1 | host: mice | place: China: Chengdu | collected 2015-05 ...
TTATAAATCACTATCATCTTTCTCTATAATTCCAATGCGCTTGTTTTGATTATGGATCTCCGGGTCTTCGTATTTGTCCATAAACTCATCGCCCAGGCGGACGAGTTTGTCCGCGAAGCGGATGCCTTTTAGGTCGGTGAATACTGTTACCACCTGATCGAAGTGGAGATCAGGGAAAAAGTTCAACATTTCCATGGGGACTGTGGCGTCAAATATGGGGTATCCCGGAAAAACTTTCCGGTAGTCCAGTTCATCGCGGGGATGGGGTTTTATGAATATCTGCCCCTGTTTCTCGTATTCTTCCACAATATCTTTAAAGATCTGTTCCCGCACATCCAGCGTGCATAGCGGATCCGTGAGAAGCAGGATTTTGTCCTGTTTTTGCCCTCCTGCACCGGTCTCTTTTGTACTTTCTTCTCCCGGTTTTCCCGATGCCTCCGTCTCCCCTGATTTCCTGCCGCATTCCTCTATCTTTTTCAACAGACTGTCCATATCCCTTACAAAGGCTCTTAAAATAAAATCTTTATCTTCCCTTGTCAGGGCATCCACCAGATTCTGTCTCGGCAGCTCCTTATAATAGGGGCACGGCATCGTGATGGCGGATATACTGTTGACCTCCATATCCAGACAGTATTTTCCGTAACCGTTCTGGACAAAGATCAGATTCAGCTTTTTGGATAAAAAGGCTTTCAGTCCAAAATGCCCGCGGTTATCATATCTGGCCGCATCGAAATGAACCAGACAGTTTAAACCGTCTTCCAACGCATGATAGTGTATTCTGTTCTGATTCAGGTAATAGCCTATCGGATCCGAGTCACAGAAAACATAGATTTCCCGGTATTTCCTGAAATCTACCGGGACATAGGGCGCTTCCAGCTCAGCATAGCGCTTTGTAAAGCGGATGCGCTGCCACATATTAAAAACAATATTTCCCTTATCCTGCCGGAAAGCGGCAAGCTCCGGAAAGTGATCCTCCCGCTTTTCGTCAAAAGAAATAACGTCGGCAAACAGTCCGGCAGCCTTTACCCGCTCCCCGAACTGTTCAAAGTCATTGGACATACTGCTCAGTACTAACGATGCCTCCCCCGCAGCAGTCTTATCTTTTCCCTGCCGCAGGTTAAGCTCTTTTAAAAATGCCACATACGCATGATAGTAAGTGTGGCAGACATAAATCCTGTCTTTCATCCATAAATCCTCAATTCGCCGGCACGACGCCACTTTTCGCTTTTCCGCGCCATCGCAGTGCCGCTCGATTCCGCTTCGCTTCATCTCGCTCACGGGCTATCGCCCTATGCCGTGGGATATGCGAAATGCGGCTTACGTGCCAGCACGACGACGCCTTTCGCATATCCCACGGCGCACTGCTCACTGCCTGCGTGGACATTGTACCATAACTTGGGAAAATATACAAATTTATCTATTCCGCATCAGAAATTCGCGAAATATTCATCCAGATAATCCATTCTCTCTTCCACGTATTTTTCCACTTCCGACAGATCCGAACTGTTCAGCGCCTCCACCCATTTTTCCGTATCTCTGGAAAACGCCCCTGTCCTCTGTATATAATCCATATTTTCCCGCAAAAGTTCCGTGATATGCTCTGTATCCAAAATACCACTTCGGTACCTGTTCCAGCGTTCCTTCAATACCTCCGCTTCTCCATTATAGCTGGATCTGAAAAGCTGCTCCAGAACAGGCTCCACATAATTAACCCTTGCATCCGCATTAAACTCCGTATAATTCCGTTCCGGGTCATAGCTGTAGCAGTTTCCGAAAGTATAGTTCAGATCCCAGGGGATCGTAACCATTTTATACCCGTCTTCATTTTCTATATCCAGTGCAGAAATATAGGTATTTTTCAGGTAATTGTCAAATCCTGCCACCGTCTGAATAAAGATATAATAATCCGCCAGATTTTCTACATAACTCATCTTCGAATAAGACTTAAAATCGAGATTCCAGTATTTGCAGGAAAAATATTCCCTGATCGGTTCCCATATTTTTTCTGTCGAACCGTCTTTTTCCGGATACCTGATGCGGATCGGATAACATACCTCATAATTCTGATCGACAGAAGCCTGTATTTCTGCATCCTCCGGCATATACCAGTCCATTATTTTATAGAGGACATCGTTCACCCCAAGTTCCAATGTGTCTTCATTCACCGGGAGCATCATTCCGTAGAGCCCCATATACTCGCCGTCCAGGACCACTTCACAGTATTCCATCTCCGGGCCCCTCTCGTTAAAATCCTTTTCTCTCTCCGCTATCTCCTTCCAGAGCTCCATGGATACCTTATCTCTGATCTTGTTCGGATCGGAATACATGGCGAGCAGTTTCCAGTCCGCGCTTCGCTGCATGCCAAAGACCGGCTCCGCCACACTTTTTTCCTTATGATTCAGGAATTTTATCGCATAACTTTTTTTCCCGAACAGGGCGGAATTTTGTCCCCTTTCATGGTAGCATACTTTCCGCTGTAGAATCTGATATTCACTTTTCCTTTCTTTCTCCTGCCCCGCCAGCGCCGAAGTCCCTGACTGAAATACCGTTATATCACCGTAGTAACGTGTCTCTGAATTAAATACATAGTTGTCGATGTCTTCTATCGGATGCTCCTGTACCTCTTCTCTCTCTGTATCTATTTTTACTACCGGTATTCCCGTCAATACTATGCCGATCTTCTGATACTCCTCATCTCTGCAGAGCATTGCCTCGAAAACATGTCCGTCGCGCACTGCGTCAGATAGTCTGCCTGTATAATCATCTTCTAAAACGTAAAGCTCCGCCCCGTATGGCCTTAAATCCCCCTGCCAGCTTTCCCCTGAAAGGGGCTGCGAAATATAAAATATCCCTCTCTCCCGGTCATATGCCGCTTCAAAACCATCAAAAAGCAGACCACCGCTGCCCTCTTTTAAAATATCTTCCGTCTCTTTCATCCCGGAAACTATGCTTTCTGATCCCGCCGTATCTATAACATAACTCCAAAAAGAATGAACTTCCTCCTCCTTTTGTGTGAATCGTAATAAGCAAACCAACATACCGATGCTCAGCAGCAGCAAACCGCCGTACTGGAAAAAATGCATCGGCAGCTTTCTTTTACCTGAAATATTCATCTAAAAACGCAAGCCTTTCTTTTTCATACGCCATGATCTTTGTCAGATCACTGTCATTATTCTGCATGGACCATCTTTCGGAGTCCCGCCCGAAAGCGCCGGTCCCCTGCATATATTCCATATTTTCCTTCATCAGCCCGAGAATATGCTCATCGCTGAAAATATCCTGTCTGTACTCTTTCCATTTATCCTTCAGTATATCCTCTTCCCCGTGGGTATTGTTCATAAAAAGCTGTCGGATCACAGGTTCCGTATATAGCTGTGTGGTATCCGGATTAAACCGGGTCTTTCCCAGCTCGATCTCCACCGTAAACTCATCCCCGAAGGTATAATTCAGATCCCACGGGATCGTCAGTATCCTGTACTCTCCTCCATCGTCCTTTCTGGCAATCCGGTAAGTATTTTTGCAGGCATTATCCCAGCCGGACACGGCTTCCAGAAACAGATAGTAATCCATCGTGTTGTCCAGGTCGATCGTGTTATACAGCTTTTCAAAGTCAATATGCCAGCAGGCAGCGTCCAGATACCTGCGTATAGGCTCCCACTGCCCTGCAAGATCTCCCTCGCCCTGCTTCGGATAGCGGATCCTGATGGGATAGCAGACGACGTATCCCGCGTCAATACTGCTCTGGATATCTTCATCCAACGGCATCTCCGCCTGCAAAAACTTGTACAGCACATCCGTATCCCGCAGATTCATGGTGTCTTCATCCAGCGCTTTTATGATCTGATACATCCCGATATAATCACTGTCCAGAACGACCTCGCAGTATTCCATGGCAGTGGCGCCTTCCGAGACCGCGCTCTGCCGCCCGGCTATCTCCTCCCAGAGCTGCCATGCCGTCTTTTCCCGTACTTTTGTCACATCCCCCGCCCCGGCAAGCAGTTTCCAGTCCGCGCTCTTTCCCAAACCGAACAGGTTTTCCTTCTTTTTCTCTCCCTGCTCGTCCGACAGTTTCAACGCATAACTTTTTTTCTCAAAGTTATCCGATGTATTTCCTCTGGTATGATAGCTGACTTTCCTCCGCAGGATACGGTAACCGCTTCCCTCATCATATTCCCCCGTTTCATAAGTGCCTGAGTTCCCGCCTGCATTGAATATCGTGATATCCCCCAGATAGCGGGTTTCAGAGTTAAACACATAATTATCGATATCCTCTATCGGATATTCCGGCTGCCAGGAGTCCTTCGTCTCGATGGATATGACCGGCATTCCCGAAACGATTATATTAGTCAGGGCATACTCCCGCCCCTTCACAACCGCGGCCTGAAATATATGTCCCTCCCGAATACTCTCCTCTTTTTTCATCAGATATCCGTCATCCAGAATATAAAGTGCTGCCCTTGGCTCGCTCAGCCCCAGTGTTCCTTCCCATTTTTCATTTCCCGGGTTCTGCGCTATATACCAGATATTTTCCTCTCTGTCGTATGGCAGAATGCAGCTATTTAGCATAAGGGAAATCTCCCCCTCCGTTAAGATATCCCGGCTTTCCTCATATGTATCCAGCCTCTCCCAAAGTTCTTCCTCCGCAACGATATCTATCTCATCTGCTTTCACAACCTTTTTCACAAATATGATCCCCGGCAATATAACAAGAAACAACAGAAAAACTGTATAAAATCTGCCGCTGTGAATAGTGTTTTTGATTTTTTTACATTTCATCCGGTTTTTCATAATATACCCTGCGTTTATCTGCAATTTGTAAAATATATCCCTTAGTTCCTTTCATCTACTATACCACAAAACATCGGATCCCGCGAACACTTATTTTGATGCCGGAACGAAATCAAAAGTTTGTATATCCGCCTGTAAACGGTACAAACTATAATACAGGAGGAACTTCTGCAAAAATTAATGAATTCTTTGTGAAATAAATTATCTTGCACACAATTTGTGCTATAATAAATTCATGCAGGAAAAAAATTCCTGCATGATGATTGTTATCATTTAAAAATAAAACAGCGAAAGGAAAATCAAGATCATATGTTTCAGAAAAAAATTTTAGTATTGTCAGTCCTTATTACCGCACTGCTGCTCGTCTCCTGCGGAAGTTCCGGCAATAATGCCGCCGACGGGGAAACCGAACCGAAACTGGTCGGGTCTTTATCGGAGATCATGGATTCCGTTTACGAAAACGCGGATTTATCCCAGGATTTCAGGGATTCCATGGATGGCTTTGATTCCGGGGAGATCCCCGCCGATTCAGCCGAATACATGATCGGTACGTCGGATGTGGAGTATACGGAAAGTTTTTATTCCACACCCATGATGAACGTCATCCCTTATCAGTGTATCCTGCTGAGAGTCCCCGAAGGAACCGATCTGGAAGCCGCCAAAACAACGATCAAGGACAATGCCGATCCCCGAAAATGGATCTGTGTGGAAGCGGAAAGCGTTGTCGTTGAAAATGTGGGAGACGTGATATTGTTCGTCATGGCGGATACGGAGACTGCAAATGCGATAAGAAGTGCTTTTTTGGCACTGGGGGAATAAAAAAGTATTGCATATACAAGAGCCGTCAGGAGATCGTTTGACACAATTTCTGACGGCTCATGCTTTCTCATATGTTCCACTAATATATGATTTATTTTTAATACTTATATGATGGAAAACCCGAGGCTTTTTCCGTCCCTGACGAACATCTCCACAGTCTCTCTGGAAAACCGGGTCAGATCCTTACCAAAATTGGGAAATTTCATGATGATATTGTCGGGAACCGTGACAATATCCACGCCGCAGCGATCAGCCTGAACAATATTGAAAACCTCCCGGACACTGGCCCAGAGCAGTTTTGTGCCGGGTTTTGTTCTGCATATCGGTAATGCTTCTTTCATGATATCTTCGGCATCCACACCCGTATCCAAAATCCTGCCTGCAAAAACGGACACGATATTTTCCGTTCCTTCTGCAAAGGCATCAACTATATCCCGTACCTGTTCTATCGTAAAAACGGCAGTAACATTTAATTTAACCCCTTCCGCCGACAATTTTCTGATCAGGGGAACGCTGGACTCCCCACCGGTATTCATCACAGGTATCTTTACAAATACATTCTCCCCCCAGGAGGAAATTTCTCTGGCTTCCCGCTCCATTCCCTCAAAATCATCCGCAAATACCTCCATCGATACCGGACGATCCGTTATCTCTGCAAGGACCTGTTTTGCGAAAGAAACATAATCCGTTACTCCCGCTTTTTTCATCAACGTCGGGTTGGTTGTAAAACCTTTGATATAAGGAAGGCTGCTCATCTGTTTCATTTTTTCTATGTCTGCGCCGTCCGCATAAATCGCCACTTCTAAATCTTCTATCTTCACGTCTCTCTCCTGCCACATGTCCTGTTCGGCCACGTTTTATCTTTTCCTCTTTATCTGACTGCCCCCAATGCATTGACCAAAAGATGCCAGATAACCCCCTGCCATCCCTCCGCATGAGGTGTGATCCTCTCCTTTGATACGACCGGAACTAAAACGCAGGCATCCGAAACCTGCCCGGAATATCCGCCGTCCCTGGATACAATAGAGATTATTTTTGTTCCGCGCTCCTGCCCGAGTTTCAAAGCGTTTACGATATTCAGAGACGTAGTCTCGCTGCCGCCGCCCACGGAAAATACCATAATGGCATCCTTCTCACAAAGCTTCGACGTCTTCAGCCATTCCGCAAAAGTTGTTTCCCATCCTTCATCATTGGTTCTTGCCGTCAGTTCCGATACGTTGTCCGTGGGGGCATAAGTTTCTATCCCGCCGATCTTTCTGAAGTCATTGACTGCGTGGGATGCATTTGCCGCACTGCCGCCAACTCCCAGAATAAAGAGTCTCCCTCCTTCTTCTTTTACCTGTTCCAGAATTGTGACAGCTTTTGCTATCATCTCCCTGTCCAGCTTCTCGATGATCTCCGTCGTTTCCTTTAAATAAAGGTCAATGTAATCCCTTTTCTCCATTTCCACACTCCTTATTCCCACTCAAACCCTCTGTCTTTTGGTACGATACGCCGCAATGTATAAAGATCGCTGCCTTCTATCTCCTTCTCATGCGCATCAAAATTTTCCCAGCCGTCCCAGACTGCGCTGATCAATCGACCGCTCATTCTTCCCGCTTTTTCGGATGCCAGATAAGCCACGAGCGCTGCCGCCCTTTCAGGAGATGTTCCGCCCTTCTCCTTCTGGCTGAGCGCCTGTTCATAAACCTTCTTTCCCAGCACATCCTCCCCCGCCGACAATATCTCGTCCAGCATCCGCGTATTCATCGCTCCCGGCGCAATGGCATTGATAAAAATATCGTCTTTTTCCGTCTCCTTCGCCATGATCTCCGTCGCCCGGACAGCTCCTGTCTTCGCTATGGCGTATCCCATAAAATTCTCCCGCGGCCCGGTGGCGCCTCCCCCGGAAAGATTAATGATCCTGCCTTTTGTACCCTGCTCACGAAAAACGGAAACTGCTTTCCGCATACTGTACAGCGTACCCAGCAGATTGATCCTGACTGTATCTTCTATCCCCTCCCAGGAAACCTTTGCGGTATCCCCGATAGGCCCCTGGATTCCGGCATTATTCACGACACAATGAAGCGTATCAAATTTCTGTAATGCAAAGGCATAAAGTGCATCCAGATCCTCCGTGATGCCTATATCCGCCCTTTTAAAGATCACCTGCTGTGTACTTTTCCTTTTATAATTCTCCAGTTCCTTTGCTGCTTCCCCCAGCTTTCCTTCATCTCTGGAACAAATACAGACCGATGCGCCCTGCTTCAGGAATTCTACCGCAATCTCTTTGCCGAGCCCCTGATCCGCCCCTGTAATGATCGCTTTCTTATTCTCTAACATATCGTTCTCCTATATCTTATCACAATCCCCGCGATCCCTGCAGATGGCAGCACCTGCTCCGTACAGGTCATCCAGTATCTTTTCCGCCGCCTCCTCCAGATTTTTCCCTGTCACATCCGGCTTGTCAAAATTCAGCCTGCCGCAGACATCGCATTTGTAATCCCCGATAAAAGCAGTCTTCACACCGGCGGCCCTTCCCGCCAGAATATCCGTATAAGAATCGCCTATCATATAGGAATGTGCCGGATCGACATTGTGTTTTTTCATGATCCGCAAAAGCAGTCCTGCCTCCGGCTTCCTGCAATCACATTTCCGGATCAGGAATTGTTCTCCTGTCCTGCCGCTTCCCGTCGGATGATGCGGGCAGATGGAGACTTCCGCTATTTCAATACCCTCTTTCAACAGTTCCTTTACCATATAGGTATTGATCTCATATAACTCCGATAATACTGCCTTCCCTTTTGCCGCCGCTGGCTGATTGGAGACAACAAAAAGCTCCAACCCGCTTTCCGAAAGTTTTCTAAGCCCTTCCACCGCCCCCGGCAAAAAACGGAACTGGGAAACCGAGAGAGGCGAATCGAGCTGTTCCGTATCCTCGTTAAATACGATCTCATCGATCACCCCGTCCCTGTCCAAAAAGCAGACTCCGTGGGGTTTCATAAATCGTTTTTCAACATACTCCGTAAATTCCGCCAAAGACGCAGGCGTCCCAATCTCATAAAATCTGTGGGTCTCCTCGCACGCCGCGCACTTTTTTCTCTCCACCAGATCTTTCTGGATATCCGAAAGGTCCACTTTCTTATCCTTTGAAGCCTCCTCCAGAGCGGAAAACACCTCTTTTGAAAATATCTCTATTCCATAGTCTATATAAGACATTTCTGCCGTAATATTCTTTTTATCATATACCTTTATTTCACCGTCCCGATAGATCACATTACTCCTGTCAAACCGATTCCCGTTTTCCATGACCGTCATCAGAGCCTTCTGCCCAGACATCTTCCCTTTAAAATACCGGTACACGATCTGAAAATAGTCCACATCCATAAAAGAGTCCGCGTAGACAAGCATAAAGTCATCTTCCAGCATCGGGAGTGCCTTGATCACCGCGCCGCCTGTCCCCAGGAGCGCTTCCCCGTCATAACTGTAGCGGATGGAAATGTCTTCCCCATAGCGGCTTCCGTCCCCGAAATATTCTTCGATCATACCGGCGCGGTACCCCACCAGAAAAACAAATTTCCGAAAACCCGCATCCAGCAGTAAATGTAATTCATACTCAAAAAACGGTTTTCCGTGGATCGGCACAAGTGGTTTCGGGCAGCTTACCGTCTGCTCCTTTAACCTGCTGCCGAGCCCGCCCATCAACACCACCACCTGCAGATCCTCACAGGCAAGCCTCTTCATAACCGGTTTATCCGCCCCGCCAACTGTATTTTCCAATTCGATCATCCTTCCATTATCCGCAGGGACATTGCTGTAAAATTAGTAGACCAGCCTTGTACCCTGATTTTCAAAACGGAATCTCACTTCCCTTAAGCCGGTTTTCTGCATGGCTCTGCGAAGGCTCACTTTGTCCTCCGCGTAAAACATCAGAAAACCTCCTCCGCCGGCCCCGATCAGTTTTCCTCCCAGTGCCCCGTTCTTTATCGCATACTCATACCATTCGTCAATTTTGGGATTGGACATCTGGCTGGAACGTTTTTTCTTGATTTCCCAGTGATGCTTCATGATCTCCGCAAATCCCCGCAGATCCCCCTTCTCGAAAGCCGCTTTGCTGTCCAGCCCCATCTGCTTTACCATATCCAGATTCCGTTTCATATCCTGATCGGAACGTTTTGTTTTCACATCCTGTTCTTTCAGGATCTGGGATGCCGAGCGCTCAAATCCGGTAAAATAGAGTACCAGATTATCTTCCAGATTATAATAGGTTTCTTTGGACATATTCAGCGGTTCCACATCCACATGTCCGTCTTTCCTGAAATACATCGCCTTGATGCCGCCGTAGGCCGCTATGTACTGATCCTGTTTCCCGATAGGCTCTTTCAGGCGGTTCATCTCAATATCACAGGCTTCTTCCGCCAATGTCCTTGTTCCGACCAGTTCTCCTCTGTATTCATGAAGGCATTTTAATACGGCGGTCGTAAAACTGCTCGATGAACCGAGTCCGGTTCCCGCCGGAATATCCGCCATGGACTGGATCTCAAAGCTCTCATTTCCCATCCCCAGCATACTGATAGCCTCCCGGAAGATCGGATGCTCCAGCTTCCCTATATCCCGAACCTTTTCCGTTTTAGAATATTTCACCCATATCTCGTCCTGAAAATTTTCGTGCATTGTGATATATACGAATTTATTGATAGCGCCTGCGATCAGAAAACCCTCGTTCTCTTCATAATAAGAGGGAAGATCCGTGCCGCCTCCGCCCAAAGATATCCTCAGGGGGCTTCTTACAATAATCATTTTTCCTTTTTCTCCTTCTGGTAAATCTGCTCCACGATCTTAAGCGCCTCGTAAGCGTCCCTGATGTCTCCCATCTTTAAGCCTTTTCCGGTCCGAACCGCTTCTTCCACTTCCTGAAATTCCAGTTCCCAGGATTTATCTCCCCTCGGGTACTCATAAATGATCGTATCCGGCGGTCCCATCTCTGGCAGCATCTGGTAATAGTATAATTTTTCAACTCCATAGCTGCCGCCTAATCCCTCGATGGACAATTTAGCGTTTTTGCAGTAAATCTCCAGGGAGAACATATTTTTCCACTCGGTACAGCTCACCTGAAGCCACGCGGCCCTGCCGTCCTTTTTCCGCAGACTGATAAAACCATTGTCATCCACCGGCATATCCCAGAAGTAAGTCGCCGCAAAACCGTCCACTTCCTCGAACTCTCCCATATACCAACGGGCAAGATCGATCAGATGCACTCCCTGGTCGATCGTTTCTCCGCCGCCGGAAAGCGCCGCATCCGCCCGCCATTCCTTATCATAACCCACTCTGCCGCCGTGGCCGTAACGCCCCCGGATAAACATGACTTCCCCTGTCTCTTCTTTTTCCATGATCTCTTTGGCTTTCAGCATCGCGGGATGATATCTGTGGTTAAATCCCACTTTTACGACCACATGGTTTTTCTCCGCCGCCTCTATGACCGGCAACAGTTCTTTTGAGCAGATTCCTCCCGGCTTTTCCACGATCACATGCTTTCCTCTCTCCACCGCATACAATGTGATGGGCGCAAGCAGATGATTCAGTGTCGAGACGATCACCAGATCGAGCCCCGGCATCTCTATCAGCTTTTTATAGTCATCCGTCGCAAAACGGCAGCCCGTCATCAGCGCCAGTTCATTTGCGCGGCCCATCTGAATATCGCACACACCGGCTATCGTATGTGCCGCCGGAATAGATTTGGCCCTCTTTTTGCCGATCAACCCACAGCCTATGATTCCTATGTTCATGTTTTCCCCCTGTCTGATCCCAATATCGCTTAGTTAATGCCATAACCGTGAGGAAAACCATATCCTCAGGGAGCCCCTTAAAAGCGCCGGCATGACATTCATTCAATCCCGCACATCGAAGACCCATGCATTTCTCTCCAGAAACTCCACGGTCTTCAACACGCCCTCTTTGATGCTGTATTTCGGTTTCCACCCAAGCCCTCTTACTTTCGCCGTATCCAAATAGATAAAAGGATTGTCACCGATCCAGCCGCGCTCCCCGCCGGCGTACTCGAACACGGGAGAAACCCCCATCTTTCCGGCAATCCAACCCGCCGAATCATTCACTTCACAATACTCGTCCGTGCCGAGATTATAAATATTTACTTTCTCCTTCGCCTTTTCCACCACAGTCAAAATAGCATCCAGACAGTCCTGCACATACAGATAGGATTTCCGCTGCTTCCCGTTTCCAAGGATATAAAGCCTGTCGGGATCTTCCTTCAATTTCCTGTAAAAATCAAATACATGCCCGTGGGTATAGCGCTCGCCCAGAATGGATACAAAACGGAAAATATAAGCCGTAAATTCAAATCCCTCGCAGTAGGCGGCGATCATACCTTCCCCCGCCACTTTGGAAGCCGCATACAGGGATGTCTGTACCGGAAACGGCGCGTCTTCCGGCGTAGGGATCACCGTCGCTTCACCGTATACAGAGCCCGTGGAAGAAAAAGCGATCTTTTTAATGCCGTTCTCCCGCATTGCCTCCAGCACATGGAATGTAGCGATCGTATTCTGCTCTAAATCCTTTCCCGGGTGCTCACAACCCATCCGCACATCCGCGTTGGCGGCAAAATGGAACACAAACTCACAGCCTGCCATGGACTTTTTCAGCTTCTCCAGATCCAACGTGTCGCCTTCTATCAATGTAAAGCGATCACTCTTCAACGCGTTCTCCAAAAACTCTCTTCTGCCCGTGGAAAAATTATCATAAACCACAACCTCATTTCCGAGGCCGAGCAGCCTGTCCACCATATTGGAACCGATAAATCCGGCGCCGCCTGTCACAAAATAACGCATGTTATCCTCCTGTTCAGTACATACATTCACTGATCTTCTTTATCTATATTGTCCGCATCGATCATACGGTCCACGATATATCTCGGTCTTTCCCTCACTTCCTCATAGATCCGCCCGATATACTCCCCGAGCAGACCGATAAACAGGAAATTGATACCGCCAAGCAGCAGGAGCAGCACCACGGTAAACGGGATATGCGGAACGGATATCGTGCAAAGCTGTAAAATACTCTGCACGATATAGTACAAAAGAGCGATCCCGCCCACCCCGGACAAGACCCCTCCAAAAACTGTCACAAACTCCAGCGGTTTTGTGGAGTAACAGATAAGACCGTTCAGCCCGATCCGAAGAGAGCCGAAAAAACGATTATAGTTGCCCTTTCCTGAAAGCCTGGCATCCCTGTCATATAAAATGGCCTCCTGCTTAAAGCCCACAAAAGCGACCATGCCCCTCAAAAAGCCATGGTGTTCTTTCGATTTCTTTAATTCTTCAATGATCACACGGTCTATCAGCCTGAAGTCCCCGGTATTTACCGGAATATCTACATCCCCCATCCGATTGATCAGCGCATAGCCGGAACGCGCCACGATCCTTTTGATCAGCGTCTCCCCCGCCCTTGTCTTTCTCTGGGCATAGACCACATTACTGCCGTTTTTCTGCCACCTGTCCACCATCTCTTTCATCAGTTCCGGCGGGTCCTGCAGATCTACGTCCGTGATAATGCAGGCATCTCCCCTGCAGGTACAGATCCCGGCATAAGTGGCGGAAGGTTGTCCGAACCTTCTGCTGAACTGGATCAACCGTATATTTTTATTCTTTCGGATGCTTTCACAGATTATTTCATAAGAACGGTCAGGAGACGGATCCAGACAGAAAATGATCTCATAGCGATAACCGTTTTCATCCATCACTTTTACGCATCTCTCCAGAAAAGGAACAATGTTGCCTTCCTCCTTATAGACCGGTACTACGATCGACAGTAAAAAATCACTTTTCATTCTCTTCTTTCAGCCCTCTTTCCAGCTATATGCTATCTAGACATACTCTCCCGAAATCCCTTTAATAAATATAAGCGTTATATTCTTTATTGTCAACCGGAACTGTAAAATATGAAAATAGCTTTTTCATATTCTTGTTATTTGTCATGTAATATGTTATTTTAATGTAAAAAAGAAATCAGATGACAACATAAAACTTTACAGTAAACAGGGTCATCATAGATATATGGAGATTTAAATTTTTTATTGCACATACCATAAATTATGCATCCGCTATCAGGAGAACTACCATGGAAAAACCAGCAATTTGCGGCGGAACCCCCGCCTGCGCTACATCCCTGCAATATGGGAAACAATATATCGATGAAGCCGATATCCGGGCTGTTGAGGAAGTGCTGAAAAGCGATTTTCTGACCTGCGGTCCCCGGATTCCGGCTCTGGAACAAAAGTTTTGTGAAGTGACCGGCGCGAAATACGTCGTGGCTGTCAGCAACGGCACCGCGGCGCTGCATATCGCCTGTATCGCAGCGGGCATCGGTCCGGGAGACGAAGTCATCACCACCCCCATCACTTTTGCGGCTTCTGCCAACTGTGTTTCCTACTGTGGCGGCAGACCTGTTTTTGCGGATATCGATCCGGAAACCTACAACATTGACCCGGCTGCCGTAGAAGCATGCATCACCCCGAAAACAAAAGCCGTGATCCCAGTCCACTACACGGGACAGGCTGTGGCTTACGATGAGATCGCCGAAATATGTCGAAAACACGGTCTGATCCTGATCCAGGATGCCGCCCACGCCGTCGGCACCCGTTACAAAGGGAAGCCCATCGGTTCCCTCGCAGATATGACCTGTTTTTCGTCCCATCCGGTAAAGACCGTCACTTCCGGAGAGGGCGGTATTGTCACCACCAACGATGAAAACCTGTATCAAAAGCTTCTTCTTGCGCGAAGCCATGGCATCACCAGAGACCAGTCCCTGATGACGCGTCCCACCGACGATCCATGGTACTATGAAATGGTTTCTCTCGGGTACAACTACCGGCTTACGGATATGCAGGCCGCCCTGCTCTCCAGTCAGCTTGATAAGCTTCCTGCCTTTTCCGGACGGAGAAAAGAAATTGTGAACCGTTACAACGAAGCGTTTCGGGATGTGGACGGGATCATCGTCCAGAAGGAGATACCGGAATCCGATACCACCAGGCATCTGTATATCCTGCAGCTTGACTTAGACGTTCTCACCTGCAGCAGGCGTCAGTTTTTTGATGCGATGGGTGCGGAAAATATCCACTGTCAGGTGCACTATATTCCTGTTTACCGCCTCCCCTACTATCAGGAACTGGGATATCCGGCAGGATTATGCCCCAACGCGGAACGGCTTTATGAGCGGATACTCAGCATTCCCCTTTATTATTCCCTGACGGATGAACAGGTGGAGGAAGTGATCTTTGCGGTAAAGAGACTCTGTAAGTATTTTCATAAATGACCCGAGCCGCCCACATAAAACCTGCGAGAGCGTGGCGACAAAGTATTTTATGTTCTTACCTGCGTCCGCTCTCATTAACGCATTGATATTGCCTATCTATCTGCCAGACAAAAAAGCGATACATACCGGAAATATATAAAACAGATTCAGATAGTATCTCACTAAAACCGTAGGCCCCAGAAAACAGGTGGCACAAAAACACAGGATCATGAGGAGTGCCGCCATTATTCCGCTGTTTTTCTTCCAGATGCCGTAAAACCATGTAAAGAGAACCACCCAGAACATGGCGCCGACAGAAAACAGCAAACGCAGACCCGGTATTTTCTGGTAGGAAAATTCTGTTGCGATCCTATGATATATATCATACAGCCACTGGATTTTAGGCTTCTTTTCCACAGTATCAAAGCCTTCGATATCAAGATAATCCGATTCCGACAACTCCGGATATCTGGTAATTGAGGTTCCCGGATACCAGGCCTGATACGTATTGTCCAGAAAAGAGGCAATATATTTTCCCGGATACCGGATTCCTTTCTTCAGCCATAACCCAATATAATTTCCCTTTTGCCTCATCACCACATCATCAAAATGCACAAAATTCTTAACACTGTCCGAAATGGTCGGCGTATATTCCTGCAGTTTCTCTGTAGAAACGGCCTGACTGATCAGCTCCCGTTCTTCTTCCGTAAATGCCTCTTCTCCTTCTTCATTATACACCCTTGCAAGCTGTTGGATGGGTACGGAAGATGCCTCCACCATGCTGGCCCCTCTCGCCTGCAGCAAAGCCTGCAGCCCCTTGCTGGATAAGATCGACAAAAGGGCAACCGGTATCAGGATAAGGCAGATCACTTTCAGCTTCCGTCTGAAAAATACTGCGGTAAGCAGCGCCATGAGCACTATAGCATATACACCGTTATTTCTGAACAGGCACATTAAGACACCGGAAAGGATCAGTAATACTGCTTTACCTTTCCGTGCAAAAAAGCCTTCCACATCCTCATACACTTCATACAGCAGTATTGTCATAAGATGCAGGAAAGCGCTGCAAAGCACATCCTTTGTTGTACAGAATGTAAACAGTACTATCGTCGGGAAAAAAGCGTAATACAGAAAAGCAGTTATCGTCACCCATCTTTGTTTTGTCAGATTCCATACAAAGCGGACAGCATAAGTAAAAATCACAGTGCAGATAAGCATCTGCGCAACACTATGTAAAAAAATACCGGCAGCAAGATCCTCTCCGGAAATTTTATATCCGAATGTAATGATCTTTCCCATAAAAAGTGTATGTAACAGAGGATGATGCATTGTATAGGCCGCTTCCGGATACATTGCCTGCGCCAGCTGCCCCTGCGCATCATAGGTATATATCCCGGGCCAGCAGCCAAGCAGCCCCAAAAACAGGCAGCAGAATAAACCTACGCCGACCAATATCCATCCTCTTCTCCCCGATGTTGTGTCTGAAGCAGTAAATTTTCCCCCTTTCTTCGCATACCTGTTCCTTTTTCGCCCGCCCAATAAATAAAAAGAAACATCTATCACCGCATACCAGAAAGCAGCCTCAAAAAACGCCGCAAAGACAAGCTGTATGCCGCTCAGCATACCGATATTCTGAAAAAAAGCATTTCTGTGCACACTGGTCCCATACCGCATGCTGATCTGCCACCCGGTAAGCTGCATCAGTGTAAAAAGACATGCCAATATGAGTACGATGACCCTTCTTCTCTTTTCCGTCTTCATTCGGTTACCCCAAATATCTCCTTCCAGTCATGATACTCATAGCGAAAACCGTCTTCCAGTTTATCGCTCCTCATCGTAAACATGGAGCCTCCGCCGGGAAGTTTATGATAACCGGACACATTATAATAGAAAGTAACTCCATTTACCTGATGTTCCCGGACATCTTCCTCCCCCTCGTTGTCATCATAATCCGCCTGTGCGATATAGTACGGCAAAACCCTCTGGGACCAGATCCCCTGCACTAAAGTCGCCCCTTTCCACAAAAAGAACAGCCCGCATATCACGAACAATACCGTATTCTTTTTATTTTTCCACAGCTCGATATACAGTTCCCCGAACACCAGAAGCGCCAGAGACAGTATATAGGTATATCCGTATCTCGCAAGCGGCGCGCTGAACTGCCAGAACAGGAAAGAAGCCGCCGCCGTCGCTATCACAAGCAGCCTCTCCCATTTTTCCTCGCTTTTTTCTTTCATCTGCCTGATCAGCAAGAAAACGAACACCGGCAACGCCGCCAGATCTGCCAGGATCAATATTTTTTCTGTGGAAGAAAGGGTAGTCATAAACCAGTTGGGCCACCATGTGGCGGGACCACCGTACAATTCATACGCGTGGATCCCCTTCCCCCAGGTCCTGATCTGAAAGGAATCCGCATTTACAAGCTCCGCTGGCACTTTCCAGTCCACATCAAACAGATCGAGGGCTGTCAGCGGATAGATCAGCCAGCCGGAGATCACCACATTCCGTATCAGATACGGTGCGATCACCAGCAGCCCCAAAAACAGATAGGTCAGAATTTCCTTCCCCTTTTTCTCCCTGACCAGCATCGCCACCGGTTTTACCAGCAGGATCAGGATCAGGCCTGACGTCAGCTTCAGCGTCACCGCATAGACCCCCGCCACACAGAGCAGAGAGTACGGCACCGCGGACGCCTCCCGTCTCTCCAGAAGATCCAGCCACACGATCATGATATAAAACAAAGTGATCATCACCGCAAAATCCGAGGAAGGGGACATGATCTCCCGGTGCAAAAGCGTCAGATAATAAATGGCGCCCAGTCGCACAAAATCCGAAAGGACAGGCTTTTTCCGCTTAAAAAGCATTCCGATGTCCAGACAGAGACACCCGAGCAGCAGCGCCATAAATCCCTGCACCGCATGCATGGACTGCCCGAACACATATTTCATGCTGTAAAGCGCCGACAAGCAGAAAGCGGAACTGTTATAGGCTGCCCTCGACTGGATATTGGCAAGCCCTTTTAAGATACCATACTCCTCCAGCCAACGGATGCACTGGGCATGATACAGGTTTGTATCGGAAATATAACTTCCCCTGGACGTAAAATAAGCGCATACCACGACCAGTACAACAATGCCGATCTTCTTTCCCCTGCCCATATCCTTCAAGGCATTTTTCAAAAACTGCAGCAGGGATCTCCTCACCAGAAAAAACACGATGACGTCCGCCGCGATCAGGATCAGGTTCGCCTCCAGATTTACCCTGTAAACAAGCGAAAACCACTGCGCATAAGCCGTGAGCGCCACCAGCCCCGCCATGATACAGGTATGGACCCTTCGCGGCGTCCAGCCGAAAGCCCTCTTTAACGCATACAGAATGCCGTAACCGGTGATCAGGGTTGTTATGAAAATATAAAGCCAGTTCAGCAGAATAAACAGCATAACACGCTAACTCCCATTTGCCTGCTTCAGCGGGCACTCAATCCCACATATAATACGAAACGCCCCGCAGAAGATGTGTATAAAAATATATTCCGCAATATAGATGCCAGCCGAGCAGCAAGCCGGCGGCCGCAAAAATACCGGCCCTGAAACGATCCTTGCCGCCCTCTCCTTTTTGCCGCATCCGTTTTCCAAGCTCCGCCCACTTCACCAGCATAGCAGCAAAAATCATTAAGATCGCGAAACTGTACCCCCACATAAAGTTTCCGTCCACGGCCCGGCTCCCAGTCTCCGTGAACAAAAATACTTCCAGAAAACCAGCCGCCGCCATCAGCCAGGCACCCGAAAGCCATCTTTCCTTCGGCATATCTTTCAGAAAAAACGGCAGCAGCACAAGCGGAAAAAAGATCGACAAAACTGCCGAAAGGAGCGGATATGCGCTGTGGAGGGAAAGCGCATATCCCGGCCGTATCTCCCACCCGTTTCCTGTGTCCGCCCCGAACAGGATCACATTCTGAAACAACACGACAAGCAGCGGCAAAAATACAGTCGAACCAAAGACAAACACGCTCCGAAAAGCTGTCCCCCTCAGAAGATCGGCCAGTAAAAACACTGCCATCACCGGCGCAAACACCAAAAGAAAGCTCGGCTTCACGGCAGTACATGCGGAAAGCAGAAGCGTAAATCCGCCCCACTCTTTCCATGTGATCCCCCGCCTGTATTTTCCCGCCAGTCTCCCATAGCACAAAACGCACCAAAGCCCTGTCATCTTCATCACGATATAAGTCGAATTATGCCAGATCGAGGCGGCTTCCATACCGATATATCTGCCATCCGAAATGCCTCTCACATAGCAGGGCATCACCAGATTTAAGGCCAGTCCTCCCAGCAGATGCCACACTCCGATCATCTCCCCTGCCTTCTTCCCTGTATTCTCTCCTCCACGTTCCTTTTGCCCGCCTCCCCCAATCTGTCCCTTTTGCATGTCCTTCAGCAGAAACGCCGTCAGATATACGGACAGCCAGCCGCAAAGCGCAAGAAATACCGCGACCGCCAGATTGCCGAAAAGTGCGCCGTCAGGCAGCGTGACCGGGATCAGAAACAATAGCTGATAGACCAATGCCGTCAGACTGTAATACCAACCGTCCGCCACGATCATCCGGATATGCACCGGCAGATCGGATTCATAAACCGCCCCGCCCGTCCACCCGGTCTGCTTATAAAACAAAAAGACCATGCTCAGGCCATAGAGAAGGATCACTGTGTGCAGTACCGCTTTACCGATTTTATCGTATTTTCCCCGCTGAGTCCTCTCCAAAACCACACCGCTCCTTTCACTGCAGACTCCGGACCACAGGCACAATATCCGCCCGACTCTCATCCGCACAAAGATCTCTCCAACAAACGCGTATCGCCCGTATCGCTTACCGCGCCTGACCATCCGCCCTGTTTAGAATTTATGGAAAGCGTTCCCGTTCCAAATATAAATAAAATACCCTATCCCGCAGGCCAGATGCAGCCCGAAAAGCAGCCACTGGCCCCACAGGGCAGCTCTTTGGCCCCGCTTTTCCAGCGTATCCTCCATCAACAGGATCAGGCTTGACACAAACACAAAAAAGATACCGTGCATATAGCCCCAGGAGAAGTTCGCATCCGAAAAACGCCGCCCGTTTTCATATAATAAAAACAGCTCCAACATGCTGACGATAAGCTGCGCCCAGGAAAACCGGTATAACGTATTTTCCCTGACCTCTCTGATGTGAAACAGCAGCACAAGAAGCGGAAATCCCAGCGCCAGAATGACCGCCAGCGGGATATTATTTGTGTAAAGCTTCCACACGGAGCCGATGCCGAACCCGATGCCGCCGATCTCCCCCGCCTTGGACTTTGCCCCGAATACACCGCCAAACTGATACAGCAGATCGATAAACGTCGGCACAAAGGCAAGCCCCAGATAGAACGAACGCTTAAAGTTCTTCCATCTTTTGCGAAACAGGCGATACAGCATGGCAAGCCCCGCCGTAGATACCAGGATCAACGTATAGCTCGGCTTTGTCATCGTCGTCAGCAGAAGACTTAACCCGAACAGGAAAAACTCTTTCAGATCCGTCCGCTCTTCATAATAATCCAGAATCCTGACATAGAGGAAAAACGTCAGGATCGCAAAAGGCCGGGTTGCCATATAGGTAATATTGTGGTAGGGATTCGGCGTAAAAACACCAAGATAGCTGTTTGTGATCCCCAAAAACCGTATCCTGCCCGGCAGATAAAGCATGGAGACAAAAAACATGCCGAATGTCAGAAATGCCGTAATGATTCCGACATGATCCCCGGTGGACGTCTTTTTATAATCGGCACACAGAGATTTCTGCATGTAATAGAACAGAACAACTACCCCGAGGGAATTCAGCAGCGCTGCCGCCAGAGAGGCCGCCACCGCCACATTGGTAAAATGCAAAAAGAATCTCCCCAGCCAGAAAAAGACCGGATAGGGAAAATCGTAATCACATTCCACCCCCAGGATTGTCTCCAGATAAGCTTTGATGTCCGAGAAATACAGTTCCCGTGTCTCACAGTGAACCGCCTGCAGGTAAAAAAGCCGGTACATCAGCACGGAGTACCCGATCAGGCAGATCACAAAAACCGCTCCCGTTATATAGTTTGCTCTCTTCCCTTGTCTAGCCATGGACATATTCAGTGTTCCAGCTCCAGATTCTTAAGTCTTTCGCGGATCTCCTCCACAGACAGCCACTGTGTATTATTGCCTGAACTGTAGGAGAATCTCTCCGGCACTTTCCTTCCCTTTCCGTCCGGATTCGGCTTCTGCCTGTTATTCCAGACCATCTGCGGGAAGATGATGAAGTGCTTATCGTATTCATAAGTATTGGGGGCATCTTCCTCCGTCACCATGATCTCATGCAGTTTCTCCCCTTCCCGGATGCCCACTTCCGGCATCTTGCAGCCCGGCAGCATCGCCTCCGCCAGATCCGTGATCTTGAAGGACGGGATCTTGGAAATAAAGGTCTCACCACCGTTCGCCTCCTCCAGCGCCTTGATCACCAGCTCCACGCCCTGCGTGATACTGATCCAGAAACGGGTCATGCGGTAATCCGTGATCGGTAGCTCCGTGCCGCCCTGATCCAGAATATTTTGAAAGAACGGGATCACGGAACCCCTGCTGCCCGCCACATTGCCGTAGCGCACGATGGAAAAACAGGTCTCCTTTTTCCCTGCATAAGCATTGGCCGCGATAAACAGTTTGTCCGATACCAGCTTTGTCCCGCCGTATAAATTCACGGGATTCACCGCCTTATCCGTGGAGAGCGCCACCACTTTTTTTACCCCGGCATTTAACGCCGCCGCCGTCACATTCTGCGCGCCGTGGATATTGGTCTTGATCGCCTCATCCGGATTATACTCGCAGGCGGGCACCTGCTTCATGGCCGCCGCATGGATCACATAATCCACATCCTCAAAAGCCCTCTCCAGACGCTCCTTATCCCTCACATCCCCGATAAAAAACCGGAGCTTGTCCGCATACTTCTGGAATTCGTTTTTCATCAGGAACTGTTTAAACTCATCTCTGGAATAGATGATCAGTTTTTTCGGCTCATAATGCTCCAGCACATAACTCACAAACGCCTTTCCAAAAGTTCCTGTTCCCCCGGTGATCAAAATCGTTTTATTGTTTAACATATCTGCCTCCGTTTCTTTTTTTCCTTTATACTTATACCTGACTCCCTGCAGCGCTTGTGTTTCTCTTCCTGAACACCCGGGCAGGGAGCTTTTTAGCCTTATTACAATAATGTCCCTCTTACATTTGATGAAGATCCGTCAGGGAAAGTTTACTTTTTCCCTCCTCTTTCGAGTCCTCAAAACAGCCAGCCACAGAAGCAGGCATATGGTTCCCAGCGAGATCACCTCCGCCGCCCGCCAGTACCAGAACCCCTTAAAGTCCACTTCTATGATCCCCTGAAATCCGGAAGGCACCAGCACCCGCACCACATTATTCTCACCGCAGACCACAGGCAGAATTTCGCCTCCGCTCTCTCTCGCACGATACCCTTTATAGTACAGCAGCGGCAGTTCTATATACTGCCCCTGCCCCCCGCAGTCACAGTCTATCCTGACATAACAGCCCTTTTTCTCATAGCTGTTCAGGTATATCTTTTCAGTGTAGACAGGTCCCTTATAGGTCAGTTTGCCGGTATCCGTGCCGAGCAGCACGTACTCCCCGCCGGAAATATAACTGTTGCCCATCGCCGTTTCGTCATAGAGACGGAACAGGCCGCTGCTTCCCGTAAAAGCCGTATTATTATAAAACACGACTGTCAGAAGATGCCCCATTCCAATAGCCGCAATTACACCATACAGAATATATGATTTTAATTTTCCGTTATTCCTCATTACACATAAATCCTGTATTGCATAACAGCATGCTATCACAAGGAAAACTCCTGTGAAACTCAGCATACGATATGGGAACTGCAATGTTGCTATCAGCTGTCTCAATATACTGCTGCATTTCGCCAATATATCCCAGGGAAAATATATTGTCGCCATCCATAAAGACAGCAGGCCAAAGCCCAAAGCTATTTTCCCCGGTTTTCCGGTAATTCCCTGTAAATCTCCGTCTTTCCCCCTCTCCTCCACCGGTTTTCTAACAACCGACAAAAGAAATATGACCAACAGCAACCCCAATGTCAGCCCCAAACCGATCCCATAACTGGTCTCCCCCAACATTCCGTTATCTGCAGATCTGGCGCCATAGCGCCCTCCCAGCGGAAAAGGTTCAAACAGCTGCGGCAGATACATTCCCCATGTCTGAATCTGTTTATATGCGGCTCCTCCCTTTGTTACCGCCAGATCCATATTCAGCATATAGTCCAAAAACGGAACCAGATACCAGAGATTTAACAATACTGTAACAGCTGCTGCTTTACAGAGCTGCAAAAATATCTCTTTCTGAAATAATTTCTTAACACAGACTATACATAACAGAATGATAAAAAATAATAAAATTTCGCAGCTCAGCACATGGCTGCTTATCACACCGGAAATACCCAGTGCAAGAGGGATAAAGCTGTATTTTTCTTCAGGCTTTCTCTGGTCTTCTGTAAAAATCCTGTAAAACCCATATGCTATAAGCGGCAAAAACATCATTGCCGAATATTGCCCCACTCCATCTACTCCATATAGATAAATCACGCGGACCAGATAAAATGTATACAGGAAGCTGCCCCAAATACCGATCTTGTTGCTTTGGAATATCTTTTTAAAGCTGTACCAGGATATGAGGCAAGTAGCAATATTAACAGATATTTTATAGCATTTATAAGCCGCCTGAACTGTCAGACCCATAATACGCAGAACAGCCGGAAAATACAGAAACAGACTGCAATAAAAAATCCCCCCTGCATATCCGTGCTCCTGCAGCCAGTTCGGCTCAATCCGTACCGGAAACTGCCCCGAAAGCAATCCGTCCTTCACACCCTCTATCCGCAGAAGATGCCCGGTCATATCCGCCCCGGTCAACAGATAATCCGTAAAAAGCGGCCATGAAGCACCTAAAATAATACTGCCCAATAATACCGCTGTCATTCCGGTTTCCAGTCTCTTTTTCTTCTCCAGCCCTCTCCACTTTGGCAATACATAAAGCAGCAGATCAAAAAGAGTAAGAAATACCAGCGCACCCAAAAACCTCTCCCGTTCCATATGGTTCGTCCGCACCAGTTTCCCGCCAAAGACATTTAAAACCCCTGTCTCTCCGGCAGTCACTTTCACCTGCAGATCCGAAACGGAGCCTGTCAGCCAGAAAAGATAGGAGGTCTGCCGCTGCCCCGCATACAAAGGTGTCGTATTGGTCTTTATCACTCCGTAACCGGCGTTTTCGGAAATCACATCGATCACATTTGTCAGATCCGAAGAAGTCTCATAATCCACAACTACCCGATAAGTGCCTGCAGACAGGGTTATTTGTTGACTTATATAGTCAATCGTCTCTCCCGCCTCTGTCACTCTCGGGGACGCCCCCATCTCAAGCACATATTCCTGCCCCTTTCCGGTAAGCTGCCACGCCAGAAAAAAAAGGAGGAAAGCCTCTGTCACCAGCAGTATCACTATTTTTTTGTTTTTCAGATCAAATTTTTTCAAAACAGTACCCCTGCCGTCATTCTTCCGCCCGGATCACCAGGGAATTCTTCCCGTAAAAATCCGCCCACTCTCTGTTGTTTACAAATTCCGGATCCTCCGTGCCATCCGCAATAAATACCAGCTCCGGCGTCGCCGTATAGGGCGCAAAAACCACATCTGTCACGCTTTCATCTTCCAGCACGGCAAGCCGTTCCATATATTCTGCGTCATATTGTTTTCCCTCGCCCTTTATCCACACTTTGCACGCCGTCACCGTCGTCATATCCAGAATGTTTCCCGCCAGCAACAGGGTGACCAAAAGAGTGACGGCTGCGCCATTGTACAATACAGCGGACAGACGCCGCAGAGAATCCTCCTGCCTTTTATCATCCGTTACAGCCTCCTCCCACCTGCGGCAGATATATCCCAGCAGATAAAACAACTGCACATAGCTGATCAGCAAAAAACTGTCATAGATGATGTTGATGATCCGCCCGGGTCCGGTACTGCCGAGAGCGTAAAATGTCGGGCAGGACATTGCGCTGAACGCACCGTAAAGATACAACAGCACAAATCCCGGATACCGGAACTGAAAGGACGTCTTTTTGATCAGCCCCAGCATCATCGGCAGCATCAATACAGCCACGAGAAGCCACCATTTATCCAGCCATGCCATATAGTAGCGCACGCCCTGCAGCAGGGATCTTATGATCGACGAGACCGCACCGTATCCAGCGATCTCCGCTCCCCTCACCGCATTGCCCGGCGCCGCCGCGCTGACCGCAAAGCAGACAAGAAATTCCAGCCATAAAATAAGTACGGCTGCGAACTCTTTTCTCCTCTTTAAGTACCATAAAAGCGCCAGCGCCGTCGCATGAGCTATGACCAGAAACAATGCCGTCACATAATTGCCGCCTCCCAGCAGAAAGCCCCCCAGCGCCATATATACGATATAACGTTTTTTCCCCCTGTAACCGAACCACACAAGCCAGCCAAGATAAAAAAGGAGTATCGCATGAAAAAAATTGTAGTAAACCGAACTGTTATACCAGAAAAACTGCTCCGAAGCCACCGGCGAAAGCTGCACACAAAGCGAAAGTACCAGCATGGACATGCTGATATAATGAAGCGTATCCGACCTCAGTACAATCTTACACATCGTCCGCAAAAAGTAAAGTGTCCCGACCGTCAGCATCCCCAGCATGATCCAGGGCACAAGGCTGTAATATTTTTCACCGAATACCGTAGGTTCCAGCCGCATCAAAAAAAGCGCGGAATAACTCCCCTGCCAGGTCTGATAATCTTCCGCAACGCCCCTTGCCGCCGCTTTCACCACTGCCGTGAGCGAACCTGTCTCCTGCCATGCCGTATGAGAGTAGGCGCCATATTTAAAGTCATCGGAGGTGGGATGGTTAAATCTGCCCAGATATAAGACCGGAATAAGCTGCAACACAAAAAGCACCGTCAGCAAAATTGCCGCCAGCTTGTCCTTTTCCCTGATAGTTTTGCCGATATCCAATATTTTCATGCTTCCTATTTTATCATAGGGGATTCGGATGGGCAAGGGGGAGTTGACATCCGGCGTTTTCCTTATTAATATAATTCTTATGAAAAAAGTTCGGGACTTTTATAATGCATATAAGAAAAATTGCTATCTTGCGGCGGGACTGCTCCTCTCCTGTCTTTTTATGGTGCCGTTCCTGTTACTCGGAACAGGAAGCATCGTCACCTACCATGACCAGTTGGACGGCGAATTGTTCAGTTATCTCCTGACCGCAAAATATCTGTTCACGGATATCAGGATTTATCCCGAGATCATGAACGGCCTTCCGGCCGCAGGCGCTGTTCCGCCTGCACCCCTGTTTGTGCTTTTGTATGTGTTTTTTGAACCATTTACCGCCTTTATGCTCTCTCAGTGGATCATCTGCATTGTCGGTTTCTGCGGTATGTATTTTCTATTATTGAAGCTGACAAAACAGGAATTTATCTCTTTCTCGGTCGCCGTTATTTTTATGCTGCTGCCCTTTTATCCGGTGTACGGACTCTGTATTCCCGGACAGCCGATGCTGCTTTTTGCGGTGCTCTCGCTTCTCGAGGAGGAACACCTTTCCGGATATACGGTTCTTTATTCCATGCTGATATTGTTTTATGGCGCTGCATCCTCTCCTGTACTGGTCGGCTTCGCCTGTCTGCTCTTTCTGGGGAGTTTTGCGCTCTATGAAACAGTCACAGCCCTCCGTAAAAAAAATAGGATCCCGCTTTCCCCATGGTTTTCTCTCGGGCTTTTACTGACCACCTACATTGTCACAAATCTGGGACTGATCCGGCAGGTACTTTTCCCGGAGACCACTTACATCAGCCATAAGACCGAGATGGTGCTTTCCGCCCAGAATTTCACCGACTATTTTAAAGAAGCTTTTACTACAGGGATTTCTTATGCACAGAGCTATCATAATGTTTTATTTTTGCTGATATTGTTGTGTATTGTTCTGTATTCCCTGCGGTTTATTAAAAACCGTATCAGCAGGATTCATCCGTCATCTTCCGCAGACTCTGTATCCGTTGACGGCCTGTCCCGGAACACAATACGCTCCGGCAAGAACTCCCCATTCTCCCCGGAACATTCCGGGCTGCTCGCAAAATCTCTTGGAATTCTGGCATTCATTTTTGTCATCTGCCTGTTTTATGCCTTTTATCACGGAAGCTTTATTACCGGTATCCGAAATGCTTCGACCGGTATCTTAAAAACTTTTAATCTGGACAGAGTCTGCTGGCTGCTGCCCACAGCGTGGTGCATACTGGCTGGATATCTTCTCAGTTTTATTGCAGGCTCCTGGAAACAGCCGGACAAATACGGAATAATCTGTATCTTTCTTGGCATCTGGGGCCTGACCGTACTGCTCCACTCTTCTCTCCGCCCCAATCTCTCCAAGCTGCTGAAGGGCGGTAACTATTATGCCCTCGACTGGAACAACTTTTTTGCGGAAGATATCTTCAGCCAGATCGACGCCGCTATCGGAAAACCACAGGACAGCTATCATGTTGTCAGCGTCGGCATCTATCCCGCTGCCGCCGCCTACAACGGTTTTTATTGTCTGGACGGCTACTCCAATAACTATCCTCTGGAATACAAGCATACCTTCCGCCGGATCATGGAGGGGGAACTGGATAAGAACGACTATGTGCGGGATTTTTTTGATAACTGGGGTAACCGCTGTTATATCACTACCGCGGAACAGGCGAATTACTATACATTCGAGAAAAAGTGGAACAGCGTGATCTATGATCTGGATTTAAATATAGATCAGCTGAAGAAAATGGACTGTAAATATATCTTTTCCGCCGCCTATCTGATGAATGCGGAAGAAAAAGGGCTTTCCCTGTTACAGGAAGCCCCCTTTGAGACTGAGAACAGTTGGTATCATATTTATGTGTATGTGGTGGATTGACTGCTGTCCAAAGCTATTCCATCAAATAATGCCCTTTTAATAAGAATCCAGATTCACAATAATATAATTATCGCACTCTTTAATATATCCTTCTGTCGGGTAACCCGGCATTCCTTCCCCTGTCCGAATTTGTTCTGCCTCTTCCATAAGCACAGGATCTGTCTCACATCTGAAAGAGGAATGCCCATGCATATTCCAAAACTCGATCAATTGTCCTGCTGTTCCGTCAAAAGCAGTAATCCCCCATTGTAAGGTTGACGAAATAGGCATCTCTGTAAAAACATATCCCCTTCCATTTTCAGCAAAATATTTTTCTTTTAAATGCGGATCGATCGGATCCGTAAAACGACAGATCCAACGGTATTGTGGAGAATCGAAACTGCAATAAGCGTCTTTGGATATACTGTACGGCACCCTGTACGCTCCTCTGAAAACAATCGGTTTTGATATATCATATCCCGCCTTCAAATCATAGGCGACATTATCCATAACTTCTGCCGTATCCCGATATTTCAAATAATCCAGATAAAACCATCTGTTCATATCTGCACACTGATCATAAATGATCACGGAGAAGAAAAGGCAGCAACACACAGATAACCACTTTGCAGCTCCATTTTGCTTAAGCTTAATCAGCAAAAGCAACACTGCAAAAGCCCCGATCAGCGGTACATACTGGCTGCTGCGATATTGTGTGGGCACACCCGCTATGATACTTTCCAGCATACTCATCAAAACAGGAAATAATACGATTGCCATACTGCACAATGGCAGCATGATATCTTTCTTTCGGATCCCATAATATAAAGAAAAAATACCGATCACTATGATTGCGAGTACCAGTATCGTAATAGGGAGATACACAAATGCATGAACGTAATACATCACATAAAAACGCTTAATATTCATAGCCAATCCCTCTTCCGGCTTGAACGTATCAGCAAATATATTACGATATTGTACATTATAAATTTCAAAACGCTGCAGATCATATGCAGCTTTCAGCACAGTCAATATCATACTGCGCAGCAGAATGCTGACCAGACCTGTTAAAAACCCATTCCTTATCCACGGAAATACTTTTAAACTATACTTGATGCCTGCATCGGCCTTCCCGTAGAGCAATCTAAGCAAGAAAAAGGCCATTACCCCCCCGAGAATATAGACAATAGCAAAAGACTCATAAAATCCTATCGCTACAGTCAGCAATAACGAAGCCCCAAAAATATACCTGACGGATTGTGCCCTGTTGTTTTTCAATGAAAAGCTCTCCAAAAGACACAGCAAAGACAATGCGGTTACTCCATACCCTGTACAGACACCATTATGAAGATAATAGATAAACACTTCACTGATAAGAGGGCACGAAATAAATATGCCTGCAACAAATAAATAATTCCATAAAGGAAGTACGACCCGCGGTTCACAAACCCTTTTCCATAAAACACACCACAAAGTAACTGATAATATGAAAATAAGCACACTGACCAGCTCTACCATCCAGGGAGCAAAATCGCCTATATGTATATGGAATACTTTATTCATGACAAATAGACACCATCGTCCCGCCAAGGGCGCCACTCCGTCTTCAAAATATAAGGATACCGCCGTATCGTCTTTTCCAATAGAATAGTGGGTAATAGCAAAGCCATAACTGCACAATGCTATAAACCCTACTGCCGCAATATAAATCCTGCACTTCACGAATGATACCATTTCCCGAATAAGTTCTCTCATTATCTTTTGTCTCCATTTACTATCATACCAATATCTGAATGTTCAGCATATATATTTCCCCACCACCGGAATCCGTCTGAGCAGCGCACTTACCATAAAGCAGATCACAAAACTCCCCACGGCGAGAAGCGGTATTCCAAAAATAAGCGGTACTCTCTGGCTGTCGATCCCGTGCTTTCCCAGAATCTCGATCAGTCCCACATGCATGATATAAATTCCCAGCGTAGCCGCTGAAAGTTCCCTGATGACCGCCTCCGTTTGTTTTCTCTGCTTTTTCCCGGAAAATGTTTCTTTTGCCCAGATCACGAGCGCAACGGAGATCAGTGCCGTAAACATTCCAAAACTGTCGTAAATCGCCCCGGTAGGCTCCCCGGCTCTCTCCGCCAGAAAATTCCCCAAAAGAACATTTAAAGCGCCGCCTGCCAGCGCCCCGCTGTAAATAACTTTATGCCATTTCCTGTCAACTCCGAGATGCACCAGATAATAACCCAGCACAAAATATCCCAGATAACTGCACACCATCTCCGGCTGAAAAAGATTCAGCACATAATCCGCCATATTGGAAGAATAAACCGCCCTGATCGTCTCGCATAAGATCTGGCACACAAAAAACAATACCAAAAAATATTCTATATTTTTTTTCGATGCATGGCTGATCCAGACTTTTAAAACCGGCAGCAGCACATAGATCCCGATGATCATCGGCAAAAACCACAAGTGATACCGCCCAAGTATCATCTCCCGCAAAACATCCTTCCAGCCGATCCCCGCCGGATCAAACCCCAGACAGTCCATCAGGCCATACAGACAGGACCAGAAAACATACAAAACAGCCAGCCGCAGAATATTGTGCCGGTACAGCCTTCTCACATTGATCTCTTTTCCCGGTGCAAGAAACAACGCCCCGCTGATCATCACAAAAACCGGAACACCGAAACGGAACAGCGCGTCATACGAATTGGCGATCTTGAACCCCATGCCGTCCACCGGCAGATTATACCAGGGCTGCGCCGAGGCATGCAGCATGATCACACTGAAACAGGCTATAATGCGCAAAATATCAATATAAAGTTGATGACCCGATCTTTTTTCATTTTCCACTTCCGACTCCACTCCCGGATATTAAACGCCAACATTCTACAGGAAGTTACATGATATCCGCCTGCCTAAGGCCTCCTGATATAATACCGGAAATAACTCCCGTCGACCACCTGTGTTGCCCCAAACTCATTCTCGATCCAGTGCATGATCCAGCTGTCCTGATCCCACTTCAGCTCCCCATACCAGCACTGCACCGCTATCACATCAGGATATTTCTCCGGATTTCTCTCCCAGTAATCCAGCAGATTTTCGTCAAAGGACGGCGTACAGATCGTGGTGCTGGACGCAATATTCACATCCTGATACATATAACAGAGCGTATTGGAATCCAGTGCCAGCAGGTTTTCCCCCGGCTCTATATATGTCCTGAATTCCTCATAATTACACTCCTGCATATAACCCTGCATATATTCCGTAAAAATCCCCTTGCCGGGCCCCGCCGAAAGAATATTTCCCACACAGGTAATATTTTTCATCAATCCGTCATTGTCCGTATATGCCCATCCTTTTACAAAAACAGCTACCAGACACCATGTTATCAGAAGCGGCGCGGTGTATTTTCGAAATACCTCCGGCTGCTTTTCCTTCGTGTAAGCCATAAGAACCGCCACGCACATGATCACGCCGGTCATCAGATATTTTATGGATGTAAACAAAGTCAGATTGGTGAGCAATAATATGGCAATATACATGACCACATTTGCCCCGAGCCACAGAATCGCCGTCTCTCTTTTCTCCCCCGGCAGTTTTTTCAGATAACAGAACCCAATGCCGAACATAAAGAAATATACCGTAAACGGATAGGACGATTCATATTCCCAGAGCATCAGGATCCAGTGCAGAAACTGCAGCCCGAAAGAGGTTATCAGGAGTACATATATAAAAGAAAGTTTTTCTTCCTCCGGCATCTGTCCGATCCGGTACAACAGCCCGGCCCTTTTATTTTTTCCGGTCTTTCCTCCTTCTGCAGTTCTCTCTGTTCCTTTCCCCTTTCCCCTTGATTCCTTCCTGCCTTCCTTTAATTCTCTTCTGTCCATAAACCGGTAAGCAATAACCGCCACCAGAAAATACCCCAACGCAAAAGGCAAGAGGCTTAAAAAATCCACTCCATAGATACCGAGTTTTTTCTGTATCCCGCCGCTGTGGGACCCACAGGATGCGATCAGGCTCTGAATATTGGCAAGCAGCTCCTGCAACGTCATGTAACTGAACAGATACGCCATATATAAACCGCCCGCTGCCAGACAGGTTCCCGCAAATACAGCGATCGTCTTCTTCCTGTCGGAATCATACTTCCAGAGATACCATATGATAAAAGGGAACAACAGAAGACAGGTGGGATACGAAAGCACCACAAAAGAGAGCCATAATCCCGCCTCTATGACCGTAAATATTATCTTCCGTTTCCGTCTCTTTTCTGCCTGCAATGTGTCTTTATCCGTTGCCGTATGATTATCGGGCTCTTTTTCTCCCCTCAGCGCGTTTCCATCTGCCGCCATTTGGTTATCGGGCTTTTTCCCCACCTGCAGCACATTTCCATCCGCAGCCGTATATTTCCCGGACAGCAGCGCATTTCCAAAAACAATTCTCCCCTGCAATATCGCCAGCCGGAAAAGACTCAGCAGAAGCATCGTCAGCCCCCAGGCCATCATATTGGAGAACTCTGGCATCACATAAGTTTTAGGCAGCAGGTTAAAATAGACCACCGCCAGATAAAAACTATGTTCCGGTTCCATCAGATAACAGAGCATACGGTAAAGATAGTACGCTATCGCAAGCTGGATCAGCACGCCGACCGTCCTTATAAAAATAACAGAACAGGTCGTTGTGTGAAATATTTTCAGATAAATCCACATCAGGAATTCGATCAAAAACGCCGACGTCTGATGCGGATCCCATATCTGCGCAAAAAGCCGGTCCCCCAGCAAAAGGCGGTAAGACATGCTGACGGCATATTCTTCATCCATCTGCAGGCTCACAAAAATACATTTCAGTGCCGCCAGAAAACTTCCAACCAGCAGAAGTATTACAATATATTTCTTTTTTTTATCCCGACAAACTTCTTTTAACATATATTTAAAGCACCTTCTCTATTCCGGTGACAGATTATCCCTCACATTTCATAATCAGCAGCCTATTTCCGCAGGGTCTTTCACTTATCTGCTGAGTTTCACTGAATCCTTCCCAAAAAAATCAGCCACCGCATAATTTCTCCAATCCGTTTCGTCTTCCACTATATCATCATGGTACAGCACATAAGGTTTCACCGAAAAATCTTCCACAACCGCATCCTTTACAGCCTCATCTGTATAGATTTCCCAACGAATTTTATTTTCTTTCAAATACTCGGCTGCTTCCCCTTTTACAAGAGATAATAAAGCACTGCTGCTGCTTGTAGACTGTAATCCGTATATCTTAAGGCACACTGCCAAAAGTATAAAAAAACTTAAAAGTATCGGCAATACTTTAACTTCTTTTTCAACTCCCAAACGAAACTTCTCAAATTTATGTGCTGCCCATCCTGTCCAATATAACAGATTTCCTGCCAAAAGAAAATAATAACTAAAATATACCAGATTGACCAGCCTTCCCGGCCCCCAGGTTGCCCCGGCAAAAAAAGGGGGCGTCATCATGGAACAAAACAAGCCAAAAGAAATGACCGTCACCAATCCCGGCAAACGAAAAGAAAACTTCATTTTAGCAACCTGACATGCTCCCAATACAAATATGACGATCAGAAATACTATCACCGGCAGCCGGAACCATTCTCTCAAAAAAACACATCCCTGGCGCAAAGACGCCAGAATACTTCCTACTGCCCCCAAACTTTCCACTGCCCCCATTCTGCCTGCATTTCCCGGTGCAAGCGCATTAAACCACACAAAACAGATCAGATATTCTGTTGTAATGCCTGCTAAAAAATAGCATCGCTTCTTTTTCAGAACCATTCCCAGCAAAGCCAATACAAGAATTTCCGCCGTCAATATCCCTGTTGCATAGTTGCTTCCTCCGATCACAAATACCAGAAATACCGAAATTATTCCGGATAATATTTGACTATGACGCCCTTTCGCCCAATAAAAACAGATCAGCGCCACCCCCAGAAACAACAGCAGCGCATATGCTATCGTATACATTGCTGCTCCGACATACCAGTAAAAAGCTTCCGACGGATAAGGCACGTATAAAATCTGCATTGCCGTAATGAGCATGGTCAAAACCCAGGACACAGCCGAGTCCCACTTGCATACCCGATATGTGAGTGTCCTGAAAAAACTGATACTTGCTGTTGCAAATAAAATAAGTATCAGATACGTCCCCAAAAAATAGTATTCAGGTACAGCTGCCCCAAAACCAAAGCATCCTACAAAATCATCAAAATAACGCCCCTGCCATGTTGTATAAAACTGTATAAATTTTTCCCAACCCGCATGCAATGTGCCCCCAAGACCACTGTTGCTGTTTATAGCCTTATATAGAGCACTTGTAAAAGAAAAATCATCCGTGCAGGGATAATTAAAATGCGCGATCACAAAAAGCGGCAGCAAGATCAGGCACAAAAACCCAAACGCCATACCTGCCGCTGTCTTTGATTGATTTATCGAATTTCCAGAAAATTTAGAAAACATACGACATCCCCATTTAAGACTTCCTGATCAGTTTATCCTGATATTCCCAGTCTTCTACCTGAAAGTATTCCCTGCGAAGCGGAAAGTAACACTTTTCCTCCGTACTTTCCTGCACAAAAAGATAGTACAGCGCAGCTCTCTCCTTCCTCCCGCTTCGCCGTAAGATCCTTCCGAGCCGCTGTATCCTCTGCCGCTGCATTCCTGTTCCGGACAGAATGATCCCTATCCCCGCATCCGGCACATCGATCCCCTCATCCAGCGCTTTACATGCGATCAGGATAAAAATCTCCCTGTTGCGGAAACGCTCCAGCGCATTCTCATTCGCCTGCTTCCCCGCTTTGGAATGGTATCTGCCGACTCGATCCCCATAGTCCTCTCTCAGCATCCCATAGAGCAGCTCCGCCTGCCCGATACTCTCGCTGAAAATAAGTACCTTTTTTCCGATATCCAGACTATGCAGTAATTCACATACACAAAAAAGGCGATTTCTCGCCATACACACCAGTCTTTTTCTCTGCCAGGACAGATGCAGATAGGACTTTGCCAGTCTGCCTGTCACATTCTCCTCTCTGGCGAGAGCCTGCAAAACGGCAAAGAAGGAAACCCCACCTTTTTTCAAGAGCGGATACCGGAGATACAACTGCCTCCGGAATGTATTCATGCGGTCCGACAGTTCCTGATACGCCTCCCGCTCATCCCTCTGAAAATGGAGCGCGATCTGAACCAGCGTAAATTCGGCAATGATCCCCTCCTGCAAAGCCTTCCGATAAGAATAGCGAAAGATCACCCTGCCCAGAGCCGCCTCCAGCATCTCCACGGAATCTTTATCTCCCAATGTGGCGGACAGCCCCAGAGAACAATATCTGCCCGATGTTTTTCCCGCATAGGGGACAAACTCAAAGATTTTCCGGTTTTCCTCACTGGCATAGCGATGGCATTCGTCCGCGATCAAAAAGACCGTCTCTCCATCCCTGAGCCTTGCCAGAATACGGCGGGCAAGCTGATATCTGGCCGAATTGATTACGTAAATCCGGTAAGCCGGACTGACCGGAACATCCTCCTCCAAAAAGCGGGATTGCAGAAGCCGGCTCCACTGCATCATCAAGGCGCGGGTAGGCACCACGATCGCCACCCATAAATCTTCTCCGCAGGCCTGCCGGAGTTTTTCCATCGCCTTTACCGCCAGCATGGTCTTCCCGGCTCCGGTAACCGCCTGCACGATCCCCCTGCAATCATTCTGCTCCCATATCGCGAGGCATTCTTCCTGCCAGTGATATCTCTCGTCCGCTTTCACTGCGCTCCTCTCTGCCGGCGCCGCATACAGCTTATCCTTCCTCACGTTCCTCGCCGTAAGTGCCTTCCGCGACAGTCCCGATCACAGCCTCACCGGCCTCACCGTACTGGTACTCCTGATCTAACAGCTCTATCGCCGCGCGGATCCTCGTCCTCAAAAGATATCCGCCGCTCTGCGAGGCTTTCACCAGCTTCTCTATATCGATCTTCGCATCCCAGTGATACGCTTTTCCATGGATTTCACGGACCTTCTCCAGAATCTCCCGGATCTCCCTTTCCGTGAGGGGTGCAAGCTGCGGTGTCTTCATGATCTGTCCCAGCACGCTGCGCATGGGCTCCGGCTCCGCCGGATGGATCTCCTCCAGATTTTCAAGATCGTGCTTTCCGATGACCACATCCTCCACGTAGGAAGCGCTGTAGGCAAACAGCGAAAACACCGATTCAAACTCCTCTGGCGGAAACAGAAAATGCGCCATATTGCGATAGGCATTCAGCCTGCCCTTTTTGCTGAGCCGCCCCATCAATTCCCCCTCATCGATCAGGATCGCCCATCCGCTGAAACCGAGCTGCACAAAGAAATGGCTCATAAATGCAAAATAGTCACTGCAATGCCTCGTCTTGCTGAAATTCACATTATATTTGACCGTCTGGTTAAAAATCCGCTTGTAGATCTGCCGCAGCGTGGCATTCGCTATGAAATCCCCCTCCAGGTCCGCGAGAAGCTGGAATTTTTCCTCCGCATCCTCGGTATTTAAACATGCCCGCAGCAGATAATAAAGCTTATCCGTCTGGAGCTGCCCTGCCGCGTAGGAGATCATCTCCGATGCCAGCCTGCTCCCCGCCGTCATGGTGTCGAACACCTGCGCAAATCCCGGCTGCAGGCGCTTCGGCAGATAGGTATTTGCCATCAGCTTCGGATAGAGCAGATGGAGCTTATCCATGGGCGTCTCCTTGCTGAGGGACAAATAGGATACGACCATATTATTCTCGCTCGCCATGTTGAAAACAGTGTTGAGCAGGTGAGTTTTACCCTCCCCGTATTTCCCGCTGATGATCATCCCGGAAGATCTCTGCCGCTCACAGACGTCCTCGATATGGTTTAAAAGTTCCTTCAGCACCTTTGGGCGCGCATCGGAAAAGCACCTGCCCACAATTCTTGAGGGAATGCCGGAGCGAAGCGCTTCTATAATATGGCGTGACTCCAGATCAAACAAAACTGCCCTGCTGTCTGCTTCATACATGAGCGTCACCTCCCATCATCGCGCTGCGGATCAGTTCCGGTACGCCGACACCGCCGAGGTGCGCCCGGGAAAGAATCTCCTTCGCCTGCTCTTCATCTATCGCCGAAATACTCCGCGACTGCACCTTATCCGCAAAAACTTTCGACATGGAGACAAGAACAGACGGCGTGTACTCCTGATAAGCCAGAAGATCCAGATCGATCAGATCGGAAAAACGGTTAAAACGCCGCCCCGACACCTCATTCTGGATCCGCATCCAGAGCGCCTGATAGGACTTGATACCCGCATTCTCGTCATCCAAAAGCGCCCGGTCAAAGCTGCACAAAAACATGATGTTGTGCAGGGAATCGATATCATCTATCAGCTCGCGAAGGCTCTCATAGGTGTCTTCCCGCTTCATCTTTGTATAATGGATCTCCTCCAGGCTGGACTTGCTGATCAGGATCTCCAGATCATCAATGGCGATGAACAGCCCGGAAGATCCGCCGATGCGGACAACCTCCGCCAGCGAGCGGAGCATATGCCTTGCATTATATTTTGTGATCCTGGAAGGCGACATGCCGAGCGACCTGAGCTGCGTCAGTTTTACGGTCCTGTCCCCGGATATCCAGCCAAGCAGCAGATCCCTGCTCTGATCCTCCAGAACAGGATAACCCAGAATACTGCCAGTCAGCATGCTGCAGGCCAGCGCAAAGTTATTGTCCAGCAGCGGGTCATCCAGAAACATCTCCTTTAACTGTGTGCGGATCTCGCGCCGGTTCAGCGCATCGCTCATATTTTCCTGCGCCAGATAATCGATGAATGTCTGATCTTCCGGAATCTCCGCGGGCTCATACCCCATATTCAGAACCAGCTTCTCCGCGCAGCCCTTTAAACATTCCATCAGCCCGCACTGCCGCAGGATCTCCAGATAAATCTCCTTGAAATCATGGAGCCAGATATTTTTTGCCGAAAAAAAGACAGGGCGGTAGTTGTTTTCCTGTGCCTTGCCACACATAAAACGAAGCAGATAGGTTTTCCCGCTTCCCTTGCAGCCCGTCACAAATTTAATCTTACTCCCGCCGTGCGCTATGTATTCCTGTATATATTTTTCTGTCAGAAAGTCAGTCAGGAAACTGATCCCGACAGCATTGTCGTGTGTATTTTCCATGAATTTCCTCTTATTTCTCAGCCCTTTCGAGACTTATCCCTGCGGACAATGAAGCAGACGCCATGCTCACAGATCCGCCATTTTACCTGATCAGCCCTCATAGAAACGGATGGTGGAGAGAAACCGTTCTACCCCTTCACCGTCAAGGATACGAACCATCTTATTAGGCTTTTTGCTCGGCCCAAACTGATAAAGACGTCCGTCCTTTGCCGCCTTTACATCCGAAGCATACAGCCTTGCCAGATCAAAGGCAAAACTCTGCAAGTCATACTCTTTCCGCGAACGCGCCATCGGCACCATCAGCTTATAGATATCCAACAGGTACAGATCTGCGCTCGGCGCCTTCTTTCCTTTGACCGTCAGAAGATCATACGCATCAGCCAGCTCATTCAGGAAACTCTGCGCATTAAAAAAGGCTTTGTTGAGCTTATCCTGCCCGGCTTTGATCTGCTTTGCGAGTTCCGCAGGCCTTACGCAGGGTATCCGCTTCTTATCCACGTACACATCCTGATTTTCAGCATCGATCTTTACCTTATAGGGGAACATCTCGTAGACAGGATACTCACCCTGCACATCGATTTCCTTTTCTTTACAGATTTCCAGAAGCTGTTCCGCAAAATCGCCGCTCTCAAAATAAACCTTTGTGTCAAAGCCTTCTACCTTCTGCCACAGTTTTTCAACAAGACCTGTCTGCTCGGAAATCAGTTCTGCCAGTGTTTCCAGATTTTTGTAAAGGCTCTTGATATCGCCGATCTCCGTACTCTTTACCGCGTTTTTATACTGTTTCTGCGCCGCGGCCTGCTTGTCCTTTAAGTCTTTTTCCAGATTCTGCAGACTACCGTATAATTCTTCGTAATTCATGATCGACCGTTCCTTTTCTTTGTATTCTATGTGGGTTTTTGTCAGTTTTCCGCTATCCATCATAGCATGCGGCAAGGGAAAGTACAAGGTATGGAGTAATAATTTATAGAAAAAGATAACATTTCTACACGAACGTCATTGAGTTAATGGCGACGGACGTTTACCTGTCCCTATCCATCAAATCCAAAATATACAGCTTTGCCTCTATGTACTTTCTCTTTTCCTCAGAAATCCCTTCCTGCTCAAGCTCTTCCTGCGCTTTCCTTCTTTCCATCTCTGTATCAATATCCTCCGTGGGTAAATTCAGCATCAGATCGTAGACCAGCAATTGTTTCAGCGCGTTAGGCTTTTCAAGCAGCATTGCTCTCTGTATGCAATCCTCCAGTGTTCTTCCCTGCGTTTGTTTTTCCATAAATCTGATCCCCATCTCCTGTTTTCTGCCCTGTAACCTAACCTCAAACCCATCTATCTGAAAAGTAAAGCCTCAATCCTTCCCGAAAATATCCCTCGTATAAACTTTCTCTTTCACATCGTCCAGACAACTGTCGTATCTGTTCGCAATGATCGCATCGCACTGCGCCTTAAACTCATCCAGGTCATGAATGACTTTGCTCCCGAAAAATGTGCTGCCGTCTTCCAGCGTCGGCTCATAAATGACGACCGCCGCACCTTTTGCCTTGATCCGCTTCATCACGCCCTGTATGGAACTCTGACGGAAATTATCGCTGTTACTCTTCATCGTCAGCCTGTACACGCCGATCACAACAGCTTTTTCCTTGCTGCTGTCAAAGGCAGTATCATTTTCGTAATCATAATATCCCGCCATCGCCAGAACCCGGTCCGCGATGAAATCCTTTCTGGTTCGGTTGCTCTCCACGATAGCTGACATCATATTCTGCGGCACATCCGCATAGTTCGCCAATAACTGCTTCGTGTCTTTCGGCAGGCAGTATCCACCATATCCGAAGGACGGATTGTTATAATGCATACCGATACGCGGATCCAGACACACTCCTCTGATGATCTCCTGCGTATTTAAACCTTTCGTCTCCGCGTAAGTATCCAGTTCATTAAAATAGCTGACACGCAGCGCCAGATAAGTGTTGGCAAAGAGCTTCACCGCTTCTGCCTCGGTAAATCCCATGATCAGCGTATCAATATCCTCTTTTATGGCACCCTCCTGCAGAAGATGCGCGAAAGTGTTCGCCGCCTTTACAAGCCTCGCATTCTGTGTATCCGTGCCCACGATGATGCGGCTCGGATATAGATTATCATAGAGAGCCTTGCTCTCCCGCAAAAACTCTGGGCTGAAGATAATATTGTCACAGTGAAATTTTTCTCTCACAGACGCAGTATAGCCTACAGGGATCGTCGACTTGATCACTATGACCGCGTCGGGGTTATACTGGATCACCAGCTTAATGACCGTCTCCACCGCAGAGGTATCAAAATGGTTCTTTCTGGAGTCATAATTTGTCGGCGCCGCCACCACAACGAAATCCGCGTTTGTATAGGCCGTCTCCGCATCCAGTGTTGCCGTCAGATCAAGTTCTTTCTCCGCCAGATACTTTTCGATATATTCATCCTGTATCGGGGATCTTCTCTGATTGATCAGCTCCACCTTCTCCGGGATGATGTCCACCGCGTACACTTTATGATGCTGGCTCAGTAAAGTCGCGATGGAAAGACCTACGTATCCTGTTCCTGCTACTGCAATATTATATTTCTTCTCCATTATCCGTCCCTTTCCGCTATTTTACCCCATTCTTCCACAACACTTTTTATACTTTTTCCCGGAGCCACAGGGGCATGGATCATTCCGCCCGATCTTCGGAGTCTCCCGCACATAGGGCTGCTGTGGCTCCCAGTCATCATCCCAGTCCTGCTGATATGGGGCACTTTGCAGTGAAGGCCCACCTCCAAACGGCTGATTGACATCTTCATCGCCCCAAACACCCCCCGTATTCAAGCGCCTCCCTGAGTTCCGCTGCTGCAGTCTTTCCCCTTTCGGAACTTTCCTCCAGTTCCCGGATCAGTTTTTCGGCGCTCTTATTGTCGGACACGATCACATGCGCCTCCGCCAGCAGGTAAAGGAACTCCTCAGAGTGTATATGATTCCGCGCTTTATAGCGCAGCAGCTTCCGCATGGCAATCCCATCGGCAAAGCTGACCACACTGTACATCATCTCCTGAATCTCAGCCGGAAATCCGCACATGGGGCATGTCCGGGAATCACTCTGTATTTCCTCATCCTTCAACATACCGACCTGCCAGGGCGATATCCCTTTTTCTTCCGCATAACTCATCCGGCTGCGCCCTTTCAGCATGGGAAGGCGCTGCTCAAGCATCATCCCTGAAACGCACGTCCAGATCTCACAGATATCCGTCAACTGCGATTCTTTCATGATATGAAAATCAAAAACCGGTTTTAGTACTTCGCGGAGCGTTTCCCCGTTGAGAACCGACATATACACTGCGCTGTAAGCCTTCTTAAGATCCTCCTTCGGTGCATCCGAATATTCCCGGAAAATACCATATACTATACTCTTCCACTCATTATCCGCCCAAATATCATCCGCAAATATTTTTAACTCCTCTTCGGATAACGATGTATATTCCAGGTCTTTCGCATATTTATTCATTTTTTCGATAATACCAGCCGTATCAATATCCGCCAGAGACGCATATCCTGTCCCGTCCGGCAGATAACAGGTATGCAGCTTTTCCGTATAACGGGCATGCCAGTACAGCAGGCGCAAAAAATCCTCCCGTTCAATCTTATCCCGATATATCTTTCTATACAAATCATACAGGGCCTCTATCTCCACAACACCGTATAAAAAAAGGAGCGGCCGAAGCCTTTCCGAAAATATATCAATCTCCCTGTATACTTTCCTCCTGTGTTTTTTGTCCAGCCCGGACAAAATATCCTGAATATCCGATGCAAAACTCAGTTTCGCCCTCTGGCAGCCGTTTGTTTTCCGCATAGAGAAATCGGCCAGTCCGAGCGCTATGGCTTTAAAAATAGCATCCGTTTCCAAAAAGACCTGCTTAGTTTTCCCGCAGGGAAGCTTCAGCCATTTCGAAAGTTCCTGATATTCCTCTTCATCTATGACATATAAAATATATTCCGGATTGCGTCTGAGAACATCAGCGATTTTATCGTTCATCTGTTCCAGCTGTTGAATATCGTCAACAGAAATACGAAGGTATTTGCAGTAGTCCGCCGCCTCCACTATACTCAGATCCGCCAACAGCTGCTGCTGCGTTTTTTCTCCCGGTACAATTTCGAGCGTATTTTCTTTCGCCTCTGACTGATCCAAAGATGTGCTGACATCGGGGATTCCCGGTATACTCAGCTGGACATACCCGGTATCTTCCGCATCCGCAGGAGTCTGCGAGCGCCAGATACGGATAAACTCCTCCCATTTTTCGGTTCTCTTTTTCATCCGGGAATCTTTTATGGTTGTCTCTTTATAATGATGGGAAGCTTTTTTCATCCTCTGTACTAACACATCTGCCAGATTCAGTAAAAATGCTTCCATATCCTTTCCGCCAAACAATTTGGGCTCATCCCCGCCCGAATTGTCTTCCCGGACCGGAAAGGAAAGCTTCGAAAGCTTTGAAACGACAGATACGCTGTCAAAAGGTTTTGTACCGAGATACTCCCCTTCTTCCTCTTCTTCTATCCAGATCTCACCGCAGTCTTCCTCAAAGTTGTCTCCCCTGAACTTTATAAGCGCTGCGCAGCGTTTATCGTAATCCTCATCAGTCTTTTCATATTGGATCCTGTGGCGCCAGTCATCCCCGAAATCATACGTATAACGGATCCACTTATTTGTGAGGAGAAACTGATCCAACAGCGTATCACCCTCGAAATAATGACTGCCGATCCTAAACTCTTTCTCATCGATCGTGATACACTTCGAAGGAATCTCAAAGCCATGGAGATGCTCATCCTCCCCGCCGAACAGGATCTGGATGATCTCATGCATATCCGCAAAGGTGATCTTTTCCGGAACGATCACACGCCTCCAGACGGGAGGATGCGTATCCTCGATCGCAATCTTCACAATATACCCTGCCATACCCCATTTCCTTCTTTCGTACAAGCCAGTTCCCGTTTTTTACATCAGTTTCCATCTTCCAGCATGGACTGAAAAATATCCTTTAATTTTTGCAGATCTTCATTATCCGGCGATTTTTTCAAAGCATTGCCGATTAATTCCAACGCAAGCCGGATAAAACCCTGAAACTGTTTATTTGTCATTCCCATATTTCCACCGCCTTTTCTATAGAAAAATTGAGTTCTGTTTTTACTGTCTTCATTATAGCTGTACAGCTAAAAAGTGTAAAGCTTTATCTTTCTTCGTCAGCTCATAATTGCCGAAAATCCCAACACATGTTACAATGCAATTATGAAAAATTATTGAATATAGGTATTCATAGCGCCTGCCCGGCAGATATGGAGGTTTGACATGCCAAAAGTCATTGGGATCGGACATCAGAATTTTGAGACGATCATTCAGAATAATTGTTTCTATATTGATAAAACAAATTTTATAAAAGAATGGTGGGAAAATAAAGATGCCGTGACTCTGATCACACGTCCCAGACGTTTTGGCAAGACCCTGAATATGAGTATGATACAGCAATTCTTTTCCGTCGATTATGCAGGCAGAAAAGATCTGTTTGAAAATCTTTCCATATGGAAAGAGGAACACTATAGAAAACTGCAGGGAACTTACCCGGTGATCAGTCTTTCTTTTGCCGATGTGAAAGAAAGCCTGTTTTCGGACACCAGAAAAGTAATATGTCAGATCATCACCGATTTATACAGAAAATATGATTTTTTACTGGAAAGCGGATGTCTGAATGAGGCGGAGCAGAAAGCATACCGCCAGATATCCCCGAATATGGAGAAATATATGGTGTCCGGTTCCCTGAAAAATTTATCTGACTACTTATTCCGCTATTATGGGAAAAAAGTGATCATTCTATTGGATGAGTATGATACCCCCATGCAGGAAGCCTATGTACATGGCTACTGGCAGGAACTGGTCGATTTTATCAAAGGTCTTTTTAATGCCACTTTTAAAACAAACCCTTACCTGGAACGCGCGATCATGACCGGTATCACCCGTGTCAGCAGGGAATCCATTTTTTCAGATCTCAATAATATGACTGTTGTGACATCAACTTCCAATCAGTACGCAACCAGTTTCGGCTTTACCGAGGAAGAAGTATTTGATGCATTGAATAAATATGGAATGCGCGATAAACAGAATGATGTAAAGCGTTGGTATGATGGCTTTACTTTCGGAAATTGCAGAGATATTTATAACCCCTGGTCCATTTTGAATTATCTGAAGACAGGAAAACTGTCAGCTTACTGGGCCAATACCAGCAGCAACAATCTGGTAGCAAAACTGATCCGTGAATCCGGCAGCAGTGTTAAAACCACTATGGAAGATTTACTGGCGGGAAAATCTTTTCACACAGAAATAGATGAGCAGCTTATATTTGATCAGCTGGATTACCGCGAAAGTGCTATCTGGAGTCTGCTGTTGGCCAGCGGTTATCTGAAGGTTGAACATTTTTCTTTTAACGAAACTTATGGTCGGGAAGAGTATGATCTGATGCTCACAAACAGAGAAGTCCGCATGATGTTTGAGCGGATGATAAAAGACTGGTTTTCAGAATATACGCCGGCGTACAATGAATTCGTAAAAGCACTTCTGGCAGATGACCTGAAAGCAATGAATACCTATATAAACAGAATTGCACTGGCAACATTCAGTTTTTTTGATACCGGGAAAAACCCGTCCGAAGAAGAACCGGAACGCTTTTACCACGGTTTTGTTCTTGGGCTTTTAGTCGATCTCAGAGGACGGTATACACTTACCTCCAACCGCGAGAGTGGTTTCGGAAGATATGACGTACTGCTTGAGCCTTCTCTGCCTCAGGATGACGGAATTATTCTGGAATTCAAAGTCCAGGATATGGATGAGGAAAAAGAACTTTCTGACACGGTAAAATCTGCTTTAAAACAGATTGAGACCAAAAACTATGAGACAGTTTTGATCGAGAAGGGAATTTCCAGAGAAAAGATACGAAAATATGGATTTGCTTTTCGGGGAAAGAAAGTTTTGATCGGATAACAGCTTTTATTTTTGAAATTAAAGCACCTTCGCTTATCCATCAGGCCACAAAGGAGGTATTCCCGCTAATGAAATTACTGTATCTTTATATAGGCCATATGAACAGACCTTTGGATTACCACGAAATATCTTTTTCAGATGATTATCATATCCATTTTGACCGTGACAGCAGAAAACTGCTTATTCATAAGGCCGCAGAAATGCATCCTTCGATCTATGGAGACAACATCTCCGGTCTGAAACTTATCGTTGGAAAAAACGGATGCGGGAAAACAACCCTCCTAAATCTTCTCGGGCTGACCGCCTCGGATCTGAGACGGGAATTCTGCCAATATGAAGACGAAAACGAGCCATGGCCGGCGATGGCCCATGACTGGTTCGCATTATATCATCTGGAGGATGACCTGTTCGCTCTGGAGGGCTATGATCCACATCTGCTGTTGGAAAGCCCGGTGTATCTGAATAATCATTACTCAGCCGCCGTTCAATACGATTTTCAGACACACACTCTGCATTTTCTGAATTATCTGCAGGAATTCCGCAAAGAGAAGACCGGGTTCAAATATATAAATCAGGCAGCATATCTTACCTATTCTCTGGAGCCGGACTGCCCCTGGTATTTTAAAGCCAAGAGGCAGAAATATGAAAAGTATGACACAGCTTTTATAGAACGGTATGATATCTCACAGTTTAATTTTTACGGTGTCGAGTATTTCCTGTATCTGGCTGCCAGAAATGCCGAAGATTTCAGAAGTCTTTTTGACAGTACCCCTGCCGCCCTGAAAGTGGAACTCCGTCTGGAACGCAATGAAATTGACAGGCGGAGCATTCAACATGAAAAGGATCTGCTGGCGGAAGCTATCTATGGAGAAGGCGGAACTTTTCTCTCCGTATCAATGCCACAGCTGGAAAAGGCATTCGGCATCCATAGTGAGCTAAATGATAAGCACAGCCTGATTATTCGTTATCTGGAGGAATTATTAGTTTATGTCTTAAAGGAACAAGAAATAAAAAACAAAAAATCATTTAAAGCCAGAGGCGATACGGAAGATACAAAATACATAACAAGAAGAGATTTCCTTCTGGATCTTATCGAACAATTGACACATGTCCAGGCAAGACAGGAAACTTACAGAGAAACAGTCATGCATCCATACGATCTTCGGCTGGCGAAACAGTTTTGTGCTGCCCTGGAGCAGATCCCGGACCACTTTTTTAAGAGCGGCACCCACGCAGAGATTTATCTGAAAGACTGTGAAACTAATTTTCTGGAACCGTTGATGGAATGCTATGATCTGAATCAGGAACGGGAGGATCACGAGCTCAACCACAGAGGATTCCTTTCTTTTTCCATAGAAAACCTCAGTACAGGTGAACTGGCTTTGATCGACCTGTACGCCGCGATCTTAAACGGCGTAAAAAAATGGAATCAGGTGCACAGGAATCTGATCCTCCTGTTGGATGAGCCCGACAGCAGGCTGCATCCGGAATGGTCAAGACTCTTTCTAAAGCGCCTCATCGATCTGCTCAATACAGACCCGTTTTCCGGATATCATTTTCAGATCATCATCGCCACACATTCTCCCCTGCTGTTATCAGATGTCCCACGGAAAGATATCATCTGCTTACAGCAGACAGATAAAGGGATAGCGGTCACAAATGCCAACTATGGCTTCATGAGCAATCTGAATGATATCTTGCTGGACAGCATGTTTTTAAGTTCACCGTTCGGGGCTTTTGCGGAGCAGTATACAAACGAAGTCATGAAACAGATTTCGGAATTAAAGGAGATTCCTGATCACAGCCCGAATCAGATCATTGATCTAAAACCGCAGATCGAAATTCTGCAGAAAAAAATCGAAATTATCGATGACCTTTATATACGGGAAACCTTAAAACATTCTCTCGACGCATTAAATTTATACTAAAAAACAAAGTAATGCAACAGGAAAGGCAAATTAATGATCGAAGTCAGATACTGGAAAGATGAAAAACTGAAAAAATGGTATGCAGAACAGATGCTGGCAGCATTAAAAGGAAAATCACCTGCAAGAAAGCCCTCTGATCCCCTGCTGCAGCCGTTTTATGCTAAGATAGCGACATGGGAGGAAACGGAACTGGCAGATATACTGCTGGAAGACAGAAATAGGCTGGCGGAAAAATATGACTGGATCAATGAGTATATAAAATTATGCGATTTTACAGCATATTACAGTGTGCTTCAGGAGCTTACAAAGGCAAAAAGAATCTATGCTCCTCTGCGGATCGAATACCTGAATCAGTACAGAGGCTATTATCTGGAAGCGCTGATCTCCGAACTTGCAATTGATGAAACTGTGCTTACCCATTCATGGCCAAACTTCGATAAATTGCACCGGGCGGCCCAGCGCTGCTGCCAGAGCCTGAATCTGATCATCAGCGAGGTGCTCGACTATTCTTTTATGCCTCAACAGATACGCCATCATCTGTATCAAAAGATGGATGTACAGGTATGTCCCTACTGTAATCGCCAATATATACATACTGTTTCTGCCACAGAGAAAGAAACATATCTGGGAGATCTGGATCATTTTTATCCCAAAAGCATCTATCAGCTATTCTCTCTTTCCCTGTGGAACCTGACGCCCGTCTGTAAACCCTGCAACCAGCTTTTTAAGCGGCAGTATAACCGGGAGATCCTATCTCCCATGGAGTCCGGGTTTGACGATGACTGCATCCTGAAGATTCATTATCAGGACGTATCATCCATGAGCGGCATAAATGACCACTTTACTTTTAACTGGGAGATTCAGGAATCTGCCCCGGAGGACAAAAAAGAGCAGATCCGGCAGAATCTGGATATGTTCTCCCTAAACGAAGTATATCAGTTTCACAAGCAGGATATTCAGAATATCCTGCGGAGGCGCCATCTGAGATCCAAACTGCTGGCCGACAGGCAGGATGCCCTGCTGGGCGATTTCCGCCTGCCGGCGGAGGATGTAAACCGTTTATTTTATGGTGCTTCTTTGAATAAGGATAAATTTCATAAGGAGCTGCTGGGGAAGATGGTTTATGATGTTGTGGTGAATGGATGAAAAACATTATTATTTTCTCATATACTGTTTTAGTTGGTCATAAAAGTTCTCTCTGGTCCCGGCCATAATCACAACAATCACCTTATTCCACAGATACTCTACTGTACATGCCCGTTTATAATTTGTTTTATTGTAGTTATTCAAATTCCCATCATATGTCAATTTCTATGAAGCCTTTGTTGTATAGTTTCCATAACCCTCGATAAATTTAAGTATTTTTTGCCAGTCAATTATCCTTCATGAAACAAACCCGCTCTTTTCTAAGGATTATGATAGACAAAGCATAAACCGCCACCCATAATTATTCTAAAAAAGGAGAGTGCATGTTATGAATAATTCAAAAAATACATTTCAGATTATATAGAATATTGTGAATATAGAAAGCGCTTAGACCCCAAAACATTAAAAGCATATGAGATAGATTTAAATCAATATGCACACTATTGTTCTGATTTATCTGACTGTTTTTGCAAAGATGTTGTTGATAATTTTATTACAAGTCTACATAGGCAATATAAGCCCAAAAACACCAAACGTAAAATTGCAAGTTTAAAAGCCTTTTTTCATTACATGGAATATAAAGAAATATTAAAAGAAAATCCCTTTAAAAAACTGGATATCCGCTTTCGGGAACCCAAGTTGCTCCCAAAAACAATTTCCTTTCACTCCATACAAACGTTCTTATCTACCATCTATACCCAAAAAGAACAGGCCTCATCCGAATATCAACTAAGATGCTGCACAAGGGATATTGCTGTCATAGAGTTGTTGTTTGCTGCTGGAATGCGGATTTCCGAATTATGTTCCCTCAAGCTATCGGATATAGACCTGAAAAGTCACAATATTTTAATTTATGGAAAGGGTGCCAAAGAGAGAATTATCCAAATCGGCAATAAAGAAGTTATCGCCGCACTACACGACAGAGATTTATACGCATGTATCGAATTGGTAGTGTAAAAAAGTTTGTGTCTTTGGAAAAAAATACCTCTTTTTTGGTAAGAATCAAGATATGACAATTCTTAT
>ERZ808028.296-NODE-296-length-48952-cov-17.393391_pt1 | contig 48952 bp, 35 predicted proteins | sample MGYA00380184_ERZ808028 | MGnify/ENA primary metagenome ERZ808028 (study PRJEB31490, sample SAMN06133397) | mouse gut metagenome | isolation source: J8_1 | host: mice | place: China: Chengdu | collected 2015-05 ...
TCTGTCTGTCTGTCTGTCTGTCTGTCTGTCTGTCTGTCTGTCTGTCTGTCTGTCTGTCTGTCTGTCTGTCTGTCTGTTAATTATCAGGCATTCCGGCATATCCTGTCAACCTCCTTTGGCAGAAAATTTCATTTAATTATAATAGATATTTGAAAAAAAACAAGGTTTTTGGCAGGAACGTCAATTTTCTGGCAAGAACGTCATGCAGATTTTAAAAATAAGGTATTGACAGGTTTGAAAAATGTCTTTTTTTGTTGTATGATTATATTTGATTTTTTAAAGATTTGAGGTGAAACCAATTTGAAGATTGCTTTAGTAGATGATGAACCGAAACTTCTGGACGAAATGGCAGGGCTTGTCTGCGACTTTGGCGCACAGCGCCAGTGCCATGTGGAAACTGTCCCATTCCTGAATGCGGAAGGCTTCTTTGAGGCATTCGGGGACGGCGGTTTTTCTGCAGGCGGCAGTTTTGATGCCGTTTTTATGGACATTTACATGGACGGCATGGACGGCGTTGCCGCAGCGCAGAAAATCCGGAGCATGGACAACCGGTGCGTCCTCGTGTTCCTGACTTCCAGCTCGGACTTTATGCCGGACGCCTTCTCCTGCCATGCCTTTGAATATATTACCAAGCCTTTCTCCCCGCAGCGTATATTCAAAGTCCTTGGGGACATTTTGGAAATGCTTCCCCCGCTGCAAAAATACATAGAAGTAATAAACGGCAGGAAAACCATTCATGTATTCCTTGACGAGATTTTCTCCGTCATTACGGACGCACATTATCTTGACATCGCCCTTTCAAGCGGGGAAACCCTGCACTGCCGCATGACCATGCCGGAATTTGTAATGCTTACAGACGGGGATTCCCGCTTCCTTGCCGTCAATAAGGGTATCATGGTAAACGCCGGCTGCATCCTTGAATTTACGGACAACTGCTGTGTGCTGGAAAACGGCGCAAAGCTGCCAATCCGTGTGCGGGACCGCCTGAAAATCGAACAGGCGGCGAGGGATTACAATTTCAGGAAGATACGGGAGCGTCAGGCACACTTTGCCGGACGCCCTGTGCCGGAAATCATCAGGAAGGGGGACTGAACATGGATATGGAAAAATGGTTATCGGCGCTGCTGGTGCTTTTGGTACTGCTTCCTTCGGGGGCATCCTGCTATTATGTAATGAAGAACCAGATGAAGTACACCCTGCGTAAGACAGCCGCACTATTCACGGCTGTCCTGCTCCCATACGCTTTTTTCTGCTCCATTTTAAGCGTCTTACTGCGGATTGATGTAAATATCATCCTCCTGCCGTCCCTCGTCCTGTTCTTTTTCCCATACCGCTGTACCGTAACGGCAAGCCTGCCAAAATGCCTTGCCGTCTATGTGGGTGTCTGTGCCGTCCATACCTTTCCGGCACAGTTCGCCTATGCCCTTGATGCCTTTCTCCATCCGGCGTCGGGTGCGGCAGACTTCTCCGTGGAAGCGGCTTTTTTCCGGCTTTTACTTTCCTGTCTGGTTGCCGCCGCTTTCGCACAGCCTGCCTGCGGGCTTTTTTTCAGGATAATCGACTGTCTGGACACGCCAAAGATATGGTACTCCACCGTCATATTGTCCTCTGTCTTTCTGTTCTTCAATATAGCGGCTGTCCCCCAGTCCTACAGCACCCTCCATACGGGGCGTATGTTTTCCCTTTTCCTGCTACTGGAGGTCTGCCTGTTTGCAATCCTTACGGCAATTTATGTGCTTCTTTACCTGGGTACAAGCGTTATACTGGAACACACCGAGCTGAAGGAACGCACGCAGCTCCTTGAAATGCAGGCACGGCAGTACCGGACGCTGCAGGAGCATATGCGCCAGACCGCACGTCTGCGGCATGACTTCCGCCACTCCGTGCGTCTGCTTTCTTCCCTTGCAGAGAAAGGCGACATCGGCAGCATCCGGACACATCTTGCAGCATACGAGGTCAGCCTTGCGGAAAATGCACCTTCAAATTACTGTGCCAATGCCGCCCTCAATGCGCTGTTTAGTCACTACCACGAAATAGCTGTTTCAGCAGGCATAGACACAGACTGGCATATTGAACTGCCGGAGCTTACGCCTGCCAATGAACTTGACATCGTTTCCCTGTTCGGGAACCTGATAGAGAATGCCATCGACGGGTGCCTTACCGTGCCGGAGGGCAGGCGGTATTTCTGCCTGACCACAGAAATCCGCCATAACAACAGCCTGTACATCGTTTCCACCAACAACTTTGACGGCAGGGTGCGGAAAGGGAAGGACGGCTACCGTTCCACGAAGCACGGCGGAAACGGGATCGGGCTTGCCGCCATTGCAGCAGTAGCGGAAAAGTACGGCGGTTCGGCACAGGCTTCCAACAGCGGAACGGAGTTTTATGTAGATGTGGTGCTGAAAATATGAGCTGGTTCAGCACCTCTCCCACTCTTAGATAAATTCAAAACTATCTTCATCCGGTTCAAAATATTCCATGAATGAAAGATACAATTCTTCCGGGCGATCCGGCAGGCAATCCTCATAACTGCATATATCCTGAACAGTATGGTTACTGTATTCGATATGCACCTGCCATGACGGTCTGCCCTCCGGCTCCGCTGGCAGAGCCTCCTCTTTTTCCTCCAAATCATCTATATAGATGCCTTCCTCCGAAAGAATATCCGTAAAAAATTCATCTTCATCAGGATTCAGACAATAATCCTGCTCCCACATAAAAATTTCCAGCGTATGTATGATATACCGCAGCAGCTTCGCCATCTTCCCGCCGTCCAGTACAACGGACTGCTCCCCGCTGTCTGCATGGAAGTCCGTCATGGTCAGAACACGGCTTTTCCTGTCAATGGTAAACAGGCGGTCAGCCATTTCCATATCTCCATACCCGTCATAAACCTCTGTATGCACTTCAAAAGACAATGTATTGATGACAAGCTGCTTTTTCATGGCATTGCGTTCCGCATAAGGAAAACATACGTTGTAAATCTCCCTCGCCGTGTCTGCCACTTCCGGGCATTGATCGTGCATTTTTCCTTGCAGCCATTTCTTCTCGCCGTCTGAAAGCCGCCGCATTGGAAAATTCATCATCCGGTTTATATCCATTGCCGCCGCTTTTTCGGCAGCGCTTAAACGGGAACAGGATTTGCAGATATGGGCTGCATGACCTTTCCCTGAAAACTTCTCGTTTGCCTTATATTCGCCGCATATTTTGCAGTAATGCCCATGCGGGCGTTTTTTCTTTGACATAACAATTCCTCCGTTTCTGCACTATATTATACTGTTGACCGTCAAAATCCGCAACAAAACTACTGTGTTTTTCCAGATTGACAGAAACCATAATCAGGCACAAAAAAACAGGCTTTTCCCTCCCTCATTTTAATAGGGAAGGAAGCCTGTTTCTGTTATATTTTATTCTGCTTCTGTCAATTCAAGCTGTTCAAATTCCTCGTCAGTCATATTCTGTAACTTTACAATTACCCTGTGGGATAATTCTTCCATATCCGTATCTTCCAGATATGGCAAAGCCCGTTCCATATCTTCTATGACCTCATTCCTGCCTTCCCCTGCAAATATGCAGATTAAATTGCTTTCTTCCACGGTAAACATTGTATCCATATCCTTACATCTCCCTCTGCTTATTTTTTATATTTTCTTCCTGCTCCCTGCCCTGTCCTGCCACCTGTGCCTTTTTCTCCGCAAGTCGGGCTTTTAAAGACGGTTTTGCCGCTGGCTTGTCCTGTGCTTTCCTGTTTTCCTCTTTCTGCGCTTTCTCCCCTGCGCCGTTATTCAGCACATTATCGACCATGTTATAATTCTGTTCTTCCATTTCCTCAATCTTTGCAAGCGGCTTGTACTCCGCCAGCTTTTCAAGCAGCTCCTTAGCCCTCCTGCTTTCCTCCGGCTCCGTTTTGTCCGCAGCTATATCAGCAAGCCACGATACAATGTCCTGTGTATCCCCCTGCTTTAAGGCATCTGCAAGCTCTGATACATTCTCCGTCATGTTCTGGCTGTTGTCATGGTAAAGGGCGGCATCATAATCATATGTAAAGCGGTCAAGCTCCACTGCAAGCTGTTCTGCTGGTGTCAGACCGGGCATTCGCTTTTCCCATACTTTTGCTTCAAATTCCTCGCCCATATGTCCGTCTATCTCCATTTCCGGCAGTTTCGCCACAAGCTCCGCAATCACTTCCATCGCCTGTGGACTGCCTTTTATGTCAGGGATATACTCCAAAATATCAAGGTCAATCCTTTTCCCGGATAAAATGTCAATCCCCACATCTTCAAATGTTTCTGTTCCCGGTGCATGGATATTGATGCCGATAGCAGGGATTCCGTTCATGCGATCCGGCGGTATCTGCTTCCAGATTGCGACAGCTTCCTCCACAGTAGGGATATTCTCATAAAATTCTCCCATAGTGTGAAATTCGCCGCACTCCGCTACGGTCAGCGTCACTTCCGGCTCTGCCTGTTCCGGGAATAAAGTTTCCCGCAGTCCTTTGTATGTAAAGTTTTCCCCGTCAAATATGGTGATCTGGTCAGTTTCCTCATTAAACTCTATGGAGAAGTCCAGCCTGTCCCCCTGCTCAATAGAAGCATGGTCTGCCGCTTTTATCCATTCCCCGTATTTTCCCATTTCCACAAAAGGCTTGTCACATTCCGCATAGGCTTTACACAGCCCCTCCGCATCAAGCCCGCTGGTATTCTTAAACCACCGTTCCTCGTCATTCATGCGGATATTAAAAATACTGACCGGCTCTTTCTCCCTTGCTTCACGCACTCCCTCCAGATAGTCCTCCACCTGCGGGAGATAGGTTTCCAGTGTCCCCGTCCTCTGTGCCGTTATTGGATTGATGTCAACTTTGATACCGCCGATATGAATCCCGTCACAATTATTAAAAGCATTGAATAAATCATCTTCACGCTCATTCGTGGAAAGCTCCACTGCCACATCAAGGTCAGAGCCTTCACGCTCCAAGCCCCGGCACCGGCTTCCGACTACTGCCACATCTATAATCTCCGCCTGAATGACATATTCATCAATCTTTGCCTGCACATGGCATTTTACGGTTTCCTCAATCTCTGCCGGGTTCATTTCGCTGATTTCATGGAACAGCTCATTCGTCTTTGCCTTGAAATTTTCAACCACATTTCCCTGTGTCTGCGGTTCAATATGGTCTGCCGCTTCCACCTTTTCCATCAATCCATCATAATCAATCGGTATCAGCTCATCCTTGTCACTGATGTTTCCCCTTGCACCGTTGTCAAATGGATTTTCTTTCAAATCCTCCACTATATTATTGAGGGCTTCCCTGATACTGACATCGGGATTATCATACACACCGCCGTCTATCTCTTTATAGTCAGCACCCATAATGGAATAGTCATAACCGCCCTCTGTTTCCTGTATGCTGATAAAACGGTCTGCTATCTGAAACGCAAGCTCTGTTTCCGCCATTTTCTCCGGCTTTGCATCTAACTTCTGGACATCATGTCCAGAAGTGTCCTTCCTGCCCTCTAAGGATTGCTTCATCTCCGCAAGCACCTGATCCTTTTCATCTCCGAGGTCAATGATCTCGTCACCGTCCTCCATATCCTCTAATTCCAGTGTTACTGTTGACTTCTCCGGCTCATCCTGCTCGGTCTGTGGTTCTGATTTTTCCGTTTCTGTCTGCTCCGCCTGTGTCTGTTCCGGCTCTGATTGTTCCGTTTCCAACTTTTGGACATTATGTCCAGAAGTTATTTCCTCCTGTCCGGCAGACAATTCTTTTTCCTTTTCCAATACTTCACTGCGGAACATATCAATAAAGCCGTCCAAGACCGCCGGGTGGCTGCTTACAATCAGTTCACGGTTCATATCTATTCCATGCACGATATTTTCGGGAATGTAAAACTCCGATGCCCACGCTTTGTTATCCACTGAAAAACGTCCGTCCCACGATTCCTGCTGGATTGTGCTGGCAAGAACAAACGCCATGCGCTCCGAACCATACTGCTCCGCTAAAGGCTTCACAATATCATTCTTTAAGTGCATACCGTCAAAATTCTGCCGTATTGTTCCCTCAATCGCTTCCCTGCACTCCCTGTCAAGGTTTCGGGAATCTCTGTATTTATCCACTTCCCCATGTTCCATTGCATAACTTAGGGTATGCCCGTAGACAGCCGGATAACTTTTCTGTGCTTCTGGCTGCTCTGCCTGTATCTGCTCCGTTTCTAACTTTTGGACATTATGTCCAGAAGTGGCATTACCCTCAATTTCTTCCTCCCGCTCCTCGGCGGCTCTTGCCTGTTCAATCTTTTTGTACTCACTTTCCATCAGACCGAGAAAAGCCGTCCCCATTTCTTCATAGGAAATCTGCTTTTCCGCATTCCCAAAAGTAACCGTCACGGCATCCCTGCCAAATAATACAGCAACGCCATCATTTTCATCTGCTTCTATTACCCTCTCGTGACCGCCGATGAGAGCCTTTGCAAGTTCCTCACGGATATCCTCACCGCCCTGCATACGGCGGGCTATATCATGTATGGTATCATCTGATACTAAGCCGTCACCAAACAATGCTTTTTCAACCGGCTTAAATTTATCAATATACCCGTCCTCAAAAAAACGGTATCCCAAATCTTCAATCTCGTCCCATGCAAGAAAATTTTTCGCAATCAAAGGCGCATTATCTGTTTCAAGGAATTGTTTTTCTTCATTGGTAAGCTCTTTCTCCGCTTTATCTGCCTCCTGCTTTTTTACGCCCTCCAGCTCACGCATAAAATCAGGAAGCCCGGTAAAACCGAACGAATCAACAAAGTGTGCGCTGTTCTTTCCATTCTCGTGCAGCACCACAATGTCACTGACAGAAAGGGAATGTCCCTTATAATCTGCCGGGTGGTCTATATTGAATTTCTCATAGAGCGCTTCCAGCTTATCCCCCTGTGTCTGCAATCCTATGAAGTCCTCCGATAATTCCGACAGTTCTCCCACATAGACCAGATTATAGTTTTCCGGTTTTATTGCATCCAGATTGTCCTTTATGATGCCCCTGCGTTTTAGGGATTCTGTGCCTGCAAAGTGGAAATCACGAAGCTCTGGATTGTCTTTTAGCTGATAAATTCCGTATTTATCGGTATCGCCATATAAAAGCTGTGCCTCCTTGTTTGCGCCGCTTTCCGCAATCTCTGCCTGCATGGAGCGAAATTCCCTCTCATTCTCCCAATCGCTCTTTTCAATGCCGAAGATGCCCTCATGTCCCGTAATCTGTTCCTTATCGTCTATTAAAGTTTCCGAACCGTCCTTATGGAGCTGGTACACAGGCAGGTCATGGTCAAACAGTTCCAATGCCGTTTCTTTTGTAAGCGGGAGCATTTCTTCCCATGTATAGCCGTATCCGTGCATTTCCGACAGACCGATCATGCCATCGGGAAGCGCATCAATTTCCGCCTGTGCGTCAATGACTGTCAGTGCTGCATTGGCAGGCTCATTTTCAATCCTGTATGCCAGCATATCCGCCAGCTCTTTTGTTTTCTCGTAATCGTCCAGCTTGTATCCGTAATTCACAATCATATTTCTTTCATCAGGGGAAAACACACCCTTCCCATGTTCTATACGATGTACGATAGATGCCGCATATTCTATCCCGGATAACTCTTTTTCAAGGGAAACTTCCCCTGCCTTCAAGTCCACCGCAATGTCAAAAAATTCCGGCATACCGCTGTTCCTGCCGTCTTTTACGATGATTGGCACATACTCAGCGTCGTTTTCCTCCATAAAATCCTGAATATTTCCGTCCCACTCATTCCCGTCCAGCGCCGCCAGCTTATAGGCAAGGTCAAGCGTCTGCTCCCGTGTCATGTTGGTAATCTTGTCAATCTCATATCCGTCATTTTCCCCGTACATGATTTTCAGAACCACGTCACTGTCCTTGACCGGTTCATTGGCTTTCCTGTCCATCTCCATCGCATATTTGACATCTGTTATCGCATGGGTGTCGGTATCATAGATGTAATCTACATGAAATTCCTCTACTTCCTCTGACCTGTCATCACCCAAATGGGTAACCCATGCGCCCCTGCTCTCTAAGTAGGCTTCTACGTTCTCCCGGTCTGCGTCCTTCATGGCAAGCAGGCTGTCAAGCAGCTCTGCTCCCTCCATGCCCCTGACGCTTGCAATGTCAAAATGGGAACGCTCGGTGTTGGATACTGCAAGGATAAACTCCTGTGACTGTTCCTGCATGATTTCCCGGTCACGCTGTATTTCTCTAAGCTGTTCCTCAATGCCCGTGATAAGCTCCGATGCTGTCCTGCGGATTGTGTCAAGGGAAGATTTCAGCTCTTTCATGTCACGTCCTGATGACCAGCCCGCTATATAAGAGAACGAATATTCGGACGTGTCAATTTCAAAATGCCGGCAGACTGTAAAAGCTATGCTCTCGGCTTCGATTTCTTTGGTATTCCTGTCCTTTGCAGGCGCAAGAATATCCTCTTTGTTGACTTCCTTATTGTGCAGCATGGAATGGGCTGTTTCATGCACCATCGTCTTTAATGTCTGGCTCTCGCTCATGCCCTCCTGCACCGCAATCCGGTTTTCCTCTATGTTGAAATATCCTTTTGAATCACCGGGAATGTCCTCAAAACCGATTGGGGCAGGGGCAACATTGGTGACTGCCTTGATAAAATCCTCATATCCCTCCACCGTGGATAAAAGCTCTTTTGCTTCCAGTTCCGGAAGCGGTTCTCCATCCGTCTGCGATACGTCAAACACCGACACTGCACGGAAAGCGGGAATTTTAACCTCGACTTCCTCCGTCTGCGGCATACCGTCCTTATCAAGCATGACCTCCCTGGTCACAGGGTCTAATTTATCCCGTTCCTCCTTAATTTTATAAGGGGCGGGGGCAAGGATACGGATTCCCTTTTCCCCTCTTTTTACATGGCGGTTGAAATTCTTCTGCCATGCCTGGTATCCTGCAACTAAACTGGCGTCAGGGCGTTGTAGGGCAATCAGAAGCGTGTTGTTAAAACTGTAATTATGGAATTTTGACATGGTAGAGAGGTAGCTTTTATATTTCTCGCTCTCAAAAAGCTCCTTTAACCCCTCCTCCAGCTTGTCAGTGATCTCTTTTACTTTCTGTTTTTCTGTTATGGAAACTGTGTTTACATTTGCACCTGCCATACGGTTATTTCTCCTTTTCCTCCATAAAAGCAGAAAACAGATAAGTTTCCCTATCTGTTTCCGCTCTGGATATTTTTATTGATATTTATAAACATTCCGCCTTGCTCTTTGTTTTTGCCTTGTCCGGTTCCAGCGTTTTTTTCTGCTGGTCTGTTTTTGCTTTCATCTGTGAAAGTTTATCCTTTAAGGACGCCCGACTGCCTTTCTCCGCCTCTTTTCCGACACTGAAACGCTCAGACAGCCGGTTCAGCTTTTCAAATGCCCTGTCCACGGAAGCAATCACTTTCCGCAGATTTTCCACCGCCTTTTTCACAGGCTTATTTATTACCCTTGTCAGACCGACACCCGGCTTTTCGTCCGATACTTCCTTCGTTCCCTTTCCGGCTAACAGCCTGCCCACGTTGGAAACGCTGTTCCCAATCTGCTTTAATTCGTCCCCGATGCTGTCTATCTGGTTGGCTGTCTTTTGGTAGTCCAGCATTGTTTCAGCCAGACGCTCCCGGAAATCTTCAAGTGCCGACTTCATGCCGGAAATTCCTTTCTGAACAACCCTGCACATCTCCGATTTTCCTTTTTCCTTAAAGGCATTGACCGCCTGCGCCGCTGTTTCTGCTAAATGGTCTTTTATTGCCGAAAGGCGCTCGGATAAATCTGTGATCTTCTCCTGAAGGTGCGCCACTTTATCCATAAGGTTTTCTTTGACCGATTTCGGCTGGTTTTCCTGCAACTGTTCAAGCTGCTGTCTGACACCCTGCAACTCCTCCGCCATCACCGCAAGCTGTAGCTGCATACCTGCCGCATACTTGAAAAGCTCCATGAAGTCCTGTGACTGTTCTCCCATATTCTGCTGGTTAAGCAGCTCCATGAACTGCTTTAATACATCATTTTCCTCCGCAAATTGTCTGGTACTCTGTTCTGCTGTTTCCATTCCTTATTACCTCCGCTTGTTTTATTGACTGCATAATAAAAGACAGCCTTTCACTGACTGCCTTTTTGAAACAGGCAGCTTTGCCGTAGCTGCCTGTTTCAAAAATTTTATAAAGTTTCTGTTTTCTCTTTTGCCTTTTTCGGCATGGCTTTCTCTGCATCTCCCCCGGCAGCTTTCACTTTAAACGCTTCCAGCTTTTCTTTTAATGATGTTCTCTGCACAGGCTTATCAGCCATTCCAGCCGTAAGTTTCAGCCCCTGTGGATTTCCATTATCCACTGCATAATTATGTCTTGCATTTTCTACCGGATACGGTGTTGGTGCATCCGCAACGCTTTCCCTTGTTTCCGGTTTTTCCTCCTGCCACGGCTTCAAGTCATTCTTCCCCAACTTCTGGACATCATGTCCAGAAGTTTCCTGTCCTTCATTTTCTTCCTCCGGCGCATCGTCCATACCAAGCGCATCATCACCCTTTTCGTCCATGTTGAGCAGGGCATTTAAGGCAGACAGGCGTTCCAACTTCTCTGCAAGCTCCGCTTCCTGTGCAAACGGCTTTGTGACCTCCACTTTTGCTGTTTCAAGCTGACGCTCCACTGTTTCAAGTTTTGTCTGTGCCTCGGAAAGCTGTTTCGGCATGGATTCCAGCGCATGGTTGATACGGGCAATGTTGCCGAGAGGGTCAGAGCCGATCTCAAGGTTATGGGAAAGCTGCCCTTTTAAGTTCATCACAAATTTGTGGTTGAACGAATCAAAGGACACCGCCATCTTAAACCCGGCATACTCCCCGACTGTGGCAGGCACATTGACGGTTTTCATCTCCTTGCACATCTCCACGAGTGCGGTTCCGGCTTCTTTTTTATCCGTATATACTTTATCCCCAACTTTCATCAAAAACTGTTCTTTATCTGCCGGAAGGTTTGCTTTTGCGGTCTGAATGTCAGCCCCCATACCGCTTATACGTTCTTTCAGGATAGCGATCTGTTGCGGGTAATGCTTGGCGATATTGTCCTCAAGTCGGTATTTCTGGCTGGTGTGGTTTCCTTTCATCAGCTTCAGCTTGGATACCTGAATATCGAGATCCATCTTTTCTTTTATATAGGGATTGCCCGTTGCCAGAGCCTTAACTTCCGCATAAGTTAGCGCCGCTTCGTCCACGTCCTCACAGCTACGCACAGGGGATTTGCTCGTCATAATCTGACCAATGAATTTCTGCTTGTTCTCAATGAGCTGCCATGAATAGCTATCGAACGTACCTTCTGTTACATAACGGAAAATCTTGACCTTTGGATTGAGGTTGCCCTGCCTTAAAATACGCCCTTCCTGCTGTTCGATGTCAGAGGGACGCCACGGCACATCAAGGTGGTGCAGCGCTATTAACCTGTCCTGCACGTTGGTTCCTGCACCCATTTTCTGTGTCGAACCCAACAAAAAACGAACCTGTCCGCTTCTTACTTTGCCAAACAGCTCCGCTTTCCTTGTTTCCGTATTCGCTTCATGTATAAATGATATTTCCTCCGGCGGCACTCCTTTCTCAACCAGTTTGTTTTTTATGTCATCATAGACATTAAATGTGCCATCCCCTTTCGGTGTCGATAAGTCGCAAAAAATTAGTTGTGTTGACTTCTGCTCCTTTGTCTGCTCCCATATCTCAAATGCCTTTTCGACACAGGTTGCCGCTTTGGAAGTTTCATTATCCGGCAGCATATCATTGATAAGCCGCTGATCCAGAGCCAGCTTTCTTCCGTCATTTGTGATTTTCAGCATATTATCGACCGATGCGTCCACTTTACGGTCACGCACAGCTTCCGCACGTTCCGCAAGGGAAGCTACCATATCCTGCTGGTACTCGCTTGGCTTTAATACCACGTTTTCATACTCCGCCTCCGGTACGGGCAGGTTTAACATATCCGGTGTCTGAATGTCCGCACTCTCTTTAAATAATGCGATCAGCTCCGGCAGATTGAAAAACTTTGCAAACCTTGTCTTTGCCCGGTATCCGGTTCCCTCCGGGGCTAATTCTATCGCTGTCTGCGTTTCTCCAAAGGAAGAAGCCCAACTGTCAAAATGCCCAAGCCCAAGTTTCTGTAACGTGCTGTACTGGAGATAACGCATATTGGTATAAAGCTCCGTCATGCTGTTGCTGATTGGCGTTCCGGTTGCGAAAGTCACGCCCTTGCCGCCTGTCAGTTCATCAAGGTACTGACATTTTGCAAACATATCACTTGACTTCTGCGCCTCAGTCTGTGCAATGCCTGCAACATTCCGCATTTTTGTGTATAAGAAAAGGTTTTTGTAAAAATGACTCTCATCCACAAAAAGCCTGTCAACACCAAGCTGTTCAAAGGTTACTACATTGTCTTTCCTCGATGTGTCATTCAGTTTTTCAAGCCTTGCTGAAAGGGATTTTCTTGTTTTCTCCATCTGCTTAATGGTATATCTCTCCCCGTTGTCGGCTTTTGCCTGCTCTATGGCAAGCTCAATTTCACCGATCTGACGCTCAATCATAGCTTCCTGACGCTCAATTGACAGCGGGATTTTCTCGAATTGAGAATGCCCGATAATCACCGCATCATAGTCACCTGTTGCTATCCGGGAACAGAATTTCTTCCGGTTGGCAGGCTCAAAATCCTTTTTCGTTGCAGCTAATATATTTGCGCCGGGATAAAGCCGCAGGAAGTCGCTCGCCCACTGCTCCGTCAAATGGTTCGGCACTACAAACAGGCTTTTCTGGCACAATCCTAACCGTTTGCTCTCCATTGCCGCCGCTGTCATTTCAAAGGTCTTGCCCGCACCGACACAGTGCGCCAGCAGGGTATTATCCCCGTATAAAACGTGTGCGACTGCATTTTTCTGGTGGGGCTTTAACTCAATGTCCGGTGTCATGCCGGGAAATTTTAAGTGCGCCCCGTCATATTCCCTCGGTCTTGTGGAATTGAACAGCTTATTGTATTTTGCCACCAAGTCCTGCCGCCTGTCTGGGTCACGGAAAACCCAGTCCTTAAAGGCTTCCCTTATGGTGTCCTGTTTCTGTGCCGCAAGGGTGGTTTCCTTTTTGTTTAATACTCTTTTTTCCTTCCCGTCCTCCATGATTGTGTCATATACCCGGCTGTCCTTTAAATTCAGTGAATCCTCCAAAATCTGATAGGCGTTCCTGCGGCTTGTTCCATAGGTCATGTTCACAAGGGAATTTCCAAAATCCGCATTTTTACCCTTAACATTCCACTGCCCTGTCACATCCGAAAACTGTATGCCCATAACATTTTTATCAAACAAGTGCTGCGGCGATTCAAAAGTATCACGCATGAAATCCTCCAGATACTCCGGCTTTACCCATGTTGCGCCGATACGCACCTCGATCTCGCTTGCGTCAAGCTCCTTTGGCTGTACCTGCGTGAGCGCCTGCACGTTCACGGCATATTCCGGGTGGTTCTCCGCATAGGTTTTTGCTGTTTCCAGCTTGTCACGGACGTTGCCGCTTAAATACTCATCTGCTGTTTCCCACTTGTCCGTTACGGGATTCTGGAAGATAACCCCTGTCAGTTCCTCTTTTATCGTGTCAGCATCTTTCCCGGAAAGCTCCGCCATATAGTCAAGGTCAACCTTCGCCTTTTCTGACAGCGACACCGCAAGGGCTTCGGTTGCCGTGTCAACGCTTGTGACAACCTCCGCTTTCTTAATGGTACGCTTTGTGAACATATCCGCCTTGCCGACAAATTTCCCTTCCTCGTCCGTCTTTTCAAGGGAGCATAACAGACAATAGCTGCTGTCCTGGTTAAATGCCCGCTTGTTGGTCTGCGAATTGATAAGCCCGTATTTCTTTGAGAAATCATCGTACAGTTTATTTAATTCTGCCTGTTTCTCCAAAATGACGGTATCCGGGTATTCTTCTAACTGCACACGGATCAGCTCCTGCGTACAGTCCCTGATACCTACCATGCCCTTAATGCGTTCCATCATGGTATCTTTCATGTCCACAGGCTTCATAATGGAATTTTCACGGTAATAAACCTTATCGTCCACAAGCGTATAGCTGTAATTCTTCACATCCGGGTCTGCCGGAATGGTCTGGTCTGCTGCTTCACTGTCAAGCTCATCAAGCGCTGCTTCCTCAATCTCACCGTCAATCCGGCTTATGGCTTCCGCAAGCTGCTCCGCAAATGGTCTTGTAGTGTCAGGCTGGCAGGTGCTTTCCATGCCATAGGGACCGGAAACCATTTCCATTTTACCCACGATCATCTCCGGGTGTTCCGCAAAATAGCTGTTCATGGCGATGCCGTTTTCATCTTCCAAAAGGTGTACCCAGTCCGGCTCCAAGTCCATAACCCTGTCACGTTTCTTTAAAAATAAAATATCGGAAGTGACCTCCGTCCCTGCGTTTTCCTTAAAAGCGGTATTCGGTAATCTGACCGCCCCTAAAAGCTCCGCCCTCTGTGCAAGGTATTTTCTTACTTCCGGGCTTTTCTTGTCCATTGTACCCTTGCTTGTCACAAAGGCAACCACGCCGCCCGGACGTACTTTATCCAGAGTTTTTGCAAAAAAGTAATCATGTATGAGAAAATTGTTTTTGTCATACTGCCTGTCTGCCACCTTATACTGACCGAAAGGCACATTGCCCACCGCCACGTCAAAGAAGTCATTCGGATAGTCTGTCTTTTCAAAGCCGGAGATTTTAATATCCGCTTTTGGATAGAGCTGTTTTGCAATCCGCCCGGTGATCCCGTCAAGCTCCACGCCGTACAGCCTGCTCTCCTGCATCTTTTCCGGCAGCATACCAAAGAAATTCCCAATGCCCATTGCAGGCTCTAAGACATTCCCTTTTTCAAAGCCCATATTTTCTAAGGCTTCATAGATACTGCGGATAATAACCGGGCTTGTATAGTGGGCATTTAAGGTACTCTCCCTTGCGGAAGCGTATTCTGCATCGGACAGCAGGCTTTTCAATTCCTGATATTCCCCCGCCCATGCACTTTTGCTTTCGTCAAACGCATCGGCAAGACCGCCCCACCCGACATACTGTGATAAAATCTTCTGTTCCTCTGGTGTGGCGATACGGTTCTCGCCCTCAATCTTCTCAAGTGTACGGATTGCGTCTATATTCCTTTTGAATTTCTCTTTTGCGCCGCCAATACCGAGGGTATCATCTGTGATATGGAAATTGACCGCTCCGGACTTGTCAATCCGCACCGTTTTCTCCGGCTCCGCTTTCTCCGGTTCTTCAAAATGCAGCTTCTCAACAACCACATCATAGGGCAGATTGTTTTTTTCGCCCGGATAGACCTCCACGGTTTCAGCCGTGTAACCCATCTGGTCAGGCTCTTTTTCTTCCGGCGTAAACAGGTGTGCGTTCCGTTCGTCCTGCCGCAGCAGCTTTTCAAAGTTCTCCCTGCTCTCCAAGCGGCGAGGGGGATTGAGCAGAGAACGATCCATGATCTCCACATTCCAATCATCGGTTCGGGTAATCTCATAGGGCTTATTGTCCAAATATACTCTATCCCCAACCCGGTAATCCCGCTTTTGGACATCATGTCCAGAAGTTTCCTGCTCTGGAACTGACATCTCACGCTCTTTTTGTGAAAAATCTTTCCATACCCTCTCCGAAACAGCAGAAAAATAAGGAGATTCATCTTCCATGATCTCATATTCAATCTCCTTCAAACCCTCAAGGCTTTCTGCCCCTGCTATTTTTTCATGGTATTTAAAATACAATGCTTCCCTGCCAAGAATCCCTTCCAGACGCTCCAGCTCCGGCTCTGACATACGTTCCCATATATCGTCCTTTTCTGTATGAATGGTAAAGCCTTCGCCGTCATCGTGGTATTCCAGCGTATATTGCAGGGAATCATGCTCCCCACGGATATCACATTCAAAGTCATATACCGTAGTCCGGGAACCCGCAGAATATTCCCTTCCAGTCAAGACCAGATTCTGTATATCGTCTGCGGTCAGCGGCTTTTCTGCATAATCCTCTTGTATCTGCCCATCGGAAACTGCCTTTGCACGTTCGACCTCTATGGTATGCCACTGATCCACCTCTGCCGCATTCTCAAAATCAATGCCGTTCCTGTGGCAGTAATCGACAGCCTCATCGACAGTTTTAAATGTTGGCATATCCCCGTGGCTGTCACGGTAAGGCTGCACTTCCTCCCCTGTGCTGCCATCCATTACAGAAATACAATAACTGTCAGCAAAAGCGTCCGAGGTAAGTGAAATGGCATAATAAAATTCCGATACCTCCCCGCCTCCTTCAAAACGGGAAAATACCTCCGCTTCGTGGCGGTCAATATCCCGCATGGCTTCGATGTTTATGAAATCTTCTACTATTTCCGCCCTGTCCGGCTTATGGTCATACTCAAAGCGTGTATTTCCGTTTACCTCTGCGTAGAAGAAATCACTGTCCTCTATGGAATTGCCAAGCACATATACATCATCGCCGGACTTCCATTCATCTGTCTTTACGCACTCCTGCCCATCAATAAAAATGGTATCTTCTAACCTCTGGACATCATGTCCAGAAGTTTCCCTTTCATTCTGCTCCCTTTTATATGCGCTCTGTTTCTGCATGGAACTGAATACCATCTCATCATATCCGATCACATCAATCAGGTCAGCATGGGTATCCATGTATTCCTGTGCCAGCTCACGGTTGAGAAAAAATCGGCTGTGTTCCGGATAAGGTATCAGAAGCCCGTCCTCTGCCGTTGTAACAAGGCGGTAACGCATACCCTCCCTGCCATCGGCATACTGGTGTGTATAAAAACCTGTCGCTGGTTCTGAAAAATCTTCTGACGATTCCAGTGCAACCGTGGTTTTTTCCACGATCTCTACATCAACAGCAGTAAGTTCAGAAGCGTAATCTTCCCCGCTTTCCTTTGCCCCGTCCAGTGTTTCCGATACGGAAACCGGGCTTGCATCCGTATTGTGGGTATCATAAAGGGCATAACCGCCTGTTTCCCTGTCAATCCAAAGAAACTCCCCATTAGGCAGCTTTGCGCTCCATTCCGCAGGCTGTCCGTTATCATCGTCCATATCATGTACGATATGCCAGTCTAATTCCCCTTCAGGAATATCCGGCACATCATTTTCCTGCTCTGCTTCTGCCTGTGCCGCAAGCTCCTTCTCATGCTCAATATATCTTCTTGCCTGATTGATAAAGCCATTCAGTACAGCAGGGTGGGAAGCGGCAACAATATCCCGGCTTTCATACATTGCATAAGGTTCTATGGACTTTGCCCATTCCTTGTTTTCCGGGGAAATCCTTTCTTCCTGCCTGCGGTGCATGACGGTATTTGCAAGCACATAGCTTACACGCTCTATGCCGTATTCCTTTATGACACCCTCCGCCGTTGCCTTTGGCAGACGGTATCCGTCAAAGTTTTCTGCAATAGCCCTGTCAACGGCATCTTTGCAGGCAACCTTTGTGTCACGTTCTATCTTTGCCTGTGCCTTTTCAAGCTCTTTCTGCGCCTGTTCCTCTTTATATTCCGCATAGGCTTCTTTTCCTTCGGGGAATAAATATTTATCTTCCTGAATGAGTTTCCTGATACGCTTCTCCACAGCTTTCCACGGCAGCAGCACATCGGCATAAGGTTTTGATAAGTCTCCCTTTTTCAGACTGATACCTTTAGAATCGTGATCTTCCCAGCTATGGTCAGCTCCGGCAAGCGCATGGGAGCTTCCGCCTATTCCGTATTCTTTTTTCAAAAATGCTGCCGCTTCCTTGCTGTCATGCCCCTCCATAAAATAGTCATAGATACGGAAAGAGCCGTGTTCAAAGCCGCTTCCCCTGCCAAGCCGGTGGTCAATCTCGTCCTGTGTAATAAAATCTTCTTTCTTCACTTCCACATGGTCAGATACTGGGAATGTTTTCTTCTGTAAAAGCAGGTTGTCAAGCTCTGCCCTGAGTTCCTCTTTTGGCATGACGGAACGGAAACGCAGTTTCTTTTCGCCGCTTTCAAGCTGTGCAAGCGCTTTGTCCATATGGGAGGCTACCATATCCACACTCTCCGGTGTCGATAAAATATCCACTAAACTTGCATGGGAGTCCGGATAATTTGCAAATTTCATTTCCAGTTCTTCCGGCGCTTCCCCCATGCCGTCACGGAAAAAGAAATACAGATGGTCTGCAATACGCCCACGTTCCACCTCATCCACAAGGTAGGCTTCATTTGCCCCCATATAAGTGCCTTTTTCCACCTGTGAGCGTATCTGTGTTTCAATCTCCTGCCAGCTCATGGTAAACTTAGGATTTTCTATCGCTGATGTGCCATCCCCCGCTGTCATGCCCTGCCCGTCAAACCACACAGATACCTGTTTTCCCTCAAACTCAAAGCCTTTTCCGGTAGTTCTGTATTCCTTTTTCAGAAACTCCGCCATTTCCTCCGGTGTCTTGCCCTGCCGGTACTTGGCATAGATGCGCTTGCGGCTGTTCTCCCTGCCGCCCCCGCTTCGCAGGATCGTGTCAAGCTGCTCTTTTGGAATTACTTCTTTTATCGGTTCAGGGCTTGCTTTTTCTGCCGGGATAATGCCAGCTTCCGCCTCTTTCATGGCAATGCTGCCTACCTGCTCCGTGAACATGGAAAAGAGGTCAAGCTGCTGGTACATCCCGTTTATGTCGATCTGCTCCGCCTTTTCCCTCGGAAGCAGGTATACGCCATCTTCAATATAGGAATTTACAAAGAAACGGGCGTCCTCCCATGAAATCCCTGCTTCCGCTTCACGGGTAAGGTAATGCCCCTTCCACATGGTCAGACCGTCCTCATCCGCACGGTATCCCGCCCGCATCTCTCCGATGTCAAGCTCCGTAAATTCTTCCATGCGGAACGAATTTTTCAGATACTCTGTCTGCATCCTTGTATCCTGCTCCATTACAAAATATCCCGCAATTTCCGGTCTTTTATGGATAAGGAAATCATCAGAACACAAAATCCCTTTCTGTATCTCCACCGCTTTTTCTGCGAAGTCCAGATTATCCAAAAAAGAGCCGGACAATGAATCTTCCCCGCTGCTGCGGTCATTATCCGGCTTTTCTGTTTCCCTATTCTGTTGTGATTCGCTGTTTAAAGGCTGTAAACCAGCTCCGTCAGTACGGTTTCCTCCGCCGAGTGCCTGATGCTGTTCATCTTCGCCACCCATTTCATCTGATCGGACGCTTTCAGCGCTTCGTCCACTCCCTCTGCTTTCGCCATCTGCTCTGTCAGGAAGTCCATCCTCTCCTCTGCCTGTTTCTGTATCTCCAGACAGTGTGCTTTCAGTTCTCCCGTCAGCAGAAGCCCGCTGTAAATCCCCCTCCGGTGTTCCTTCAGATAATTCCTGTGCATCAGCCCGTACTTGGTCAGCGGCTCCTCCGGCTCGCTGTCCGGTATCAGGTTGGGTATCAGATAATCCCCGTTCTTCTCGTATGTCAGTTCCATGTGCAATGCCCTCCGTTTCTATATTTTTAACAGCCTGTTCCCCTGTCACATATATTGGTATATCCGTTCTTGTCTGCAAAACGCTTTCACGCTTTAAAGCATTATAGCGTGGCTCTGGTGTATTTGCAAGCACTTTTTGGGGATTTTTTTCTATATTGTCAATCTGTACCCCGCTTGCCTTTTCTTTTGCCTTATTTGAGGCTTTCTGCCTTGCAATCTGGCGGTCATAAGCCGCAACCGTTTTACCGATTTCCATGAGAATAGGCTTGCACATATCCGTGGTGGCATTGCCAATCACGGATAATGCCTTTGTGGTGTTAAAGTCACTGATATAATCAAAATTCAGCTCATCTTTCCACAAGTCCATGTCAGCGCCGCACCGGGATAAAAGGGTATATGCGATGCTTGCAGAAAGTGTTTCCCGCAGGCGCAGCCCTACATTTAACCCGTCAAGCTCCTCCAAGAAGCTGCCCTCCTTTGCATAGGACATATCCTGCACCAGTTCCCCATAATAATCTTCCGCAATCCTCCCTGCAATCTCCATGAGCCTGCTTTCAAAGGAATTGTCTTTATCGGTTGCGCCGTATGTTTTTTCAAGCTGTGCAAGCACAGCGTCCTTGTGTTCCTCCCTGATTTCCCACAGGTACGGGTCTTTCCCCAGCTTTCTTGATTTATGTACGTCCGAAACGTCAAAAACATATTTCAGCCTTGGGCGCTCGCTCTCCCGGTCAAAAAGCGCAATTCCCTTTGCCCCACGGTTTACCCAGCAGAACATTTTTTCATTCCATGTTTCCATCGTGGCGCAGGCGTTCGCATCCGGTCTTTGTGCGTAGATAAGCATCTGGTCATCAAACGGGTACCGGTACAGCCTTGCGGCAGTAGTCAGGTACTTCGCCCACTCCTCCCCGTTTTTTGACACCTGCCTTGCAGTTTCCCCCGCAAGCAGGGAGATTTCATGGTATTTCTTTGAAACAAGATATTGTTCAGCCATCCGCACCCTCCTTAATCATAAAACCCGTTTTCCTCAATGCCTTTTTCCAGAATGGACGCTACCAGCGTATCCAGCTCCACGCCGTTTATCTCGCTGACCACGATCAGCTTTGCAAGGGTATTCTTTTCCACCGGGACCGTATAGCGTTCCTGATCCGGACACAGCTCACGCACACAGACGCCAAGCGCATCTGCAATCTGGCAGAGTGTGCTTATGTCTGCTTCCCGGATACCTGCCAGAATATCTAACAGCGTATTCTCACGGACTCCGGAAAGCGCCGCCAAACCCGGTATGCCCATATCCATGTCTTTCATCACATTTAAAATCTTATCGCCTGTGCTTAAAATTTCCATTCCCATTGCCAGTCCCTCCTATTCTGCCCTGTTCCCGAAAGAAAAGGCTGTATTTTCTTTCGCTTTTGTGGCTGTAAACTTCGCTTTCACTTCTGCCACCTTAGACTCCAGAACCGAGAACATTGCTTCCACCTGTTCCGGCGTATAGTCATAAGCCGACCTGTTGGCAAGGTTCTCTATCCTGCCGATGGCATCAATCGCCTTGTTCATGCGGTACTCCCCAAGACGGATAAATTTCTCCGCTTTCGTTTCTTCTGCCTTTTCCGCAGGTACGTTTACTGTTGCATTTTTCATAATTCCACTCATTGTCATATCCTCCATTTTTCATAAAATCTAAGGGCATACAGATTTTTCCGTATGCCCCGTGGTTCCTGTATGTTTTTATCATGCTTATGATAAATCCGCATCACTGCCAGCCGTCCGGCTGCTGTTGATATATTCAACAAGATCGTTCGGGAATCCGCCTTCCAGTACCTCCCGGATATCATTGATACACTGCCCAAGAAGCTCCCTGTCGCTGTCCCACCCTTCACAGGCATTTTTGATTTCCCTGATACGGTCTGTATTTGATATTTTTCTTTTCCGTGAAAGTTTTTCAACCCCCGCAATCCGGCTGTCCGTAATAATCCCGATATTTTCAATCCCTTCGAGGATATATCTGAGGAATCCGGCTTCGTCCGCAGTCAGGTATATCCCCCTTGCCGCAGGATTTTTTTCTTCTCCGTCCGCTGTGGGAGAACCGAGTCCGTCACTTCCGGAAGTCCCGCTTTCCTCCTGATCGGAAAAATATTCTTCCCAAAATCCGTCATCCGGCTCCATGTCAGATGCAGGCTTCCCGCATCTGTCATTGTACTTTTTTACGGCAAATGCCGCAGCGGAAATGGCAGTTCCCGCCGCAGCCATGCTGAATAAAATTCTTCCTGTTTTTTTCATTTTCAATGTTCTCCTTTCTTTTTCTGCTTCGGAAATTCCATCTTTATCTTATACTGAAAACCTTTGATTTCCTTCCCGTCTTTGGTATAGGAATAATCCTCCACTCCCTCCGGGATAAGGTAGGCATCATAGCTGCCTTTCTTCCCTTTCAAACCTTTTACGAGGGTCTTTTTCCCCTCCAGCATACTTTTTGCCTGGCTGTCGGTAAGCGCTGCCCCCATTGCCCGTGATACGTTCATGCCGCACTTGTTTTTACAGTAAGCGCCGAATTTTCCTTTTACCACATCGCCGCCGCACTTCGGGCATTTTCCAAGAGATTCCTGATTACTGCCCCCGAACATGGATTTCTGTTCATCACTGATACTGTGATAGGTCTGCACAAGCCTGTTTACCATATCTTCTATGCCGCCCATAAACTCCTGCATGGAATACTCGCCCTTTGACACAAGGGTGAGTGCATTTTCCCAGTCGGCGGTAAGTTTAGGCGATTTCACCACATCAGGAAGTACGGTGATGAGCTTCACACCGTCCTCCGTGGGTATCATCTGCTTTTTCTCACGCTTTACAAAGCCGTCCTTTACTAACTTTTCAATCACGTCAGCCCTTGTTGCAGGTGTGCCAAGCCCCTTGCGCTCTGCGTCTGCCCCAATATCCTCTGATCCGGCTCGCTCCATTGCGGATAATAATAAATCTTCCGTAAAATGCTTCGGCGGCTGCGTGAAATGCTCCGTTACCTTTGTCTGCACTCCTTCAAAGACCATTCCCTCCGAAAGCTCCGGCAGCCTTTTATCTTCTTTTTCCTTATCTTCCGATGTTTTATAGGAACGTCTGAAAGCTGCTTCAAAGTCTTTCCAGCCATTTCTTGTTATGGATTTCCCGGAAACTGTAAAGACAGAGCCGTTACAGTCAAACTCTGCTTTGACTGTTTCATACTCATGCTTTTCCCCTGTGGCACAGAGTAAGCGGTTTGCGGCAAGGGAAAGTATCTTCATTTCCCCCTCCGGCACGGCGGAAAGGTCAGTGACCGCAATCTCCATTGTTGGAATGATTGCATGGTGGTCTGTCACTTTTTTACTGTCCATTACTCTTTTTATATCCGGCTCTGCCCCGGTCTGTTCCTCAAAGAGAATTGCTTTGTAAACCGCCCCGATCACGCCCCTTGCCGTATCTTCCATATCGTCCGATAAATACTGGCTGTCAGTACGGGGATATGTAACCAGCTTTTTCTCATAAAGGCTCTGCGTATACTCCAAGGTCTGCTTTGCGGTAAAGCCGAATAAACGGTTAGCGTCCCTCTGTAATGTGGTAAGGTCATAGAGCTTGGGCGGCTGCACCGTTTTCTTTTCCTTTGTGACAGAAAGAACCGTGGCGGCTCCTCTTTCACACGCTGCAGCAATAGCTTCTGCCTGTGCCTTGTCATCAACCCTCTCCGTTGCCGCATCAATCCCGTCCATCAGGATATGCGCCATATAATACTGCTCTTTCTTGAAATTCCTGATCTTTTCCTCACGCTCCACCAGCATTGCAAGCGTCGGTGTCTGCACCCTGCCGACCTTTAACACCTTTCCGCCATATAAAACTGTAAACAGCCTTGTGCCGTTCAGTCCGACAAGCCAGTCTGCCCTCTGCCTGCAAAGTGCGGAATGGTAGAGGTTATCATAATCGCTTCCCGGACGCAGGTTTTCAAAACCCTCACGGATTGCGCTTTCCTCCATAGAGGAAATCCAGAGCCGCTTCATGGGCTTTTCACACCCCGCCATCTCATACACAAGGCGGAAGATAAGTTCTCCCTCCCTCCCTGCGTCCGTGGCGCATACAACGCTGTCCACCCTTGTATCGTGCATAAGCCCTTTTAACACCTTGTACTGCGCTGCTGTATCGCTTTTTACTTCTGTCTGCCATTCCTCCGGTATCATGGGCAGGCTCTCATAACTCCACTTTTTCCATGTATCAGAATAGGCATCCGGCTGTGCAAGCTCAACCAGATGCCCGATGCACCATGAAACAATATAATTGTTCCCCTCCATGTACCCGTCTTTTCTCTCACCTGCGCCAATCACACGGGAAATTGCCTGTGCCACGCTCGGTTTTTCAGTTACCACTAACTGCATTTTTTTTACCTCCTGTCAGTTCAATATCACATTCTACTTCGTTTCCCCATACATCAAACCCGTCTGTTTTTCTCCGGGCAAACAGTTCTATCTTTGGCACATCTCCCATAAGCTGGTTGATCCTGTGATGCACCTCTATTGGTTTTCTGCTGTGTTCTTCAATATGTGACACAACTACCTGATGCACCCCTGCATTAACACGCTTTGGTGCGCCTTTTGTTGCTAAGATACAAAGCTCTGCATTGCTGCGTGTCCAGTATCCCATGCCCCAAAAGAGCGAGTCACTCTTTTTATTCTGCTTTACCCATACAAACGCTACTGTCTTATAGGTAAATCCCCATGCCTTTATCACTTCCAGTCCTTCCAAAAGGCAGGGAAATGTTACCCATAAAAATAAGGCACAGTCCTTGTCTGCAATGTCAGCAACTGGAAGCGCCTTTATATCTTCTATGTCCATAGTGGGATAATGGCTCTCTGCACTTCTTCCCATACCCTTTTTAGAATACACCCTGTAATGCCAGGGAGGGTCCGCCAGAATAACAGAATATTTCTTTTCTCCCATGCTGCCAGCTACTCCTCCTCGTCCTCAAAAAAATCATCTTTGGAACCGTCCTCCGGTTCGTCATCTTCGTTCTCTAATTCCTCCTCATCTTCCTCGTCCTCATCTTCGTCCTCAATGAAGTCCTCTTTTTTCTTGCGGACTACTTTGAAATAATAAGCGCCGCCGATAAAGGCTATTGCAAGTGCGCCCATGAGGATATAGGAAATGACCGGGTTCGGCTCCTCCGCTTTTTCTTCCGGTTCGGTTTCCTCTGTGCTTTCCGCATCTTCCGTATTCTCCGTTTCTTCGGTATCTTTCTCCGTCTGCTCTGTATTTTCCGGCTTTTCCCCGTTATTGTTTGGCAGGGCGCTTTCCCCTGCCGGGATTGCCGATTCCAAAGCTGCGGAATTTTTCGGCAGAGTATCACTGTTGCCGGAAGTGGCGTTTAACAGGTCATTTTCCGTAATCTCCGTAAGGAAATACACCATTTCCTCCTCCCCGTCCCGGTCAATGATCAGGTAGAAAACCTTGTCCGATGCGGTCTGGATTGTATAAAATTCCTTTCCCTGCTCTGACTGCTCTTTCTCCTTATCCCCGCTTTCTGCCTTTTCTGCGGCATCCGCTTTGGCAAATTCCTGTTTCTTCTGTTCCTCCGGTGTCTGTGAAACAGTATTCCCGTCACCGTCCGTCTTGGTATGCTCCGTAACTGTGGCTGTGGCGTTCCCCGGCTTGGTGGCTTCGGCATTGACCGGGAGCTGCTCTGCCGGGTTCTCGTCACTCTCATCTGCCGGGTCTTTATAATAAGGGTTTTTCGTCTTGTAGACTTCCGACATATTCCCGGCATTGTCCATTGCGGAAATGGTAAAATATTCATACCCTGCGTCAAATTGCTGTAAGCGGATATTCAGTGTGCCGTTTGTCAGCTCCGTAAACTCATACCCGTTCACATAGACCGCCTTTGCACCGGAATCCGTGTCATGCACCTGGACGCTTAACAGCCCGTCACTGACCGCCGCATTGAGCGTGGGCTTCGTGGTGTCAAAACAACGGACAGCCCTGCTTCTCTCGTATGTATTGCCTTTCTGGTCTGTGACCTGCACATAAACCGTACAGTTTTCGGAGATTTCCAGCTTTTTATCCTCCGTCACGTCCGTCCAGCTCCCGTTTTGCCCGACTTTCGCCTGAATTTCCGCAATCTCAAAATTTCCCGTATGCGCCACGTCCGCAACCTTGAAAGTGACAGTTACAGTATCATTAAACCAGCCGTCCGGCTTGTTGATGCTGATTGACACATTCGGCTTTTTATAGGCACAGAGCTTGTAATCTTCCGCACATACCTTACAGTTACGGTCATATTCATAAGCGCCGCATTTATCCTCACAGGTACATACCGCCTCTATGTCATTGCCCGATACGGTTCCGTCCTCTGTGCCGCTTTCTGTCTGCTCCGTTGAACTTTCCTCTGTACTGCCACCTGTTTCCTGCTCTGTGCTGCTTTCCTCCGTAGTGTTTTTCTCCGTACTGCTCTCTGTTTCTTCCTCTGTGCTGCTTTCCTCCCTGTCCTCTGCCCTCACATCAATGGCGTTGTTCCCGTTCATGGAAAACGCCATTGCAGGCATACAGAATAATACTGCGGATAAAATGAGCGATAACACCGCCCTATAACGTAACTTCATTTTTTTGTTCATGGCTTTCTGCCTCCCTTTCTGTTTGCTGTTTCTGTCCTGACTGTTCCTCCTGCTCTTTTTTCTTCAGCAGGCTTAAAATTTCTTCCTCACTGACTTTGTTGAGCAGGATCAGACGCTCCAGAGAAATTTTATTTTTCTCAATAAATTTCATCTTCTCCGCATCCTCTGCCATCTGTAACTGGCTTTCCAAATCCTTCTGCTTTCCCTGCAGGTCTGCAAGCTGCCCCCGTACTTTGGAAAGCTCTTTTTCAATCCTTTCCTTTGTCACATTCCAACCTTCCTTTCTGCACCAAAAAGTGCTTTTTTAATGTCTTTTCATAAATATGGCTTACATTTCAAGTGCCTTTGTGATAAAATAAATTAAATATGATGTTGTCATCTATAGCATTTAATTTCCTGATAATCTGCCGAACGCATAAAAATGGCTCTGCCAGTAGGACGTATTGATACTGGCATATTTAATCGGATCGCCACAGTGTATCATTGTCCCATTGCCGCAGTATATCCCCACATGGCTCACAGGCCCCGCCGAGTTGTAAGTGCCTGTAAAAAAGATAATATCCCCCGCTTTTGCGTCTGCCGCCGAAACCGGGGTACACTGGTCATAAATCCCCTGTGCGGTAGTCCGTGGCAGGTTATGCACCCCGCTGTTGGTAAATACCCAGCAGACAAAACCGGAACAGTCAAAGCTGGTGGACGGGCTTGAACCGCCCCATACATACGGATAACCTAAATACTTTGCAGCTTCCTCCATAAGCGCCTGCACTGCCGCATCATCGTAGGAATCAGGCGGTATGGCATTTCCCCCGCCGCTTCCAGACGCTGGCGTTTCCCCGTAGAGCGTCCCTTCCCCTGCTTCAAAATAAAATAACGGGTTATAATATTCCCCGTTATACAGACATTCGATATGCAGATGGCTTCCGGTGCTGCTCCCTGTGTTCCCTGTTGTCCCTATACTGTCCCCATGCTTTACGGTCTGCCCCGCACTGACGCTTAATGTGTCCATATGGGCATACTTGGTACAGTAACCGTTGCTGTCCTCAATCACGACATAATTCCCGTAATAACTGTCATAAGCAGCCGTTGTGACTGTGCCATCCATTGCCGCAAGGACGGTTGTTCCTGTCGGCACTGCAATGTCAACGCCCCTGTGGAGCTGTTCCGCCCCTGTTACCGGATTGATGCGGTAGCCGTAATAACTGCTCACATAGTTGTACCAGTACAGGTTCAGCGGCGTATAAAACTGCTGTGTCAGCCCATGCGTTTCATTATAAAGCGCATAGATTTCTTTCTGCTCACTGTCCATGTGTCCGGCAGCCACCACATTTAAGTCTTTGGCGGTCAGCGTGACTTCCAGTATGGTTACGGTATATTCTTCTTCCTCCTCATAAGTGTAGGTTTCCGTACTTGTTGTGCCGTCAGCATTGGTTACGGTGCGTGTGCCTGTCTTTGTAACTGTCCTTGTCCTCGTTTCCGTTGTAGGGTTTAAGGTCAGCTCATACATCTCGTCAAAAAGGCTCTCGATCTCGCCCTGCACGTCTGCCGCCGTAAATTCTGTATGGACTGCGGAAAGGTAGCTGATGAGCGCAAACGGGTCATGACCGATTGCATCAAGGTTGTAGCGGTATTCGTCATAGTCCGGGTAATCCGTTTCTATGGAATCAATCTCTTTCTGCAATTCCATTTCAAGCTCTGAAAAAGCCAAATCCGCAGCGTCAATCTCTGCCGGGACGCTCATGTAGCTCCCTGCCAGCGTGGTACTCATGCCCTCCGAGAACATCGCCCCGCAGGACGATATGGAAGTCATTATCATAATAAGAAGAACCCCAAAAGCCGCAACTGTTACAAGGAGTGAAGCGTGTTTTGCCGCTATCTCCTGTATTTTTTTTGCTACCGTCGTAGTGAAATTGGCGGACTTCACAGCCGCTTCCTTTGTATTCTTCGCCGCCTGCCCCGCCCGCCTTGCTTTTGCATATTCACGCTTGATGCGCTGTTTCTGCATCCTTTTCTGCAACTGTTTCTTTAAGGTCTTTTCCTGCATTTCCGGATTTTCTTCCAAAAACTTCTGGTAACGGAAACTGACCTCCTTTTTAAACTGCTTTTTCTCCAGCTTCGCCACTTTCTTACGCTGCCGCTGTTCTTTGTTCTTATAATGCCGCTTTACAAATCGGTAAGTATCTTCGGCTTTCTGTTCCGTCTTGTGTGCGCCCTCCACGCCGGAGTTTTCCTTTTCCACTTCGGCAACCTTGCCATGCGCAAAGTTTGTAAACTCCGATCCGGTTCTGCCCGCCATCTTCTTTACCGGGTTATCCTCCTTAAAAGGCTTTTCCTTTACCACTGCGGCAAGCACATATTTCGCCCTGCCCGTCTTTTCATCAAAGACACGCTCTAAGGAATATTCCTTTTTCTTTGGCAGCTTCCTCCTTGCGGCTTCGGTCTTTTTCCCGGCTTTCTCCGCTTTCTTTTGCAGCCTTTCTAATTTCCTGCTTCCCTGAAATTCCGGTTCTGCGCCATCGGTGAAGGTATTTTTTTCAGCAAAAGTATTATCTTTCGCCTGATAGTCACGCTGAAAGTCAGAGGTTTTTGTGCGTTCCCTGTCCTGACGTTCACGCCTGCGGTATCTGCCTTTTTTTTCGCTTTGGTGGTAAGTGTCCCTGCGGCGGTAATCGTCCTTAAACTCTTTTGTTTCTTCGGTCTGTTCCCCTCCGCCCTCCTCCACAAAAGCATTCTGCTCCTTTGAAAAACCGTCCTGCACTTTGCTTCCCGCATCATCACTGTCCGTCTTTTCTTTATTTCCCATAAAGCTGTTTTCCTTTTGGAACTGACTTTGCTTTCTGCGCTTCTTCTGATTTGGCTTTACTTTCTGCCCTGCTGTTTTCCTTGTATCATTTTGAAAACTGCCGTGTTGTTCTTTTTGGAAACTGTTCTGTGTCCTGCTGTTTTCCTTTTGGAACTGCCCCCGCTGTCTGCCCTTTTTCTGATTTTGCTTTGCTTTCTGCCCTGTGGTTTTCCTTGTATCATTCTGAAAACTGCTGTGTTTATCCTGAAAGATTTCTTTATCAGGCTTATCCACTGATTCCATATGATTCTGTTTTACAGAATAGCTGGCATCGTGTCCAAAAGTCTTTGACTGCCCTGACTTCTGGACATTATGTCCAGAAGTTGTATCTGCATCTCTCGGCTGGTGTGCGCCGGACTGTTTCTGCTTTTCCTTATTTTCAACAGAATTTTTCTTTGTGGTGACACCGCTGGCAAAAGCATTTTTATCTTTTGCAAACTCAGCCGTCTGCTTTTTCTTTTTTTCTGCCATTCAAACTCCTCCATTTTTATCTGTTATCCAATGTCTACTTTCTGTATCCTCTTGGGTCATAATCCTTAAAATCCTTTACGGAATAAAACAGCCATTTATTGTTTACCCATCTCTGCATCTTTCGGGTTTCCTCCGGTGCAGTCGGCTTTTCATACACCATCACATAAGGATCATACCCCATGTCACGGAGTGTATAAATGCGGTATAAATCCTGTTCATGGGTGCTTCCGTAATTGGTAAGGACGTAGACACGCCTTTTTCGCTTGTCCTTTACCGTTGTAAGCTCTAAAAACTTCTTAAAATACGGTATCAGGTCATCTTCCGGGTTATCCCATGCAAAATGCAGCATTTTTGTATTGATTCTGTTTAATGCCGCCACTTTTTCCGGCGTAATCAGCCGTATATCAAGCCCCTGCGTAAAATCAATGTCTGCCCCGCTGTCTGCAAGCTGTCCTAAGAGCCGCTCCCAATCCGGGCAGGCTAAAATATTTGCGTCCAAGAGCTTGATTTCTTTTTCCCCGTCCCAAAATTCTGACAGGTCAGCCACCGCTTCTGTCTTTCTTCCCTCCTTTTCCCCCACAATGCAGAATCCGCACCCACGGGGGCAGCCTCTGGAAAGAAAACCGTAGGCTGTTCCTGCAAATTCCGGATACAGCCCATAATCCGGGTGCATATGTTCCACAATATCAGGCAGCTTATTGTCAAGACCGTACCCTGTGCCGCCTTTTATGACGTGGTAAGCCTTTATGCTCCCTTCATAATCTTTGGAATAGGTATCCGTGAATACCCTGCTCATATAAACAAGGTCATACCATTTTCCGCTGTCATACCATTCCACTGTATCCCCTCTTGCCTTATGGTAAGCGGACAGCTTCATCAGGCAGAGGTTGGGGAAGCGGTGTCCGTCTACATCAATCAGACCGGTTTTCAAGTTGTCCTGCCTCTTTCTATGTTTTTTCTTTTAACCTTAATGCTCTTTTGGTGTCAGGATACATCTGTCATTCCATACACACCGTTCTGCACATTCTCCGTTTTCCATATCTGCAATATATTTCAAAACCGGATAAACCTGTGCTGGTACTACTGCATTTCCCAAACATTTAAGGCGTTTTGCCCTGTCCTTAACGTCCTGGCACAGACGTGGGATTTTGGGCGGTTCTATGCCCCAAAGGAGATGTCCGTCCATCCCTGCGGGAATCCCATCAGCCATTCCACCCACTCCGGGTTGAAACGGTACGACGGGGGCGCTTCCGGCTCCAGAAAATAGATTATCTCCGACAATGCTGCCGCCCAGTATCCCCCGTCCTTCCGTTTCCTGCGGAATGAGCCTGTCGGAGTAAGGCATATCCTTTGTGTTTTGGGCTTCGTGCCTGTGTCGGACGCAAGGGGAGTAGGAAACATCAATCCCGATGATGAATGTCCGTTTGCGTTCATGCCACGCACCGACGGCACAAGCAGGAAGTACGAATGTCCAGACGGCATATCCCGCCTGTTCCAGGTCAGAGAGCGTTTTGTGCAGCCCCATATTGACGAAGTTAGCAACATTTTCGCCAAGCACGAAATGGGGGCGCAGCTCGTTAATGATGCGGCACATTTCCGGCCAGAGGTAACGGGTGTCTGTAAAGCCCTTTCTGTATCCGATAGATGAAAAGGGCTGGCAGGGGAATCCCCCTGATAATAACGTAAGTTCTGTTTGTCCTGTTCTTTCATGGAAAGCCTCCTTTGTCAGTGACTGTATATCTTTAAAACGTGGTACATCTGGCCAGTGCTTTTGAAGGACAGCAGCAGGATAATCCGCCCATTCGCACTGGCAGACAGTTACAAAGCCTGCCGCTTCGGCGGCAAGGTCAATGCCGCCTATCCCGCTGAACAGGCTTAAATGTGTTAATGGTTTTATATTTATTCCTCCTTTTTTTGTACAGATTCCTCCGGCCTTGTGTTCATGATCGCAAAAGTTTTTGTATCTGCCGGGTACTTGTCAACAAACGGGATAACCACGTTGTCAAACAGGATAAGCCCGCTTCCCGGCTCGGAATTGGTCACATGGGCAAGCTGTTTCTCTGACAGCCCTAACTTGTCGGCAAGTATCGCCTGGTCCTTTGCGTTTTGGTTGAGAAGATAAACAAAATCGGAGTTTCCGAGTATGCCCTCGATTTCCTCCGATTTCAAAAAATCACCTACATTCTGTGTCAATCCTGTCGGTATGCCGCCCCATTTTCTGAACCTTTTCCAAATCTCCACCGAATAGATTGCTGTCTGCCTTTCTTTCAAAAGCAGGTGGAACTCATCACAGTAGTACCTTGTGGCAATCTTACGCTCCCTGTTCTGCGACACCCTGTTCCAGACTGCATCCTGCACGATTAACATTCCAAGCTCTTTGAGCTGGTTGCCCAAATCCCTGATGTCAAAGCACATGATTCGGTTCTGTGAATCCACGTTTGTACGGTGGTTGAAATAATTCTGTGAACCATGCACATACAAAACAAGGCTGTTTGCGATACGCACCGCTTTCTGCTTCGCTTCCTTCTGCATCTCCGGGGCTACGTCCTTCGGCTCATACTTTAACAGCGCATTATACAAGTCCTCTAAAATGGGCATATTCTCCGGCTTTGGCTCTGCAAAATACCTGTCATAGATATGTTTGATGCAGGTGTCGATAATACCCTTTTCGTCATTCTCAAGACCGTTTTTCCCTCCGGCTATCAGATCGCACAGCGTAATGATAAAGTCTGATTTCAGCTTTAACGCTTCCCGGTCATTCTTATGGGAAAGCTGAATGTCCATCGGGTTTAAGTAGTCCTTTGAATTGGTGGCAAGCCTTACCACCTGCCCGTTAAGCGCACCCACAAGGGCAAAATATTCTCCCTCCGGGTCACAGACGATCACATCGTCCCCTGTCATAAGGAAACAGGATAAAATCTCCCTCTTTGCGGAGAAAGACTTCCCGGAGCCGGGTGTGCCGAGGATTACCCCGTTTGGCGTTCGGAGCTTTTTCCTGTCTGCCATAATCATGTTGTTGGAAAGTGCGTTCAGACCGTAATATATCGCCGGGGCAGGCATGAAAAGCTCCTGTGTGCAGAAAGGCACTAAAATAGCCGTACTCTTTGTGGTAAGCACACGCTCAATCCCCGTATCGTTGCAGCCAATCGGCGCACCCGCCATCAGCCCCTGCTCCTGTAAATACTGCATACACCTTAAATTGCAGTTTGCCTGCTGGATAATGCCGGACACCCTCTGCGTGATGTTCTCCAGCGCCTTCCTGCTCCTGCCAAAGCAGGTAATGAGGAAAGTCATCTTGATAATCTTCTGGTTGCTGGTGTTCAGATCGTCAAGCAGCTCTAAGGTATCCTTTTCGTAAGTGATGATGTCCGTAGGCAGAATGTCCATGTCATATCCTGAACGCACTGCCTTCTTCTGTTCCTCAATCTTCATTTTCTGAATGTTCGTAAGTGCGCCTTTTAACATCTTGATTGCCTTCACCGGGTCCATTGTCTGCATATGCAGCGTGACCGTAAGGTTATCATCAATGTCAAGGAGCTTTTTTAACAGCTCGTCATTGAACCTCGGCGCAATAATGTCGAGATAGTGGACACTCCCGTACATTTTCCCGGTCTTAAAGCGGCTCGGATAACGGAAATCAAACCCCGGCGGCGCTATGTAGTCCTTCACGCTTTTCCCGGACTCCGACAATTCTTTGAACGAAAAACGGAAAGGCTCCATTGTGTCCTGATTGAAATACTCATGCAGGACACGCAGGCGCTCCTTTCCGTTAAGGCTTCTGGCATGGGTGCCGAGGTTCAGGAAATTTTTGATGACATCAGCTTCTATGCTGCCCATCTTCGCCTTTGCTTCCTTATACCCTTTGCACTCGATGCCAAAAATAAGATATTTTGATTTGATGATCCCGTTGTTTCCCTTTGCCGCCTGTTTCTTTAACATTTCCGTGTATTCCTCACGGATATCGTCAAATTCATCACCCTGCAAGGGTATGTCAAACTGGTCTATCAGTGTCTGCTCGTTGACCTGCCTGTTGAACAGAAACAGCTCGAACTTTATGGACGGGTCAAAGTAATTGATAAGCCTGCTGTATTCCTCTAAAATCTCTCCCTGATCCTCTATCTCCAGAAGGTCATAGTTGATGTCGAAAAACTCGACCATTTTTGTATAGTAACCGGAAGATACCTGGCAGATGCCGTCACGGTACATCTTCTTGAATGTGATTGTTTTCTGCGCTGTGTCCGGTATCTCCGCCTTTTTGTCGTTCCCGGCAAGGGTGCTTTTTAACTCCCTTAACCGTTTCTTTTCAGAAAAATTAAGCCCCGCCTTTGGCTTGGCTTTGCTGCCCTGCGGCTTTTTCTTCAAGATAACGCACCTCCTTCTTTATTTTTTCCCTCTCCTCCAGCTTCTTGTAGAGGTTTTCCGATTTATAGGGACGTATCCCCGGCGTGAGCAGCTTCTGCCGCACCATGAAGTATAAAATCTTCTCTGCCGGGAAGCCGTCTTTTTCATACATTGCCAAAAAGAAGAAAGGCAGCATGAGCGCTACCATGATGAGCGCCGAAGCCTGTGTGCCTAACACTCCCTTTGTCACAAGGTAAAAGGGTATCCCCACCGCTGCGGCGCTCCCAAAGCAGATAAGCTGGCGTTTGGTAAGGTTCATCGCTACCTTTGTCTTGATGCCGCTTAAATCTTTTGGCACTGCTACTGATATAGCCATAAGCATTGTGACCGGATATTTTTCATTTCCGGTGTTTCCTCCTTCCTGCTGATACTATAAAATAACTGTCTAATGGGCATTCAGCACACTTTTGGCAAGCGATCCTGTCTTAAATAAACTGAAGCACAGGATAACGGTATAAGCCGCCACCGACCAGAGCGCCGTGTGCAGGTTGCCCGCAACCGTAACGCTGGCAACAAGTACCGAATAAATGCCGACACAGACCATAATGAAAAATCCCTGAAATGCAAGGGCGCAAAGCCCCTTGATATAGTTGTTTCCGATGCTGCCCCATTCCCGGTTGCTTAAAGTTGCAAAGGGAACCGGAGCCACTGAAATATAAAGGTATATCTCTATCATGCGCCCGTATAGAATGACGGTGATGAGGACGGACATGATTTTCATACATAAGCTGACAATCATGGTTTCTATCCCAAGCCCGATCAGTTCGCCAATGCCCATAGTGGAAAGCTGGTTATTGAACATGGTAGTCAGCGTGGCGGTCACGTCAATGCTCGTGGAGCCTGATATGACACCCGCTGCATTGGTCACGATATGGTTGCCCACATCGAAAATCGCCATTGTGATGTCAAAAGTCTTGCTGAGGAGCATCACTGCAACACACGCTTTCACGAGGTAGCGGAAGAAAAACTCACTCCCTACCTCGTGCATATTGTTTTTGTCCATTACCATCGTTATCAGCTCATAACACAAGATTGCGCTGATGATAAGCCCCGCTATGGGTATCATGACATTCTCTGAAAGGTTCCGGATCATGGAAAAAATGCTTCCGTTCCATGCGCTGGGTGTCTGCCCGACTTCCCCTGCAATCTCGCCCACTTTTGTATTCACGTCCGTGAACATCGTTTCGAGGTTGCCAAGCACCCACCCTTGCAGCATTTCCTTTATAAATTCAGTGATTTTGTCAATGATCGCCCCCATGAATTATGAGAACAGGCTCGTAAGCTGTGGAATCACCGTCTGCGCCACGATTACAATTCCTCCGCCCGCCATAAGCTGTTTAATCCCCTGCGATTTTGCGCCCGGATTATCATTTCCATATCCCTCAAGCAGATTGATGACGCCCCATACTGCCACGCCTGCACCGATTGCTGTCACTACTGTCTTTAATCCTGTTACTGCTGTTGTAAAGAAACTCATAATTTTTACCTCTTTCTTTCCTTAAATTTGATTTTTTGATAAAGAAAGAGCTTTGATATGTAAATTCCCTGCCCTTTGTGGTAAAATAAGGGCAGGGAAATCCTTTGGGAGAACCCTGCGGGCATCCGGTACATTCAGTTTGGCGATTGGCTGTGCCGGGTGTCTTGATTTATTTTGTTTCCCAAATACATTCAAAACTCCGTTTCCTGACTTCTGGTCTTTTCGCCCAAAAGCCATGTGATAGGTTTACAGTTCCATATTCAGTTGTCATTCCTGCACCTCTGGACATCGTGTCCAGAAGCCGCTATTCAGTTTTTTCCGGGGAAATATCCTCCTGCCCGCTGACTTCCCCGCAGTCAAACGCTTCGTCCACCTCTGTGTTAGGAGTAACTTTCATGTGCTGCAGGTGCTTCACATAGTCCTCAATGTCAAAGGTGTTTTTCTGGTCATAATCGGACAGCTCCCTGTATCTGCCATGCTTCGTTATATCGAATTTATCCGAGAAGAATGGTCTGACACCTCTAAGCTGCATGATACATTTCCCGCCGTCCATGACCGCAATCTCGTCCTGCGACATCAGTTCTTTTCCGGTCTTTTGGTAATTAAGCCCGTAGGACTGCGACGTACCCCTTGTGTCCGAGGTATTGTAAAGGTCTATCGTTTCCTTCCCTAAAACTTCCGCCAGTTCTTTGAGCGTGGTCTTTTCCTTCCCTCCGAGGAACAGGGTGGTGTCACAATTCCCTTCGATTGTGTCAGCGTTGTCCTTATAAATTGCCTTTAGCTGGGACTTTGACTGCAAAATAATGGAAGCCGATATTTCACGGCTCCGGATTGTGGCGATCAGCTTCTCAAACTGCGGAATCTGACCGATATTTGCAAACTCGTCCAACAGCATCCTCACATGAACCGGGAGCCTGCCGTTATAGACATCATCTGCCTTGTCACAAAGTAAATTAAAGAGCTGTGAATACATGATTGACACCACGAAATTGTAGGGTAGGAAAGTGCCGCCTTGCCGTATTTCTACGGTAGGTCTGCACAGTCCCCCCTCAGAACCGTGCTTACAACTCTCGCTGTACACGGCTCCGTCTTTGCTTGGTCAATAAAAAACTCATTGGTTGTGAATCCTGATATGGCACTGTTTGCATACTACAAGAGTTTTTCGCCGTTTAGCTATCATCGCACGCTCCCAATCCTCTTTCCCTTTCAGATTTTTTAGTTTGTTGATGTGATGAACCTCATAGCAGTCACTTTCGGTTGTGCCACACAATTCACAAGTGTGTGCCTTTAGCCGCTTTTCAAACGTATTTACCGACATTCTGTATATCTGCGTTGCATAGGTAATTCTGTCGGTAGGGTTTTTCACGTTCTTACTGTCAGCATACTTGGCAAAATAGCATCTTTTCAGCCCTTGCTTGGTTTCATAAGGAATACCCCATTTGCCTTTGCCGTCCTTAAACTTTCTCATCATTTTAGGAACGGAACTTCTATGCTTGTTGGCGAGGGTTCGCAGACAGCTATATTCCATTAGGTATGCCAAATAGCATAACCTGTTGAAATTACTTGCCAGGCTGTAATAATTACAAATCCCCCGTAGCTCGCTGTTATAGCTTGATACAATTTCGAGGTCTGAAAGATGTAACAGTTCCGCCCGGTGAACCGGACGGAGATTTCCGTTGCGTTCCTGTATTGCGATGCCTTTTGAGAAGATAAATTTGTGGATTTTATCCGAAAGGGGAACCACAAGTTCGGCTTTGTTGCTCATAGTGCGTTTTGCATATTTCATTTTCCCAACACGTTTTACCTTTGCGTCACGCCTTACACGAATGTCATAGCCAAGGAAGCGTGCATAATTATTGCTGTGGGTAATGAGCGTTTTTTCATCACTTAATTCCATTTTCAGTGTTTGACCAATAAACTCGGCAAGTTTACGCTTGATTTCCACACAGTCCTCACGGCTTCCATTGATGCCGATTAAAAAATCATCCGCATACCGTATATATTTGATTTTCTTGTCGGTCTGCGATTTGGCGGGGGTTTTCAGCACCAATTTATGGATACGTTTGTATTCATTAATCCAGTTCTGTCGTTCCTCACCGCTTGATTCATTGATGTGCCTCCGGGCTACTGTCTGTTTGCTTAACAATGCCCGGTATTCCGGCGTGTAGTTTTTTTCTTCATAAACATCGAAATCCGCTTTTAGCTTCATCACAAATTTATCCAGCTCGTGAAGATAGATATTAGCGAGTACCGGTGAGATAATCCCGCCCTGTGGGGTTCCGCTGTATGTACCATAATAACGCCAGTCCTCCACATATCCCGCTTTCATAAATTTGTGTATCAGTTTAATCAGCCGTGCGTCCTTGATTTTACTGTTAATCAGACCTGCCAGTACAGTATGGTTAATGTTATCGAAACAGCCTTTAATGTCACCCTCAACGAACCACCTTGCCCCTGTAAACTCTTTCTTTAATTCAGTAAGGGCAGTGTGACAGCTTCTGTTTGGTCTGAATCCATGTGAGCAGTTTAGAAAAACAGGTTCATATACGGCTTCCAGCACCATTCTAAGGGCTTCCTGTACCAACTTGTCTGTGAATGTGGGTATCCCAAGCGGTCGCTTCTTTTTACTGTTTGGTTTTTCGATGTAGGTTCGGCGTACCGGCTTAGGCTGATAGGTTTCATCTGCCAGCGATTTTATGATTTTTGCAATTTTTGCTTCACTGAAACCGTCTGCCGTATCATGGTTTACCCCTTTTGTTGCCGCACCATTATTGGCATACAGGTTCCTGTACGCTTCATAATAGATGTCAGGACGCAACAGGTAACGGTATAGCTTGGTGAATACTTCTTCTTTGTTGTGGTTTGAGTTCTTATTGATTCTTGCTAAAATCTCCATTGTTGGTTTCATTATGAGTTTTTCCTCCCTAATCAATTTTTGATTTTAGTACGCATTGACTACGCCCCTTCGCCATGTGAGCGGCGTTACCGCTTCCGGTTTTACGGCTATCCCTGTCAGTTCAGGGTTCTCGGACTACTACGGGCGTTCCGTACCCATGCAGGATATTCAGGTTCTGCGCCATAGCCAGTTCATGGCATTCCTGTTTAGGGTATCCCCAGTTAGCACTCTGCCTTGGTAAATGTGGATTGTCGGCTCTGCTTTCGTTTCGTTAATACAGGTTCTCCTGCTTGTCACGTGTGATTGTGATAACCGTTTACTAACGTTCAAGTAGCAAACGCCACACGTCAGAGGTTACAGGCACTTTCCTCCGTCTGGACGCAACAGAAACTTGAAACTCACATTCAGTAAATCCAACTTAAACCTCATATCCACTTGGTCTTGCGGTTCAGTCGTACCCGATTGCCTTTGGGTAACTTACCGCTTTCCTGCCGTGCTGTGTTCCCGTGTCAGCTTTCGCCTTTCGGTCAGGCAGGCGACCTCCCGCGTTATCATGCGGAACAGTACCAGTAATCTGCAATGCAAAATGCCCTATCTGGGCGCACGAATGTGGCGTCCGTATCTGAAATAATGACGAATAAAGCTGTCTTTTTCTCTCCGAGAGTGTCAAGCTCCAGATCGTCATACTCCATCAGGTCACGTAGCTCTTTTATGTCAAATGGCGCTAACCTTGCGCCACAGCTAATAAGTATGCTCTTAGCCGTTTTGCCCGCCGCAAGTTTGTACTTTTTATATTGGCGGACAGCGAAGTGGTTCGGGTCTTTTTCCTCCAGTTCGTCAAACAGCAGGTCAACGGCGTTTTTAAAATTCTCGTCATCTTCCCTTGCTTCGCTTGCGTCAATCATATCAATCAGCATGGCGAAATTCTGTTCTTCCTCCGGGGCTTCATACCAGATATAGGCAATCAGCGCCGTATAATACAGTTTTTCCGCTTTCACCCAGAAATCTTCCCCGGATTGTTGCCCCTCCCCTTTGGTGTTGACAATAATCGTGTTTACAAGTTTCAAAATGTCCTTTTCACTCCGTAAATAAGCGAAAGGATTGTAGTGCATGGACTTTGCAAAGTTTATGGTATTGAGGACTTTTATCTTATAGCCGCCCTTTTTCAGCATCTTTCCGCACTCGATCAGCACAGTGCCTTTCGGGTCTGTGACAACATACGATGAATGCATCTGCATCAGGTATGAGGTAGGCACCCTGCGCCTTACTGGCTTTCACCAGCAGGTTTCAGGGAGCCGCCTCCCAAACCGGACGTACACCTCTCAGCGTATCCGGCTTTCCATGAATCACCTTGATTCTTTGGTTTCGTGTAAGAGTTCAAAGCAGTCAGGGCAGAGTGCAAGAGATTTTCTCCGCATCTCCAACATTTTCTTTTCAAATATATCCCTGCCCTTCAGCGATTTCAGCGTCCTTACATGGTGCATACATAAATACTCTGCCTGCTCCCCACATATTTCGCATTTTCCGGCTTTGATTCGGTTGATTATCGTATGCCTGCTGTCGTATTTCTTATAGTTCGGCATAACATCCGACACATTGTCATAGCCGTCGCTGTGTTTCTTAAATCCATCGTGGTAAAACTCACAGTATTTCTTCCCTTTTGTTGTGTCATAGGGGATTCTTAGCACTTTGTCTACCATGAAACGCTTTTTAATAGTACTGACTTTTGTCCTGTGTTTTCCTGCCAGAGTTTTCAGCATACTGTAGCGCACCATATAGTAATACTTGTGCAGTACGCCGACATTTTCCGCAATGCGGTAGAAATTATATAATCCTCGGATTTCCGAATTGAATGTTGACACAATATCAGCATCATTCCGGTTCATCAGGTCTTTCCTCGGCATTGGTCTCCACGTTTCTTTGCCTGTGCCTTTGTTGCGCTTGACTTGTATCGCCCCACGCTCCATAGCCTTTTTAATCCATTTTTCTTTAGGCACATACAGGAATACTTTTCCGTTCCACACACGTTTCATGTCGCCGTTTTTACACCGCTTCATGCTTTTAGAGCGCATCACTTTGAAGTCATATCCCAAGTACCTCACCGGCTTGCTGGCATGGGTGATTTCCGTCTTTTCTTCGGACATTTCAAGGTGCAGTCTCTCTTTCAGGAAGATTCTCACATCCTCTTTGATTTTCTCCGCATCCCTTTTTGAACCAATCACACCGATTACAAAATCATCAGCGTAACGGTTGTACTGGATTTTCTTGTACCCTTCCTCAAACGGATTGTAATAATGCTGGTTCATCTTCTCCATTCTGGAATCTTTAAATTCCCTTATCAATTCAGGAGTTGACTTTTCAGCATCTGCCAATGCTTTCCGTGCCTTTCTATACCTTCTGGACGCACGTTCGTATTCCTTCGTTGTCTTTCTGCGTTCCGGCTCACAGTCATACTTTTCTTTGTATTCCTGCATAAATCCATCCAGTTCGCTAAGGTAAATATTGGCACAGATTGGACTGATGCCGCTGCCCTGCGTTACACCGGAGTAGGTACAGTTATATTCCCACTGTTCCATATATCCGGCTTTCAGAAATTTCCAGATAAGGCTGATGAATGCCTCGTCCGTTATCCTTCTCCGCAATAGTGCCACTAGTACATGGTGGTCAAAGTTATCAAAGCACGCATGAATATCCCCTTCCACAATCCATGTCACGCCGGTAAACATTCTTTTTACCTGCAAAAGTGCCGTATGACAGCTCCGCTTTGGTCTAAACCCGTGCGAAAAGTCGCTGAAAGTCGGCTCATAGATTGCTTCAAGAATCATCCTCACCACTTCCTGCACCAGCTTGTCATCCGTAGAAGTGATTCCAAGCGGACGCATTTTCCCGTTTTTCTTTGGGATATATTTCCTTTTTGCAGGCTTTGGCTGGTATGTCCTGTTGCGTATTGATTCGATAATCCGGTTGATTCTGGGCAGGCTCATGTTATCCAGTGTCTGCCCGTCTGCCCCCTGTGTCATGCTCCCCTGCGATTTTGCAATGTTCGCATAGGCAAGGAGATAGAATTCTGGATTGTACAGGTTACGGTATAACCTTTCATATTTGTAGTTTCTTACACTTGCCTTTTCTTCAAGGCTTTTCAAGACATGAATCGGATTTCTCATAGTGTCTCGCACACCATCCTTTCTGTTTTGAAATTGATTCACTGTTCCCCTTCGCCATGTAAGCGGCTTTCCCGCCCTCGGACTACTATGGGAACTCTGTTGCCGTGGTGGATATTCAGAATCCCGCATTTCAGCGTTTTCATAGCCTTATGGCATTCCACTTTAGGCAATCCCCGTTTAGTACGGCATAAATGAGCGTTCCATGTTTTCGGTAAGTGTGTGACGTTCGCCTTTTTCCACTCTCCCGTGGCTGAACCTGTTCCGAGTATCAGCATCCGCATAGCCAAACAATGCGGATGTCAGGAACACTGGCGAGTACAACCTCTCTACGCCAGGAGTACGTCTTTTTCCCGATTTCAGGCTGTCATTCAAGCAGTTTAGCTTCCACCCTCATACATGGATTTTCATTCCGTCACGCTGACGCTTCTGAGGTTTCAGCGCCCCGTGTCCTCCGTCATGCTATGGTTGCCCTCCGGTTTCCCTTTTGGGGTTAGACGGGGAATGATAGGTTTGTGGCATATGCCACATGATACTTTTACCTACTACTTGCTCAAGGTAGGATTTATGCCGCCCTTACGGGCGCACTCGGTTTGACAAAAAATCTCGTCTTGCCGGAACCGGAACCGCCGATGACAAGGATATTTTTATTTCTTGCATACTTCGGCTCTCTTGGTCTGCCCGACATCATCAGCCGCTCCGTCTGCGTCAGCAGGATATTGTTCTCAAATACGGAATCCATGTAAGGCTCTATGTCCTTTTCATTGCCCCACCTTGCGGAACCGTACTCTACACCCTTCCGGAACTTCTTGGCATTCTTGGATTTGAAATATACCGCAAGCCTTAAAGCGATGCCGCAGCACACCCCGATTAGCAGATCTCTTGGATAGAAACTCGGCAGGGGATTGGAAAACAGCCCCTCCATTCCCTCCATGACCGCCATCATCTTTGCGGAAGCGTCCCGTCCCGGCGATACCCGCCACAGACACGCCACCTTGTCACAGAAATATCCTGCAAGCACATAGGGCAGGTTCATCAGGACAAGTTTCTTTTTGTCAATATTTCCGGTCTTTGCCTTGAGTTTTTCAGGGATAGATTTTAAATCTTTGGCTATGCCGTTTATAATATTACTCATAGGCTCTGCCCCCTGTCCTTGTTCTTCTCCCGGCTCCGTTCCCGGTTCTTGTTCTGCGATACTGCGTCCTTAAAATGCTTCAGCTTCTCCCGCAGGGAAACCCTGCCTTTCTTTTTCTCATTACCATAAACAAATTCTTTAAATGCCTGTGCTACCGCATCGGCATCCCTGCCCTTGAAAAAGACCAGATATTTCGGCGGTTCGGTTGTCTTGTCTTTCTTTATGGCAAAATCAACATTGTACTTTTTAGCGACACGCTCAAAAGATTTGATATTGCCGTCAGTGACTTCTATCGACGATACCCCCACGCCATCGCCAACGAGCTTTTTCACAGAAGTCTTTCCATGCGTTTTCTGTGCTTTCTGCTTATGGTGGTTCAGATACATCTTCATTGCAGCTTTCAGCACGTTAGCGTCTAATTTTGCGGTCTTAATCACAAGGGCGATTGTTTTCTGTGTTACTTCCTCCTGCATGAAACACCTCCCTGTTACGTTCCTGTGAAAAGCCATGCACTAAGGGGGAATCCCCCGGCAGGTAATATAAAAGACAATTTTCAATGCAAAATACACAACATCTCTCCTTTCCACTTCTGGACATGATGTCCAGAAGTTATCCTTTTTCATTTAGGCAATAGATTGTATAAAGATTAGCAGACAGCCCACCATTGCCATATTCCACATCATCAAGCAGTAATGCCTGAAACAGCACATCCCCCACACCGTCAAGCAGCACAATTTTCTGTTCCGGTTCTGTAAGGTATCCATATTCCACTCCGTCCGCAGCAGCCGATTTCCTCGCCGCTTCACAATAAGTAAACAGACCAAGGATATATTTATTTGACATAATAAAGGCGTAGGTTTCCTGTCCGTTGTGTATCAGCCGGCATTTCTCCGCTTCCCCCTCCGGGAGCGTGAAGATGCACCGCACTGTTTCCAGACAAAGCCCGCCGTCATAATCCGGCTGCAACCGCTTTTTATACCTCTGTACCCTTGCATAAATCCCCTCCCGGTCTATGGCGGAATGGGTACGCTTAAACTGCGGCTTTTTACAGAGCATATCCAACTCCATATACACGTTGTTGATTATGGTCTTTTCCGCATACTGCCGGAAAGTCTTTATCCTTAACAGCCATGCAAGCACTTCATCCAGCTTTTCCTCTGATGTAATAATCTGGAAAGGCTTCATGCCAAACTCCAGCCTGTCAAATACAAGCGGGCAGCTCCCTTTTTTCACCTCACGCTCCATTGCCCTCTTTACATCCCGTAACGATTCCACATCTATCTCCTTCCCGTTTCCTGATATACTTACGGAAACACTAAAAAAGGGCAGCTACAAATCTACTGACTCATAACCGCCCTTACGCTGTTTTCAACTTATCATTTTTTTAACACAGAGGGCTTCACCCTCCGTACCTCCTGAAACCTTGCCGGAAGTGTGATTGAAAAGATAATCACACTTCCGGCAAGGCTCGAAAATGCCACCCGCCACACTTTGGCAGGCTCACATGATTTCTATTCCCGCTGTTTTTGCGAAATGCTTTTTTCTGCCCATAAGCTCATTCTGCCCTTATACATCCGACAGGACGCCGATCCTTGAAAGCCTTTCCATAAGGGCATCGTCCGGCTCCAGTTCCCGCAGCAGGGAACTGTCAGCCAAAACAAACTTCTCCTTATAACGTTCCAGCATTTCCATCAGCATCAGGAAACAATCCTGCTGGTAGAGGAAACTGGCAAGGCAGAGCAGCTCGCTGTCGCTTAATTCGCCTATCTTGAAATAATTTTCAAAATCATACTTGTCAGCAAATATGCAGAAAGCCAGCTTTTCCAATAACAGCTCCCTGCCAGCGCTGTCCTGTTCCTCATACTTTTTTTGCAGTTCTTTTTTGTCCATATCCCTTTACTCCTTTTCTTTTAATCTCCGATTTTGGTAACTATAACCATCTCCATTATAGGAGCATAATTATACATATTCAAGCATAAACAGAAAGGAAATACCGCATATTATGATTAAATTCGACAAACTTTTCCAAACCCTGAAGGAGAACGGAATCAGCCAGTACAGCCTCTATACCCATTATGGTGTGAGCCGTTCACAGATACAGCGGCTGAAAAACAACCAGTCCGTCACCACCCACACGCTGAACATGATACTGAATATCTTAGGCGAAGGCTTTTCCCTGAATGACATCGCCGAATTTTCACCGGATACAGGGCAGGCAGAAGATTGAGCTGCCCTGTTTTTTGTTAAGTAATCCCTTTCTCTGCCCACCCTCCGCCATACATATCATGCTGCACCTCCTGCTGGTAATAATGGTTCATGGTTGAGGGGGCATTGTAAAGCGCAGTAATCAGGTATGCCCTGATATTTGTTATCTTCGTAACCGTTCCCTTCATACAGCCCATCACATACTCCACATGGCTGCTGTCCAGCTTCAGGAAACGGGATTTTACAAGCTCATAAGGGTAATCCTCCCCGTTGATACGGATTGTTTTCCGCTTCACGCATACCACGTCACAGACAGTTTCATAGATTTCCTCGTACATCTCCTTATCGCCGTACTGGTCATATTTCATGTGGTGTTCATATTCCAGATTTTTACGGATCAGTGCCATATATGCGTTTGTTTCATCTATCGTATCAATCCCATCCATCATACCGTCTTTTTCCTGTGAGCCTGCGCTGTCCATGCTTCCTACAGATTGATTGATAGGATTGGTATAACTCATATCAGTATAATTATTGTTAGTCTGATTTTTTTCAGTCTGGCTATAATCAGTATAATTATAGTCAGTATAATTAGGGTCTGTTTTTTGAACTTCTGCAAGTTCAGTTTCTGAACTTCTTGAAGTCTGTTTTTTGAACTTCTGCAAGTCTGTATTTTGAACTTCTTGAGGTTCAGTTTCTGAACTTCCAGAAGTATAATTATTGAACTTCTTGAAGTTCAAATTTTGAACTTCTGTGGATTTATCGGCATTTGCGGCTGTATTTTCCGGATTTATATCTGAAACTGCCGCAAAATTTTTTACATATATAATATCCGGCTTGCCAAGCCCCCTGCGCTTTTTTTCTATCAGCCCGATACCATTATCACTGTCAAGCTCCTTGATGACTTTTGCGCAGGTTGCCTTTGCACAGCCCAGATCTTCCATCATGTTGTCAACAGTATAGATAATATATGCCCTGTTTTCATCATCCAGCCACCCGTTTTTCATGGAAAGCGACATCCGGTCAAGCATCAGACCGTACAGGAGCTTGGCATCGCTGCTAAGCCCCTTGAAACGCTCGTCCTTAATCAGCAGGCGGGGAACACGGTAAAAAGAAAACTGCTCTGCTTCTACGCCATAGTAATAATCAAACTTCAATGGCTCGCCCATTTTTACCGCCTCCTTTACTGCTTGCCTTTCCATTCCTCCAAAAGCCGGATAATGACGCTCTCTATATCATCATTGGAATATTCCTCTGGAAAATACTTGTTAATCTTATCGCTCTTAATCGTTACTCTTCTTTCCTTTGGCTTTTCCTGCTCCAGTATCAGCCTGACCATTTGCAGCGTAAGCCCGCCTTTTTTCCCATATTCCTTTAGCTTTGCCGACTGGGAAGCGTTCACTGCCGCCCCTGTTTCCTCAAGGATAACAGCTACCCACTGCTGGGCTTCTTCGGACAGGAAAGAAATATCCACGCCCTGCGCTATTCCTATCTTTTTCTTGTCCACCATGTCAAGCAGCTCGTCAATGAGCCTTGCAAGCCACACATACCTCTGCACCGTCTTTCCGCTTTCCCCGGCAGCTTCCCCCACTTCGTCAAGGGTGCTGCCGCCTTTGCTGCCCTGATGCTTCATCGCTTCGTACTTCATGGCATAAGCCTTTGCTTTTTCGCTCGGTAAGATGTCCTCACGCTGGATATTGGAATCCACCATGATGATTGTAGCTTCATCGTCCGTATAATTTCTGACAATGACGGGCATCGTGTCCAACCCTGCCCTTTCAGAACCCCGTTTCCTACGGTGTCCGGCGATGATCTCATAGCCGCCCCCTGCCCTCGGTCTTACAATTCCGGGTACAAGCACACCATATTTCCCGATGCTCTCCGTGGTTTCCTCCATTTTTTCATCATCAAGGACACGGAAAGGGTGTCCCTTGAATGTATGTAAATCGCTCAGCTTCGCACTGATAATCTGCTCTCCTGCTGTATTCTCTGCACCGCCAAATAGATCATCAAAACTGTTCAGTTTGACTTTTGATGCGCTCCCTGCCTTACTGCCCATTGCCAAGCACCTCCTTTGTCAGGGACTGGTACGCATCCGCAACCCTGCCTTTCGGGTCATGCTGGTAAATACTGATGCCCTCTGCGGAAGTTTCCGCAGCCCGTACCGACATCGGTATTCTGTTTTCAAATATCTTTACTTTGTTTCCATAATTCTCAACCAGCAATGCGCTGATATCCCTTGCATAGTTTGTCCTGCTGTCCACCATTGTCAGGAGAATGCCTTCAATTTCCAGTTTCGGATTAAGCTGGCGCTTTACCCTGCCAATGGTCTTGATAAGCTGTTCCAGTCCCTTTACGGGCAGGTATGCAGCCTGAACGGGAATGAGTACGCTGTCAGCGCAGGCAAGGGCATTTATAGTCATCATGCCAAGCGATGGCATACAGTCAATCAAAATATAACTGTATCTGTCCCTTATCTGCTCTATGTAGGAACGAAGCACAAGCTCCCTGCTCATGACATTTACAAGTGATACTTCCAAGCCCGCCAGTTCAATGTTCCCCGGCAACAGGTCAATCCCCTCGTCATGTTTTAAGATACCATAACCTGCTTCTGTTTCCTCGTCATTGATAACGTTCATCATTACCCTGGCAAGTGTTTCTTCCAGCTTGTCCGGCTCCGTGAAGCCTAAACTTGCGGTCAGGCTTCCCTGTGCGTCCGCATCAATCACTAATACTTTCTCTCCTTGTTTTGCCAGCCCAATCCCTAAGCTGCTTGTTGTGGTGGTCTTGCCCACTCCGCCCTTTTGGTTTGCTATTGCTATCACTTTACACATGGTTTTATTCCTCCGTTTAGTTAGATTGTTCTTTGATGTTGGCTTTCTGCACTTCCACATAAGCCCGGTAATACCTGTTTGTACCTTTATTCCGGTACAGTTCCGAGAACTCCGTCACCGCCACTTTGGGCTGTCTTTTCAGAATCTTCCCGAACCACTTAATATCATTCTTTGTTCCCATCAGTCGAATTTTCAGCACGTTTCCTCTCCATTTCCGCAAGGATTTCCTCGACGGACTTCTGCTTTTGGCAATATTCCGGATAACGGAGCCTGATGCCCTGCCAGAAGTACACCGCATAGCCGCAGCAGAAAATATTGCCTACGGAATACTCCCTGCACTCGCTTATCTGCTCGTCCCTGCTCTCATAATCATCAACGCTTGGCGTTCCGTCCGTATAAAGGTTAAAGGCAAGCCTTACCACCCGGACACTGCCGCTTGTCTGCCATCCTTGATGCAGGCATTCCGGCTTGATGTACCCTGACTTAATATCATAAATCTGGCTGAAATGATTTCTTGTGTCCTCTGAAATGCCAAGAATATAAATCAAAGCCTTGTGATAACAGTCCTGATACCTTGCCTGTTTCAATTTTTCATAATAAAATTTCTCATGTTCCTCGTCTGCAAAAACCATGTGTGTGTTGTTGGCGCTCTGCGCCCCTGCTCTTAACGCTGTGTTGTTCATGTGTGAACCTCCTTAATTTAATTTCTGATTTTTTAACCATAACAACAGAAAAAGGACACTCTCCGTATAATTGGAAAATGTCCCTTTAATAGCATTAACTATTAAGTTGTGAGTATACATCTATTCTCTGTTCACACCATATAAGTCCAAATATATCCACCAAAGACTATCAGTTTTGATGTCAAACTGATGTAAATTGAAATAAATATCTAAAATATAAGGCTGTAACCGTTGATTTTACGGCATTTCATGTTTTGTCGGCAACAACCGTTGCCAAATCGTTGCCAATATCTAAACAAATTTGCTTGAAACCCGCATAAATACTAGGTTCTTAAAGCCCATTTCATCACTCGAACTCTTCCCGAAGTTTTTATCAGCAACTCTCAAATGCTGATATTTCCTACATTTCGGGTACATCTATTTCACCAAATATTACTCTTTTCGCATCATTTTCAAAGTTTTTAGTAGCAAATTAGTTGCAGTATCTGCACCGATAATTTTCCATCGGCTTGATATAATCTACTTTTTTATTACTCACAATGAATAAATCCATGTGACTGTCAGGCTATCTACTATACCTGCTGCCACTGTCAAAACGAAAGGAGCACCGCTATGAGCAACAAACATAAAGATCCAACCATTAGTTTCAGAATCACTGATGCTGAACGAAAACAAATCGAGGCACGCATTCTTGCCAGTGGAATGATGAAAAAAGATTACTTTGTCCGTTCCTGCATTTA
>ERZ808028.298-NODE-298-length-48794-cov-12.757189_pt1 | contig 48794 bp, 49 predicted proteins | sample MGYA00380184_ERZ808028 | MGnify/ENA primary metagenome ERZ808028 (study PRJEB31490, sample SAMN06133397) | mouse gut metagenome | isolation source: J8_1 | host: mice | place: China: Chengdu | collected 2015-05 ...
ATAATTTGCTAAAATTTTTATTTTTTTTATTTTTTATATTACTTCTACAAATTAAAACAAAGAACTCTGTGCTTTTTTAACAAAAACCAGAGCTCTTTTATGTTAACATCATACAATTTTGGTTATTTTATCCTAAGATTTTATGTCTACCTCTCTAAGATTAAATTTTACCCTGCATTTTATATACCATCGCAAGCACCTCCGCCACTGCCTGATACAATTCTGGCGGCACCTCCTGCCCTATATCCACATTGGCGTACAGCATACGGGCAAGCGGTTTATTCTCCACGATCTCCACATGGTTCTCGCGCGCAATCTCCTTAATCCGCTGCGCCACCAAATCCGCACCTTTTGCAAGCACCACCGGCGCGGAACCTGTCTCGGCGTCATAGCGGATTGCAACTGCATAGTGCGTCGGGTTTGTGATCACGACATCTGCCTTGGGCACATCCTGCATCATACGCCTGCGGGACGCCTCCTGCATTTTGCTTCTGATTTTTCCCTTGATCTGCGGATCTCCTTCTGCGTTCTTATACTCATCTTTTACTTCCTGCTTTGTCATCTTAATGTCATTTTTGAATTTATAGCGCTGATAAAATAAATCCGCAAATGCCACAATCATAAAGACAAGAGAAATCTTGAGTCCCATATTGATCACGACACTGCCAATCACCTCAATCGCCTGATTGAGCGGCATACCATAAAACTGTACCAGATAAACCCAGTCGTCCTTGACCGTCGTATATACAATCGCCATGATCAGTATAATCTTGACAATAGACTTTAGCAGCTCGACGAGCTTTCCCACAGAAAAAAGCTGCTTCACGCCCGAAAGCGGATTCAGCTTGCTGAATTTGGGCTTTAAGGGTTTTGTCGTAATCTGGAATTTAAACTGCATCATGTTGATGCCGACTGCAATAACAAGACCGACAATAAAAAAAGGAAGAAGCTGTTTGAGCAGCTCTAACAGAACATTATTAATCAGAACACTATAGTCTTTTCGTACAATATTCCCTTCCCAGTAAGTCGTGTAGGCTGGCATCTTCTCATAGATCTCGCCAAACAGCTTCATAAAATTCTCGCCCATGCGGCCAACCCAGAATTTCAAGATCAGGAAAAGTGCGATAAGTTCCACACCGTTTGACAGCTCTTTACTCTTAGGAACTTTACCGTCTTTACGCGTGTCTGACTTTCTCTTGGAGGTTGGTTCCTCCGTCTTTTCACCGCCGGGGCCGTCCGAGCCAAAAAATTGTAAATTATATTCTAGTATCACATCATGCCCTCCACCATCGAAACAATCATCTGCCGCATCTGTGTGGTGATAAAGTTGCAGACATCAGGAAGCAGTGTGACTGTAACCATGATCACTGTAAGTCCCATCAGCAGTTTGAGCTGGATACCTACCGAAAACATATTCATCTGCGGCGCGAGCTTTGCCAGCAGCGCAAGCACAATATTCATCAGTGTCATACTGGCAAATACCGGCAGACAAATCCGAAAGCCAATCACAATATAATCACTCAAAAATGTAATCAGCGATTCCAATAGACGGTTCGTGTCAATCACAGCCCCCCCAACCGGAATCAGCGTGAAAGTCTCCATCAGCGCTGCGAGCAAATACCGGTGAAGGCCTGTCGTATACAATATCAGCAGGACGCCATATTGTAACATCATACCTGTGATAGACGCCTGCTCATTCGTCGTCGGGTCAAACATATTCGCCATGGAAAGCCCCACTTCCATATCAATGATTCTTCCTGCAAACAAAACAATGGAAGTACACATCTGGGCTGCCAAACCAATCAGCAGACCCACCGACACTTCCTTCAACACGACTGTAGAGAATCCTAGTATTGTATTGTATTCGGGATAGATATGTGCTGGTCCGAAGCTGTACATAATATAAGTAACAAACACACTTAATCCTATTTTTACATTATTTGGCACACCCTTTGTACTAAAAAACGGTGCCACAAAGATAAAAGCGGATACCCGCACAAGCACAAACAGAAAATATTCCAGCTCAGACATGGAAAAAGAATAATTCACCATACTGTGCAACGCTTCTCCCTTCCATTATCTGATATACAGCGAAAAATCCTGCCATAAATCTGTCATATACGTGATCATTTGATTTAACATCCAGTCACCCAATACCATCAGGCACAGAAACATTCCTACGATTTTGGGCACAAAAGTCAGCGTCTGCTCCTGAATCGAGGTAACTGTCTGAAATATACTGACACATAAACCGATCACCAGTGATACAATCAATGGCGGTGCCGCTGTCTTTAGAATTACGAACAATCCTTCCTTGACGATATCCGTAACCATTTCTGTCGTCATTTGTTCCACACTCCCTTTTTCCTGTCAGGCACATCATACATCCACATCAGTAAAATGTCCGAACGAGATATACAATTACCAGATTCCATCCATCTGCCAGCACGAACAGCAGAATCTTAAATGGCATAGAAATTGTCGTCGGCGGCAGCATCATCATACCCATACTCATAAGAACCGACGCCACTACCATATCAATCACGATAAACGGTACATAAATCAAAAAGCCTATGATAAAGGCTGTGCGAAGTTCACTAATAATAAAGGCTGGTATCAATACAGACGTTGGCACTTGATTTAGGCTCTCACCGTCCCACGCTGTATTGGAAATCTGCATAAACGCATCAATATCCTTCACCTGCGTCTGCTCAAACATAAAAGTCCGCATTGGGTCTACGGCAGTCTCAAATGCCTCCTCAAATCCGATTTCTCCTGCGTCATACGGCACAATCGCCTCTGTGTACACTTTGGCAATCACTGGCTGCATGATAAAGAACGTAAGAAACAAAGAAATCGCAATCAATACCTGATTGGGCGGCGCCGACTGCGTATTTAACGCCTGCCTTGTAAAATGCAATACGATCAAAATTCTTGTAAAAGAGGTAATTGTTACCAGAAGAATCGGCAAAACTGCGAGTGCTGTCAAGATCAGCAGAATCCTCAAAGTACCACTGAGTTCTCCGTTTCCATTGTCATATTCAATCGTAAGGCTATTCGCAATATTTAATTTTTTCAGCTCATCGCCTGTCTGGTCAGAACCGGGCTCACGAATGTTTGTCCGTTCTTCGTCCTCCTGCTGGTTATCCAGAATCCTCTCCGCAGCGGCTGCATCATCTTCTGTTGTTGTTGCGTTTACCATCACAACATCTGCCAGAAAGATCGTTACCACCATGCAGAGCATGTATACAATTTTGCGAAGCTCATGCCCAACATTGTACGTTCTGCTCTTATTCTTCATCTTATCTTATCCTTATATCCCGCCACACACCTGCAAATCTAGGTTTTACGACTGTTTTCTAAATTTGTCTAATATTTCCTTAAAATTCATATTGACTGCTGTTTCTGTCTCTGCTTTATGGAATGCCGCGATATCTTCCTTCGTCAGTTCTCCTAGCAGTGTGACCGTGTCCTTGCAGACGATATAGGAAAAATATTTTTCACCTATTCTCACAACCTGTATATATTTGGTCGGCGCGATTTTAAAAGTTTCCAATACCTCCACGTTAGATCCTGCAAGCCTCCCTTTTTGAAGACCTGCAGTGAGCTTTGTGGCAAAATATGTAAGAGCCAATACAAATATGAATATCAGTGTTACTGTCAATAATTGTCCAATGGAGTCAAACCTCTTTGATGCCGATGATAAAAGCATATTCTCTAGCCTACAACCTTTTTAACAGCCTCTAATACACGTTCCGCCTGAAAAGGCTTTACGATAAAGTCTTTTGCTCCTGACTGAATCGCCTCAATAACCATCGCCTGCTGCCCCATCGCAGAACACATGATAACATTTGCTGCAGGATCAATGCCTTTGATCGCCTTGAGTGCCTGAATACCATCCATCTCAGGCATTGTGATGTCAAGCAGGGTCAGATCTGGTGACGCCTCCTTGTATTTGTCCACTGCAATCTTGCCATTCTCCGCCTCAGCAGCGATCTCATAACCATTCTTTGTAAGAATATCCTTAATCATCATTCTCATGAATGCAGCATCGTCTACGATCAGTATTCTTTTTGCCATATTAAACCATGTCCTTTCTGTAAAACAAATAATCATTGAATAGTATATTCATTTTTATTTAATTATTTCCATAATTCTCACACCAAAGCTCTCCTCGATGACAACGACCTCTCCCTTTGCAACGAACTTGCCATTTACAAGCACGTCAATCGGTTCGCCAGCAATCTTATCAAGCTCTATAATTGTACCCGGGGCAAATTCCAGAATATCTGAGATAGATTTGCTGGTTCTTCCCAACTCTACTGTTACCTCCAAAGGCACATCTCTGATCAATCCAATACTCTCTGCACTGACCATCTCACCCTGTCCTTGTGCAAAGTTCTGGAACTGTGCAGGCTGTATGTTCACATTCGGCATACCATAGCCCTGTGGCGGCATTCCCATCTGTGGCATACCATAGCCTTGTGGCGGCATTCCCATCTGTGGCATACCATAGCCCTGTGGCGGCATTCCCATCTGCTGCTGCATACTCATATCCATACCGCCCATTGGCATTCCCATTGGCTGCTGCATACCCATATCTGGCGCGGGCGCCGGTGTTGGGGCAGGCGCTGCCGGGGCAGGTGCAGGCGCAGGTGTCGGCTCTGCGGCGGCAATCGAGCCCATCTGCTGTGCCATAAAGGTCTCGTAAACAGACTTTGCAAAGTCAAGCGGATACAACTGCATTAACGTAGAATCTACCAAATCGTCAATCTGCATTCTAAATGAAATCTTGACAAACCGATCCACAAGGAATGGCGAAAGCTCTCTTGGCTCTTTTGAATGCAAATCGACAAGGCTTGCCTCTGGCGGGCTGATATCAATTGTCTTGCCAAGCATTGAGGACAGAGAAGTCGATGATGAACCCATCATCTGATTCATCGCCTCAGAAATTGCACTCAAGTGCAGGTCACTGAGTTCCCCATCCACATTGGTGCCATCACCACCCATCATTAAATCGGTGATCACCTTTACATCATGCTCTTTCAGGACTAAAATATTGGTGCCATTCAACCCAACTGTATATTTAATCTGAATAAATACACATGGTCTTTCGTAATCATTGAGCACATCCTGCCAATTACACATCTCTACAACAGGTGTTGTAATATTTACTTTTCTATTAACAAGTGAAAAAAGCGTCGTCGCAGAGGTACCCATGCTGATATTGGCCACCTCTCCGATTGCATCTTTTTCTATATCAGACAAATCTTCTCCTGTTGAACCGCCTGCTGTAGCTGTCGCAGTATCTGCGCCAGAATCTGCCGACAAATCTACACCGTTCAACAACGCATTGATTTCGTCTTGCGATAACATGCCATCCATTGAATTATTCCTCCTCCCTCACAACTGATGTTACCCTTACTGCATAAGCCTCTTTGCTTGCACCCGGCACAGCACTAAACTTCTTAATATCCCCCACATACACATCTAGTTCATCATCTACTTTAGAGTCAAGCCGTATGATATCACCCACCTGTATATTTACGAAGTCATTAACTGTTATGACGCTCTTTCCAAGCACTGCCTTAACAGGAACATCCACTCTGCGTATCATTGATTCTATAAACTGCTCATAATCCTCATCATCCATCTTCTGTAGGCTTGAATACCAGAATTTCGTATTCAGGCGGTCCATAACAGACTCCAATGTGAAGAAAGGAAGACACACATTCATTAAACCTTCCACATCACCAATCTTAACGTTCATGGTCACAAGCGCCACCATGTCGCTCGGTGAAATAATCTGGGCAAACTGCGGATTTGTCTCAATCCTCTCGAGATACGGATTGACCTCCGCCACATTTTTCCACGGTTCCCTGAGAAGCTGCATACAGATTACCATGATTCGCTCAATAATGCTCATCTCGATCTCTGTAAAGTCCCTTGCCTTCTCAAGCGCCTCACCTCTGCCGCCAAGCATTCGGTCAATAATCGCATATCCAAGTCCGCTCGTCAATTCCATAATGATCGAGCCGGGCATTGGCGAAAAATTCACAACTGTGAGCAGTACTGGATTTGACAAAGCATTCGAAAACTCCGCAAACGTTACTGTCTCAGAACTTGCCACGCTTACCTGAACATTCTTTCGAAGATATACAGGCAGATTGGTCGATAAGAGTCTCCCATAATGATCAAAAATCATGTTTAAAGTTCTTAAATGCTCTTTTGAGAATTTTGCAGGCCGAGTAAAGTCATAGTTTTTGGCTTGCCGCTCGTCCTTCTCCTGCATATCCTCCACGTCAAGCTCGCCAGAACTCAATGCCGCCAGCAAACTGTCTATTTCGCTTTGAGATAATACCTCTCCCATGTAGTTAATCACCCCCTACATATTCAATCATCTTGTATGTAACCATTTTCACTCCCCTTGGTTACAGCTCTGTGTTCTTTAATTATACAAGAAATTATATGATACACTGTAAATAAATGTAGAACCGAAACGCTCCTGAATCTTTGCAAGCATCTCTGCCTTGATCGTCTCAGAATCGCTTCTCGCCTCATCTACGGTATAATTGCCCATCACTGCAAAGACAATATCCTTGATAATACCGTCCATGTCAGCCATCGTCTCGGAATACTTCTTATAATCAGCATGTTTCATATCCAGTGATAATGACACACTTCCCACAGCATAGTGATCACTGTCGTCCTCCCCCTTCTTCAAAGGTATCGTCAGCTCGCCTGCAACATTATGTACCGCCGTATCCGCCATAGATACAGACTGTGTAACATCTGCCTGCGGCAGTCCGTTGATTTCAATCCCGACTGCTGTCGCAATGTCCGCCACCAAAGTAGCTGTCTTTTTGGACGCGCTTGACACACTTACCATCATGATTGCTGACAGTACAACGTTGACAACAAGTAATGCCAGAATAATAATTGATAACAGATTACGTCTCATTTCATTTTCCCCTTTCATTTATGAGCGCTTAATGCGTTATATATTTTAATCTCAACCCGTCTGTTCTTCGCTCTTCCCTCAGGTGTTGTATTGTCGGCGATCGGCATATACTCCCCCCTGCCAGAATGCTTGACCATTCCCGGATCAAGTGACGCATTTTCTTTCAAGTAATTGAACACTGCCAATGCCCTGTAGCTGCTGAGCACATCATTGTTCTCATACCTGCCTCCATTCAAAGGCACAGAGTCCGTATGCCCCTCGATCTCAATATCCGAGTCCGCATACTTTGTGAGAAGCACGCCAATCTTATTCAGTACTGGCACTGCGTCCTGCTTGATCTCTGCCCTTCCTGAATCAAACAAAAACGCTCCATTTAATGTAAGAGTCACAAAATCTCCATTAAAATCCACTTCTACTTTATCCGCCATCATACTCTCGTTAATCGCTTCCTCCATCTTCTCCGCAAGCTCTTCTGAAAGCTTCATCTTCTCCTCTTCCAGCTCAGCGATCGCGTCCCGAAGTGAATCAATTTCTTCCTGCGTCATTTCAAGCTGGGCAGCCGCCTCTTGCAGCTTATCCTCCGCAGCGCCGCCCGGTTTGGTCGGATCTGGCTCCTTCGTGTCAGCTTCTGCCGTCTTACCACTTGAATTGACATACTCGTCAAGCATATTGAGCTGGCTCACGCCATTACTCACAAGGATACCGTCTCCCACTGCCTTAGAACCAGCCTTAAAAATACTGATGGTTGACTGGAAGGACTTCGCAACCTCCTCGAACTTTGCCGCATCAACCTCTGACATAGAGAACAGCAGCACGAAGAAGCACATTAACAGCGTCATCATATCCGAGAATGTGCTCATCCACGGCGCCGGGGTTCCGGGTGGGAGCTTAAATTCTTCTTTTTTCTTCGCCATTAAGCTTCACCTCCACCGCCGCCTTCATCCTGTGAAGGTCTTTCATTAGGTGACAAGAATGACTTCAATTTTTCCTCAATAACACGGGGGTTCTCACCTGCCTGAATCGACAGCAGCCCCTCGATCATAATCTCTTTTGCCTGCATCTCAATCGTATTGTTTGCCTGCAATTTGTTGGAGGTAGGTGTACATACCCAGTTGGCAAGCATGGAACCATAGAAAGTGGTGATCAAAGCAACGCCCATCTTAGGACCGATTGTTGTCGGGTCAGACATATTGTTAAGCATACATACCAGACCTACGAGTGTACCGATCATACCCCATGCAGGACCCATTGCACCCATCGTATCCCAAAATCCAGATCTCAGCTTATGCCTGCTGTCAATGCTGTTCATCTCCGTCTCAAGGATTCCACGGACCAGCTCTGGATCTGTACCATCGACAATGAGCATAATCCCCTTCTTCATAAAATCATCTTCAAGGTTTCCAGCCGCCTCCTCGAGAGAAAGAAGCCCTTCTTTTCTCGCAACATTTGAAAGTTCAATAATCTTTGTAATCATCTCTGGAACATTGACATTGACCTGCTTGAAAATCAGTGTGATACTTTTCAAACCACCAACGAAGTTTGCCATACTAACGGACATCATCGTCGCAAAGATTGACCCTCCGAACGTAATGAGCGCTGACGCCGGGTCAAGAAAGTATCCAAGACCACTCATACCACCTGCTGAGTTTATCATACCATAAAGAACCAAAGCAAAGCACACAAGCATTCCCACCAAAGACGCTATATCCACTTTTTACACACCCCTTTTTTTCGTAAGTTTGAGTTAGAAACAGGCACAGTATTATCCTTGTGTTTCATTTTCTCCATATAAATATAATACTGTAAGGTTACATAAATTGCAACAATTTTCTGAAAAATTTCTGAAATTCTCTCAATTTGTGACCACCTCGCTTTTCATCATTCTGATGCTTTCTGCAAGGTATCCAGATTCAAAATTTCCCGAAAATAATCCTGCCTTGTTAATCTTACTAAATTTTTCACTTCATGTCTACTCTCTTTGCAGATAACTTTTTTACCGTCAGTTAACGTAATAACTGTATCCGGCGTCTCCTCCACCGTCTCAATCAGGCTCGAGTTCAAAAGTATCTTAACCCCGTTGATTTTCGTCAATTCGATCATACTTACTGCGCCCCCTTTCCAGAAAAAGTAATCTGTTTCCCATGCTGCCTGCCAAATTCAGCCAGCTTCTCTTTGTACCGCTCAAATTCATCGCTCTGCCCTGTCTCGCTGAAAATTGCAAAAATTCTCGTGTAGGCATCGTAAACATCATCGCCAAGCTGCTCAAAATCCGCCGCGTCTGTAATCTGTGTCAAAAATCCAACCGCCGTCTCATAGTCCCTGCACAGGTGCGCCGCCTTGCCAAACAGATAGCGCTGTCTGGTGGTCTGCAGGTATGCTCTGTTGAGGTCCAAAAGCCTGTAGGCATCCTCGGCATTTCCCACTTTTATCAGGCATTCTGCGTAAGCTTCCAGACAGATGTTGAGAAATTTTTTCTCTGGATTGCGGTTGATCTCCAGACACATATCGTAGGCTTCAATCGCTTTTTCATAGTCTCCTAAAATATAGTAAGACTGTCCTATCTGAAAGTAAACATAATCATCCATTCCTTGTGTTTCGCCCAAAGAATTTAATAAAAGTTTTAGATTTCGTTCCTGTTTTTTTAACATTTCCGCTCTCGGCACATCATATCCGTAATGCTTGACCGTGATGGGCAAATGAAAGGTTTCCAGCACAATTTCATCATAATTATCCCATTTTTTAGGCGTAATCTGCTCGTGGATACGAAAGTGGTATTCATAATAATTTCGATTAAAAAACCGCGGAATCTCATCCATCTGGAGCCGTTCTTTGGGGACGCCGCCCTCCACCACTGTATGCACATTTCCAATCTCCATCACGCCGACATTTTTAGGATATTTCTGCATACAGGTGCGCAGCTTTGCCACATCAATCTCCTGCACATACTCATCACAATCCAATATCAGAATCCAGTTATTTGAAGCCTTGGAGACTGCATAATTTCTGGCTGCGCTAAAATCATCGCACCACGCAAAGTCAAACAACTGGTCTGTATAACGCGCCGCAATCTCCTTCGTGCGGTCTGTTGAGCCGGTATCCACGATAATAATCTCCATATTATACCGCAGAAGCTTTCTGAGACACTGCTCTATGTACTGTTCCTCGTTCTTTGCGATCATGCACACGCTGACCGGTATTCCTGCCATAATCCTATAATCCTTTCTGTGTCCTGTAGCCAAAAGTATAGGGCGGTCATGCCGCCCTATAGTCTGCATTATATCTTTCCGCTATTCTTAATTTAATGGTATCAGCTCTCTGTACTCTAATACTTTGATAATCGAATTACCCTGATCCTCCAACAAGCGGAACTGGTGCTTGCTCTTGTAAAACCCATTCTTCACATCACTGGCGATCGTCAACAGATATGCTTCCAGCTTCTCATAATTATCCTGCGATTTATCCGCCTTTAATTCGAGCATACCAAGCCTTGAATTGACCTGTATCAATTCTTCCTCGATATTCGCTGTTCTCTCCTCAAGACTCGTCGTTCGTTCTTCAACGCTCGTCATCCGTTCTTCAAGATTCGTCATTCGTTCTTCAACGCTCGTCATTCGTTCTTCAACGCTCGTCATTCGTTCTTCAACGCTCGTCATTCGTTCTTCAAGATTCGTCATCCGTTCTTCAAGATTCGTCATTCGTTCCTCAACGCTCGTCATTCGTTTCTCAAGACTTGTCATTCGTTCTTCAAGATTCGTCATTCGTTCTTCAAGACTCGTCGTTCGCTCTTCAAGACTCGTCATTCGTTCTCCAAGATTGGTGATCTGATCTTCAATCCCCGTCAGACGATTATTCAGTTTCGCAAATTCCGCCATAATTAATTTCATATTTTCATCCATACTTTTATCCTCTTTCTAGTTTCGTAAATTCTTTTCCCCCTCTTTTTCCAGTAACCAATATAAAATTCATTATTTTCCAATCTTTTCTTTCACTTATACAATCCATATTGACAGTATATCATAAAACGGGGATTATGAAAAGACGAACAGCGTAATTCATAAAAAATAAACTGGACAAAAAATTACACCATCTCATATTCTGCTGGATATTGACAGCAGATTTTATAAACGATACAATCAAAATGTATAATCCGTTTGACAAGAACCTTCCAATCTATACCTTTTCCAACCGTTGCAAGGAAATGCCAGATTTGGAACTTGGTGATGAGACAACAAAAGTATTTGTAAATCCATATGGTGATACGAAAGAGCTGACAGAAGAAATTAAGGCTTTTTTTGGATACCTGAAAGAGGAATTAATCCAGAGTGATTTTACGAAAAAATTGTATGAAGAAGTGGAAAAAGCAAGAGAAAACAAAGAATGGAGGCGCGAGTACATGGCATGGATATCAGAACTTGAAGAAGCCAAAGAAGAAGCCAGAGAAGAAGCCAGAAAAGAAACCATGGACGCGGAGAGGGAGAAAACGGCAATCAGTATGTTGAGAGACAATATGCCGATATCTAAAATCATACTTTATTCAAGACTTCCAGAATCCCGTATACTGGAATTGTAGCAAAACCTGACGGAAAACTAACACCCTATACACTCCTTAAAATTCATATGAATCGCTCTGATTTCAAAGGAACCCAAACCATGACCATATTTGATTGCCGAATCGAGCAGGGAAAAGTCATCTTCGCCACGCGGTGTGTGTAGCAAAGCTATTAATTTTCTTATGCACCCTGCGCATAATCAAAAAGTCAGGCAGACTAACCTACCTGACTTTAAAAATGATGGCGAAAATTATTAATCCTATTCACTTTTATATTATTCGCCTATCTTTAGCAGCTCACAAAAATCTAATTAATCAACAATAATTTCTGATACTTCCATTGTAATTCTGTTCGTAGTTGAATTTGTTGTTGCGACCCGAACTCTATATATTTGATAAGGTTCTATAAACTCAGATGTACTTAAAGAAGAAGCTCCTTCAACATAATGCCTCCCTATGATTGTCCATTTACCACTAGAGTTCATCTTTTCTATATAAAATGTATTACCACTTGTAGGGTGAACGGTTCCATCATATGATGAAAATATTACACTAAGTTGATTTGAAGTAGGTATAAAAGTTTTGCTAATATATGGATTTTGAGCAGAAACCTCTACGTAATATACACTAAAAATTGGTTTTCTAGTTGAAGACCTAGAGACTACTACATCATCTAGTGTAGCCGCATATACTGAAGCATTTGGTATTACCATCAATATAAAAGCCAGCACAAAAGTAATAATAGTTTTTCTTTTCATTATGTATTCCCCTTTCATTCAATGAGCTGCTAATAAATATTATACTACTTTTTTAGTTATTTATCAATGTAGTTGTGTTGTTTTTTTCAAAAAAAAATAAACTGGACAAAATTCTGTCCAGTTTATTCTAATTATTGACTATTTTGAATCATCATCTCTTGAGATTTACAAGTTCTTCAAGTAAGGAGTCAGAGGTTGTGATGATTCGGCTGTTTGCTTGGAATCCTCTCTGGGTTGTAATCATATCTGTAAACTGCTGGGAGAGGTCTACGTTTGACATCTCGAGTACGCCTGTGGTGATAACACCGATACCATCTGCTTTGATATCGCCTATCGCTACATCTCCTGAACTGGCTGTTACCTGATAGAGATTATCGCCTGCATTCTCAAGACCCATTGCATTTGGAAATGAACCAACACAAATCTGTCCAAGATTCTGCTGTACGCCATTGCTGTACAGTGCCTTAATCAGACCATCTGTACCGATCGAAACGCCTGTCATCTTGCCGACTGGAAATCCGTCTGTTTTCTTACCGCTCAGTGAACATTTGTTTTCATTTCCTACATTCTTTGTACCAGACATATCTACTGTCAGATTTGAGAAGTTCCCCTTGTCGTTGATTGTACTCAGGTTCAATGTGAAGGAATCATTGCCGTCAGAGCCCACATACTTAAACTTACCAGTACCTGTATCATACATCACTGTATACTCGCTCTCTTCAAGAATCTTAGATATCTCACTAACCTCATTACCATTTGAATCTGTCATGCCCAACAGCTTAATCTTAAATTCACCCGGTATGACATTATTGGTATCTGCAATCATTTCCTGCGTCGTATACTGGTTCCTGATTCCCTCTCCAATCTTGAGCTGCAACAGCTTCTGCATCGCATCGGACTGCTGTGATGTTACCTGCAATTCTGATTTGGTTCCGTTTACGTTCACTTCATACTTATAGACAGTAACACTCTCGCCCTTATCATCAATATAAGTTTGCGCTGTAGCGACAACACTTGCCGTTCCGCCTGCGCCTGCCATTGCACCCTTTAAAGTATAAGACGAAAAACTTCCGTTTGCAGTAGGTCCGTCATATAAAAGCTTCACAACATCTTCATCAATTACAGTGGATTTCTTGACAGGATATTCCGTCTTATTGTCTGCCACAAATCCTACTTTTCCTGTGAAATCAACTGTAATCTCTTCCATCTTTAACAGTTCACTTGAGCTGTCAACCTTTGCCTTTAATTCAGGATTATTCTCAAAGAAATTCTTTAAATTTACTTTAATCTGGTCTGTTGCACCAAATGTATGCGTGCCAGTAGTTAATGTATTCGGAAAAGTTTTGCCATGTATTTCATCCCAGATATCCTTGATCAACTGGTCTGTAACTTCCGGTGAGTCAATCGTCACGAGTTCCTTGTCATTATAAGTAAACTTCATCTCAGAGATATCAGCCTGATAGATTGTTGCCGGCATCTTATATACATTCTCTGTATTGGTGATCTTTCTTTCCTTCTGTGCGGCAGGGTTTGTTGCTGGCAAGACACCAAACTTCAAGTCATACGTATAACCTGCATTATCGTAAATACCCATTGTCACCTGATAACCGTTCTTTGATTCAAGATTAGTAGTGTCTTCCGAATCAATGATTCCTGTAATTCTGCCATTTTTGGTCGCTTCAGGAAGCGCCTCATTGCTCGCTGTGACATTCAGTGGTCCGACTGTACCCTGTACGATATTGCCTTCTTTGTCAACGCCCCAGCCCTGTACAATAAAGCCTGTGCTCGCCATAACAAGGTTTCCGTAGTCGTCCACGTCAAACGATCCGTCTCTTGTATAATAAGTACTTGTACCGTCGCTTACCACGAAGAACGCCTCGCCGGAGATCTTTAAATCAAAGGGATTTCCTGTAGACTGGTTTGCGCCCTCCTGTGTGATGCTGGTGTTGATGGCTGCGCCCTTTACACCAAGACCGATCTGTCTGGGGTTCGTACCGCCTGTGCCATTTCTGGGATTTGCGCCTGTGCCTGCCTGTGTCGTCTGGTAGAGCATATCGGAAAAGTTCATGGTCTTTGCCTTGTATGCCGTTGTATTTACGTTTGCGATATTGTTACCGATAACGTCCATTCTTGTCTGGTGGGTCCTCAGACCTGATACACCAGAGTAAAGTGATCTCATCATAATTAAGTGACCTCCTAAATCATATTGCCGTCTGTATTATCTTCCCCATCCGTCATTCCGGGGATTATGAAGCCTCCTTAAAAGGTCCGGCTTAGTCTCAACATCCTGTATTAGATAATCACGGCGCCGTCAATATTGGTATAAATATTTTCGTCTGCTTCTGTCTGATCCATCGCAGTGATGACTGTGTTGCTCTTTGTGTTTACGATAAATGCAAGCTGGTCTACCAGTACCAGAGAATCACGGATTCCCTTTTGGCCTGCCTTCTTCGTGCCATCATTCAACCTTTCCAGTTGTTCATCGGTCAGTTCAATCTTCCTGTCGCTCAGTCTGTTTGCCGCATGTTTTGAGAATCTCACGGCTTCTGCCGCCTGCGTCCCCTGAGACTGCTGCTTGTGGAGGATTTCGCCAAAGCTCATGCCCTGTTGCGTTTTATTCTCTGAATTGACCTTCTGTTGCCTGAGATATTGATTTTGTAGCTGTTCAATGGAAAGGAACTGACTGTTGTTAATATTCATCCTGCATTCCTCCTCGCCATAACGCTTTTTTTCTCAAGATGCTATGCACTCTCTGTCTTGTCGGTCTCGTCCTTGTCGTCCTCTGGCTCCTTGTCTGAGTCCTCCTCTGGCTCTCCGTCTGGCTTCTCTGTCTTATTTTCAGTCAGTGTACTGAGTTTGTCAAGAATCGCATTCATCTTGTTGTTAAAGCTGTCCAAGATATCATCTAGTGAAGTCTTCCCATCTTCTTTTGAAGTATCCTCGAATTTCACACCCAGCTTCTCAAGCTCGAGCTTCCATTCGGTGAGCTTCTCCATCTGGTCATGACCATAGACTTCCATATAGTTCTTCTCATAGTCGTTCATCGTGTTGTAGTAATCCAGTGCACCCTGAATAACGTTCTTGTAGGTGTCATCTGCGTATGCCACATTCGGCAGTGCGTCGATCATGCCCTTGAGTGTGCTGTACTTCTCATGTGCCTGAGAGTATTCTGTGCTGACAATCGTATCGAGATCGCTGAGTGAATACTTCGCGTCATTGATTACAAGGAGCGGCTTGCCTTCCTCCATCACAACGTAGTCAACGATACCCTGTATCGTGTTCACCTCTCCGGTGCTCTCGCTCGTTGTTGTCATCAGTACTTCCTTGCCGATCAGGCTGTTTGCCCGCAGCACGTCAACTGCGTCCGCCACTTCGCCCATCTTCTGAACCTGTGTGAAGGTCGCATACTGCGATACCCACTCTGTGTTGCTCGTAGGCTCTAAGGGGTCCTGATTCTGCATCTCGGCTACCAGAAGCGTCAGGAACATGTCACTGTCCACTGCATTTTTATTTTTTGCATTTTTCTTGAGGGAATCCCCCGATGCGGTATGTGTCTGTAATTTGCCATCCTCACCGATTGGCGCGATTAAACTTCCCATACGTTCACCTCTCTTTTTTCTTTTTCACTTTTCATATTATGCTAGTAAATCCATTGTATTTCCGTTTGCTGCCATGATTTCCATCGCAATCCTTGTCGCGTCATCTGCTCCCTGCATCTCGCCTTCTAGTTCCTCCCCGTTGGCAAATGCCCTGAGATTGATGCTGCTGCGTCTGCGCATTCCCTGAATACGCTGTGTCTCCTGCTCCTGCGACTGTCTCTGCTGGTCCTGACCATTTTTGTCAAGATTGCGCTCCATCTGGTGACTTTCCACCGATACCTCGATCGCCTCGATTTTGACACCCTGTTCCTCAAGATTTGCCCTGAGCTGTGATGCCTGTGCCTCGATTGCCGCCTTCACTGCCTCGTTCTGTGTCGTAAACTCTGCTGTCACGACGCCGCCCTTTGTTGTCAGCGATACATTGACGGTTCCAAGACTGGCGGGATGCAGTTGTAACTCCATCTCTGTCAGATTTTCATTTTTGACAATCTTGACCATGTCGGCAATCTGCCGCATGATGCTCTCTGTGTTCTCCGAAGTAAACTTCCCGACGCCCTCTGACACGGCTGTGTTTGAAACCTCGTTCATGTTATTCTGGAAATTCTGTGCGCTGCCCTGCTGTCCATACTCTTTGGACTCCCTGCCATCGCTTTCCTTTGATTCGCGGCCAGTATTCTGTGTCTGCTGGTTTGCGGTTTCCGTTGTCTGCTCGTGTTCATTTTCCGGCAGTGCATCATTTTGTTTTGCTGCCTTCTCATCGGATTTGGTATTGTCCTCCACAATCATCACCGGATCGCTGGTTTCCTGACCGTCCTCCACCGCTGCTGTGATGTCCTTTGGCTCATCTGCGGGAAGTATCTCTGCCTCCTGAATTTGGTTCTCAAGGTTCTGGCTCTCCAGCTCTTGTAATTTTTGCAGGACTGCCTCAAGCTCACTGCTGGTCAATCCGGTGTTCTCCATCAGATTTTCCACCTGTACGCCCACCATCTCGGTGATTTCCTGCAGCGCAGCATAGAGTCCTTCATCTGCAATCAGGCTGAGTGATGAATCTTTACCTGAGATCGCTGTCACAAGCTGTGCCATATTGTCGATGTTTAACAGGTCGCATGGCTGTAAATCCAGTGCCTCCATGCCACTTCGCAGTTCCTCGTCTGTGATGCCTAAAATCTCTTTGATTTGTCCGATGATCTGCTCAAGTGCATTGGCAATCTCATCGGCGGTCATCTCATCCACCGGTTCTTCTGCCTGTGTTGTCTCTGCGGCTTCCCCTGCTGCATCTTCAATGGACTCTGCCGGAGTATCTGCTTTCTCCTTCACAGTTGCAGGCTTCTCCTCCGTATTTTTTACGGTGGTATCCTTCTGAGACTCCTCAAAGTTCTTTTTGTCTGGCTGCTGTGTCTTGGGCTTTTCGGTGTTTGTGACTGCCTGTGTTGTCTGCTTGGGTGCTTCGAACTTTTGTGCTGTCTTTCCCAGCACATCGCCAAAGCTCTGCGCTTTTGTCTGGTCATCTGCTTTTTTTGTGTCTGCTGGTTTTGCCGCAGGTTTACCATTGAAAAACGCGTTTTTTACGGTTGTTTCCGTCGTTGTCATTCCTGTTCCTTCCTCCTCTCTTTAATTTTCAAAGTGCGAATATTATGTATAAAATCTATAGTTACATAATCTCATAACATATATCGGTAAATTGTCAGAAAACTTTAGTAATTGTTTTTAATTTCCCGGATTCATAATTCTGGAAATTCTTGCTGCCACTGCTGCATCCATCTCGCCCATGATTGCGCCTCTTGTCGATGCCGGCAGGTTCATGAGAATGTTTGCCGCCAAGTCAAGATTATCTGTCATGGCGCCGAGTATGCCCGCTGCCTTCTTTGCGTCCATGTTGCTGTAGGTCGCCACATAATCCTTCATTTTATTGTTGACCGCTTCCTCCTGAATCACCTGTTTGTACAGCGCCTCGGCTGTAGTAGGGTCCATCTCCTCATAATACGCACGGTATTCCTCTGCACCCGGCCCATTGTCTGCATAGACCACTTCTTCATAGAATTGTTCTTTGATGCGCTGGAAGTTCACTTGATTGTCCTCGAAGGTCTGCAAGCGTTTTACCTCCGCTTTGAGCGCCTCAATCTGTTCTGAATATGCTGTGTTCGTACTCTGTGCCTGCTCTAATTTTTTCTCCAGCTCTGACGCATAGTCCACGGCGTCCTTGATGCTGTTGTAGCCGCCGTATGCTTTCTCTTTGGGCGACTCTAATCCATTCTCTGTAGGAAGAATCTTGTTAATCACTGGTATGTCCTTCAGCATCGGTGTCAGTACGTTCGAGCCAAACCCGCCGACGTCCATCTTGACCAGCAGGCATAAGATTCCAAGCCAGATCACGATGATAAACAGGGTGACTACCACCACCGAAGCATTGGTTCCATCAATCTGTTCATCTAATTCCCGCTCCTGATTTTCCAGCTCCTTCGCGCGTTTCTTGGCTTCCTTCCGCTGATTTTTCTGTTCTTTCTTAAAAGCCTTCTGACTCTCTCTTAGCTGTTTTAACTGCATCTCCGGTGCGTCGGGGCTTAAATTTTCGTCCTTACGTGCCATATTGCTTTAACCATGCCTTTCCCTAATTTCTCACGCTCTGTTGTTCTTCCATCAGTTTCTGTCCATATGTATATGAGGTAAGCTGGTCGATCTCTTTGCTCTCTGCTGCCAGTTCATCCTTCATAAACTCCTCAAATGCATTTTCCTTGAGCTTCTCATGCGCCTTGCGCTCCTGCATTAACTCCTGCAATGCCGCTCTTGCCTTCTCCACCAGCTTCGCAGCGCGCGCTACTTCTTTCATCTGATCTGCGATGTATTCGTCCATCTTGAGGACTGCCATCTTGTTCTCACGGATCTTGCGCACATCAATCAGCTCTGTGCGGAGTTTTACGCCCTCCTGCATATAATAAAGCTTTCTTGCGTGAAATTCATCCAGCTTCTTTTTCTCTGCATCCAGCCGCATGTTTGCCTCTGCAAACTCCTGCTTTGCCTTGTCCTCCAGCTTCTCCTTGATATCGAGAATCCCCTGCATTTTATAACGAAAAACTGCCATACGCTTACCACCCTTTTACCTAAAACTGCTACTCCTGAAACATTGCCTCTAACTGTTCTACGGATTCCTCAAACGTGAATTTTGCGTCTGTATCCTGCAGCAAGTATTGATTGACCTCATCAATCTTGTTGATCGCACGGTCAATATTCGGATTGCTTCCCCTCTTGTATGCCCCGATATTGATCAAATCTTCTGCCTCATTGTACGTAGCCATGATATTTTTTAGTTTTCCTGCTGCTGCCTTGTGCTCTCTTGACGCGATCATCGACATACATCTCGAAATACTTTGCAGCACATCTACTGCCGGGTAATGGTTTCTGTTGGCAAGCTTTCTCGTCAGCATAATATGCCCGTCGAGAATACTTCTCGCCGTATCTGTGATCGGCTCATTGAAATCCTCACCTTCTACCAGAACGGTATACAGCCCCGTGATCGAGCCGCTCTCAGAACACCCTGCGCGCTCAAGGAGTTTGGGCATCTCTGAGTACACGCTGGGCGGATATCCTCTTGTCACCGGCGGCTCTCCTGTCGCCAGACCGATCTCTCTTTGCGCCATGGAAAAACGCGTCAGAGAGTCCATCATCAAGAGCACATCTTTCCCCTGATCGCGGAAATACTCTGCGATCGCCGTCGCGGTCTTTGCCGCCTTATTCCGCTCAAGTGCAGGTCTGTCCGAGGTCGCCACCACGACGATAGAACGCCGCATACCCTCCTCGCCCAGATCGCGCTCGATAAATTCCCGCACCTCACGGCCGCGCTCTCCAATCAGTGCGATCACATTGATATCTGCTTTGGTATTTCTCGCAAACATACCCATAAGCGTCGATTTTCCTACACCAGAGCCGGCAAAGATACCGATACGCTGCCCTTTTCCAACCGTGATCAGCCCGTCTACTGCCTTTACGCCAAGCGGCAGCACCTCGCTGATAATCGTCCGGCTCATCGGGTCAGGCGGCATCGCCTCGAGCGGATAGCGCTTGACGGTCGTCGGGTCGGGCACATAGCCGTCGATACATCTGCCCAACCCGTCGAGCGTTTTGCCAAGCAGGCTGTCGCCCACCGACACGCTCAGCGGATAATTCATGTTCTCAACGATGCAGCCAAGTCCGATGCCCTCGGTATCCTCATAGGGCATGAGCAGCGTCTTTTTGTCCTTGAAGCCAACGACTTCTGCCAGAATCCCATGCTGCTTCTCCGCATCTGTGTAAATCTTGCACATATCACCCAGCTTTGCATCAGGCCCGGAGGACTCGATTGTGAGTCCTACGACATTTTCCACCTTGCCAAGCTTCTTAAAAAAACTTTTATTCAATACTGTCTTATATTTGTCAAAGGAAATACAACTTTCCATGTTCCAACCCCTTTTATGGCTCGTAGGACAAAAGCCTTAATTCCTCATTCAGCGCCTCTAGCTGTGTCCCCAGACTACAGTCAAACACGCCGTTGCCTGTTTCTATCATGCACTCATTTTTGCCGAGCATGACGTCCTCGAGAAGTTCTACATTTTCAATTGCAATATTTGTTCCCTTGATCAGCTCTCTTTTCTGCATACTCGCAAAAGGATAATCCTCTTTTGACACATGGATTAGATAGGTGCTGCCCGTCTCAATATTGCGCATTGTATTCTGAATCAGATAGACGATGAGTTCTCTTGAATTTTTGAGGTTCACATGGAAAATATGCTCATAAATGCCGGTCAGTGTGCTGATAAATACCGGCTCTAACTCCTTGATTTTCTGCTGGTATTCCTCCTCGAGCGCCGCCATCTTCTGCTCAGCTTCGGTATATACTTGTTTGCGTTCCTCCGCCACGCTGTTCAGCCCGTCGCGGTGTCCCTGCGCAAAACCGTCATTCTGTCCCTGTTCAAAGCCCTCCTGATATCCCTGACTGCGCGCCTCCTCAAGTGCCTGCGCCTTCATCTGTTCGATTTCCGCCAGCGCCTCCTCACGCATCTGCTCGATCTGAGCCTGTGCATCTGCAATCAGCTCCTCCTGCATTGGATAAGACTGCGGCGGGATGCTGTTGTCCTCAAAGGCTGCCTCTGTGCCAAAGCCCTGATTTTCCCCGATAAAGTTCTCCTCGCCTTCCCGTATTAGCTGGGAGACCTCCACGGCGCTGATGCCCTGCGTGAAGCCGTCTGCAAACTCTGGCTCTTCGCCGCACTCTCTTGCGAGCTCTACTGCCATTTCACGAAGTCTTGCCTCTGCCCTTGCGTTGGTGTCTATAATCCTTGTGTTGGCTGGGTCCACTTTCACCCAGCCTGATTTCAATATGCCGCCGCCATTAGACAACAATCTCGTCACCTCCGCCTCTCGAAATAACGATCTCCGCAGAATCCTCAAGCTTTCTGATAATGTTTACAATCTTCTGCTGTGCTTCCTCCACGTCCTTCATTCTAACAGGTCCCATAAATTCCATATCTTCGCGGATCATCTCAGCAAGACGCTTTGACATGTTGCTAAAGATTGCATTCTGTACTTCCTCTGTCGAGCCCTTACATGCGATGGCAAGGTCGTTGTTGTCAACATCTCTGAGCACACGCTGGATTGCACGGTCGTCGAGCAGTAAGATATCCTCGAATACGAACATCTTCTTTCTGATCTCGTCTGCAAGCTCTGGCTCTTCCACTTCGAGTGTTTCCATGATATGCTTCTCTGTTCCTCTGTCTACTGTATTCAAAATCTCTACCACTGCGTCCACGCCGCCGATAATCGTGTAATCCTGATTGACAAGCGATGACAGCTTTGACTCGAGCACGCGCTCTACTTCCTTGATGACATCGGGGCTTGTTCTGTCCATCGTCGCGATACGTCTCGCAACCTCTGCCTGCTTTTCAGGCACGAGCGCGCCGAGGATTGTCGCCGCCTGTCCTGCTGACAGATAAGAGAGAATGAGTGCGATCGTCTGCGGATGCTCATCCTGTATAAAGTTCAAAAGCTGTGACGCGTCGGTCTTTTTGACGAACTCGAACGGTTTTACCTGCAAAGATGCAGTCAGCTTTCCGATGACGTCCATCGCCTTGTCTGCGCCAAGCGCCTTCTCCAGAAGCTCCTTGGCATAACCGATACCGCCCTCTGCTATGTACTGCTGTGCCAGACAGACCTCATAAAACTCGTTGATGACTTTCTCTTTAACTTGTGGTGTAACGCTTTTGGTATTCGCAATTTCAAGTGTGAGGTCCTCGATTTCCTCTTCCTTTAAATGTTTAAATATCAGGGAAGATTTCTCAGGTCCAAGGGCAATTAATAAGATTGCCGCTTTCTGTATTCCCTTTAACTCCTCATTACTAGCCATTAAAAGTTACCCCCAATCCTCATCAAGCCAATTTCGCAAAAGCGTAGCGACTGCTTCTGGATTTTCCTCGACAAAGTTTTCTATCAGTTTTCTTGCTTCGGACTTCTGCTCTGTCTCGATGCCCTCTAATTCTTCTACATTGGATTGCAGCAAATCCTCCACTGCAAGTTCTTCCTCTTCCTCGACTTCCTTCTTGGTTCTCAGGCTCATGATTACCACGAATGCGAGCAGTGTGAGAATAATGATAATCAGGACAATCTGTACGATATCCTTCACTACGACAGCTTCCTGCATCTCGTCGATAAACTGTACCTCCTCGAATGCTACAAAACTAACATTCTTTGAAGGAATACCTGTGGCATTTGCCACCATGCTGACAAAGTCCTCATCGACTTCGAGTTTTGTTTTCTCATTGTTTGCAAGCTTATATTCTTCCCAAGAAATTCCATCAAGCAGTCCTTGGAGTCTTACATCCTCCTCGCGCACAACTTTGTATCTGACTGCTGCCACGGACACGGTACTGTCACTGTACACAACGGTTCCTGTCGCGCCGATCTCCTCGATAATCTCCTCATTTGGAAGATATTTGCTCTTTCTCTCATAGCTGCTGCTGTTTGTGCCCTCCTGCTCACTGATCATCATGTCTGTCTCAGAGTTGGAGTCTGTGCCGGGTACGCCGCCCACGCCGTCGCTGGCATTGGACTGGTATACTTCTTCGCTTGCGAGCAGTCCCTGATCATGGTTTGCATCGGGTGTTGAATAATTGTGCCGTGTGATTTTCTTCTGTGAGAAATCCATCGCAGCGTTGATTGCAACCTCGATCTGATTGAACTGGTTTGTGCCAAAAAGCACCTGTCTCACTTCGTTTTTGATCAGGCTCTCCGCCTCCTGTTTGAGCATCATCATATTGTCTGCCTTCTCAATCGTGGAGTATGTCTGCTCAACCGGGAACCATGTCTTTCCGTTTGTATCTGTGATTGCCACATTGTCTGTGGTCGCGTTTCCAAGTCCTGTCGCTACCATTCTCGCGATCGCCGCCGCGTTTTCTTCTGTAAAGCCTGCACCCTCTTCAAGTTCGACAAAAATACTTGCGTAGGTCTCAAGGTTCTGTGCGATCAGCGTGCCGTTATCATCTGGAATTGTCAACTGGCATGAGGCTGTCTTGACTGCCTTCATGTTCTTGATATCCTCTTCAATTTGTGTTTCCAGATAGAGTTTGTAACGCTTCTGCTTATCTGCCTCTGTTGTAGAAAAGCTTCCATTCAGCACATCATCAATGGTGTATGCTGCTGTCGGAATGTTGTTTGCACCAAGCAGCAGGTTTGCATCTGACTGCTGTGATTCCAACACATCAAAACGAAGTCCATCTGATGATATTTCGTATATAATGCCCTGTCCATCAAGCAGTTCCTTGACAGAAGATGCCTCCTTTGTGGATTCACATACAACAAAATCCTTCACATACTGCTTTTTTGTAAGTACCGCCACCAGTATTGCGATGGCGAGCAGAATCACAACTGCAATCCCAATAATCAGTGTTTTCTGCTTTGGCTGAAACTTATTCCACCACTCTTTTATCCGCTCTAACAGCTTTTTCCCAAAATCCATTACCTTGTCAACCATATCAAGTATCTCCTTCTCCCAAATCTTCCCCAGTGTAATCCTTTACTCTTCTCTGCCAGTTTATTAAATCTGCATCTGCATAATTTCCTTATATGCTTCAAGGAGCTTATCCCTGACTGCGATTGTGTAGTTGAGCGCTGTCTGCGCTTTACCTACCGCAATCGTAAGGTCGTGTGTATTTTCTGAGATGCCCATCATCCATTTCAGTTCCTCGTTCTCCTGTGTCGAGAGCAGATTGTTGGTATCATTGATATTATTCACTGCTGCATCGAGAATAGAACCGAACAGATTATCATTTTTCTGCCCTTCGCTGTCTGCCGCTGCACTGTACAGACTATTTCTGACTGCGTCCGAATTAATATTATACAGTCTGTTAATGTCATTTGCTGATGTAATCGTCATTTATCCTTCCCCCTAAACTCCCCAATATATTCCTAGAAATTCATTTCCAAACCTTTGTTTGCCATTGCCTTCGTCGCCTCAAATGCTGCCTGGTTTGCCTCATAGCCGCGGCTTGCGTCAATCATGTTTGTCATCTCTGTGATGACGTTGACGTTTGGATAATGTACATAGCCGTTTTCATCTGCATCCGGATGCTCTGGATCATACGCCATCACTTCCTCTGTCCAAGTATCCTCATACAGTCCGCCGATCTTGACGCCTGAGCCCGGACTTGAAAGCCTCGCTGAGTTGGTGCTGCCAAGCGGTCTGCCGCTCAGATTGCTGAATGCCGTATCAAGCATATGTTTAAAATTTCTATCCTTTGTGTCTGTCTTTTCCTGAAAGGTGACTACCTTTCTGACATACGGTGTGCCATCTGCTGTTCTTGTCGTATGTGCATTTGCCATATTCTGTGAAATGATATCCATGCGGTACTGCTCTGCGGACATGCCCGACGCACTGATATCAAACGAATCAAAAATTCCCATTGCTCACCCTCCTATTTCATAACGGACATGAGCTGCTTAAAGTTCTGGTTCACAAGCTCATGTAATCCGTTATACTTTGTCTGGTTCTTTGCAAGAATGCCCAGCTCATTCTGGATACTCACATTATTGCCGTCATACCGGTAAGAAAGCTCTTCATAATCAGTATAAATCTGCGGGTCGAGCGCATTCAGATCAAGGTTCTTTACTCTCGCGTCCACCGTCTCCTCACCTGCTCTGGCAAAAGCATGCTTTAACTCTGTCTCAAAGCGGATATCCTTGCGCTTATAGTTGGGGGTATTCACATTGGCAATGTTGTTATTGATAATGTTATTTCTTACCGCAGTTGCATCCAGTGAAGTTCCCAGCGCATTAATGTAATCAAATACACCTGAATTATTTAACATTCATACTCCTCCTTCTCTTTTCCAATATCTCATCTTATGCCGCTCATTATTGCCATAATGAATTTACATAATATATTACCTTTCTTACTCTATTATAGTTTATTTTCAGAATATTTCAAGTATTTTTTTCATTATTTTGTAATATTACAAGAAATTACAGTAGCTTTTTATGTAAATTTACTGTTTTGTTCCCCATAAACACAAAAAAGACTTATCTTTTTTTAGATAAGCCTTTTGTTTATTTTTTTTGTATTTTTTATTTTATTTGACCAATTTATTTATTGAGCTGCCGTTTGAGCGCATCTACTTCCTCGAACACGACATCATTCAAAACCTTGATATATGTCCCCTTCATGCCTGACGAACGCGACTCAATCACGCCTGCGCTCTCAAACTTGCGCAGTGCATTGACAATCACGCTGCGCGTGATGCCCACGCGGTCTGCAATCTTGCTGGCGACAAGGATTCCCTCTGTACCATTCAGCTCATCAAAAATGTGCGTGATCGCCTCCATCTCCGAGAAGGACAGCGTGGAAATCGCGGACTTCACCACCGCAATCTTGCGGCTCTCCTCCGCATTCTCCTCGCTCACGGCGCGGAGCATCTCAAGCCCGACCACCGTCACACCGTACTCGCACAAAATAATATCATCAATATCATACTGCTCATTGCATTTATAGATAAACAGCGTTCCCAGACGTTCGCCCGCAATCTCAATCGGGGTGATGACTGCCTGATATTTCCGTATGTCTGGGCTCTCAAATCCAAGTGTTGCAAGGTTCACATTTTCTTTGGTGGAAAGCACACCGAGAAGCCGCTCGTTCAGCATGGGATCAATAAAGCCGCCGACATCCTCCTCGACAAGCTCCTTTAACTCGTCCACACCCTCACAGTTTCCTACGCCTAAAACCTTGCCCTTTTTACTGATCACTAACACGTTTGAGTTCACAATATCCCGGATTACCTTGCAGATATCACTGAAAACTACTTTACTGGAATTATTATTGTGTAAAAGTTTTCCGATTTTTCTTGTTTTGTCCAACAGTTGTACGCTACCCATAGTAAACCTCCATGTCCTTCTGTTCTTTGATCTTCCGCACAGAATCCATTTATCTAATAGAAAGTTTAACACAGGAAAATTTATTTTTCAATAGTTCCGTTCAATAATTCAAGAATACTTTACAATTTCACCTATTTTTTATCAATGAACTATAATTCAATGCATTTGAAGCGCTGCCGTAAAATTTTCAGTCAACTCAGTTTGCCTTCTGCTCGTTCTCTATTTTTTTCACGAAACCGCACTGCTCATCTGCACAGACAAGTTTGTTTCCCTTGATGAGCATAATGCCGCCGCACCGCTCACACTTCTCTTTGGAAGGCTTCTGCCACACCATGAAGTCACATTCTGGTATCGCCTCGCATCCATAATATTTTCTGCCCTTCTTGGTCTTTCTGATCACAACCTCCTTGCCGCACTTGGGGCAGGTTACGCCGATCTTCTCAAAATAGGGCTTCGTGTTGCGGCAGTCTGGAAATCCCGGGCAGGCAAGGAATTTGCCGTGTGGCCCGTACTTGATGACCATGTTTCTCCCGCACACATCACACAGTTCGTCCGATACTTCGTCCGCAATCTCTACTTCATCCAGCTCCTTCTCCGCCTTCTTCACCGCCTCGTCGAGATCTGGATAAAAGTTTGCCACAACAGTTTTCCAGTTCATCGCGCCATCTTCCACCTTGTCGAGCAACGCCTCAAGATTGGCTGTAAAATTCACATCCACGATCGAGGAAAACGCATCTTTCATCATACTGTTCACAACTTCGCCAAGCTCTGACACATAGAGGTTTTTATCTTCCTTAACCACATACCGCCTTGCAAGAATTGTCGTGATGGTCGGCGCATAGGTACTCGGGCGCCCGATGCCAAGCTCCTCCAATGCCCTGACAAGCGACGCCTCTGTATAGTGTGCGGGCGGCTGCGTGAAGTGCTGCTTGGGGTCAAAGGACTCGAGCGTCAGCACGGTGTCCTTTGTGATCTCTTTTACCAGCGTATTTGCCTCTGCCTTCTCCTCGTCTGCCTCCTTGTAGACGCTCATAAATCCGTCAAAAACCAGCTTTGACGCGGACACGGTAAAACGGTGCCCCTTCGCATCTATCTTAACCGAGGTCGTCTCATACTTTGCCGGTGTCATACGGCTTGCCGTAAAGCGCTTCCATATGAGCTGGTACAGCCTGAACTGATCGCGGCTCAGAGATTCTTTGAGGCTTGCCGGCGTGTTGCTAATGTCTGTCGGGCGGATTGCCTCATGGGCATCTTGTATCTTTTGATCTTTTTTCTTTTCCGCCACGATTTCCGCCGCATACTCCGCGCCGTAATTTTTCGTGATATAATCCTTGGACGCAGTCACTGCCTCATCAGAAACTCTGGTGGAATCCGTTCTTAAATAAGTAATAAGACCGACTGTCCCCTGTCCTTTGAGCTCTACGCCTTCATAAAGCTGCTGTGCAAGACGCATGGTCTTTTGTGTCGAGAAATTCAGTGCCTTGCTCGCCTCCTGCTGGAGTGTCGAGGTGATAAACGGCAGCGGCGCTTTCTTGACGCGCTCTCCCTTCTTGATGTCTGTCACTGCAAACGGTGCATTTTCAAGTTCTTTTAAAATTTTGTCCATCGCTGCCTTGGAGGAGATGTCAGCCTTTTTGTCACCGATACCGTGATACTTTGCCATCAGCGGCTTTTTCTCTCCCTTTATTTTCAGTGCCGCATCTAATGTCCAGTACTCCTCTGGAATAAACGCGTTGATCTCGTCCTCTCTATCACAGATGATGCGCAGTGCGACCGACTGTACTCTTCCCGCACTGAGTCCTCTCTTGATCTTTGCCCACAAAAGCGGCGAGATCCGATAGCCCACCATTCTGTCGAGCATTCTTCTCGCCTGCTGTGCATCCACGAGGCTCATGTCAATCTCCCTTGGATTTTTGAAGGACTCTTTCACTGCATTTTTGGTAATTTCATTAAAGGTAATGCGGTATACCTTTTTGTCTTCTAATTTTAAAGCGATATACAAATGCCATGAGATCGCTTCCCCCTCGCGGTCAGGGTCCGTTGCGAGATAGATTTTATCTGCTTTTTTTACTTCCTTGCGCAGCTTTGCAAGGATATCTCCCTTCCCGCGGATTGTTATATATTTGGGTTCATAATCATTCTCCGCATCGAAGCCCAGCTGGCTCTTAGGCATGTCACGCACATGTCCGTTGCTCGCCATCACTTCGTAGTTTGCACCCAGAAATTTTTTGATTGTTTTCACCTTCGCCGGTGACTCCACGATTACTAAATACTTTGCCATACCTTACCCCTTGACCACTTTTTGTATTGATTGACTTACGTTCATCACTATAACCCAAATTTCAAACGGTGGCAAGTAAATTTTTTGTAAATCTGCCAAATATTTTAAATAGACTAGAATACACAGCGCCTTTGGTACTGTCCGTTTTGGCACGCCGCAAGACCTTTTAGTTCCAATTCCACAAGTCCCTGGCATATCTGCGGTATTGTGCAGATGCTCTTCTGCGCTCTAAGTTTCGTGACAATCTCGTCCTGCGTGGAGGGCAGCATATCCAGCGCGGAATAAACCTCCTGCGCTGCGGGAGAGAGCTTTACTGCCGATGCTTTTGCCGGCGCTTTGCTGTCAGGCGTTTTTGTCAGAAGAGATTCCCAGCGCTGATCTTCGATAATATCCTCTGGCGCAGTCGCAACCATGGCGCCCTGACGAAGCAGGCGGTTGCAGCCCATACTGAGGCTGTCTGTGCACCTGCCCGGAATCGTGTAAACCTCCCGCCCCTGCTCTAACGCCATGTCCACGGTGATCAGCGTCCCGCTCTGCTCGCGCGCCTCCACGACAAGCACCACATCAGACAGTGCGCTGATAATGCGGTTTCTCGGCGGAAAAAGGCTGGGTCTTGGCGCTAATCGGGGCGGATATTCCGACAAGACTCCGCCCTGTCGGACAAGCTGTGCATAGAGTGTCTCATTTGTTCTCGGATACACGATATCCACTCCGCCCCCTAAGACGGCATAGGAACTGCCGCCCGCCTTTAGCGCGGCGCTCTGGCTGATGCCGTCAATCCCCATCGCCATGCCGCTGATGACATTGATGCCGCGCGCGGCAAAGCCCGCTGCAAACTGCTCTGCCATACATCTGCCATATTCACTGCATTTTCTTGCGCCAATCACCGCGACCGCGGGCACGGTATCAGACGGAAGCCTTCCTTTGTAAAAGAGTCCAAAGGGCGGGTCTGGAATCTCTCTAAGCCTCTTTGGAAAATCCGCTGCCTGACAATACGTGTAAGAAATGCCCTGCCGTGCGAGATCATTCCACACTGCTTCCGGCTCAAAGCGTTTTTTGTGCTGCATGAAGCGCTCACAGCCCCGCTTTCCCATGACAGCCTGTACCTGCTGCTCTGGCATGTGATAAATCTCCTGTATGCTTTCTGCCGCCGCCAGAAGCCTGTATTTTGACTGGCTGGATATCCAGTAGATTGTGTCCAGCCAGCAGGCGTATACTTTTTGCGCGAACGCTTCTTTATTTATAGTTTTACCCCCAGTACTTTCTGTCATTTTTTCTGTAACATACCGCCTCGCTGATGTGTTCTGCCTGAATGTCCTCCTTTCCCTCCAAATCCGCAATCGTCCTTGCCACTTTGATGATTTTATGATATGCACGCGCCGACAAATTCATTATGGTAAATATTTCCTCCATCATCGCCTGCCCCTCTGTGTCCAGCTTGCAGAAAGTCCTGATATCGCCTGCGCGCAGCTCTGCGTTAAACCGGTAGCCTGTCCCCTGATAGCGGCGCTGCTGGCGCGCTCTCGCCTCCATGACGCGCGCCTTCACGACCGCGCTATGCTCATTCAAGCCTTCGGCGGCAGTCAGCTGGTGTATATCCACCCGCGGCGCCTCTGTCACCACATCAATTCGGTCTAATACAGGCCCCGATATTTTTGAGAGATATTTTTTAATCTCCGCCTCTGAGCAGTTACAGCGGCTTCTGTCTGGAAAATAACCGCACGGGCAGGGGTTCATCGCCGCCACCAGCATAAAATCCGCCGGATAGACAAAGCTTCCATAGGTTCTGGCAATGTGAATCTGCTTGTCCTCTAGGGGCTGCCTGAGTATTTCGACCGCATTGTGACGAAACTCTGGCAGCTCGTCCATAAACAGCACGCCCCTGTGGGCAAGTGAGATCACGCCGGGTCTGGGAATCCGCCCGCCGCCTGCGAGCGCCTGCTCAGAAATGGTATGATGCGGGCTGAGAAAGGGACGTTCTGTGATCAGGGCGCCGCTGCTGCCAAGCTTACCTGCCACACTGTAGATCGTGGAAACCTCCAGACATTCGTCCATAGACAAATCTGGCAAAATCGTTGGTATCCGCTTGGCGAGCATGGTCTTGCCTGAGCCGGGCGGTCCAAGCATCAGCACATGATGAAATCCTGCTGCCGCCACCTCCACTGCGCGTTTCACAGTCTCTTGGCCATTGATCTCGGCAAAATCCACACTGGCATCTGTCCCGCCAAAACATTGAAGCAAGGTGCGCTCTGCGGGCGCTATCTTTTGTGCCTTGCACTCCTCCACCTCCCTCAGATATGCGATCGTCTCCGACAGGCTTTCCACCCCGATAATCTCGACCGCATCAATGACCGCACCCTCCTGCACATTGGAAACGGGCAGAATGCAGCGTTTGACGTGTTCCTGTTTTGCCTTCTGTACGATTGGCAGCACGCCCCTGACAGCGTGGACCGCCCCGTCCAGCCCCAGCTCGCCCAGTATCAGTGTATCCCGTATTCCTTCTTTGGGTATCAGTCCTATTGACACGAGAATGCCAACTGCGATCGGCAGGTCATAAGCTGCACCTTCTTTGCGCATCTCTGCGGGCGATATGCTGACAGTAATGCGCATGGGCGGTATATTTACAAAAGCGTTTTTGAGCGCTACTCTGACGCGCTCCTTCGCCTCACGCACCGCATTGTCCAACTGCCCTACCATCTCGATTCCCGGCATTCCTTTTGACGCGTCCACCTCGACTGTTGCAAGTACACTGTCAATGCCGCGGACTGCGCCTGTAATCACTCTGCTATACATCTTTTTACTCCTCGGTTTTGATAATAAAGAACTGTACTTTATATAGCACACCAAACAAAGGATTACAACGCAAATGTCAAAATTAGCACACCAAATGTAAAAATTAATACAAATTCTCTTCTTTTAGTCCTGCTTTTAGCTTTCCGAGCGCTTTCTTCTCAATGCGGGAGACATAGCTTCTGGATATGCCTAGTTTTTTGCCGATGTCCCGCTGCGTCATCTCCTCTCCTGTGAAGCTTGTGCCGAGGATACCATAACGCATTTTGATGATATCCCGCTCTCTGTCGTCAAGCTTCTCCTCCATCAGACGGGACAGACAGCGCAGCTTTGCCGCCATGTCCATATCCTCCACGATATCCCGCTGCTCCTGCTCACAGACATCAATCAAATTGATCTCATTTCCTTCTTTATCTTTGCCGATTGGCTCATACAGTGATACCTCCCGCGTCACTTTCTTTCTCGCGCGAAACATCATCAGCAGTTCATTGTCAATGCATTTTGCTGCATACGTGGCAAGCCTGCTGCCCTTCTCTGCCTTGAAGGTGTTCACTGCCTTAATAAGCCCTATGGTGCCTATGGATATGAGATCCTCCATGTCCTCCCCGCATCCCATGTATTTCTTGGACACATGCGCCACTAGACGCAGATTTCTCTCAATCAGAATCTGCCTTGCCCTATGGGCTGCTTCCAAATCCTCGCCGTTCATGATTTCCAAGTACTCGGTCTCCTCCTTGGCTGATAAAGGTTGCTCAAAGGTCTTCAAGAAATGCCCCCGGGACTCATTTATTCTATTGTATGAGCCACATTGCTATTAAGTGCCTTTCCCAAATAAAAGACTGTATTTTTATTTTCCGACGCTTAAAACTCTCGGCGCAGATAGTCTGCATACCAGCAAATTACCGACTCAATCCGGTATAATTCCGACTCTCTGCTCACGCGCCTCCACTCCTCTTTGTACGCATAAAACCATTCTTCTAACTCCGCAGCCAAATCTGCGGCATTTTCAGAAAACAGCGGCGCATCGCCATATTCCCTCGCACTGACAAAGGCGCCCACCTTCTGCAATAGTATCATGCCGTCTATCGCCATCAGATATGGCGGCACACATGCCTTCACTGCGCTGTCCAGTTCTGGAAGAAGCCCGCACAGCTCCTTTGCACATGCCTCCAGCCCCTTGACAGCCTCCGGCAGACCTAAGCACTGCGTGCTGTCCTTCGCCTCGCTGCGCTTCTCCATGAAATCAACCGCATCATACCATTGATATATCCATGTTCGGGAAAGTTTCTCGATTATCGAAACAAATTTTTCACTGCGGTCACGAAACTCTAAAAACGAAATCTGTCGATTTAATTCCTCATATGCAGGCATCTCACTTCCCCATGAAAAGACCGCGCCATAAATCATTCCAGTAATACCAAAATCAGGATGATTGATGTGCCCGCAGTCTCCCCAGTCCGTATTCAGTATGCCTGCTGCCCCGCACTCCCTGCCATATTGGCACATACGCTTTATATTCTGATAAGATACGTCAATCTGATTGACAAACTGATTCCAGCCGCTCACACCCGGACAGCAGTACTGTACTGCCCCTGCCGCGGCGACCTTGCGCACGGCTTCCCCGCTCTCGTCCGCTCCGTAGCCCCAGCTCAAACAGATCGTGCCCTCTGGCAATTCCTTTAACAGTTCTGGGCATTCGCTGATGATATCTCCCCAGAACATAGGCTGCCTGTTCTGTTTTTGTAAAAAGCTGCACAGCTCCTTTACAAAATCTACATAAAGTCTGTGCACGCCTTTCTCCTTTGCCAGCGCATGACTTCTCCCTTTTCCCAAATCAAATGTCTCGTCCGCGCAGATATTGAACTTATCGGAGGAAAATAGCGCCATATATTCCTTGATCAGCCCTTTTACAAAGCATAAACTCTCTGCGTTTGACACATCGAGCGTATGGTGATTCATCCTGTCCACAAAGCCGAAGGGCGCATCAGCCAGCTCCGGTCTCTCACACAGACGACGGAAAGATTTCGTGCGCAATACCTTGTATAAATGCCCAAACGAAGCAATCGCCGGCACAAGCTCTATATTTCTTGCCTTGCAGTAACGGTCAAATTCCAGTATATCCTCCGCAGTCAGCGGCGTATCGTCGCGCCAGACCTCGCTCAAATTTTCAAACAGAAAGCTGTGCTCGATATAAAGCTGTAATTGGTTCATTTTGTAGCAGACCATGCGGTCTGCCAGTTTTTTGAGATACTCCAGCGTGGGTATCCGACCTCTTGTCACATCATAGAAAAGTCCCCGAACTGGAAAACAAGGATAATCAGATATTTTCAGGCATGGGATACATGCCCCCTTCTGCCTAAAGATCTGACGCAAGGTCTGTATGCCGTAGAGCAGCCCTGCACTGTCCCCGGCACTCAGCCATATGCCATTCTGATCGACAGTCAGGGTATATGCCTGCGCCTGCGCCGAAGCGTCTACTCGAAGCGTAATATCCGCCTTTTTCGAGCTTCCCTGCCGGAGTTTTAGGCAAAGCCCTGTTTCCTGTGCCACCACCTCCTGTAGCTGCTTCATATACGGATACCCGTCCACACCGCTTGTCTCCTCCAGCACAATATATCCGTCATAACGCAGCGCGTAATATCCCTCATACCATTCCTCTTGTTGGGGTCTTGGCAATAAATACATTGTTTTGTCTCCTTTCAGTTTTGTTTGAATTTTCACTTTTATCTTACATTATTCTATCTTACATTATTACCTCTGTGTTTTCATTCTGATAAACTTGGAAATTAACATGGCCGCTATCCCCAAAACTAGATAGACCGCCGCATACAGAATAAATGCTGTTTCCCCCATATCAAAAAATATCCACGTACCGATCAAAAACAGCGCAGCCGATACAAACGGCAGGCTCCATAATTGCCGCATATCCTTTCCGGCAAATGTCCCGGCTATGACGCAATATATTGGATCTACTGCAAAAAATAATAGAAAGCATACTGCCATTCCTGAATCGCCTTTTACAAAAGTAACTGCAAGCCACGGAAGCGCCAGCATGAGAACCGCTGAAACTGCAAACCATAAAATCATATTCTTATTCATCTCACCCAATTTCACCTCCTTGTAGAAAAAAGAAATATGTTAATCTGTTACATCTGAAAATGACCTCAAAACGGGCGGATTCTCCCATTTCAAGGCCATTTCATATTTATTTGTCGGGCTTATTTGTCGAGCACTTTTTTCAGCTCGTCCATAAAAGTATTGATATCTTTAAACTCACGGTACACCGACGCAAAGCGGACATATGCCACTGCATCTAAATCCTTGAGTTTATTCATCACCAGTTCCCCGATGATGCGGCTGTCGATTTCTTTGTCACCGCGGTTTAGGACATCTGCCTCCACCTCGTCCACCAGCACTTCAATGTCGTCGGTGCTGACTGGACGTTTGTGGCAGGCGCGCAGAACTCCTGTTTCAATCTTTGCACGGTCATAGGCTTCCCTGTTATTATCCTTCTTGATGATCACAAGCGGAATCGTCTCCACCTTCTCGTAAGTCGTAAACCGCTTATTGCACACATCACACACCCGTCTCCTGCGTATGGAACAGTTGTCCTCGGCAGGTCTGGAATCAATCACTCTTGTATTTTCATAATTACAGAACGGACACTTCATACTGTTTCCTCCGAATGTTTCTTGTTCAAGGTTCTCTGTTTCAGTATAAGTGATGTTTCCGCCAATGTCAATTGCCTCAAGCCTTTATATATCCACTAAAATAAGGTCTGGCCCAATCTGGCGGATACAATTATACGGAATGGCGATCACCGAATCGTCGGTGAGCATCGACCAGAAGCCCTTACAGCCGGGAACAATGATTTTGCAGATACAGCCTTTGCACTCATCAATCTCCAAGTCGCATACATGTCCAAGCCTTCTACAGTCTTTGATACAAATGACTTCTTTTTTTCTCAGTTCCTTGTAGCTCACCATAAAAAGTTCCCCCTATACAGCAAGGTGCATTTCTTTATCATATGCATCCTGACCGCATAGGGGAACTTGTCAATTTTTTAATTCAATTTCTGTGATATCGACGATTTCCTCCGCATTTTTGGCAAGCATCAGCATATAGCTGCCTGCATCTGCCCGAAAACAATGCGCCGCCTCATCATAGTATGTAAATGCCTCCCGCTCAAGCATCAAAGAGATTTCCCGCGTCTCCCCTGCCTCGAGATAGAGCTTCTCAAATGCCCGAAGCTCTTTTGCCGCCTTTTTGACCTTGGGATACTTGTCTGCCACATAAATCTGTGCGACCGCCGCCCCTGCACGGGCGCCGATATTAGAAATATCAAAACTCACCTTCACCGCGGTGCTCTCTGCCGTGTCCTCCACAACCTCTGCGCGAATCCCCGTCATCACAAAATCCGTGTAGGACAGACCGTACCCAAACGGAAACGCGACTGGCACATCATATGTATCATAATAACGATAGCCTACAAAGATATCCTCCCCGTAGTGCACCTTGTCGCCGCCCGGAAATTCTCCCAGCACCACCGCCGGACAATCCTTTTCATGAAATGGAAAGGTTTCTGGCAGATGTCCCGACGGATTCACGTCTCCAAAAATCACCTCCGCGAGCGCCATGCCGCCCTCCATGCCTGCATACCAGCTATAAATTAAAGACGGCGCCTCGTCAAGCCACGCGCTCATGTCCACAGGAGAGCCTGCCACCAGTGTCACCACCGTGTCTGGCCGTACCTTCAAGAGCTCCGAAATCAGCCGGTCCTGCTCGTAGGGCAGCTTCATATCCGCCCGGTCTTGTCCCTCTGTGTCATAATCGTGCGTCAGTCCGCCCACAAAGATGACTGCATCGGCTTCCTTTGCCGCTTCCAGCGCCTCTTTTAAATATTTTTCATTCATTTCCTGCTGGCGCTGCCTGCGTTCTGGTGAAATCTCCACTGCAACTGGCGCCGGTGATTCTACGATATCCTGATTCAGACTGTCCGCCTGCCCGTTTTCGCTGTCTGATGCACTTGCCCAGATATTGCCGTTATCTTCATTAAAATATCCGGGTTTATATACGACTTCTGTATTGCCGCCCAGAAGCATCTGAATCCCCATGAGCGGTGTGATTTCATACAATGCCTTGATCTCAGCACTCCCGCCGCCGGGTGCGTGCTGCCGATTGGCATTCTCGCCTACCACCAGCAGCTTCTTGATCTTCCTCCTGTCAAGCGGCAGTATGTTTTTCTCATTTTTTAACAGTACAATGGATTCCCGCGCTGTCTGGCGCAGTGACGCCTTGTCGGCATAATCATTGTAACCGCCTGCACTGCGCTCTCCGTCAAGCATGTGGAGCACATTCATCACGTTCAGAATATGGCGGACTTTCTCATCAAGCTTGGCAAGCGCCGTCTTTTCCTCCACTTCTCCGCGCTCAATCATCTTGATCAGCGGCTCCGCCATATAATACTGGTCAAAATCATTGGTGACGGACATTTCTATGTCAAGCCCGCTCATCAAGGCTTCCTTTGTGTCATGGACACCGCCCCAGTCCGACACAATGATGCCCTCAAAGCCCCATTCTCCCCGCAGAATTTCATTGAACAGAACATCATGATGACAGCAGTGTGTTCCGCGCAGCTTATTGTAGGCACCCATAATTCCTTTTGCCTTGCCCCTTTTTACCGCTGCCTCAAAGCCCGGCAGATAAATCTCCCGAAGCGCCCGCTCACTGACCTCCACGTCTACGTCCAGACGCCGCGTCTCCTGATTGTTCACTGCAAAGTGCTTCACGCACGACGACACGTCATTCTCCTCAATTCCCTGTACCAGCGGAACAACAAGCTCTGAGACAAGATAGGGATCCTCGCCCATGTACTCAAAACTCCGCCCGCACAGCGGTGAGCGCATCATATTGATTCCCGGCGCCAGTATCATATCTTTGCCGCGTCCTCTTGCCTCCTTGCCGAGCAGTTTACCGGTGGAATGGGCAAGCGCCCGGTTCCATGTCGCCGCAAGCGCAGTATTGCAGGGCAGATACGATACATAATCGTAGCTGAGTCCCACTTCTTTCCACGAGTCATTGCCAAAATCCTTCCGCACGCCCCGCGGACCATCTGAGGTCTTAAACGGCGGAATGCCAAGCCGCTCGACACCTTTGGTCGTAAATAAACCATTTCCGTGAATCAGATCTACCTTTTCCTGCAAGGTAAGCTGTGAAATCAGCTTCTCAATTTTTTCTTTTGTCATCTGCCTTTATCCCCCTTTAACCGAAACCTCAGTACGATATCCATAACAACCGAAAAGATGAACAACAGCAAGCCCAAAAGCTGTGACACAGCAATCTGTGTCCCCGGGATTAATAGTCTGTCCGTGCGGATTCCTTCGATGATAAAACGTCCGATGCCATAGCCGCCAAGGTAAAACAGGCACATTTGTCCATGAAATTTTTTGCGTTTGTGATATACGAGCATGATGGTCAGAATCGCCAGATTCCAGATGCCCTCGTACAAGAAAGTCGGATGCACCTGAATAAAATTGACATCTCCCATAAGCGCCATACCGTCAAGCTGTGATTTTGTGATATCTCCGGGACGCACTGCGTCAACGGGCAGTCTCATAGCAAACAGCGTATCCGTATACCCGCCAAAGACTTCCCTGTTAAAAAAATTTCCCCAGCGCCCGATAATCTGTCCTAAAATCAATCCATACACACCACAGTCGCCAATCTGATACGGTGAGAGCTTCTTGATCTTAGCGTACACAAAAAGCGTGATAAAGGCGGCAATCACTGCCCCATAGATGGCAAGCCCGCCCCGCCTGAGATTGAAAATGCTCAAAAGGTCCTTTTTGTAGAGGTCCCAAGAAAAGACCACATAGTAAATCCGCGCCCCGATAATCGAGAAAATCACCGCATAGATGCCAAAATCCCAGATAATATCGGTATCCATCTCCTCTGCTTTTGCCATTCTTTCCGCCATCAGCACGCCAAGTATGACGCCGAAGCCGATTATCATGCCGTAAAATGTAATCTCGAAACCAAAGATGGAAAAGCTTTTGGGCAGATTTTCCAGATAAATTCCAAGATGTGGAAAGGCGATATCATTTACTCCCATTGTATCAGGCATATCTTTTTACCTCACTGAATTATTTTTATACATTAAAACGGAACAAGATCACATCTCCATCTTTCACAACGTACTCCTTGCCCTCCAGACCGACAAGCCCTTTGTCCCGCGCCGCCGCAAGAGAGCCATTCTCCAGCAGATCCTTGTAATTTACAACCTCCGCCCGGATAAAGCCGCGCTCAAAGTCTGTGTGAATCTTGCCTGCCGCCTGCGGTGCCTTGGTGCCGACTTTAATCGTCCATGCGCGGCATTCATCTTCGCCTGCCGTGAGAAAACTGATCAGTCCCAACAGCCTGTAGCTTGCCGCGATCAGTTTGTCAAGCCCGGACTCCTTTAATCCCAAATCTTCGAGGAACATAGACTTTTCATCTTCGTCAAGCTCTGCGATCTCCTGTTCGATTTGCGCGCAGATCACAAAGACTTCAAAACCTTCCTCCGCCGCATACGCGCGGACAGCCTTCACGCCCTCGTTGTCTGCACCGTCATTTGCTAAATCCTCCTCCGCCACGTTTGCGGCAAAGATGACCGGTTTATCTGTTAATAAATTATACCCAGTTCTCCACAAAACTTCCTCGTCATCTTCCGTCACAAAGCTCTTTGCCATTCTGCCTTCTTCTAAGTGTGCCTTGATGCGCTCTACAAGCGCAAGCTCCTTCGCCTGTGTCTTATCATTTTTCGCACCTCTGGACACTTTTGCAATCCGTCTCTCGAGAATTTCAATATCTGAAAAAATAAGCTCTAAATTGATCGTCTCGATGTCCCGCAACGGGTTGATGCTTCCGTCTACATGCACGATATTCGAGTCCTCAAAGCATCTCACGACATGCACGATCGCATCAACCTCACGAATATTGGCAAGGAACTGGTTGCCAAGTCCCTCTCCCTTTGACGCGCCCTTGACCAGCCCAGCGATATCGACAAACTCAATCACAGCGGGCGTCACTTTTTTCGTGTGGTACAGCTCACCCAAAAGCCGAATCCGCTCATCCGGCACTGTCACCACACCCACATTTGGGTCTATCGTGCAAAATGGATAGTTTGCCGACTCTGCACCAGCCTTTGTCAGCGAATTGAACAATGTACTTTTTCCTACATTCGGAAGTCCGACGATTCCTAGTTTCATTTTATACAATTATCCTCCTTAAAAGCCTTTATTATATATATTTCTTAAAAATCCATTTTTCTAACCGCACCAATTCCGCACCAAATTTGTATAAAGATATGTATTCTTGCATGATGTTTCATATAGCACGGTTCGATTCAAATTGGCGAACCGCCTGTGTCAGGGAATTATCGGTGACATGAACATAACGATCCATAGTTGTTTTAATACTTGCATGTCCAAGAAGTTTCTGAAGGACTTTGGGCTGCATTCCAGCTTCAATCGCACGAGTAGCGTATGTATGCCGGAGAGCATGCATACAAAACCTCTTGATGCCTGCCTCATCACACAGCTTATACAAATGCGTATCATAAGAACTGTTTTTTGCAGGCTCTCCTGTGCGAAAATTTATGAAAACCAAATCTTTCATAACAAGATGTTTTGTTTCACCATTTATCCGATCTATATATTCCAAACGGTTTGATAATGTATCCGATTCCTTTCTGGAATTTCGCTCATTATAGCAATCATTAAGAATTTGATACGCTTTATCTGTCAGTGGAATAGTGCGATAACTATGAAATGTTTTTGGCGGTCCTGCCCTCCATATATGTGTCTGATGCCTGTACTCCAATGTCTTGCTGACCGTCAAGGTATGATTCTTCCAATTAATAGAGTCCCACGTAAGCCCGATCATCTCTGATGTCCGAAGTCCTGTTTCCAACAGTAGCGCATACTGACGGTAATTATGTGAACGTTTGGCAGCTTCGAGAAACCTAGCCTGCTCATCAACTGTAAGAAAATGGATATCACTCACGGCACGGACAGGTTTCGTATACTTCACGCCGTCCATTGGATGCTTTGAAATAACATCATTATTTACAGCCGCCCGAAACATAGTTCCCATTGTAATGTATGTTTGTTTAATGGTAGAACCTGCATAATTTGATTCCATACGGTTCAAAACTACTTTACAATGCATCGGCTTCACATCTGATATAGACATATTCCCAATAACCGGCTGAATATTCTGGACATAACGTTCCCTGTAATTACGTCTGGTATTAGGCGCAAGACCACAAATCAAGTTTTCCATCCAATATTCAAACCAATCGTCCACAGATACATCATCTACTATAATTGCCAAATTGTGCTTATCCTCATACTGCAAATCAGCAAGCCAGTTTCTCGCTTCCGGCAATGTATCAAAATGTTTTTCCCGGCGTTTTCCATCTTTGGTACAATAACGCGCCGAATATTTTCCGTCTTTTCTCTGACAAATTCCCTTTCCACATTCTTTGCCCTTTAAATTTTTTCCCATATTATGAACTCCTTTCAGTTAAGAAAAAGAGTCCAACACGATTATATATTATATCATATCAGACCCTCTTTCTTCAATCATATTTTTTCAATAAATAGTATTAAATATCTATATTACTGCTTTTTCGCTGATATATTTTTCAAATTCTTTCCTTTTAACCAACTTCCGTGTCCCTATGTAAAGCACAAAAGGACAATTGGGCTGTTTAAGCATAGCATCAATTTTGTTGATTCCGATATTGCTATACGCCGCTGCTTCACGAATTGTTAATGTCAGCTTCTGATAAATCGGAACCCGTTCAACCTTTGAACTTCCTATGTCATCATAGATTAAAACATTTTTTTCACTCATTGCATTTACTCCTTTCACGTAAATTTAACTATGTATATCTAACTCGTTATGAAAACCAATCATACACAGATGATGTTTCATATCTAAATAAAGAATATATAATTTGCAAATTAGGATATCCTAAACCACTGTAACGTCTTATATATCTTCCTTTTTAGTCAAAAAAACTCTCTTGATTTGATCTATGTCAAATCCGTTTTGTTCCAATAAGCAAGCTGTCTCAGGGGATAAATCTTCCGCAGACTGTGGCAGAACTGTTCTTGGAAGCTTTGCATCTAAACCTCCCACAATGTTTAAATCATATAACCGTTCAATGAAGCGTTTTGCCCTGTTCCACCCCAAGTTAAACTTCCCCATAAGCATGTTGCATGATATTGCATCCTGCTTTAGAGTCCATAACATAATCTCTGCAAATAACTTATCTTCCATATTAATATGCCCCTTCTCTACTATGGCTTTAGCAGTTAACCTATCTCCCGATGCTAATTCTCTCTTTTGTAACTCATCTTCTTGGATAACAAATTTAAATTTATTTCCAAGTGAATATTTGTTCCACCACTTTTTAACAGCAAACAACATTCGCTGAAGTTCCTGTTTTGAAATATAAATACCCTGAATGCGTTTCGGCTCTGCATATTTAGGTGACTTGAATAGCATATCTCCCTGTCCTGATAAATTTTCAGCCCCGCTTTCCCCAAGAATCGTTTCCGAATAATTTCTCTTGGCACATTTGAATGCCACACGAGCCGTAATATTTCCCAAATCCACTTTCATATTTTGTACTGTTGGATTTTGGGCTGCCAAAACCACATGAATTTTAGCATGTCTCCCTCGTTGCAACAAACCCGATATCGCATTTACAGCCATTCTAATTACCTGTTTATTCTCCATTCCCACAAAAAAAGCCTGAAATTCATCAATAACAAGTACTATCCATGGAAGTGTATTGAATTGATCCATATTTTCCATCTGAATCTCAATCCGTCTATCCATCTCGTTCATTAATGCAGCTAACGCCCTATATGCCGTTTCCCTGTCCCGTATAACTGGGCAAGATAAGTGTGGGATTCCATTAAACTGTATCAAATCCATCGCTCCTACATCAATCAGAATAAGATTAATCTTGCTAGGTGATTTATAATAGGAAAGGCTTATTAACAATGACTGCAAGCCTACTGTCTTCCCTGAATTTGATGCACCGGCTACCAAAAGATGTGGAAATTCACTCAGATCTTCAACGATCAAATTACCAGCAGCATCATATCCAACTATATAAGGCAGCTTCCGTGATTTCACAATTTCAATGTACTTTTTCGATAATACAATCCGTGGCAAATGTGGATACTCCATTTTTTCGTCTGAAATAATAATAAAAATTTTAAATTCTTCCTTAATCACTTGAAAAACTGGAAGCTTTAGCCGAAGCTGAACATCTTTTGCATATTTTTGAAGCTGTATCTCTCGTGTGTTTCCCTTGAGTTTCACTTTATAAAGAATATAGTTAGGAAAACATTTCCAATCTACAATATTGATATTTACCCCATGCTTCTGATACGCTTTCTTTACTTTTTCCGCTAGTTCATCAACTTCAATACCAAGTTGCCATTGTTTATTTAGGTTTATTTTCATTTTTCTCCCTTCCGACATTGGTTCTTTCTTCTTCTTTTTATTTCTGCCACATTTGTAAAAATATATAATTATAAAAATTTTTACCTGCTACTTTGAAGAGAAGAAGTAGAAGAACAAGTCTAAAAAATAATAAATACAGAAAGTAACTATTCATCACTTACCACATCAGCAAAAAACTTGAAATGGTACTTCTTTGCCCTTTCCGTTTTTACAATTTCATTATAATCAAATAAAAGGATAAAAATTGGACGATTTGACGCAAAATCAAACAATCAAGCACAAATTCCCATAGCCGAGGGTTTCAATAAGTTAAACTATGAAACCTCTAACTGATAAATTCTCTTTAGAAATCACGCTATAGCTAACTTGTGCTTAACATATGATGCCATAGCTGCCTCCTTTGCAACATCTATTACAGCGCCCAAAACTTTAAATACAATACTAGAAAAACTTTTTTAGTTTTTTTATAATACTTTTCTTCTTTTTGTGCTCTTTCTTTATATTCCGCAAATCATAGGAATATACGTTTTTTTCATTATATGAAGAATACCCAAAAGAACCAATATAATTATTTCTTTCCACTTTTTGCCTCCATTAAAATTAACTTTTTCTGTATTGTTTTCCCTGCTACTTTTTTCTCAACCTGTTGCATATAATTAGTATTCCCCACCTCCTTCGCATAATTTATTAATCATTCTCGTAAAAAAGTAAACTTTTTATACACACACATCATACAACAGAAAAAAGTGTTCCGCAAAACACGGAACACTCCAAAATTTACACCTTAATTACACTGCCACAACTTTATTAGACCTAATCACAGTCAGCTATTTTCACACTATCCAAAGTGCATTTATTTCCTATATAATCAAATTTAAATGTGAAATTAATTCTCAACGCTTCATCGCCACATGCAGAAAAAGTGTCCAGTGTTACTTCCGAGCAAGGTTCACGTTCTTTTATTGCATTATCAATCCTTCCCATCAGTTTACTGTATATATTTTCTATTTCAGGCGGATACAAAAATGCATAATGTATTATACGATAAGGATCTTCATACTCAAAACCTTTATCACGTAAATCTTCCTCAAAACGTTGGGCGTTCTGAATTTGCCACTTAGTTGTGATTAACCCTTCATCTAATCGCCCTATATAATAATTATGAGTCTCCATCATCTCATCCAAATTTGATTTTCTCAGTATTTCAATAAGTATACTGTCACAAGCCTGTTCCAGTTTCCTTATTTTAATCCTCTCATCGTATCTTCCCAAGTTTGCATACCAGTGATCTACGCATTTACGCACCCAGTATACCTGCAAAGCCTGAGGCACATAATCATCATTTTTCAATGCCCCCTGCACCTGCTTCTTATGGGTACTGCTATTCTGATAACCATAGTATTTATATTCAAAAATTTCACTCTGATTATCCAGAATAATTGCCTGTAGCATTGATACTAACTCTAATTCATTTGATATATCCCGTATATTTAACAACGGGTTTGCACGATAACAATATTCTACCAGCTTAGGAACTTTCTTCTTGAATGTCTTTATTTTTCTAACCTCTTCCTTGCTTACATCTTCCCTTAAATATACATATTTAGAAAGCCTGCGCGCGTTATCTTCTATATACTGCTCAATATTTTTAAAATCGACAGGTTTACTGAAAAGTTTTTTCATTTCTCCAATAAGATTCTGCGGCACATTAAAATTATACTCATTATCAATATTATTAACTTTATCAATGTCTAAAACATTTCCAAGATATTCATGCTGCAACACTTTCAAATACAGCGTTTCTATTGGGGAAAGTGTATATTGTGGAATACTTTGGGAAACAGAATGTTTTGAATCAGGTAACAAATAATTTATCGTTTTTTCAAAATCATATTCTAATCCTTTCATATTGAAATAATCCATAAGATGACCTGCGTTATTTAAAGCTTGATCCCAAAACGAAACAATTTCATTTACGCCGTCTTTGATTTTTGCTTTTACAGCTAAATCCAATTCCTTTTCAAGAGAGTTCTTAATCTCCCTAACAATCGCTCCATTACGGGTTTCCATTCCTATAAGAGCATTATCTATATTCTCCATGGAAGGATTGCCAAGCAGTTTTATGACATTAGTTCCATGATACTGGTATTTCTCGAGGTTATAGAAAAAATATAAGATTTTACATCTTTCACGCTTATACTGTTCATCTTTGTTTGCAAATGCGTCTAAATCAAAATCAACATATTTTTTTAATCGTTCTATTAAACCACCTGATCTATAAAATTTTTTAACAAATTCTTCGGCTTCTGCCTCTATCTCATTTTCTTCGGCTAATCTTTCCAAAGCAATAATTTCTTTTGCTACCTCAATATCTTCACATTCATCAGAATCAAATTCATATTTGTTGCCCATATCATATTTACTTTTATAAACATCATATACTTTCAAGCCATACTGAGGTAATAATTCACTCTCAATATAATTTTCATTGGACATACTGCCTCCCGCACATCCTACTATCCGTCCATATCTAATTTTTTTATACTCCTCTGATTCCTTATAATTTCCATTACTGATGTCAATACCTTCAGATAACAAGTAATTTTTAAAAATTTCATCGAATGCCACTATATTTTCTCCCCAATAAATAATTTATTTTTTCTAAGTATTCTGAAATTCATGATAAGTCATTGTTCACTTGGAACGTCTTATCGGTTTAAATTCCCTGCTGCTTTTTTTTGGTATCAGTACCGCCCTGACGATAGAGATTGCCACCGGATATAAAGCTCCCGTTCCTTTATTCCTGACAGGTAATGTTTTTAACCGCTCCATATCAATTTCTTTGTCCACAGATTCATCAATACATTTTACAAGCATCTTAATATCCACATCCCGCAGCTTGGAAATCCGATAAGCATCTCCAAAAGTTATCCTTCTTTCATCAAGCAGCCTGACAATGGAATCAGTTAATTCATCTGGAAGTCTAACAATACTCCTGTATTTGCTTAACGTTGCGGTCGAAATACCAAAAACATCAGCCATTTTATCCCTAACAGATTTATTCCCACCTCTGTCTAACCTCTGTCTACTTTGGACAGAAGTTTGCTCCTCGTGTTGTTCAGAATTTCTCTTTTCTAAATCCGTCCGCCTTCCCGGATGGGATTTTTCCTTCATAAGCTTTTCAGCATATCTGACCGCTTCAATTCTTTGTGCGTAGTCCCATTCATGAAAAGACTGCCGATTAAAACTGGTTCCATAATTAGATTTCATTAACTCAGTCCACACTTCTTTGATTTCCCTGTCCACCGCCATTACTCCTTCCGATTTTTATTTTTATTATATATCACCGGACTTTCGCACTCAAGTTAAAATATCATAAAACATTACTGTCCTTTACGTCAATTATGGCATCGGAATGATTCATTTAACAAATACTCATAGATATTTTTCATATACTCTATATCATGCCGCTTACTTATAGTAACAGGCGACACATTTATCTTCGCAAATTCCTCCATCACCTTTTCTATGTTCCTACAGTTCATCGCCTTCTGTGCAAGATACAATGATTTCTTCTCTGGAATCAATGCCAACAGCCTTAGCATTCTCCTTCTCAATACACTATCCCTTACCTTATCGCGTACTATCTCCACTGCCCTATTCTTTTTATAATAATCCCCATACGGTATGATATGCGTAAACACATCTAAAAATATTTCACTGCTTTTTTCAACCAGTTTTGTAATCTGACCAGACACATCATCTGTTCCAGTATAGCATCTGACTGCTTTAGGTTTCATCAGACGCACTTCTGTACGAAGTATTCCTTCTGACTCTTTGAACATTGACCTTATCTTCTTTTTGGTAATATCCTTATCTACAAGCTGATTTCTAATAAATCCTTCCAAATCATAAATCCAGAAACCAATATCATTACTGTTTCCTTCCATACAAAAACTGTCAATATCCTCAAAAAAGTCATACGCTGACTTTGAATAACCTTTCACTCTTCCAATTCGTCTTAATACCTTCAAATATGCTGATACGTTTTCCCGGTTGTTGACATCAATATTTGCTATAAATGTTACACCTGATAAAGTAAAATCATCTATCTTGTATTGAAAGTCAAAATACTCATTAATGTGTTTATCCAGTTTTCGGATAAGCCTGTCCAAATCAGATAAGCTGCTGTCTGATACAAATCTTGAATCAATGATTAATTTGACTTTCTTTTTATATTGGCTGTCACGATATATGATTGTAATCCCTTTAGAGGTCATAGACTCGTCTATATATTCTTCTTTATCCGTTTTCGTATAAATTGATTTTTTGTGTTTCCTTTTGAAAATTTTCTGGAATCTTTCATTATCCAATGTCATTGATAGTTCAAATATTTGATTTATGTACATACTCCATTCCTCCATTATACAATTAATTTTTACAATGAGGTTCTTATCAATACATCTTTATATCGAGTTTTGTTCACGATATGATGAAAATTGTCAATTCCAATAATTTTCAGTGGTGTACTTATTATTTTATTCGAAGTTCCTGTATAAATCAGGACTTCGTCTATTTCTTTTTAAATGACTTTTTCCATGTCTTAAATGTTTTGTCGTCTTGAAGTATTCCATCAACTATTTCTTCCGCATATTCTTCCCGACATAATTTTTTATAATTTGCAAGCAAATTGGGAATATTTTCAATTCCCCATTCGTCTGGTATTGTTACCGGATTAATACCCAGTTCCGAAAGTTCTCTGAGTGACCTCCTAAAATATTCAAGATTTTTTCCTTGAAGTGTCTTTTTTACTTTGCTAATTCCTCCATAATGACGCACCTGATCTAATGTTTGTATCAATCTATCCGTTTTCTCCCATTTTGATGTTTTCTCCATAATAATTTTTCTTGCAGCAGCAAATGTATAATAATCACCAGTCTTTATGACTTTATTAAAATACTTCGTTATTTCTTCGTCGCATCTTTTGTCAGATAGTATCAAATTCATCATCTCGCTCCTGTTAACCTGAATGGCGTTACTATTAATCAAAGACACTTCTTTTAAATTGTTCATTAGACCGGACTTTTGCTCCTCGATTTCTTTTTTAAGATATTTTGACATCGTATAAACTTTTGGATATTTATACTGGACTTCAAAACGGATAATATCATAGGAATCTTTTAAGTCTTTACAGTCTGGAAATTCTTTTTTCAGTTCAGCATATTTCCAATAGCAATTAATAACAACGGATTTTCCTTTTAGATAAAATTGATTTTCTTCTTCATATTCTTCTATGAAGTTATCTGGAACATCAGCATACTTTATAAGCTGCATTATCCTGTTTGGAAGTTCTCCTTTTAATTCTGGCAGACAGTGAAACTTTAATTCAGAAACGTCAAAATTAATGCAGTAATCTATTCTGTTCAGGGAATACTTGTAAAATCCACTCAATATTGGAGAAATCTTCTCTGCCTCGTGGTCAAAACGAAATACAATATCACTTGTATATGACTCATTTGCCGCTTGGATATAACTTTTTTCTCCAATCAGTATTTTAGGATTTATTGTTGCTTTAATACTGCAAGGTTTGTATTTTCCATCTTCCCAAAAACCTATATTGCTAAATCTTATTCTCCATGAAATCCCTTTACTCTGTTCAGGATATACTACTTCATAATGTCTTCCATTAGGATCCTTGCTATAGTGAGGGCATTTTATAATACGAATCTTGCCTGTTTTATCTCTATATCTTTTGAAATTCCTAACCAATGATTCCACTTCCTCCTGTGTTAAATTTTGGGACACCGTAAATGTATGATAACCACACGACGTAAACATATGCACACCTCTTTCTTTTTTATTGTACTTCAATTAGGCTTTTGGGGATACCCCCAAAAGCCTGCTATACTTTAGCCAGGATCGGATCAAGAAGTCGTCGTAC
>ERZ808028.299-NODE-299-length-48729-cov-7.048467_pt1 | contig 48729 bp, 47 predicted proteins | sample MGYA00380184_ERZ808028 | MGnify/ENA primary metagenome ERZ808028 (study PRJEB31490, sample SAMN06133397) | mouse gut metagenome | isolation source: J8_1 | host: mice | place: China: Chengdu | collected 2015-05 ...
TCTGGTGAGAACTGTCCTATCTGCTCTGGAAAAAGAGTCGTTGAGGGTATTAATGATTTAGGAACGTTAGAACCTGAGCTTGCATTGGAGTGGTCGGAAGAAAATATAAGTTTAAAGCCGTCTATGCCGAAGTTGGTTCAAGTGCTTTCAAGTTTTCGCGAGTGGTAGTGTAAAATATAAAAATTGTACATTGTTTACCTTTGGTAGCGATTTATCTTAACGGAAAATCAGCTACCTTTTTTATTTTTAGCAGTAGAATCAGTGCAAATCTTTTATAGAACTATTCACGTAACCTGCTATAATCCGTTTAGTCATTTTATAGCAGGTAGGGATAGTGGGCGGTTGTCCTTTGAACAGAAGTATATTATCCACACTTTGCACCGGAACAGTTCTTCCCAGTATTACCATCTAATGTTAATGACCCAAAAAAAGAGCTTGTTAAACAGAAGATGAAAGAGCATACCTTCAAACCTGCAAAATATTGACGGTGCCGTATTGAAGCCTATTTTATAAAACCATGAGTAGTGTGCCTACACCAATTAGGACACATCCTGCAATGGACTTTGGTGTGAATTTCTCATGTAGGAAGATAAATGCAAGCACAAGCGTAATGACAACGCTTAATTTATCAATAGGAACAACCTTTGACGCTTCGCCCATTTGGAGGGCTTTATAATAGCACAGCCAGGATGCGCCTGTAGCCAGTCCGGAAAGGATTAGAAACAGCCAGCTTTTTTTCCCAATACTGGAAATCCCGCCCTGGGCGTTTGTTAAAAACACCATCCCCCATGCCATGAGGACCACAACCACTGTACGGATTGCTGTCGCCAGATTGGAGTTTACACCCTCAATCCCTATTTTGGCCAGTATTGATGTGAGAGCCGCAAAAATAGCTGACAGCAGGGCAAACACAAACCACATAAAACCATCTCCTTTTCTGCTTTGATCCCTGGATTTACGGGCAAAGGTTTTATATTACATCTGCTTTATAAACGATTATGTTCTATGGATCATCTTATCATAAGCCAGACGATATTTCCATTCTATTTGGTTTCTAATCATATTTTCCATAGGGCTAAAAACGAATTGACTTCCTAATGATATTAGGATACACTATTCCTAACGATGTTAGGAATGGAGGAAAACTATGCCAAGACAAGGACTTACGAAAGAGGAGGTAGTTAAAGCAGCAGCGATATTAGTAGAAGAACAAAGGTATGAAAATTTAACAATGCACAAATTGGCTGCTAAGCTAAATATAAGGCCAGCTTCACTGTATACGCATATTAAGGGAATTGATGAATTATATATATCCCTTAGCCATCTGGCATTGAGCCAGTTAAGCGATAAGCTCTTGAGTGGGGCGAAAGGAAAGACAAAGGAAGAAGCGCTTCGAGGGATAGCCTTCTCGTATCATGATTATGTGAAACAAAATCCTGAGATGTACCGTATTATTATGAAAGTTCCTCATAGTAATTTAGAAAATTTGGTTGAGGCAGGACGGAAGGTTAAATCAATTTTATTTAAAATACTATCCCAATATACGAAAGAAAAAACAAATATTATTTATTATTCCCGATATTTTCATAGCATTTTACACGGCTTTGTTTCATTGGAAACAGCAGGATTTTTTGATGACGAATTTTCAGTGGAGGAAAGTCTGTCTAATATCGTAGATGATTTTATCAGGCAGCTTGAAAGCAGATAGCTGGTTTGTTGGAGGTATGGAAATGAATAGTTTAATTTTTGAATGTAGTAATATGAAAAATGGAGAAAAATTTCCGGTAGAACATACAGGACGGGGGAGGGATATTTCTCCTGAATTTATCATAAAAAATCTATCTTCATATGCAAAGACTCTTGCCATAATTCTTGAGGATATAAAGCATCCGGTCTTTAAGGATTTTACTCATTGGCTGATCTTTAATATACCAGCCAGAGAAAAGATAGACGGAGATATTCCGGGCGGGAAAATTCTTTCATGTTTAGGAAACGCCAGACAGGGAATCGGTTATGGTTTGTATAAGTATGCCGGTCCCAAACCGCCCAAAGGAAGACAGCATTTATATCGTTTTACAATGTACGCCCTTGACAGTGAGATAGATTTAACAGGATTACCTACAAAAAAACGTTTTATGAAAATGGCAAAGGGACATATTATTCAGCAGGGGAGTATTGTTGGCAAATATGAGTAATGGTTTGGCGCTTTTTTGTTGACTTAAAGCGCACTTTATAGTTTATACTAATTAAAATGATAAGGCTCAATAAAATTTGCTCACAAAGAGAGGTGGGATGATATGCATTCAGCAAAGGAGACTTCAGAAATAACAGGGCTTTCATACCGATCAGATTTTTTACAGAGAACTATTAAAAGAGCCCTCGTATAAGGGAATAACATATATCGAAGAATGGAAGATGTTCAAACACGGAGACTGCAAAGTATAATCGCAAAGGAGAAAGAAAATGCCCTATATTACAGTAGAAAGTGGAACTTTATCAGATAAGCAAAAAGAGGAATTGATTAAAAGATTAACGGAAGTATCCTCTGAGATTATGGAAGTGCCACAGGAGTTTTTTGTGACAACTATAAAGGAAGTACCTGACATAAATTTTGGTATCGGTGGCAAAACGATTGATAAAGTAAAAGCGGAGTATATGCAAATTTTTGTGAATAAAAACTTGCATGTTCATGAATAAACAAGTATAATAAAGTATAAACAAGATAAAACGATTGCAAACATGAAGTTGAGGCATTTATTATGTTTATGGAAGAACGTCAAAAGGATATTGTAAGTAAAATAAACGGAACGGGACGAATCTTGGTTTCAGAAATTCAGGAATATTATCAGGTTTCTGCAGATTGTGCAAGGCGGGACTTAAGGATATTGGAAAGCAAAGGATTGCTGCAGAGAACACACGGCGGCGCCATTGCAGTTAATCCAAAAGAAATTTATCCCGCCACAACATACAATCCTGTAGATATAAAAGAAATACGGACTGATTACTTGGCGGTTGCCAAAAGGGCAGTGGAATATATTGAAAACAAGGATGTCATTTATATTACCACATCTTTGGTTGGATATTATATGGCTGAAAATTTGCCGGAAGATATTACAATTACAGTATTAACTAATTCCGTTAGTATAGCAGAGCTGTTGCGGAAAAAAATGAATATATCCGTTATATTATTGGGAGGGGAAATGTCCCATCGCGGTCACTGCCATGATTTTTATACCATTCAAATGGTAGAAAACATCCGAATAGATAAAGCTTTTATGTCCCATGCGGCTTTATCTTTGGATTTTGGGGCGTCTATTCACGATCCTGCCGGTGTGGAATTTGGAAAAGCCGTTATGAAGAACAGCGGGATGAATATTGGATTATATCCGTCTAAAAAGGTGGGAAAAAATTCCATTCATTCTGTATGCAAGGTAAATGATTATGATTTACTGATTACGGATAATAATATATCTGAGGATTTTCTGATACAGATAAGGGAACTTGGAGTGGCTATAGAAACAGTTAATTTGAAGGGAGTATGAAATTGTATTTTATATTAGTGACAGGTATTCCGGCAGCAGGAAAAAGCACTATGGCAGAAGCCATATCAGAAAGATTGAAGCTGCCTGTTATTTCAAAGGATACCATAAAAGAATTGCTGTTTGATCATGTTGGTTTTCAATCGAGAGCAGAAAAAGTAAATCTTGGAATTGCAAGCATGGAAATTATGTATTATGCTGCAGGTCAGCTTATGAAAGCAGGACAACCGTTTATATTAGAGAATAATTTTGAATATTCGTCAGAACATGGAATAAAAAATCTGTTAGAAAAATATCAATATTCTGCATTGACCATCACATTAACAGGTGATTACAAAGTGATTTACCAGCGTTTTCAGGAACGAGAAAGCAGTCCTGACAGACACAGAGGGCATGTTGTGAATGACTGTTATCCAGAAAAGAAAAAGGATAATCTAAATGCCCTAAAGATAGAAACCATTTCTTATGAAAATTTTGTTTGTGGAATAGAACAAAGAGGATTTGATGCCTTTTGGGTAGATGGCAAAAAGATTAAAGTTGATACAACAGATTTCTCAAAAATTAATATGGAAAAGTTGTTTTCACAAATTGAGGAATGGAAGGAGGAAGGTAACCTATAGCTCAAATAAACATGTTAAAAAATTTCTGGGGCAGAGTTGGCTTATACAAGTCAACTCTGCCCCAATTTAGGACTATCTATTTATCGACAGCCTTATATTTTTTGTTAATATATCCATTTCATTATTTTCACAGATTACTCTAATCTGCGAAATTCTACCATAAACAAAAACATCAATTTTCAAATATAAAATCAGTTTTCGCCTCAATTTACATATGTAATTATAAAGGAGGCATTTTGATTTGTCAACCAAATAATCCTGTTTCTGCCCTATTTCCATGTTTTCCCTTCCATTATTCCCGACTTCAGACATTATAGAATACACATATGGCAGACAAAAGTTTATGAGAAACGTTCCTTTTCCCTGAATCTATTTTATTATGGGTAAAAAAAGTGGTCAGGAGGAATGTTAATATGTCAAGGCGCGGAGAAAATATCAGGAAGAGGAAGGATGGACGCTGGGAGGGACGGTATTCTGCATATGAACCCCAGTCCCAAAAGAATGTGGTTCATTCCATATATGCCAAAAGCTACAGCGAGGTAAAAGAAAAATTATCTGCGGCAAAAATGGATACGCAATATATGTCAAAAATACGGAAATGTGCAGGAGACGTCCCATTTTATCTGGTGGCAGACAAATGGCTTGCCACAGTCAAAAGTACGAAAAAGCATGCTACTTTTATCAAATACCGTTTTATCTACCAAAAACATATTAAAGAAAAAATGGAAAATCTGGTACTGGCAAAGCTTAATGAGGATATTTTGTCACAGATATTTCAGAATGAAAGCAACGAGGCTCTGTCGGACAGTGTGCAGAAAAGTATTTCGTGTGTCATGAACCAGATCCTATCTTATGCGGCATCGAATTATCACACAGAAAAAATCAGATATTCAAATCAGCGGCAGAAAACAGGAAATAAGCCGGTCGAGATATTTAGCCAGACAGAACAGACCCGTCTGCTGCACCATCTGTATGACGGAATGGACGTTTTTAAGCTGGGGATTGTGATCTGCATTTCCACCGGTCTGCGTCTGGGTGAGATCTGTGCTTTGAAATGGCAGGATATTGATCTTGAAAGGAAAATGCTGCATGTAAATTCTACGGTACAGAGGATTACCATGGACGGAAAGGAAACCCGGACAGTTCTTTTGGAAGGAGAGCCCAAAAGTGTATATTCAAAGCGTGAAATACCTTTATCGGATGAATTGGTAAAGCTGATTTTTCCATATTACAAAAATGCGGGGAAATATGTGTTACATAACAATAAGCCTTTGGATCCAAGGACCTACCAGAATAAATTTCGGAAATATCTGCTGGCTACAGACATAGGGCATAAAAATTTTCACAGTCTGCGGCACACTTTTGCCACAAACTATATCAACAGCGGAGCGGATATCAAAAGCTTAAGCGAGATATTGGGCCACTCAGATGTAAAGATTACCCTGAATCGTTACGTGCACCCCACCATCGAAACCAAACGGCAGCATATGAACTCGTTAGCAGCTATTTATGGTCAATATTTGGGTCACGAACTTCCATAAAGACCGTATTTGAGGGATAAAAACGTGATTTTTCGCAGATTAGAGTAATCTGCGAAAGAATTATAGCGTAACCGATGAGCGCGTATTGAGATTAAAAAGACTACCGGAAATGCTGTGGTGCGCAGATTTGCGGAGGATACAAAACCATCTGGTGCTTGGCCTGGTTTATCTGGCATGGAAGGGTCGATTAGTATGAAAGGACATAAAGATACCATATATAAGACCGTTTATCAATATAACCAGATTCCACTTTCCGCTGCTGACATAGAACGGCTACAGGAAATCGCCAGAGACTGCCGGGAGGTCAAAAATTATGTTTATGACCGTTATAGTGGGATTCGCAGTCTCTCGAAGCTTCATCCAGGTTATACCATTCAGAATGAGATGACAAAAAGCGGGCTGCGGGAAAAGCTGGGTCTTCCGTCCGTGTATTTCTACCTGTCTGTTTTTGACGCACTAGGGGATATCAAGAGTCAGTGGACGCGTACAAAAAGCCGAGTGGGACAAAATATCCGGAACAATCCGAACCTGTCGCCAGAGGATAGGCATTATCTGCGGTTCGTCATGAAGCAGAGCCAATGCTTTGAGTCGGTGTTAATGGGAGGGGAGCCAAAACTTGTGGGTGTCTGGAAAGAGAGATACGCAGACGTCCAAAAGGACGTGGATACCCATCGACTGAATCAGTACCTGCGCAGGCAGGTGCGGCGATGCAGAAATAAACCCCATACCGATGCGGCAGACGGTTTCTTGGCTTCACCAAAGGGATATCGGTATGCAGACCATGGGATATACCTCTCCATGAAAGAAAGCCGCAGGAGGCTGTTTATCCCTCTGACAGACAATAATCGTTACAGCTGCCAGATTTACGTGCGGCTTTATCCTGAGAAAAGAGGGCTTACGTTAAATGTGCCCATAGAAGTAAAGCAGAGACATCCTGCTGGATACAGCGGAGAGATGGGGCTTGCCATGGGGCTTAAATGCATGTTTGTGACTAATCGGGGCAGGGCTTATGGAGAAAAATATTTGGAGTACCAGTCTGCGCTTACAGACTATGTGCAGAAAAGGCTGCCCCGCCACCAGAGGAATGCGAAAAATAATCCCGGCATGAAAAAATACAACGCAGGCAAGGCGAGATTGGAAGAAGCAATGCACAATTATGTGAATGAGGAGATCAATCGGATGCTGGATACAGAGAAACCAGGGGTGGTCTATCTTCCAAAGCTGCCGCCAAAGTCAAAGGCTGGCTTCAACCGGAAGGTAAACGCTACCGTCAATATGTGGCAGAAAGGCTTTGTAAAAAGCAGGCTGCTTCAAAAATGTCGCGAGCGGTCCATTGAATTGGTTGAAGTATTCGGTAAAGGGATCAGCATCCAATGCAGCCGTTGCGGAGTTGACGGGGTGAAAGAAAATGATGTGTTTCGCTGTCCATCCTGTGGGATAGAGATGCCGGAAAGGCAGAACACCGCAAAGAATGTCCTGAAAAGGGGATGTGCGCTGCGAGAGGATAGGGTTGTGGAGAATAAACTCTAAAAAGAAGTTCATTAAGAATAATTCTGTGGATGAACGTACCGTGAGGATGCGTTTGACCAAAACCGGGGAACGGGAATAGGAACGCGGAAGAATTCTATTGATAGAAAAAACAAAGACGGCATTGGAAGCCGGTTCCTGCGGGAGCCGGGTATTGGGTATGCCAGGACCCATGGGAACTCAAGACGCGGAATTCTTGCGTATGAGAAGTACCGGGAGCGAAGCAGGCAGGTCAAAAGCACCTGTCGGCATCACCTGTAAGGGTGACAAAATGTGCCTTATTAAAAATAACAAAAAATCATTATTAAAAATAATCTACAGAAAGGTTTGTCTGCAGTCCTTGCTTTATATTAGGGAAGATATTTCTCAATAATCAAGAGGCGGTAGAGAGCATAAAACATTTCTGCACTACGCCCGGCGTGATCAATGCAGACAAGGTAATCCTACAGTCTGAAGATATGCGGCGGGTTTATATCAATGTTCTGACGGAAGATGCGGTACATGGAAAAAGTATAGAAGCTGTAATCCCAGGGGATTTGTCCTTTTGGAAAACAGAGCAGAAAATCGAACAGGTAACAGGAGTGAGCAGGGTGAAATATAAAGATATGTGCAGCACAAAAATAACTGCATATGGCAAGGACTTTTCATTTCTTCAAACCTTAGCTTATGATGACAGCGCTAAGCTATGCATCTATGGCTGCGGAGTGAATGGAGAGATAATCTGCAGATATCTAAAAGCTTTTGGCAGGGATATTGAATATTTTGTGGACCGACAGGCAGACAGCAGGGAATTTACCGTTCTTGACAAGAAGGTTATTTCGCCAGATACATTTTTGAGCCTGGCGGATGGTATACGGGTCATAGTTTCGCCCGATCATCAGGCGCCGGTGATACAGTATCTAACCGAGAAGGGCATCGATGAAAAAAATATCATATGTCCATTTAGAAAAGTAGACAAAGAGATAAGAATTCTTGAGGATAATTACGAGCCTAAGTGTTATCTGAAAGACAGTAAGAGAAACAGAAAAGAACAGGCGGACGTTATCCCGGAGGCGACTATTTTTACGATCCTATACAATACACCGAAAGGGATGCTTTGCAGAACCATAGAAAGTGTTTTGAAGCAGAGTTTTGAAAACTTTACTTACCTTATTATTGATAACGGCTCAACAGATGCTTCAGCAGATACAATCAGGCAATATATGAAAATAGACGCAAGAATTACATATATTCGTCTTGAGAAGAATGTTCCATGGACAGAAAAGGGACTGCTTACAAAACTTAAAGACAACATAAAGACAACCTATGTAGCTATGGTTGATTCTGATGATTACTATGAGCCGGATTTTTTGGAGAAGACCATAAATATTTCCCGTGCTGACGCGTCAGATATGGTTCAGGTCAATACGCTGACATATGCGCATGAGGGCTTTAGATACAGTTATTTTACACATTATTTCGGAAGAAATATCTGCATTGAGGGCGATAAGAAGAAAAACTATTTTATGCTTCGCATCCTTTGTGTCCCTGTGTGGGGAAAGCTGTATAAATCAGACTTGTTCAAGAAACTTATAGATATGATGCTGGATTGTGAGACAGAGTATGACAGAGACTGCAATTTCTGTCTCGATATATCTTGGATGACCTATATGGCTTTGGCCTGTAACCGAGCTTCTCTGTGTGATGACTTATTGCATATCCGTACTTGGAGGCCGGGAAGCAGCGAGCATTCCGACAACCACAGTTCAAAGTGGCTTTCATCTATCGTCTGGTCTTTTGAACATTTGCGAAAAAACGATGTGGAATATGAGGCGGCGCAGGTATTTGAGGAAGCAGCGCTGATGTGGTTATTCAGCCTGCCCAGAGAGGAATATAGTTTATCGGATTTTAGGAAAGGTGATATAGACAATAAGAGGGTCGCAGATTTTTTAAACAGACCTGTTTGTGATAAATATAGAGGGAATCAGCATGGATAAGAATAAAGATATCATTTCATATGATGTTTATGAGTTAGATTTATATGATTTGAAAAATAAGGTTGAAAAGTTAAATGTAGACGAGGCCATTGTATACGGCATTGGAAATAATGGGGCTGAAATAAACAGACTCTTTAAAAATATAGGCGTCAAAATAAAATATTATTTGGATGTAAAGGCAAGGAATGAGGTTCGTACCTTTAAAGGAATAAAAGTTGTTGATCCCGAAGCTCTGCCTGAGATGTATAAAGGCGAATACATTGTGATCTCACCAAGTATACACGACAGTATTTACGACTGGATGAGGAAGCATAATATTCCGGATGAGAAATTGATACTGTCTTTTTACAAGACGGAGAGCATGTGCATAGATTATGGAAATCATTATGGTGTCAAACCGTCTGCGGATATTGGATACTGTGGGGCCAGAACAAAAAGAGTGAAAGCCACATTTGTGACCATCGCATATAATACGCCGGAAAATTTATTAAGAAGGGCGATTGAAAGCGTGCTTAGGCAGACGTTAAGAGATATAAAGTATCTTTTTATCCTGAATGGGCCCACAGATGATACGGCACGCATAGTAAATGAATATGCCAAGATGGATGCCCGTATAAGTGTGATAGATATGGGGTGCAATCTGCCCTGGACGGATATAAAGCTGCTGAACGCCATCCGGGATAATATTGAGGGCGATTATTGCTGCCAACTAGATTCTGATGACTATTATGATGAAAGATTTCTTGAGGAGGCTGTAGAAATCGGAGATCGGAATCGTGCGGACATCATATGTGTGCGCACCTGTCTTTTTTGTGCAGATAGTGAGTATAACCCCATGGATGCCGGACTGGACTATGACTGGCACGATAAGTTCTATTTTAATGTAGTGCATCCACAGTGCCATATAATCGGGCACAAAAATATAATGCTTGCTTATGCCAGATCGAAGATATGTTCAACATTTTGGGGAAAGCTGTATACCAACACGCTGATGGAGCGATATTTAGATTATCTCACCCATTTACCGGCTGCAGAACGAGAGCTCTATTACCGATTGGATACTGCGATGACATATAGAATTCTGAGTATGGCGGAAAGAGTTTTTTATAGCGATAAGGTTCTGCATTTTTCGCAGTACTCCAAAAAGAATTCAACCTTTACATTGGCTCCGATAGAGTGGCTTATGTCATTATGGTATTCATACAAGGGGTTGAAGGACGAAATCTATTCGTATTATGGGAAGAAAAATGCGAAAGCGTATTCAAAAGGATTTCTGCAAGTACATCTTCTGTGGATGGTAGGACGAAAAGGAATGCTTGATAGTGTAGATTCCAGTAAATATCGGGATGCTGTTATAGATCATTTCAGAGAGATGATATCGGATAAGATTTTTAAATCGATCCTGATAAACAAGGGGCAGTATATGAAAGCAGATTGTCGAGAGTTCTATGAAAAAGTATATGCTTTGTCTGGAAAGCGGGGTGTGGTATGACGTTTGAGAAAATGGCCATAGATGGGTGTTGTCTCATTAAGCGTAATATACCTTGGGATAACAGAGGATGTTTTTCGAGGCTTGCCGATGTTGAAGAATTCAAAGTAAATGGCTTGAATGGAGAATTTGTACAGATTTCCTTTTCAAAGAATTACAGAAAAGGAACGCTGCGGGGAATGCATATGCAGGCTGGACCATCGGCAGAAGAAAAATTCGTATGCTGTGTTGAGGGTGAGGTTTACGATGTATGTTTGGATTTAAGGAAAGACTCGCCTACATATTTGAACTATTGTTCGGCTGTTCTTTCCGGGGAAAACGGACAGGCTTTTTATATACCGAAAGGATGTGCCCATGGGTTTGTGTCACTTAAAGATAACTCCCAACTGATTTACTTTATGACTTCGGCATATGACCCAAAGTCTGAGAGAGGATACAGATGGAATGACCCGGCGTTCTCGATAGAGTGGCCGCTGCACCCATCGGTTATTTCCCCAAAGGACAACGCTTGGCCGCTGATAGGAGACAAAAGATAGCTGATGAGGATACTTCATATAGCTGCACATATGGGTGCAGGCGCAGGAAAAGCGATTTCCGGGATGGCTATATCAGATAGGGAGAATAAACACAGAATTATTCTTTTGGATAAGCCGGAGAAATCGGACCACATTATAAGGTGCGGGCAGAGAGGGATAGATGTTCTTGCCTGTACCGAAAAAGAACAGGTGAAAAAAGAAGCGTCAGAAGCGGACGTGGTGGTAGTTAATTGGTGGCATCATCCTCTCACATACAAAGCTTTGGTAGAAATTTCAGAAATTCCTACAAGAATGGTTTTGTGGAGTCATGTAAATGGTCTCAATTATCCCAGGCTAAAGTCTGAATTTGCAGCAGATTTTGATGCCTGCATGTTCACATCAAAAGCATCTTTCCAAAATCCTGATTGGGAGCATGAAGATAAGGCAGGTATACAAGAACACTCTGCACTGGTGTATGGAATGGGAGATTATAAGCCCCAGGGATTTCTGGCAAAGAAACGCTATGATATAAGGCATAACGTAAGGATCGGATATGTGGGCTCGTTGGATTATGCTAAGCTGCATCCCGATTTTGCCAGATGGCTTAAGGCGGCTATAGACTGCAATAAAAATATCAGATTTGAGATTGCAGGAGATTTGACACAGGCGCTGTCAGATGATGTGGAGAAGATGGGGATTTCAGAATATGTGCAGTTTCTCGGATTTCGGACGGACATACAGGAATTGCTTCCCTTATGGGATATTTTCATATATCCGTTGAATCCGTTTAATTTCGCCACCACGGAAAACGCCTTGCTTGAGGCTATGGCAAGCGGCCTTCCTGTTGTGGCGAGCGATGGGGCTGTTGAGAGAACAATTATTAAAGACGGAGAAAACGGTCTCTTTGCTTCAGATAAAAATATCTTTGCAGAAAAGATAAAAGAACTGTCAGAAAACATAGAACTTAGAAGGGCTTTGGGACGAAAGGCAAGAGAGGATATGATTGAAAAATATGACGCTGAAAGGAACCGATTACGATTTAATACTGTGATGAACCAGGTTATGAAAAGTCTTAAGAAGCCCCATGATTTTAAATCTGTTTTTGGAGAAGACGCGTTCAGTTGGTTTCTGTCGGGCTGTGGAAAAGAAGACGCTGAGAGATTAAAAGAATTATCTGAATACAGAAAGGAAGACTCAGAGTGGAAGGAAGCAGTATTAAGGGCCGGCAGATTTGAGGGGATCTATAAGGGACAATCAAAAGGCTCCGTAGAGCAGTTCAGCAGATATTACCCCGGAGATACAAGGCTTAAGAATCTGGCAAAGATTATGAAAAAATCAGAGGAGATGTCTATATGAAAGCAAAAATAGGAACCAGATACCATAAGAACAGGACAGAACTTCAAAAGGTTATTCCTTTAAGCACGCCATTCATACTTTATCTGGATCCGTCAAGTGCGTGCAACCTGAGCTGTAAATTCTGTCCGTGCGGAGGCGCCCATAAGGACCTATGGACAGAGGAGAAGCGCGGCAGCATAGGCGTTATGGATTTTGACCTGTATAAAAAAATCATTGATGACTGTCAGGAATTTCCGGAAAAGATTAAGGTTTTGCGTCTATATAAGGAGGGAGAACCGCTTGTAAATAAACGGCTGCCGGAGATGATAGAATATGCGCGCAAATCCGGTAAATTTGAAACAATAGATTTTACAACCAACGGAACACTACTTCATCCGGAATTAAACAGGAAGCTTATAGATGCGGGATTATCAAGAATCAATATTTCCGTGGAGGCTCTTGACGCCAGGGGATATAAAGAAATAAGCGGCGTGGAGCTGGACTATGACAGATTTATCGACAACATAAGAGATCTTTATGAACACAGAGGAAACTGCCGCATTTTTATAAAGACTATGGCGGATAACATTGACAGGGACATAGAACAGAGATTTTATGGTCTGTTCGGTGATATCTGTGATGAGATAGCAATAGAGCATATCGCGAACTGCTGGCCCGGCTTTGAAAATACCACGGAGCAGGTAAACGTATACCATGGTGAAGGCTATAAGGAGTATGTGGTCTGTCCTAGAATTTTTTATATAATTACAGTGAATGCCAACGGCACTGTGTCGCATTGCATTGTAGACTGGAATTATAAAGGGATTATAGGGGATGCCAGGAAACAGAGTATTGTAGATATATGGAACAGTAAGGAATATCAGGATATCCGGCTAGCACATTTGAACTGCAGGCGACGAGAAATTACTCTATGTAAGGACTGTATGGAGATTGAATCTGCAGCGGTTGACAATATAGACGAATACAGGGAAATGCTCCTTGAAAGGATGACCGGTAAGCAATGAAGGTTTTATTTATAGGTGGTAATGGAAATATTAGCTGGTGGTGCGTAGAGGAAGCCATAAGGCGCGGAGATGAGGTTTATGAGCTTAACCGCAAAATGACAAGGGCTACCAGAAGAAAAGTCCAGCCAGAGGTTCATGAAATTATTGCAGACATTCGTAATGAGGAGGCAGCAGTTAAAGCACTTTCTGGTATGCACTTCGATGTGGTATGTGATTTTATCTGTTTTAATGATGCTCAGGCAAGGCAGGCAATAGAGGTTTTTAAGGGGAAAACAGATCAGTATATTGTCATATCATCGGAGGCTGTTTACAAGAGAGAGAGCAGATATCTGCCGTTTCGTGAAGATACGCCGCAATATGACGAGGACGTAGAGGATACTTATATAGCCGGAAAGATTAAGCTGGAGAGGACTTTCAATCAGGCATACAGGGCAGACGGATTCCCTGTAACCATTGTAAGACCTGGATATACCTACGATACCATCCTTCAGGTACCGGTGGGGCAGAATTGCTTTACGGCGCCCCAGAGGCTCATTGATGGATATCCATTTTTGATGTCTGGGGATGGGGAAAACCTTGTTGCGCCAATGCATTCAAAAGATTTTGCAAAAGCTTTTGTGGGTTTGATAGGGAATAAAGAAGCGATAGGAGAGGATTATCACATAACCGCAGAGCAGATGATCACATGGAACGAGATGGCGGAAACAATCCTTACAGCATTAGGGCTTGATGCAGGGAATATCATTCATATACCCCGTGACGAGGCGGTTGGGATAACGGATTTTTACAGTGTGCTCGTGAACCGGCAGCATATGTGGCATTATATTTTTGATAATGCGAAAATCAAGTCTGCCGTACCGAAATGGAAACAGAAGATAAGTTTTTCTAAAGGCATTGAAGAAACGGTTTCCTGGCTGCTTGCTGACAAGGTGAGGCAGCGGATCAATCCAGAGTGTGACAGGAGGATTAAAAACATATACAGCAGATACTGGAATGGAGGAAAAATATAGTGAGCTGCCCAATTTGTAAAAGTAATGAAAAAAAGATTCTGTACAGGCTCTGTGACAATATGAAGATTATGGGTGCAGACTTTCCGGAAACCCCTAGCTTTATTGCAAAATGTAAAAAATGCGGTCTTATATATATGGATACTAAGGCGTCGCAGAAAGACTTCTTATCTTATTACATGTATGGCGCCGTTGCCCCAAAATATTATGATATGTTCGGACAGGAAGACACGGATGAGTATTATCATCATTTGCATGAATTGATGAAACCGTACATAAGCACAGACAGTAGGATGCTTGACATTGCAGGAGCGTGGGGGGAATTTGCAGGGTATATGAGTAGGTTGGGATATAGAGACGTTACGGTTCTGGATCCCAATGAAAAATGCATCTCAAGTGCAAATAAATTTGGAGTAAAAACTTTGCTGACGGACAGTACGGGCATGGGTGATGCTGCGGATAACAGTTTTGACATGGTAATTCTGAATCATTCATTGGAACATATACTGGGCGTAGACAGCACTATGAGAAATATTTCCAGAGTCTTAAAGGACGAGGGGTATCTATTTATTGAGGTCCCTGACGTAGAGGGCTATGCAGATGAAGCGGCTGCTCCTTTCAATTTTCTTACATATGAGCATGTTTTACATATGTCCATGAATGATATGAAAAATCTTGCGGGAGAATATGGATTTGAGATTTTGGACAAAGGCTACTATTACAAAAAGGTGAGTAATTATCCGTCTATATATGCTGTATTGAGAAAAGGAGAAAAACAGGCACTGGTCTATTCGGATGAGCCGGAAAAGGCACTGGTCAGATATTTAGAAAAAAGTCAGAAGACCCTTGAACATTTTCTGGCTCCGTTAAGGCAATCAGGAGAGAAACTTATTCTTTGGGGAATAGGAGCGTCTACGGCAATACTTATTGAGTCCTTTAAGGGATGCAATGTAACGGCTCTTATAGACAAAAATCCAGACCGTCAGGGATTGATCTTTAATATAAATGGCAAGCCATATGTGATTGAACCTCCGGAAAGCGTCGGAGACGGAACCATCCTGATTCTCTCAATACCGTACCATGACTCTATTGAAAGGCAGATTCGGGAGATGGGGCTCACTAATGAGATTGCCGCACTGAAATAGAGGTAACAGACGTATGAAATCAGCCATAGTAACCGGCGTAACCGGTTTTATAGGAACGCATCTTAGCGAGGAACTGAAAAGAAATAATATCAGTGTAACGGGACTTTCCAGGCATGACAGCCTAAATACCGGGAGACTTAAAAAAGATATAGATATCGTGTGGTGCGGCATGGACGGTTACGATTCGTTTTCGGGACCGCCCGCAGATACATTTTATCATCTGGCCTGGGATGGAGCCACTGGAGTCGGACGGGATGATGAGGAGTTACAAGTAAAGAATATCGCGTGGACGGTTGCCGCGTTAAAAGCGGCAAAACGTGCGGGGTGCAGGAGATTTGTAGCGCTGGGGACGGTGTATGAGAAGCTTGTCCCCCAAGTACTTTTAGCTTCAGAGCACAGAAAAGCTGACTTTTATCTATTAGCAAAGCAAAGCGCCCATTATATGTGTCTGAAGCTTGCAAGGAAGCTTGATATAGAATTCGTCTGGGCAACAATATTCCAGCCGATCGGAAGATATATCAAAAAAGAACAGGTGATGACGTATACCATAAACGGGCTTTTAAAGGGCGAACCGCCGGAATTTGGACCGGCAATGGAGCCGTATGACATTACAGCAGTTGAAGATATCGCGTATGGCTTGAGGCTCCTTGGGGAAAAAACTCTGACAAGGCAGGAATATTATATCGGGAGCGGCAGTCCTATGCTCATGAAAGAATACCTGCAAAGGACAAAGGAAGTCCTGGGGGTGGACACAGAGCTTAAAATAGGCTGCCGTCCTGACGACGGTTTGCGATTTATGTTCGATTGGTATGACATATCGGAGATTGAAAAGGACACAGGATATTCCGCTCGGATGGGGTTTGATCAGGCGGTATTAAATGTAGCTGAGTGGGTCAGGTCAGGTGAAATGATATGAAGATGATTATATTGGCAGGTGGACAGAAAAGCACAATCAGCGGGGAACCTGAAGGCATGCCTAAGCCCATGCTTTCCATAGGAGGCAGGCCGCTTCTGTGGCATATAATGAAGCACGCTTCATTATGCGGGATAAAAGAATTCATTGTATGCGGCGGTTATAAGATAGATTCGATTAAGGATTATTTTCTGGATTTTTACATATACCAGTCTGATATCCAGGTGGATACAGGAAGCAACACGGTAAAGATTCTCGATAAAAATACGGAGGAGTGGAATGTTACCGTTGTGGATACAGGCATAAAGACCATGCCTGTGGAGCGTATAAAAAAAGTGTTAGATATAGCAGGGAAAGAGTTCCTGATATCTTACGGAGATTGTCTGTCTGATATTTCGCTTGAAAGGCTGCAGGCTGCTCACAAGAAAGAAGCAAAATCTATCACAGTAGCTGTTGCAAAGCCGTCCGGACGTAAGATGCCATTACATTTTATGAGGGAAGAAGCAAAATGGAAGAGTAGTGACAAAGCGTGGACAAGCGCAGGGGTATTTATGGCGGGAAAAGAGGCTTTTACCGACGAATGCTGCAAGGGAGATATAGAGGACATGCTGTCCCAGTCCTCCACGGCAGTATATAGGCATGAAGGTTTTTTTAGTACCATTGAGACATTAAGAGATAAAGCGGCTGCGGAGGAAATGTGGGATAAGGGGATAGCGCCCTGGATGGGAATTGTATGAAGGTTGTGATTTTAGCAGGCGGAAGAGGGACAAGGATAAGCGAAGAATCATCCTTGCGCCCTAAGCCGTTGGTAACGATAGGAGGACATCCGATCCTCTGGCACATAATGAAAATCTACAGCAGCTACGGATTTCATGATTTCATTGTGTGCTGCGGGTATAAGGGCGAATACATTAAAAGATACTTTGTCAGATATGGCTTACAGCAGGCGGCTGTGAAATTGAGCTTATCACAGCTTAATGAGAATGGACAGACGAAGGATATTACGGATAAAGGGAGCACTGAGAACTGGAAGGTGATATGTGCCAATACGGGACTTGAGACGCTGACTGCCGGACGTATCCTGAAAATAAAAAAGTATATCGGTGAAGATGAGGAATTTATGATTACATACGGCGACGGCGTAGCGGATATCAATATAGCCAAGCTCATCAGCTTCCACCAGGAGCGTGGAAAAATCCTTACGATATCCACAACCCGTCCAGAGGGACGGTTCGGGGCAATCAGCATCGATAAAAAGGGAAATGTAGAGAGCTTCAAGGAAAAGGCAAGAAGAAGCCAGTCCTATGTCAATATTGGTTTTATGGTAGCAAATAAAAAGCTATTTGATTATCTGGGGGATGGAAATGAAATGCTTGAAAGGGAACCGTTTGAGAGGCTAGTAGCTGACGGTCAGATGGCGGCATATAAGCATCCTGGATTCTGGTCACCCATGGATAATATACATGACAGAGAGTATCTGGAGAAGCTTTGGAGCGATGGCGCTCTTTGGAAAATATGGTAGAAATTACGAGGAGGAAAGATATGAGTCAAATAATCTGGTATGGAGCAGGGAAAAATCTACGGGATCATGAGAAAGAATTTGTGGCAGAGACAGGGTATCCGGTCTGTATTTGCGATGCATCAGAACAAAAACAGGGAACCAAATATATATTCGCAGGGGAGAGAGAACGTGATGTCGTTTCTCTGAGTCATATTGAAGAAAAATATCCTGATTATGAATTATGGTTGACGTTGGCGGATCACAATTTAGCAGAATGCTATCAATTTCTTTTGGACATAGGAATTCAAAAGGATAGGATACACTTTTTTGGTAAGAAGAGTTACAGATATGGATGTAGGATGATGAATAATTTTAGTTATATTTCATCAGATAATGTAAAAACCTGTGCGCATTTTCCCTATACTAAGACTTTTGAATTTAACCACCAAGTAATATCTGAGGATGATATAAAGGAAGCAATTCAAAGAATGGAAAACTGGCGTATTGATACTATACGTGCATTGAAAAAAGGCGAGAAAACATCTTGTGAGGGATGTTCGGCATTACAGCTTGGATTTTATGAGGATGAGCCCCAAATTACATTCTTGGGTGTTGGACCCAATTTTGCAGGAGGAACAAGATGCAACTGTGACTGCTTTTACTGTAATCAGAAAAATATTATTAATAAGGGAAGTGAGCAGCATTTAAGCAATTATGATGTACATAAAATTGCATCTTCCATATATCCCGATTTGCAAGAAATATGTTTAGCTGATGGTGAACCCTCCATTTTGCCGCATATAGAAGAACTCTGCGATTTGATTAATGAAAAAGGATGGAGTGTTTGGTTTAACACGAATGCTATTGTCTATTCTGAAAAGATCGCGGAGACGATGGCGAGGAATCCCAATACGTTTGTGGCCGTGGCGCTAGATGCCTCATCTCCAGAGACCTACAAAAAAATAAAACATGTTGATACGTTTGAAAGGGTAATAGACAATATTAGAAAATATAAAGAAAAAGGGAACAGGGTGTTTTTGAAATATATCCTTATCCCTGGATATAATGATTCTGTGGACGAGATGAACGGTTTTATCAGGATTGCAAAAGATATAGGTGCGGACAGGATTACGCTGTCCCAAAATCTGTCAGGCTTTTATGATGGAGTAAGTCATAATTTGGATCCGGATATGCCTGAAGAAATTTTTGCAGACTTTGCATACATGGTTGCAAGGATACAAGAGGAGGGATTTCCGTGGGACTTCCAAATAGAATTTATATCCGCAAATGATTATGAAAGAATAGAAAACCTTCGCAAAATATGATGAATAAACGAAAGGAAAAAAGTATGCAATCTGATATATTTAAAAATGTCTCTCCATTGGGATTTGGAATAATGAGATTGCCTATGGACGGTAATACCATTGTAGAATCAGCATTTAAGTTAGTTGAAGAAGCAGTTAATATGGGAGTCAACTATTTTGATATGGGATATACGTATCAAAACGGATATGCAGAGGAGTTTATTGGCCAAGCGTTGGTAAAGAAGTATAAAAGAAGTGATTTTTATATCGCAACTAAAATGCCGCTTTGGGAAGTGAAAAGTGAAGGTGATTTGGAAAGAATATTTCAAGATCAGTTGACTAGGCTAGGGGTGGATTATATCGATTATTACCTTGCTCATATGGTGACAAAATTCAGTTGGCAGGCAATGCAAAGGTTTGATATTAAGGGATTTTTTGACAGAAAAAGAAAAGAAGGGAAAATAAAGCATATTGGATTTTCTTTTCATGACACGCCAGAGGTTCTTTCGGAGATTATAGATGATTATGAATGGGAGTTTTGTCAACTGCAAATCAATTTCTTGGATTGGGAGATTAGGAAGGCAAAGTATTTGTACAGTGTAGCTACAGATAAAGGGTTACCGATTGTAGTAATGGAGCCGCTAACCGGAGGGGGACTTGCAAGATTATCTGATGACTGCAAAACGATAATGTATGAGAAACATCCAGATTGGTCTGTAGCATCATGGGGGATGCGATTTGTGGGCAGACTGCCTAATGTGGCGGTAGTCTTGTCTGGAATGAATGCATCTGAACAGATAACAGATAATGTTGGAACTCTCTTTAATAATCCAAATTTAAACGATGAGGAATTTAATGTACTTGAAAAAGTAGTTAAGCTGATCAGCGATAAAAATTTAGTTCCATGTTCAACGTGTGGATACTGCCTTAAGAATTGTCCAATGAATATCCAAATTCCAGGACTCTTTCAGGCATTTAACGAGGCAAAGACATTTGGAACTGGAATATTTTTTGCAAGGCATGATGTTGTTCTTGCGACAGGCCCCAGGGAAGAAGCGTGTATTCAATGCGGAAAATGTATGAATATATGTCCACAAAAAATTGATATTCCAAAATATATGAGGTTTTTTAAATCTATGGTAGCAAACAGAAGTCAAGCGATTCAGTACAGCATATCAGAGAATTTCAACCAGCATATATCAGAACAGGAGACGGAAATGTAAAGGTTAATAGTTATTTTATGAAATTATGGAAAGTAACATGAGGACAACTAATGATTCAAAATGAGATTCTGCAATCAGACATTATCTATATTGGCGGAAAAGTAGTGTCAATAAACGAATTTAAGAATGAATTTCCGGATTGGTACGAGCTGTGGAATAAATATAGCAGAGAGGATACGGCAGATCAGTATATTTTAATCACTGACTATGATTATGGCGTCTCGGCAATAATAAATGCTTTTTATTCTATTAATTTCAAGAAAGCAACGGCTGATTTTATATGTCGGTTTGACGATGACAGAAATGAGGGTGGAATTTATTACCCTCCGATTAAAATTAGAAATAGATTGGTATTTGCACCGTGCAGAGCGCATAAATGGTTATATTACGATTTAGATACAAATGTGTGGACATATGATGCTATTCCTGCAAAGTTATTGCCTGAGAACAATGGGATATTTGTGCATTCATGGTTATCACTAAAAGATTCATTAGTATATATGCCGGGAGAGACCGGAATAATTGTAAAATTGGATTATATAACCGGCGCTGTATCATATAATGACTGTTTGATAAAAGATCTTCAAGCTGAAAATAGTCAGATATATATTTCTTCGATGTCAGCCTATAAGGATTCTATGTTGTTTTTTTCAAGTGGAAGCGATATTGTTTATGAATTCAATGTTGAATGTATGGCGATAGAAAAGACATATAGAATAGGGGCAATGATAAAAGGTGTAAAGTCAGCATTTGCAGTTCCAAAAACAGACTGGATATTTATTATTGAAAATCCAGATTTGGAAGATGCAGGAGATTGGAAAACAATATATAAATGGAATATTAAAACGGGAGAGCTATATGCAATAAAGAATTTGCCAGTAAATTCATGTATAGAAAACGCAAAGTATTTTTTTTATGGTTTTTGTTATAACGGGGATTTATATGCCATTCCGCATCAGGGAGATTGTTTTGTGAGGATAGATGTGCATACTAATCAGGCAGAGCGAGTAGAAATAGCGACGGATTACGATCTATTAGATCGAAAAAATGATCTTTACAGAAGATGGGGAGATGGTATGGCATTTCCAATGCTTCACTATAACGGATTTGAAAATTCTTTTACCGCAACATTACCCTATGACTTTTCAATCGCAGAGATTGATTTTGACAAAAAGATACTGCGAAATAAAAGAAAATGGCATGTAAGAGGTATTGAAAAACAGATTCGCAGTTCTCTGGCAAACAAGTGGTTTGACGGCGGATTTTTTGAAAACGAATTTTATTCATTAAAGGAATTTATTGCAGAGGACAGTTCGAGAGATGTGGATTGATTCCGGCAGTAGAACAGGGGGGAAATTAAAATGGATGACAATGACTTACGGTCAAAAATACTAGCTCAAGTAAAAGAATACGCCAGGTTATACCACCAAAGGAACGATTCATATACTCCGGGAGACCGTATTCCCTACGCATCCCGTGTCTATGATGAAGAAGAATTATGTAATCTGGTGGATTCGGCGCTGGAATTCTGGCTGACATCAGGCAGATATACGAAAGAGTTTGAAAAGAACTTCGGGGAGTATCTTGGAGTGAGATATTGCTCATTGGTGAATTCAGGCTCATCTGCAAATCTGCTTGCTCTTATGGCTCTTACATCGCCCCTTTTAAAAGAGAGAAGATTAAAGCCAGGGGATGAGATGATCACGGTTGCGGCAGGATTTCCCACAACGGTATCTCCTGCCATTCAATATGGCGTCATACCCGTGTTTATAGATGTTACAATTCCGCAGTACAACCTTGATACGGCCAGGCTTGAGGACGCTCTGTCGGAAAAAACAAAGGTTGTGATGGCGGCGCATACCTTAGGGAATCCCTTTAATCTGAAAACGGTAAAGGAGTTCTGCGAAAAGCATAATTTATGGCTTATAGAGGATAATTGCGATGCGCTGGGCTCTGTTTATGAGATGAATGGAGAAATGAGACTGACAGGAACCATTGGAGATATTGGTACATCATCCTTTTATCCGCCTCATCATATGACCATGGGAGAAGGAGGGGCCGTGTATACAAATAACCCGCTTCTTCATAAGATTATTCGGTCCATGCGGGACTGGGGGAGAGACTGCATATGTGTTTCCGGTGAAGATAATCGATGTGGGCATCGCTTTGACGGTCAATATGGAGAGCTTCCAGTGGGGTATGACCACAAATATGTATACTCGCATTTTGGGTACAACCTGAAAGCTACTGATATGCAGGCGGCAATCGGCGTGGCACAGCTTAAGAAACTTCCCGGATTTACAGAGAAGAGAATGGAAAATTTCAAAAAGCTTTATACGAGACTTTCGGACGTAGGAGACAAGCTCATCCTTCCAGAAAAATGCCCCGGCTCTGAACCGAGCTGGTTTGGATTTTTGATGACATGCCGCGAGGGTGTGGACAGGAGGAAAGTTATATCCTACATAGAAGAACATGGGGTTCAGACCAGAATGCTTTTTGCGGGGAATCTGATTAAGCATCCCTGTTTTGATGGGATGAGGGAAAAGGGAACAGGCTATCGCGTTGTCGGAGATTTAATGAATACAGAGCGTATTATGAGAGATTCTTTTTGGGTGGGCGTATATCCCGGAATGACAGACGAGAAGTTGGAATATATGTCAAAAATAATTAAGGAAGCCGTTAATCAATAATGATTTATCGATAAGAGTGTAAGTTATATGAAGAATTTTTATAAAAACAAAAAGGTTCTGATTACGGGGAATACCGGATTTAAGGGGAGCTGGATGACACAAATGCTCCTGCTTCTTGGCGCGGATGTAACAGGTATTTCGCTTCGCCCTGGGACAGATCCGAGTCTTTACGAGATTTTACATCAGGGCAACAATATTAATGAATATATTGTTGATATCCGTGATTTTGAACAGGTGTTAAATATTTTTCATAAGGAAAAGCCGGAGATTGTGTTTCATCTTGCGGCGCAGCCCATAGTAATTGCTTCCTACAAGGAGCCAAGGTATACATACGACGTCAATGTTATGGGAACGGTTAATATTTGCGAATGCATCCGAAGGTCGGCTTCTGTAAGGTCTTTTGTGAATGTTACTACGGATAAGGTTTATCAGAACAATGAGTGGGAGTTCCCTTACAGGGAGACAGACCGTCTGGATGGCTTTGACCCTTATTCAAACAGTAAGTCCTGCAGTGAGCTTGTAACAGCCTCTTATGCCAGAGCATTCTTTAAGGAAAGGGATATTGCAGTATCTGCCTGCAGGGCAGGCAATGTTATTGGGGGCGGAGATTTCAGCGGCTTCCGTATCATTCCTGATTGCTACAGGGATACAGTGTCCGGTAAGGGGATTGCAGTGAGGAATCCGAATTCCGTAAGGCCATATCAGCATGTTTTGGAAGCGGTAAATTTTTATCTCTTAGCGGCAAAGATGCAAATGGATGACAGTTCACTTGCCGGAAATTATAACGTGGGTCCGGAATATTCGGACTGTATCAAGACATCTGAAGTGTGTGATCTTTTTTGCGGTTTTTGGGGAGGAGAGGCAAGGTGGGAGGCGATCGAAACCCAAGGACCACACGAGGCGAACCTGCTGAGGCTGGATACGTCAAAGGCAAAGTCAAGGCTTGGATGGAGACCTGTATGGGACGTAAAGCGGGCTATTAAAGAAACCGTGCAATGGTATAAAGCATTTTCGGATGGTGGAGATATGGCCGGCGTTACCGAAGGTCAGATAAAAACATATCTGAGTGAAGGGAAAGTGTGATGGAAATTATCATATATGGAGCAGGAAATAAAGGACGTGCATATCTTCAGCTTTTGCGGCGATATAATCTGGACGATAGAATACGATGTTTTTGTGACAGGGATGCCATGTTCATAAGAAATATCGATGCCATACCAGTGGTTTCCTATGAAGATGCGGTATCTATGGGAATTCCGTTTATTGTTGCTGTCCGTAATGAGAAGGCGGGCGAGGTGGTAAGCCGGCTGAAGAACGATAGAAAGGAATTTTACGCAGGGTTAGACAAATTGCTTGTGGACGAGCTACATCTGATGTCAAGGATTGATTATGAACGAGAGATTTGCGCCATAGCACATATAGACTCGATGGATCAATACTTTGAGATTGCAGAAAGCGAGGGCGCTCTGGATTTCTTTTGGGCTGACGGAGGCATCTGCCGTGAACTTTTTGGCAGATTAGATTTACAAAATACAGTAGAGTTGGCGTGTGGAAGAGGAAGACATGTGCCGCGTTACATAAATGATGCAGGCCATATTACATTAGTTGATATCCTTGAAAAAAATATAGACCTATGCAGGATGAGATTTTCGGGCGCAGATAAGATTTCATATGTTGTAAACAACGGATATGATTTGTCGGTGCTTCCTGATGACCACTATACATCGTTATTCACCTATGATTCCATGGTACATTTTGAACTATTAGATATATCGAATTACCTGAAAGAAACATACAGAATACTCAGACCAGGAGGAAAAGCGCTCTTTCATCATTCCAATAATGATTCGGATTATAAGGCTTCATATGACGATGCAGTTGAATCGAGAAGTTTTATGAGTAAAAACATTTTTGCTTATCTGGCGTATCGCGCCGGATTTGAAATAGAAGAACAGCGAATTGTGGATTGGGTTAAACCGGAGATAGATTGTCTGACACTTGTTGTAAAAAGGTAGGATACATCGCGTTTATTTTATCTGGCAGCCATACTGAAAAGGAAGTGGATAAATGAAATTGCAGTGCTGCTCATTTGATGAGTTAAATAAAAAAATCAGAGACGGTAATCATGAAATTGTCATGTTTGGAGCAGGTGTACTTGGACAAGTGACAATGCCGCAGATTTTATTAAAATATGACCTTTTGCCATTCATCAGGTGCTATTTGGACAATGATAAAAGCAAATGGGGGAGCAGGATTGAACTGTTTGGCAAATCATTTCCTGTAAATTCCCCATCTTTTTTAGAAAAATGTAAGAAAAATACAGTTATTCTTTTAAATATCAGCAGGTTTCCGGACGTGATCGGGCAGCTTCAGGGAATGGGGTGTACCGAGGAAATGGAATGCTATATCACGCCAATGCTGTGTATCTATAATTTTTGCTCAAGTCCATCAAAGGGAGAGCCAAATCTTTTAGAAGAACCCGTTATCCCCAAAAAGATTCATTATATGTGGCTTGGAAGAAAGCCTGTCCCCGAAGAACTTAAAAAATGCCTTGACAGTTGGAGACGATTCTGTCCTGACTATGAGATTATCCAATGGAATGAAGATAACTACGATATTGCTAAAAATTCTTATATGAAGCATGCATATGAAGCCGGGGCGTATGGTTTTGTGCCGGATTATGCAAGGCTTGATATCCTATATCATCATGGAGGCTTTTATCTGGACACAGATGTGGAAATCAAGAGAAGCATTGATAAACTTAGATATCAGGAGGCATTTTGCGGGGTTGAAAAGTGGCAGACGGTAAATTTCGGGGGCTTAAGCGGGGCAGTAAAAGGAAACCCCATGATCAGGCGGTTTCTTGATGGGAGAAAAACGATAGATTTTATTGATAAAAGTGGTCAGATGAATAAAAATACCTGCGGATTTTATGATACCAGAGTTGCTCTGGATGCGGGGTACATTGTTGACGGTACAACTCAGAATGTCTGTGGAATGAATATTTATGCCTACGATTACTTTCACCCTTACGATTATATGTCGGGAATTCTGGGCACAACAGTGCATACATATTCTGTCCATTGGTTTCATGAAGGATGGATTGACGAAAAGATGAAGAAAGCGAACGAAGAAGCAGTGAAGTGTTATTTAGCCCTTTTTGATGAGTGCAGGAGCAATAGTATCATATAGATATTCAAAAATCAAGGAGAAGGAGGTTGACATTGGTAAAGTTATAAGTTAATATAAAACCATATTTTGAAGAAAAGGTAGATATGTTTTATGTTGGTGGTATCTGTAATGACAAAAAACAACTAAAATTTAATAAAAGGGTAATTGCTTTGGAGCATAAGCACTAAGAATAGTGTTTTATTTGTGTTACCCTTTTCAGCATCTTGAATGCTGGTTGTTGTTGCCTTACAGAATACTGCATACACCGAGAATAATTGTCTTGTTTTGATGAATAAGAAAGAGGAGGGGTATGACTGTTGCGGTCATGCTTCTTTTGTTTTTGGCCAACCGTGAAATGGAGTGCATGTTTTAAGACATTGCTGCGATCCTTTTTAGGGGAAGGTTTTGTTACGTCATTTAAGACATATAGCTTCGTGGTTTCAGTCTATTAATAATAGGCAGAAGCCACGTTTTTATTTAAAAAATTAAAATAATATTGATATGGGAGGTTTTAGACATGAAGATGATACAGACAAAAAATATAACGAAAAAGTATAAACGCTATAAGAAGCAAGAGGGAGTGATTGGTAGTATTAAGGGGCTGCTCCACAGAGAGTATGAAGAAAAAATTGCAGTAGATGCTTTTAACATGGATGTGGACGAGGGTGAGTTTATAGGATTGATTGGGCAGAACGGAGCAGGTAAAACAACTCTGGTGAAGATGCTGACCGGTATTATTGCGCCCACAAGCGGTGAGCTTCAGGTTATGGGATTTTATCCTAATAAATTAGAGAAAGCCTTCAAACAGCAGTATGCGGTAGTCATGGGGCAAAAGATCCAGTTGTTTTTTGAACTGACAGCAGAGGATACATTGAGGCTTTTTAAAGAAATATATTGTATTCCGGAGGGCGAGTATAGGAAAAACAAAAACTTTTTTGTGGAGATGTTTCAGGTACAGGAGCTTATGAATGTACAGGTCAGGACTTTATCATTGGGGGAAAGGATGAAAATGGAATTGATTGTTGCATTACTTCATAATCCCAAAATATTGTTTTTAGACGAGCCTACAATTGGGCTGGATGCTGTGGCAAGTAAACAGATTCGGACTTTTCTGAAAGATGTAAATGAATCAAGAGGAACGACCATTCTGTTGACTTCACATTATATGGAGGATATTAAGGCTTTGTGTAAACGCTCCATTGTGGTGAATCACGGCAGAAAAATATATGACGGCGATACGAAAATGCTATTTGAACAATACCAGAAGAGTAAAAGAATGACGATATACTTTGAACATAGTGTAGAGCCTGATGTGCCAGAAAATTGCAGGATATTAGAAAAAACCAATGACAAACTGGTACTGGAAATACCAAAACAGAATACAGAAAAAGTTTTGGAATCCTATATAGGCCATTATCCCATTCGAGATATTGGAATTGAGGAAGAAGAAATAGGCTCTGTCGTAGAGCGTATTTATAAGGGGGTGTAAAACGTGAAGAAATATTTGGAAATTGCCAAGGCATACATGAAAGCACAGTTAATCTGGAGGTCAGATATATTCGTTGATGTGCTTCTATCAGTGGCCAAGATATTATTTGCATGGATTTTATGGGGGATTTTGTTTGAAGGAAAGGAGCAGATTGCAGGCTTGGAATTTCATGCTATGATTTCTTACTATATCATAAGCTCCTATTTATTTCAGATGGAAAAGTCTGCTGAAATCAGCCAGCAGATGGCGAGCATGTTGAGAAATGGTACTTTTTCAAAATATATGGTAATCCCAGTACAGACCCAAGGATATTTTGTGGCGATGGAAGCCGGAAAGATTGCATTTTCTTCAGGCATTGGCTTTTTAACAATGCTTCTTTGGTTTTGTTTGTTCAGAATTCCACTTAAACATACAGCCAGTGCAAAGATATTGTTATGTGGAATTATCATGGTTGCTTTAGGCTTGTTGTTTATGGCGCAGCTTAATTACTTCCTTGGGATTTTGACTTTAAGATTTGAGGAAATCAGTATATTTCTCATGATAAAAGACAATATTTCAGCGATTGTGACAGGAGCTGTGATACCGCTTGCACTTTTACCGGAATGGGTGATCGCAGGCATGAAAATTTTTCCGTTCTATTATGTCACATATCTCCCAAGTATGCTGTTTATAGGGAAATGTGAGGATGAAGCAGTTACAGGCTTATTCGTTTTAAGTATATGGTGTATTTTGTTTATTATTTTAAATCAAGTAACTTATGAACACGATCGAATCAAATATGATGGAGCAGGAATATGAAAGAAAATTTTAGATTTTTAGCGGAATTAATTAAATTAAGGTTATCCCACATCATGACATTCAGGCTGGGCTTCTTTGGGCCGTTTCTTGTTGACGCCAGTTTTTTTATGGTTCAGCTTTTGGCTTTTGAGGCAATTTACGGACATGTGGATAATATTCGCGGCTGGGGGCATGGGGAAATACTCGTCTTTGTGGGTACATTTTCCTTGATTAATGCTCTGAACATGACAATTTACTTTTTTGGAGTGATTTCCATACCTGAGAAAATACAGACAGGGGAGTTGGATTTGTATCTGACTAAACCGGTAAATCCTTTGCTGCGAATTACTTTTGAGAAAATAAATCCAGGCTCCATACCGCTATTGGCGTTCAGCGTATGCATTATTGCATATGGAATGAAAGAAATTGGCATGAATTATTCTTGGATTAATATCATGGGGTATCTGTTTCTTATTTTTCTGATGGCGATACTATACTATGATATGGAGTTGCTGATACGATGCTTTGCTTTTTTTGTTTTTTCTGTAAATAATCTGACGAAAATAGAAGATACAGCGATTGAATTGTGTCTGAAAATACCAGGGATTGCTTTTTATGGAGTTTATAAGTTTATTTTTTATTGTGTATTGCCATACGGGATCATTGCAACGCTGCCAACCCAGGTATTTATAGGAGAGTTGTCAGCAAAAGGTCTGGTTTTCGGAGTAGCAATCGTATGTATTTTTACTTTTTTAGCATTGACATTTTGGAAGTATGGGGTACACAGATATGAAAGTGCAAGCAGTTAATTTATTTTTAGAATAGGTGGGATAAAATGATTCAAACAGAGAAAGTATTAGAATTTGATAAAATTAAAAAGATGTGGAGTGAGCTGGCTCTTACAGAGTGGGCAAAGGAAAAGATTAGGGATACCTCTCTTTGCATGTCGGAGAGTGAATTGATGGCAAGGCAGAGGGAAACAAGCGAAGCCAGAGAGCTGTTGGAGAAAAATGGAAATCCGCCCCTGGTTTCTTTGAGTGGGATTAGAGAGTGCGTTCAAACGGCTGTTAAAGGAGGCTGTTTATCCATCTCACAGCTTGAAGATGTGGAAAAAGCTCTTGTTGCTGTAATGCGGTTAAAAAGTTATCTAAGCCGTTCTAAGCAATGGGAAATATCGCTGGCACACTATGAGGAGAATCTGGATTACCTGGACGATTTAAAAGAAGCCATCGGTCAGCAGATTAGAAATGGCAGGATAGATGACAATGCGTCAAAAGATTTGAAATCATTTAGAGATGAAATTGAGCGAAATGAAAGAAGAATGCGAGAGAGGGCGGATGCAGTTATACGGGCAAATAAAGAAAGTCTGTCCGATCGTTTCAGCACTTTGAGAAACGGGCATATTTGTATTCCGGTTAAAAAAGAATATAAATATAAAATAAAAGGCAATGTGATTGATAAATCATCAACAGGAAGCACAGTATTTATTGAACCCAGCTCTGTGGGGAAATATTATGAGGCATTGCAGGTTCTTCGGGTAAATGAAGAAAATGAAGAACATAGGATACTTTATTCTCTCTCTGCCATGGCAGCCGATTATGGGGAGATTTTGGAACAAAATATCAGTATGATAGAAAAACTAGATTTTATTTTTTCAAAAGGAAAACTGAGTTTAGAATACGATGGGACAGAGCCAAAGATTAATACAGAACGCTATATCCGGTTAGAAGATGGGCGGCATCCGCTTATGGCTTTGACAGAATGTGTGCCGCTTCAATTTGAGATAGGGAAAAGCTTTGACGGCGTGGTTATTACAGGGCCTAATACGGGTGGTAAAACGGTGGCGATTAAGACCGTTGCATTAAATTGTATGATGGCACAGTGCGGCTTGCATGTGGCATGTAAAAAAGCGGAAATTTGTATGAACAGTAATTTTCTGTGTGATATAGGGGACGGACAAAATATATCAGAGAACCTTTCTACATTTTCAGCACATATGATGAATGTGTTGGAAATATTAAAAAGAGTTAATAAGGACAGCCTTGTAATTATGGATGAGCTTGGTTCAGGCACAGATCCAACAGAAGGCATGGGAATAGCTGTTGCAATATTGGAAGAATTGCAAAGAAGCGAAAGTCTATTTCTTGTCACCACCCATTATCCGGAGGTAAAGCAGTATGCAGATAAAAAATTAAGGATTAAGAATGCAAAGATGACCTTTGACAAAGAAAGTCTGAAACCACTTTATCAATTAGTCATTGGAGAAGCAGGGGAAAGCTGCGCTTTTTATATAGCCGGAAAAATGGGAATGCCAGAGGAAATGTTAAAAACGGCAATGAAGGCGGCTTATGGAAATGATGAGATACCGGAGGATTTGAAACAGGTGGTTTCTAAAAATCATTTAGAAAATAAGAGGGTATGTGGTATTCAAAAAAGAAAAAGAAGGAGCAGAGGGGCACAAAAAACCCAGGAATTTCAACTGGGAGACAGTGTTCTGGTATATCCGGACAAAAAGATTGGAATTATCTGCAGGACAGCTAATGAAAAAGGAGTTTTAAGAGTGCAGATGGCGGATAGAAAAATATGGATTAATCACAAAAGAATTAAGCTTTATGTGGCTGCGGAAAAATTATACCCTGACGATTACGATTTTTCTATTATTTTTGACAGTGTAAAAAATAGAAAGCTGCGGCACCAAGTAGACAGGGGAAAGACGATCGAGGAAGAAATCACGATAGATGACTAAAAAATGTTCAGAAGGATAGAGAAAACAAAGAGGTGAGATGTTTGGAAAATTCCGGAGCTATCGGGAAACGATAGCTCCAGGTTTTTAAAATGTCAAACGCATCTGGTTCCACGATACATTTCCGTGGGTCGATTTATCTGAAATGCCTTCATTCTTAAAGCCGAACTTTGCGTAATAGGGCACTAATCTATCTTTGCAGGTAAGCACGAGTCCTTTTCTTCCCTGTATTTTCGCATTGTGGATTGCACACTGAATTAATTGGCCGGCAAAGCCGTGATTCCGATAAGAAGGAAGTGTATTCACTCCGAATATCATTTGCCAGGCGCCGTGTTCGTTGTGCATACTGGCTTTTTCATACATTTCATCCGTCAAGTCAGGGATATCGGTAACAAATCCGTCAACAAAGGCAATTAATTTTTCTTTATCAAACATCAGCCAAAAATGATTTCCATAATATTGAATTCTTTCAGAAAATTCCTCTTTTGTCGCTGCTTCGGCAGCAGGAAAACATGCAGCCTCTACATCGGCTATTTCCTGTAAATCATTTATAGTTGCCGTCCTTATCGTCATTTCTATATCCTCCTTTATGCGCGGGTTTTATTTTATATTCTAAAGGTCTTGTTGTTCTGGTTACGTCTTGTTAGTCCCATATATTCATTTGAGATAGAATATCCAATGTTATTTTGGCGGCGTTGCTGCCTGTGGCCTCGTTATTAGAGGCAATATTTGCTGCAAAGAACCAGGTATTGTCATGGGTCTCCACATAGCCGACAAACCACCCGTTTATATCCATGCCGTCTATACATCCGGTGCCAGTTTTACCGTATAATCTTCCGGCTTCGGAAGATGACAAGAGGATAGAGTCCTTTACTGCATTGATATTCTTCGTGCTAAAGCCGAGGCTGTTTTCATAAAATTTTCGCAGAAGCTCTACCTGCTCGACGGGGGATATCTTCAAAGAAGCTTCCATCCAGTAGGAGGAGAGGCCGCCGTCAATGTTTTCATTTCCATATCCGATTTCGTGGATATAATGGTCAATGGCAGAAGCGCCAAGCTGTTGGTCGATCCCCTGAAAATACCAATTTACAGAGGACTTCATGGCAGAAGGCAAGGTCTGGTCAACATTCCAAGCTTGGAATGGATAAAGCTGGCCACTCCATTTCATGAAGGAATCCTCTGGTGTAATGACGCCTGCCTCCAGCCCAAAGAGGGCGTCATAGATTTTGTAGGTAGAGTTAGGAGAGACGCGTAAGGAGGCGTGTTCCATGTCGTAGACACTCCATGCATCTGCGGCCATATCATATAAGACGAAGCTTCCCTGATATTCCTTAAAGTGGGAGGACAAGTCTATGAGGGAAATATTTTTTGATGAGGTATCCCATTGCTTGTAGTTATATTCTGCTGCATTTGCGGATAACAGGGGAACAAATCCCAGGATAAGAACTGTTATCATCAGGAAAGAAACGATGCCGGCCAGTTGTTTCCTTCGATTGGGCTTCTCATAGAGTGCAATATTGAGAATACGCCGTTTCGTCTGCTTCATGCTTCCACTTAAACTGGCGGCAAAGGGAAAAACGGGGTGGGACAGCTTTTCTGCAAAATTAATCAAGGTATTTCCATAATCTATATAGGAGTCCTCTGTGAGCAGCTTTAATACAGAGGTATCGCAGGCAACTTCTCTGTCGTTTTGCATTTCTCTCAGTGCATACCAGATTATGGGATTGAACCAATAGACGATTTTGGCAATGGTCGTCAGATAACCTATAAGTATGTCTTTGTGTTTGTAGTGCTGCAATTCATGTAATAACATATATTTGATTGGGCGTAGCCTGTCCAGCGTCGAGGTGTACGAGTGACAGGAGGTTTTGCAGGCAGCTTCCATATCCGGCTCACTGTAATCGGAGATTAAGTGAATAGGAAGGTAGATACAAGGTCTTAGAAATCCTGCTATGACGGGAGATTTCAAAAATGCGGTACTGTAAATGGGAAGCTCTTTGGTTATATGAAGGTCATTTTTGCAGTCATAGTATAATCTGCGGATTGCCGGATTTTGGAGAGGAAGGGCAGATTTTTTTATGCTTTTCAGAAACAGCGTAGATTTTGCCGTCAATAAAATCATAATAAAGATACCTGCAAGCCATATTCCCAGTAAAATATTTCCAGTAATGGAGGGGGCGCCTCTGCTTACGGAAACAGTAAAATCATTGAGCCAGTTTAAGTCTTGCATAGGGGCGGCAGACCCTTGCTTGATGATACTGCCGGCATAGGGCAAGGCCGGAGTGTAAAGCGACGCAAGACGGGAAAATATTCCAAAGAATTCTGACAGACGAAAAGGTATGAAAGGGATTGCAAGCAGGCCAAGCAGTAAAAACCACAGGTGGTACTGCATCCGGCTTGACAGAATATTTCTCAATAAATATTTGGCTGTCAGGAGGACTCCGACAATAACGCTGATGAATAGGTTGCATATGAGAAATCGGATCATAAAATCAGCCATAATATGTGACTCCTTTTGTATTTTTATTTATCATTATCTTTAGAAAGAAGAAAGCGAAGTTGTTCAAGCTCTGTATCGGACAGACCGTCGCTTTCTATATATGCAGACAGCATGTCGGTGATTTTACCGCCGTAAAAACGCTTAAGAAAAGAACGGCTTTCCTGACCAACATATTCGTTTTGCAATATAAGAGGAGTGTATACAAATATCCGTCCCTGCTTCTCATAAGCAAGGGCGCCCTTAGTGACGAGACGCTTAATCAGGGTCTGTATGGTCTTGGGACTCCAAGCTGTGGTTTTTAGTAGTTTCTCCGTGATTTCATTGGTATTAATTGGTGCGTATTTCCAAACCACCTTCATAACTTCGTATTCAGCTTCGGAAATCTGCGGTAAAGGGGCCATGATTGCTTCCTCCAAATCTTACATATGTAATAAAATATTATAGAAGGTATGCATTAAAATGTCAATTTGTATTTTGAAATTTTCTTTAATTATCATTGACTTAAAGTTACTGACCGTAATACAATCACCAATATAGTATAAGTGATATAGAGATGGAGAAGGATGTATAAGCTAAAATGAATTCACAGAAGAAGATGAATGATTTGAATAAAACGATTATGTACTATGATACAAATGCAAAAAAGTTTACAGAAGGGACGGTTTCTGTAGATTTTGGGACTATGCAAAACTATTTTTTGAATAAATTACCGGCAGATGCCGCTATACTCGATTTCGGCTGCGGCTCTGGCCGTGATACAAAGTTTTTCCTTACTCATGGCTGCAACGTAGAAGCAATAGACGGTTCGGCAGAATTGTGTAAAATAGCAAGTGATTATACAGGCATAAAAGTAAAACGTATGTTTTTTCATGAGCTGGCAGAGATAGATAAGTATGATGGCATATGGGCATGTTCGTCTATTCTGCATGTGCCGTCCCAAGAGCTGGCAGATATTATAGAAAAAATGACGGCAGCTTTGAAGGATAATGGAATTATTTATACATCTTTTAAATACGGTACTTTTGAAGGCTTCAGAAACGGACGTTTTTTTACAGATATGACAGAGGATACATTTGCGGCTATATTGAATAAAGTACAACAGATAGAGAAAGAAGAACAATGGATTACATCAGATGTTCGGGCAGGGCGAGGTGAAGAAGAATGGCTCAATTTAATTCTGCGGAAAAAATAATTCTTCAGGATGAACAGGCGGATGGAGTTTACATGCATCATGTAGAAATCGAGCCTACGAACGTTATGACCGGAGACCGAAACCAGAGTCGTTTCTTATACTATCAACTTAAGATGAGTATGATGAAGGCGGTTAGAATTGATATCATCGTGTCATTTCTTAGGGAATCTGGGGTCAGGATGATTTTAAATGATTTGAAAAATGCTTTGGAGAGAGGCGTTCCGGTTCGGATTCTTACAGGAAATTATCTTGGGATTACCCAGCCGTCAGCGTTATACCTGATAAAAAAAGAACTGGGCGAGAGTGTAAAATTGCGGTTCTATAATGAAAAGGGGCGTTCTTTTCATCCTAAGGCATATATCTTTCATTATGAAAATAACAGTGATATTTATATCGGCTCATCAAATATTTCAAAGAGTGCTTTGACATCAGGTATTGAATGGAATTATCGGTTAAGTAAAAATGCAGATAATAAGAGTTTTCAGATGTTTTATGATACCTTTGAGGATTTATTTTTTAATCATTCTATTGTGATTGATGATGAGGAATTACGCCGGTATTCAAAAAACTGGCATAAACCGGCAGTTTATAAAGATTTGGATAGATATGACGTGGATGAAGATGATACAAAGGTTAAAGTATTGTTTCAGCCAAGGGGCGCTCAGATAGAGGCTCTTTACTCACTTAATGACAGCCGGTCGGAGGGCGCAACAAAAGGGCTTGTCCAGGCAGCTACCGGCGTAGGTAAAACATATTTGGCGGCATTCGATTCTGTTGGTTATGAGAGAGTGTTGTTTGTGGCCCACAGGGAGGAAATTTTAAAGCAGGCGGCGGTATCCTTTAAAAATGTGCGTCATTCCGATGATTATGGCTTCTTTTATGGGAAACAGAGGGATACAGATAAATCTGTCATTTTTGCTTCGGTTGCGACATTAGGAAGGGAGGAGTATCTGAACCAGGATTATTTTCCGGCAGATTATTTCGATTATCTAATCATTGATGAATTCCATCACGCTGTCAATACTCAGTACAGACGGATCGTGAATTATTTTAAACCCAAGTTTATGCTTGGCCTCACCGCTACCCCAGAGAGGATGGACGGCAAGAGTATCTATGAAATCTGCGATTATAATGTGCCTTACGAGATTTCATTAAAGGAAGCCATTAACAGGGGAATGTTAGTTCCGTTCCATTATTATGGGGTTTATGACGAGACGGATTATTCAGGTCTGCATTTGGTGAAGGGGCGTTATGATGAGAAAGAGCTGACGGAAATCTACAAAGATAATACAAAGAGATATGATATGATTTATAAATATTATATGAAATATCGTTCACATCGGGCTTTGGGCTTTTGCTGCTCTAGGCTTCATGCCGAAGAAATGGCTAAGGAATTCTGCAAGAGAGGAATACCGTCTGTGGCGGTGTACAGTAATGCGGACGGACAGTTTTCAGAGGAACGTGACAGGGCGATTGAACGGTTAATAAAACAGGAAATAAGGGTAATCTTTTCTGTGGATATGTTCAATGAGGGATTGGATATTGCATCTCTGGATATGGTAATGCTTCTAAGGCCCACGGAATCACCGATTGTATTTTTGCAGCAGTTGGGGCGCGGTCTTCGTATTTACAGAGGGAAGGAATATCTAAATGTTCTTGATTTTATCGGTAATTATGAAAAAGCAGGAAAAGCGCCGCTGCTGCTTTTAGGAGGGACGTCGTTTAGCGAAAAGAAAGCCTGTGATTACAAAGATATCGAGTATCCGGATGATTGTCTTGTGGATTTTGACATGCGTTTGATAGATTTGTTTAAAGAGTTGGATAAAAAGTCCTTATCTATAAAAGAACGGGTGCGGCGGGAATATTTTAGGGTAAAAGAATTACTGGACGGCAGAGCGCCTTCCAGAATGGAGCTTTTTACCTATATGGATGACGATATTTACCAGTATTGTATGAAGCATGCAAAAGAAAATCCATTTCGCAGATACTTGGAATTTCTGCAGGATATACAAGAGCTTTCTGCTGACGAGGAGGCTTTATATACAGGGATTGGACGGGAATTTTTGGCTGTCATAGAAACTACCGATATGCAGAAGGTATATAAAATGCCGATTTTGTACAGTTTATATAATCATGGAAATATACGGATGGAAGTGACCGAGGAAGAAGTGCTGGAAAGCTGGAAGAGGTTCTTTCATACAGGGACGAACTGGAAGGATTTTGCAGCGGATATTTCTTATGAAGATTATAAGAGGATGACGGATAAACAACATCTTGCTAAGGCTAAATCCATGCCTATTCGATTCTTGAAATCTTCGGGAAAATGTTTCTTTATTGATAAGGATGGATATGCGATTGCGATTCGTGAAGATTTGAGAAAATGTATTGAAAATGCTGCGTTTAAATATCATATGAAGGATATTCTGGAATATCGGACGATGGAATATTATCGAAGAAGATATGTGGTATCAGACGAATAAAATTTAAGGAGGTCTGCTATGTTCACAATATTATTTACAATACTGACATTTATCGTATTTGGAAAACTGCTCATATTTGCCATCAGAGCTTCATGGGGCCTGGCCAGAATATTGGTTACAGTCATATTTATGCCCCTTGCCCTGATCATGCTTGTAGTGGCTGGTTTGGTTTATCTTGCAGTACCCCTTTTATTGATTGCAGGTGTGGTTTCTCTTGTTAAGACGCATAATTAAAAAACTGAATAGACGTTTTGGAGGATAAGGGGCAATGGCAAAAAAATTCAATATTACAGGACTGTGTCTGCCAAAATATCACTATATGGTAGATATTTCTGATAAGCTGGAGGAAATCAAGACATATATTGACGCAGGAGAATATTTTACAATGAATCGTGCAAGGCAGTATGGAAAGACGACTACCCTTGAAGCGCTAAAAGAAAGGATTAAAGATGAATATGTTGTATTTTCTCTCAGCTTTGAAGGTCTGACCAGCGAGATTTTTGCAGATGAGAATACCTTTTGTGTGCGTTTTTCAGGCTTACTTTATGATACGATTGAGTTTGGCGAAGTCAGAGGCATTTCTGATGGATTGAAAGAAGAATTGTTTCAATTCAGCACAGATGAATCTGGCAGAGTGAATTTTCGTTCTATGACAAATATTATCATTAAAATATGCAGAGAGTCTCCATGTCCAGTAGTGCTTATGATTGATGAGGTGGACCAGGCAAGCAATAACGAGATTTTTGCTGCTTTTTTGGGACAACTGAGAGATTTGTATATGAAGCGGAATAAAAGGCAGACATTTCGTTCTGTGATTCTTGCGGGAGTCAGAGATATCAAGAGTCTAAAAGTGAAAATGCGTTCAGAAAATGAGCATGAAAAGAATAGTCCGTGGAATATAGCAGCAGAATTTGATGTGGATATGAGTTTGCAGAAAATTGGCATTTCTGGGATGCTAAGAGAATATGAAAATGATTATCATACAGGGATGAATATAGAAAGAATTGCTGAAATGCTTTATGACTATACCTCAGGCTATCCATTTCTTGTGTCTCGTATCTGTAAGCTGATTGATGAAAAAATTGCAGGAAATAAGACATTTCCGGATAAAAGGTCTGCATGGACAAAAGAAGGTTTTTTATCTGCAATCCGTATTCTGCTTGCAGAAAAGAATACATTGTTTGAATCCCTTACTGGAAAGCTTAAGGATTATCCGGAATTAAATGAGATGATTTTGGAGATACTTTTTTCAGGTAAAAGTGTGCCCTTTCGTCCATTGAATCCAGTAATTGGTTTGGCGGCTATGTTTGGATTTATTAAGAACAGGGATGGAGAAGTGGTAATTGCAAACAGGGTTTTCGAGACGGTTCTCTATAATCTGTATCTTTCCAAAGAAGAAATACAGAAAAACGAGATTTACAATGCATCGGTCAGGGAGAAAAATCAGTTTGTAATAGGCGGGCATCTCAATATGCGGCTTGTGCTGGAAAAATTTGTTGAGCATTATAGCAGTCTTTATGCTGACAGCGGAGAGAGATTTGTTGAAGAGTCTGGACGAAAATTATTTCTTCTTTATTTGCAGCCAATTATCAATGGGACAGGTAATTATTACATTGAATCGCGGACGAGAAGTATGGGACGCACAGATATTATTGTAGATTATTACAAAGAACAGTATATTATAGAAACCAAGATTTGGAGAGGCCAGGAGTATAATAACCGCGGCGAATTGCAGGTGGCGGGTTATTTAGAGGATTACCATAAAGATACCGGATATATGCTGAGCTTTAACTTTAATAAAAACAAGCAGGTTGGGGTAAAGGAAATTGTTGTGGGAAGCAAATTAATTATCGAGGCAGTTGTATAGATGACAGAGATGAAATCGAGAGGCAGAGCAAATGATGTGAAACCTACGCATACGGTCAGAACTATATCGATAAATTTGTCCGTGAGTGCAGCTTTGGCGTGGGTGAAGATGATTCAGGAAAACGGGTCAATATTCCCAAAGACAGCCTTTACATAAAAAGCGAAGATATCTTGTTTGAGATCAAGAAGATACAGCAGGAGGACGCACTGGAAAGAGGCTATGTTTTTGAACTCATGAAACAAAAAGGGATAGGCAAAGAGGCGGCAGAAAAGTCCTTTGTCAGTTATGAGAACAGCTTTTATTCCAGAAAGGAGATTTTGCAGTTTGCCCAGGAAAAATACTCCAATGGGGAGACAACCATGCAGCTATTTCTGGATGCGTTTATACCGGATCAGCTATATCTTCTGGATGAGCCGGAGGTTTCGTTATCTCCCGAAAATCAGGTAAAACTGGCGGAGGAGATTAATAAGGTGGCGCGCTTTCTGGGATGTCAGTTCATCATTGCAACGCACTCCCCCTTTATGCTTGGAACCTTGCAGGCCAAAATCTACAATCTGGACTCTGAATGCATGGACGAGGCCCAGTGGTATGAGCTGGAGTATATCAGGTATTTTTATGAATTCTTTGAGAAGCACAGACATTTATTTTGTAAGGACACCATTTAGGAAAAAGCATTTAGGGCAAAAGAATAGGCTTACTTCTTTTGGGAGATACTAAGGGGTATTTAGAATCAATATTTTTACATTGGAAGGAGAAGCAATGTCAAATAGATTAAAAGACGAAAAATCCCCATATTTGCTTCAGCACAAGGATAATCCGGTGGAATGGTATCCCTGGTGCGACGAGGCGTTTACAAAGGCCAAGAAGGAGGATAAGCCCATTTTTCTAAGTATTGGGTATTCTACCTGCCACTGGTGCCATGTGATGGCACATGAATCCTTCGAGGATGCAGGCGTTGCAGAGCTTTTGAATCTGGGCTTTGTGTGCATCAAGGTTGATAGAGAGGAGAGGCCGGATATTGACGCTGTCTATATGTCTGTATGCCAGGCGGTTACCGGACAAGGAGGCTGGCCTCTTACAATCATTATGACGCCAAAACAGAAGCCCTTTTTTGCAGGAACATATTTTCCAAAGGAACGGTATTATGGGCGTCCTGGACTTGTGGACATCTTAAGTGAAGTCCTTGTGTTGTGGAAAGACAGGCGGGAGGACTTAATGAAGGATGGAGAAGAAATTACGGCATTGATTAACAATCAATGTACCCTCAGGGAGAAGCCTTTAAAAGATAGATTGTCTGAAAAAGAGATTTTTCACAAGGCATACCACATTTTTGTAAAGCAGTTTGATCCGGTTTGGGGAGGCTTTGGCGGGGCGCCAAAGTTTCCGTCGCCCCATAATCTCTTATTTTTAATGAGATATGCGCAGGCCGAGCATGAACCGGAAGCCTTACGCATGGCGGAAATCACTCTGAATGCAATGGCAGACGGGGGAATTCATGATCATATCGGCGGAGGCTTTTCGCGTTATTCTACGGATGAACAGTGGCTTGTCCCTCATTTTGAGAAAATGCTGTATGATAATGCGCTTTTGCTTCTGGCCTATACGGATGCGTATCAGATTACGGGAAAAGAGAAGTATAGGGATGTGGCTTTGCATACGGCGGATTATATCCTGCGTGAGCTGACGGATTGGCAGGGCGGATTTTACTGCGGGCAGGATGCAGACAGTGAGGGCGTGGAGGGAAAATATTATGTATTTACCCAAGACGAAGTAATATCTGTATTAGGGGAGGACGATGGAAAAGAATTCTGCCGTCAGTATGGGATTACAAAGGAGGGGAATTTCGAGGGAAAGAGTGTTCCTAACCGGCTTCATCAAGAGCAGACAGAAGATGTGCTCAAAGGAACCGCAAATAGCAATAAAGTAAGAGAAGAACAGGCAGCGGCAGAGAATTGCCTTGACAGATTATACCAGTATCGTATCAGTCGGACAAGTCTTCATAAGGATGATAAGATTCTTCTTTCATGGAACGCCTGGACCATACTTGCGCTTGCAAGGTCGGGCGCTCTATTAAGGGAGAAGCGATATCTGGAAGCGGCGAAAAGAGCGCAGGAATTCATTGAAGAACGTATGAATGGGAAGGATGGAAGACTTTATCTGCGGTTTCGCGACGGGGAGGCCGCTCATCAGGGAATGTTGGAGGACTATGGGGTATATGCCCTTGCATTGCTGGAATTATACCGAGCTGATTTTCGTGTGGAATACCTTTCAAATGCAATACACAGGGCCAAACAGATGCTTCAATTTTTTGAAGACGATCAAGCCGGAGGATATTTTATCAATGCAGCAGATGCAGAACAGTTGATAGCTCGACCCAAGGAAATGTATGACGGGGCGATTCCTTCGGGTAATTCTGTGGCTTTCATGGTGCTTCAGAGGTTAGCGGCGCTGACAGCAGAGGTGAGCTGGCAGGAGGCGGCCCGAAGGCAGATGGCCTATTGTGTGTGTCAAATCCAGGAATATCCGGCCGGCTTAAGCTTTGCGCTTCTGGCAATGACTGAGGCGGTCTGCCCTCATCGGGAGCTAGTGTGTGCTGTTAATGGAGAGGTATCAGAGGAGATGAGAAGGCAGCTTGAGAGGCTGCCCAGGTATGGTATAGATCTTTTGGTCAAGACTAAGGAAAATGCGGATGCTCTGATGGAATGTGCGCCGTTTACGTCAGAGTATCCGCTGCCAAAGGAAGGTGTGCTGTACTATCTGTGTGAGGATGGGGCTTGTCAGGCGCCGGTAAGGGAATTGAATTTTATATGAGGAGATAAATTATTTTGTAGGTCAACATTTTGTTGACCTACAAAATTTGAGATGATATAATAAAGGTCAAAGAGTAAAAGGGGAGGAGTTCATGTACGCAATGAATTTTGCCCAAGTGGGCGCTAACATACAGAAAAAATTAGATATAAAAGGTATGACTCAGCAGAACCTAGCGGATGCACTAGGTATTTCAAAGCAGGTTATGAATAAAATCATTAAGGGCAGTAAGGCAATCAATGTCAATGAACTAGCAAAAATAGCAGAAATTTTTAATACATCCACAGATGAATTACTTACAGTCAGAACAGAGCAGACAATGACTGACAGTCTTAGCTTTATGGGAACGGTACATGATAAGTTGACATTTGAAAAAGTGAATCTAATAAGAACTGCGATTGATGAGATTCATATGCTGGAGGAATTGCTGAATGACTGATGAATTAAATGAATTGGAAATAAAAGAAGTACAGAATTTGGCAAAGGAAAAACTGGGACTATGTAGAAAAGGAAACGATATTATTGGAACCCAGATTTTTTCTATTCTTAGTTTGTATGCGCGAGTGATCTATTATCCGCTTGGCCAGCAGGCGCCATGGGGATTTACGAGAATCAGCGGGTCGAGCAATGACGCCTATTTAGAAAAACCCTTTGTTGCAATCAATTCATCAATTCCGGTAGATTGCCAGGTGTTTGCGGCTGCGCATGAGTTGTATCACATCTGGTATGAACAGAATCCGGATTTGTTGCCGGCGGATTTGTTGAATGAACAGGATAAAGAAGTAAGTGAAAAGAAAGCGAATAGGTTTGCGGCTGAATTTCTTATTGATAAGCAGTTGTTGTATCAGGAGATTGATTTATACATGATTAGGGAAATTACAATCGAGAGCATCTTAAGACTGGCAGATTTATTTACAGTTCCCTATAGAACCATGGTAAAAAGACTTTGGGAGGCAGAGGTAATAAACGATGCTAAACTAAATGAATTTCTTTTGGAAACAGAGGATTCTGTTGATAAATACAGAAAAAGATATTCTATTTCTTACCAGAAGCCTGATGAGCGTGTTGCAATAGATAATCTGGTGGATTTAGCGGTTTCTGCTTATGAGCTTGGCCATATTACATATGAAAAGCTAGAATATTTATTGAGAATGAGTAAGTTAGAGCCGAAAGATATTGGCATTGAAAAGAAAGCTGTCTATGGATTTCCGTCGGATGATGAATTGGATTCCATCATGGAGGAATGAATATGATGGATAAGATAATTATCGATGCCGATTTGTGCATTAAAATGGGAGGGAGTAACAAATATAGATATCTTTATGAAGTTCTTCCCTTGGTTGCGGATGAGATTTATATGCATACATATGCCTATGGTGAAGTAATGATGCCGTCAAGTGCAGTCAATCAGTTAAGGGCCCTTGTTTCTGAAGGAAAAGTGTGCCTTGTTAGTGAAAGTAGTCTCAGTTGTCAAGTGAGGGCAACTTATGATGGGGCATATTATAATCTGGCAAGGGTTATGCTTGATCCAGAAAGACCAAATAAAAATAGGGGAGAAATTAGTTCTCTGGCATATGCAAAAGCAGTGGGAATACCCATATTTGCAACAGACGAGAGAGAACTTCAGCCGATTATAGATAAGCAGTTAAATACTGGAATTGATGATATTACCTGTATTAGGATTGTGGATATTGTCGCGAAAGCGAAGAATAAAGAAATTGAGATATCAAGGAGGGTGTGTAAGGCGCTTTGGGTGATTGCGGGTAAAAATTAAAGAGATATTTGATAAAGAAATCTGGCCTATGTAGGTTTTGCGCGAGACTGCCGCATAAAGTGAGAGTATTGCGGCAGTCTCGTTTGATTTGTGTGTAGAAAGGATTGTTAATTTTCAGAGCATGCAGCCATTCCCTCCGCCGTCAGATAATCCTTCCCCCAATCGCACATGGCTTCCAAAACCGGAATAAAGCTCTCCCCCAAAGCTGTAAGAGAATATATGGTCTTAGGAGGCTTCTCAGGTATCACTTCCCTGTGAATCATTCCGCAGTCCTCCAAGCCATGAAGCTGCCCCGACAGCATTTTCGGGGTGGCCTTGGGAATTAGTCTTTGCAGCTCCATATAGTGGCGGGGATGACCAATCAGATGCCATAAGATTAAAGGTTTATATTTCCCGCCGATTAAGGACAATGTGGCTTCCACTGGGCAGTTAAATTCTTTCATTTTCATTATCGTTCTCCTAACTGCAAGGGTACTATATTTTAAGATAGTATCTACCTAAATAGTGCGCTCTTGCGGAAATTTATTTCAATGTTACAATATACTTGATTGCAATCATAACATATAGAAAGGATTTGATGCTATGGATTTTTTAAACATTGCGAAGCAGCGTTATTCTGTGCGCAGCTACAAGAAAAAGACAGTGGAGGAGGAAAAGCTTCACAAAATTCTGGAGGCTGCTCATGCGGCCCCTACCGCGGCAAATTTACAGCCTGTGCGTTTAATCGTAGTTCAGAGTGAGGAAGGACTTGCAAAAATAGGAAAGGCAGCGAATATTTTTGGTGCGCCGCTTGCCATTATCGTTTGTGCAGACCACGAAAAAGCGTGGGTGCGTCCCTTTGATAAGAAGCAGACCTGTGACATTGACGCGTCCATCCTGACAGACCATATGATGTTGGAGGCTACGGAGTTAGGGCTTGGCTCTGTGTGGATTTGTGCTTTTAAACCGGATATCATAAGTCAGGAATTTGGACTTCCCAAACATTTAGAACCGATTAATATTCTGGCTGTCGGATATGGGGACCAAGAAGCCGCTGATCCTAATCGTCACAGTCAGACGCGTATACCTGTAAGCCAGTTAGTATCTTACAGATAAGAATGAAGGAGTAGGGTTTATGCCGGCATAGTGAATGCAGCCGTCATATTAGGCCTGACTGTATTTCCATGTTTGGCATTTATGCTTTTTGCTGTTGATAGAAAAAACATGATAGCAGTTGTCCCGATTTCTATTTTTTCAATCTGTCATTTGATATATGGAGTAGTTAATTTTATTATCTAATTTTATTATTTAATTTGTACATACGCTTCATAGAGTTCTCAAGTTGCTATTTGTGCGGATTTTCAGTATACTATATATAGAAAACCATATTTGTACAAGGGATGTTATTTGAGGTGTCAGATTGAAAAACGGAGGTACGGGAGAATGAAGGAAGGGCCGGCAAAATCTAATAAATTTTACATATCTATCATTCTAAAGCTTATACTCGGTATACTTCTGCTCTGTTTGGTTTGTATAGCAGGATATGTGATTTATATGCAGGCGAATTATTACAGGATTGAGGACCATGCGCCATTAGAGGCAGAGAATAACCAGGAGAAGACTTTAAAATTGGAGGAAATGTATACTGCCGTGACTTATAATATCGGTTTTGGAGCATACGGGCCGGAGTATAGTTTCTTTATGGATACAGGCGAGATGCAGGACGGTACTTTGACTGCGGGAAAATACGGCAAGGCGATTAGCAAGGCTTCGGTGAAGGCGAATACAAAAGGGGCGGCAGGAGAGCTTGAGAAGCTTGACGCGGATTTTATGCTTCTTCAGGAAGTAGATGTTGACGCTGACCGGAGTTACCATATCAATCAGAAGGAGGAGTTGATTGAACGGTTTTCTGATTATGGAAATGTATTTGCAAATAATTTCCACTCAGCGTACTTATTTTATCCTTTTTCAGACCCACATGGAGCCGTAGAGGCAGGACTTTTGAATTTCAGCCGTTATAAGATTGCAGAGGCGAAGCGCAGGAGTTATCCGGTGGATAACAGTTTTGTCACGAAATTTACTGATTTGGACAGGTGCTTTGCCGTGATGCGTCTGCCGGTGGAAGGTGGGAAAGAATTGGCGCTGATTAACAGCCATATGTCCGCCTATGACGAGGGCGGCAGGATTCGCGCCCAGCAGTTAGAGCTGCTGAATTCTGTGATGGAGGAGGAGTATCAGGCGGGGAATTATGTGATTGTAGGAGGAGACTTTAACCATGCTTTGGGAGAAGCGGTGGCAGAGGGCTTTCCGACAGAGCAGAAGTTTCCGGCATGGGTGTCTATTCTGACCCAGGAGGAGATGGCGGAGGGAATTGCAATCCAACAGGCGGAAAATGAGCTTGACGTGCCGACCTGCCGCGGTGCGGATCTTCCCTATACAAAAGGGGTGAACTTTACGACTGTGGTGGACGGATTTCTGGTGTCTGATAATGTGAAGGCAACAGCAGAGAATATTGATACAGATTTTGGATATAGCGACCATAATCCTGTTTTGTTGCGGTTTGAACTGTTGAAGTAGGAGGTTGACGAGTTTAAAATGCAAGTTGTTTAAAAATAACTTGCATTTTTTAATGCTCATCTAGTAAAGTTTCGTTTGAAGCAGAATGAAAATGAAAGAAAAACGAGATTAAAATGCAAAAACAACTTGACTTTTTCGTGGATACTCCGTAAAATAACATATAGTTGTTACAGGAAAGAAAAATACAGACAGATTTCCTGTATATAAAAGAAGACCTTGCAGCCTGATAAGGTTTTCAAAAAAGGGGCATTTTAGGATATATGCCCCTTTTGAGTGGGGAAATAAAAGGCATGAGCCGTCAATGAGAACAGAAGGGAGTTTCGATATGGCACCATACAGCAAGTTGAGCAAAGAGAAGTTAAAGAATCTGAAGAGTGACCTTGAAAAGCAGTTCGAGGAGATTAAGAAAAAGGGGCTGCATCTGGATATGTCCCGCGGTAAACCGTCCAAGGCACAGTTGGACATTGGAATCGGGATGATGGATGTTCTGACCAGTGAATCAGACCTGGTTAGCTCTGACGGAGTGGACTGCCGGAATTATGGTGTCCTTGACGGAATCAGTGATGCAAGGAAGCTTTTGGCGGATCTGTCTGAGGTTCCTGAGCGCAGCGTTATTATATATGGGAATTCCAGCCTGAATGTGATGTTTGACACAATGTCCCGCGCTATGACCCATGGTTTTATGGGCAGTACGCCATGGGGGAGGCTTGATCATGTGAAGTTCTTATGTCCGGTACCAGGGTATGACCGTCATTTTGCCATCACGGAGTTCTTTGGAATAGAGATGATTAACGTGCCCCTTCTTGAGACTGGGCCGGATATGGATATGGTGGAGGAGTTGGTAGCCAAAGACCCATTAATCAAGGGAATCTGGTGTGTGCCGAAATACTCCAATCCCACCGGAATTTCCTACTCTGACGAGACGGTCAGACGGTTTGCCAGATTAAAGCCGGCGGCTAAGGATTTCCGTATTTTCTGGGATAATGCGTATTCCATTCATCACCTGTATGACGACAAGCGGGTGGTTGTGCTGGAATTATTAAATGAATGTATCAAAGTCGGGAATCCGGACATTGTAATTAAGTTTATTTCTACATCAAAGGTTTCCTTCCCTGGTTCTGGGATTGCGGCGTTGGCGGCCTCAAGGGGGAACCTGGAGGATGCAAGGCGTTATATGAAGTATCAGACCATCGGCCATGATAAGCTGAATCAGCTTCGCCATGTGCGGTATTTCAAGGATATGCTCGGAGTCTATGAGCACATGAGAAAGCATGCTGCAATTCTCCGGCCGAAGTTTGAGAAGGTGGATGAAGTCTTGACAAAAGAGCTTGGGGGCCTTGGAATAGGGACGTGGACAAAGCCCCTTGGGGGATATTTTATCTCCTTTGATTCAATGGAGGGATGCGCCAAGGCGATTGTTGCCAAGGCAAAAGAGGCAGGGCTTGTGATGACGGACGCAGGAGCTACCTATCCTTACGGAAAAGACCCGAAGGACTGCAATATCCGTATTGCGCCATCCTTCCCCACAGTGGAGGAATTAGAGATTGCGTCTAAGATATTCGTTCTCAGCGTGAAGCTGGTGAGCATTGAGAAGCTGCTGAATGCATGATAGATACGGAATCATTAATTTATCAAGGCTTCGTAAGAGGAGAAAACAATGATTGTATTGATAGCAGGGGCATCGCATACGGGTAAGACTGCACTTGCTCAAAAACTACTCGAAAAATATAAGTATCCATATTTATCAATAGATCATTTGAAAATGGGCTTCATTCGTAGTGGATACACCAAACTTACACATGAAGATGATGAAGAACTTACGAAGTATTTATGGCCTGTTATTCGTGAAATGATAAAAACGGCCATTGAAAACAAGCAAAATCTTATTGTTGAGGGGTGCTATATTCCTTTTGATTGGTCAGCGGACTTTGAAAAGGAATACCTTAAGTATATTAAATACTATTGTCTTATATTGAGCGAGTGCTATATAAAAAATCATTTTGCCGATATAAAAAGATATGC